>Ga0070739_10005956_pt1 | contig 13621 bp, 13 predicted proteins | sample Coa_R1_7_FD_66445 | JGI IMG/M metagenome (GOLD analysis project Ga0070739, IMG submission 66445) | Surface soil microbial communities from Centralia Pennsylvania, which are recovering from an underground coalmine fire - Coalmine... | ecosystem: Environmental > Terrestrial > Soil > Unclassified ... | reverse complement strand
GACGAGGAGAAAGATACCTCGGCCCGGCGTGCGCTGCTTCTGGCGCTGGGCAGCCTCCAACCTCAACCCATCCTGACGCCCGAGCTGGAGCGGGATCTGATCGCGCTGTACGAGAACCATCCCGACCCGGGGATTCATGCTGCCGTCGGCTGGGCCCTCCGCCGCTGGCAGCGCCAGGAACAACTGCGCAAAGTGGACCAGCGGCTGGCAACCGGCCGCATCGAGGAAGGCCGCAGCTGGTATCTAACCAGGGATGGCCAGACGTTCGCCATCCTCCCGCCGTCCGGAACTGCGGGTCAGAAAGAAGAGGCCGCGCCCGAATCGGCCCCTCGCTTTGCCCTGGCGGCCACCGAGGTGACTGTGGCGCAATTCCTTGCCTTCCGACCCAAGCACCCAGTCGATGCGAGTATCGCGCCCACCCTCGACTGCCCGATTCCTCAAATATCCTGGTATGACGCAGTCGAGTATTGCAACTATTTGAGTGAGAGGAACGGGATACCGAAAGACCAGTGGTGTTATGAGCGCACCAAGGATGGCCTATGGGAGTGCGTCCCCGATTATCGCAAACGCACCGGGTATCGTCTGCCGACGGAAGATGAATGGATCCGCGCTTGCCGGGCAGGAGCTCGAACCCTGTTCGGCTTTGGTGAGGCAGACGAAGAACTGGTCAACCAGTACGCGTGGTGGTTGCGCCACGGGTACGCCGATGGAGTCCAGCGCTGCTCCCCGGTGGCTTCCCTCAAACCAAACGATTGGGGCCTCTTCGATATGCACGGAAACGTCCTGGAGTGGTGCCAGGAGGTGTCCACCAGGTCGGTGGACCTCGTGAACGATATTGCAGCAGGAAGCAGGGGAGGAGGCTTTATCTCTCCCTACCGCTACCTGGCCTGGGATCGGGCATCGATAACGGGGAGGAAGACCATCAACATACACTCCGGATTTCGGGTGGCCAGGAGTCTCCACTGAGTATTGTAGCCTCTAGGAAGCTGCAAAATGTGGCGAAAATAGCGAAAATAGGTTGACAAGAAAAGATAAGGCGGTAGAATCGGTACGATACCAAACCCAGCCAAAGCCTCACATCTACGGGAGATGGCCGTGCGCACTCTTAGGCCCGCGCTGGGCGTCCTGGTGGTGTTACTCCTTCTGTTCGCTTGTGCAGAATCCCAGGCAGGTCGGTTCTGCCGGCAGCAACCGTGTGGCGGCTGCTACTGCGGCATCCCGTGCTGGGTACGCTGGTTCGATTACGATGGTCACACCCCTCCACCCGACCCCGAGGGTTACGCCATTTCCAGGAGCTATCTTGTTCACTGCTTCTGTTGCCAAGGTAACAAACCCATCAGCTGCGATGCTGGTACCAGCCAGTGTACGGGTTCCGCTGTCTTGGTGAATGGAAACACTCCCCCTCCTAACATGTGCGGCGGCGGCTACGGCGGTCCAGGATGTGCCTTCCAGGGTTGCACGACGGGCTGTGTAAGGCTCTATGCGATGGTCTATGATCCTTGTTACCATGTGTTGCGATTCGCTCTGCCCTGGGAAGCTTGGCAGGTGTACGCCCCCCTCTCGATGCTGGGATTGCCGCCCGCTCCCCCCTACAAGTAAGATCTCGGACCATGCGGGCACGGCGGCCAGGCAGCGGTTGGAAACCACAAGCGGCCCATGCCGGGTTCGCTACGGAACCCAGCGTGGGCCGCTTTGGTCCGGTCCAAATCTGAGATTCAGAACGCTGTCGCGGTCCTGGATGGTCTCATCGTATTTCATACGTGATCCGCCCATGTTTCTGCGACCGTGAGATGCGGTCGGTAGCGTACAATCCGGCCAGGACAAACTCGACGCACGACGCGCGCACAGCCTCATTTTCGCTGGGATTGACCTCGAATGCCTTCTCCCACGCTCGCGGCACGCGCTTCAAGCGCTCGGCGTAGTGCGAGGACGGCAGCAGATCGCCGACCTCGATTTTGACGCCTTTGCTGAAGATACCGGCGATTTCATCCAGGCCTGCCTTCTCGACGTATTCCTCGAAGACGGTGCGGATCGCCTCGGCGGCTATCGCTTCCAGCACCTGCTTTTCCGACATTTGCTGGCTACCCATCATGTCCAGTTCCAACTTCCCCAGCGACGAAGAATAAAGATGTCCCAGGTCGCTGATGCGTGGCACTGCCGGACGCTCGCCCAGGCGCACGCCGCGCTGCCGGGCGCTGGCCACCATGGTGCGATAGTTGGCGATTGAGAAGCGGGCGCTGACGCCGGATTGATGATCGACGTACTTCGATTTGCGGGCGCAGATGCTGATCTGCTCGACGATCTCCTTCATGAAGTACGGCACCAACACAGGATAGTCACCGCCGAGGTCGATGGCGGCTTCCTGCTCCATGATCTCGATGCCCAGCGAACGGTCGAGCGGATAGTGCGTCTGAATCAGCGAGCCGATACGGTCCTTTAGCTGCGGAATGACCTTGCCGGAACGATTGTACGTCGCAGGGTTGGCCGAGAACAAAATCAGCACGTCGAGATCAAACTGAATCGGGTAGCCCCGAATCTGTACGTCGCGCTCTTCGAGGATATTGAACAGGCCGACCTGCACCAGTTCATCCAACTCGGGTACTTCGTTCATGGCGAAGATGCCACGGTGCATGCGGGGAATTAGCCCGAAATGCAGCGCCTCTTCGGTGGACATGCTGGTGCCGGCGGCGAGCTTGGCCGGATCGATCTCGCCGATGATGTCGGCGAACTTGGTGCCCGGCGCCAGTCGTTCGGCGTAGCGCTGGTGTCGTGGCCACCAGGCGATGCGGATTTGATCTTCGGGTAGCTCGGCCAAGAGACGCTTGCCCGCCGCGGTGATGGGACGATAGGGATCTTCGTGTACCGGACAGGAGGGATGATCGATGTAGGGAATCGCATCGTCGAGAAAGCGGACCAAGGAGCGCATCAGCCGGCTCTTGGCCTGCCCTTTCTCACCCAGAAAAAGCATGTCGTGTCCGGCGAGAAGGGCGAGATTGATTTCGGGAAGGACGGTATTCTCGTAGCCGATGATGCCGGGGAAAAGCTCTTCGCCGGATTGGAGCATCCGCAGAAAATTGTCCCGAACTTCCTGTTTGACGGTTTTCGATACCCAGCCGCTGGCCCGTAAATCCTGGAGCGTAATGGGCCGCAATCCTTGAGACATATTGCAATGGTCTCCGCCTAGAGGAACAACAAAGTCGCTAACCATGCTTCTATTGTAGGCGAAAACCATCCAAGCCGCGCATGCAACGTAGATAGCCTCCGACTTGCCGGGGTGCGTCGTTCCCCCGGCTTGTCGCAGCTATTTTCGGCTTCGAGCCGCCAGCTTGGCGCTATCGGACTCGGCTTCCTTCACCAGCTGCTCGATGCGATTCTCCAACTGCTTGGGATCCGGTACGCCTAGCCCCTGCCAGCGAACGACGCCCTTGTGATCGAGTAGAAACAGGGCTGGTATACCATGGACGTTCCATTGACCGGCGATGGTACTATCCTTGTCCCACCAGGAACGCCAATTCAACTTATAGTCCTTCTGCGCCTTTTGCAGGGTTTCCCGATCACCGTCCAAATCCACGCCAAGCAGCGCGAAGGGCCGGCCTTCATACTTCTGTACGAGCGACCGCTCGTGACCGAACATACTTCGGCAAGGCCCTCAGTATTTGGCCCAAAAATCGAGAAGAATGACCTTACCTCGATAATCGCTCAGGTGAAACGTCCTGCCATCGGCATCGACGCCGGCAATCTCCGGCGCCGTCTTGCTGTTGGCCGGCTTGTGGCTTGTCGATCGAGTCGTGTTGGTGTTATTGGCGATACAGCCCATCGACACCGCTCCGATGAGAAACAACGTCACCCCGCGAGGCAAGGTCCGCATGGCATCTCCCCCTGGAAAATTCCATCCCACCCTCATGTTACCTTTTTGGCTCTTGGATGTCAGCACCGATCAGAATAGGCGGCGCTGCCGATTGGGCGAAAGAAGAAAGCGCGCGAGACGGCGCTGAGGAGAACTGACGGGATAACCGGCGAGAGCAGCGAGAGATAGCCAACGTCCTTCGACGTAAAAACAAGACTGAAATTCGCCGCCGGCAAACTCCGCTTCAAGGCAGGTCAAGGTGATGCGATAGCGTGTGATGGTGTGGCGGATCGAGAGCAGCTCCGAACCGACCTTCGCATGGAGGCCGGTTAACTGATGCAGCAAACGGGCCGCAGCGGCTTCGTGAGATTCGTCTTCCAGGAGCGGACCGTGCGGAAACTCCCACATGCCGGCCCAACGTCCATCGGGAGGCCGTTGCACAAACAATACTTCGGGACCGCGGCGAAGGACAACGGCAGCTTCCTGGATCGCCAGACTTTCTGGCGGAGGCGTCCGAGCCGGGATGGACTCTTGTTGGCCCCGCTGTCGAGCGACGCAACGGGCGGCCAGCGGACAATGCGAGCAGCGCGGAGCCGTCGGTGTACAAACCAGAGCGCCTAACTCCATAATTGCTTGATTGAATGTCCCGACGTCCCGCTTGGGAAGAATCTCCTCGGCGGCATGCCATAACCATCGTCGGGCAGCCGGTTGACGCGGATCCTCGGCTCTGCCGAATAGCCGGCTCAACACGCGTTGGCTGTTCGCTTCCAGGATCGGCAAACGGCGATCAAAGGATTGCGACAAGACGGCGTTACATGTATAGCGGCCCAGACCGGGAAGACGGCCTAAGACAGCGGGATCATCCGGGATTTTTCCGTTGTGTCGCGCCATGATTTCCTGCGCGGCACGATGCAGATCCCGGGCGCGTCGATAGTAACCGAGTCCCTCCCAATGCCGCAGTACCGCCTGCTCGTCTGCCGCAGCAAGATCGGCAACCGTGGGAAAAGCTCGCAGAAACTTCTCGAAATAGGGAATGACCGTGGCGGCCTGGGTTTGCTGAAGCATGACCTCGCTGACCCAGATGCGATACGGATCGCGGTCCCGTCGCCACGGCAGGTCGCGTTGATTGCGGATAAACCAGGAACGGAGACGGCGAGAGAGCCACTGTGAAAATCGAGATCCGAAATCCGAAACCAGCGGAGGGGTTTCGGATTTCGGATTGCGGGCATGTCTCATGTACGACTCAGCTGCGCGGACGTTTCATGTATTTTTCCAAGATGCTCTTGGCGGCTGCGGAAGTATTGGCAGGCGCAGCCGGCTTGGCAGGAGAAGCTTTCCCTTTCTCCTGCTGGCCCATCTGCGCAGCCACTTCCGGCGGCAAAGGCATCTCATGGACGGTGCTGCCTTCGGGCACTTCTCCCGAGCCGCTGGAAATCCCGGACGTGTTATCGTCTCCCAGCGACAGCAGCATGGCAGCAATGTCGTCGTCCGGAGAAGCGCCGGAGGGTTTGCTGGGAGCCGTCGCACCTGCCTTCGCCGGAAGTGGGGTTGTCGGCCCACTTGCGGCGACGGGCGCGGGCACAGCGGCCTTGGCTGGGCGAGCCGGCGAAGCGGCCGCCTTGGTCGGCGGCGGCGGAGTCGGGCGGTTGACCGGCGTCGTCGAATCGATTACTACCTTGAACAGTAGCGGACCCATCTTCAGTTGGTCGCCGTCGTGCAACTCAACTTCGCCCTTGATTTGGGCATTGTTGACGAAAGTACCATTGGTACTATCGAAGTCGCGGACAAACGCCTTGCCATCACGCTGGAGAAGGGCACAATGCCGTTTGCTTATCATTGGGCTGGCAGGACGGAGATGACACTGCGGATCGCGTCCGACCACGAATTGGGACAACTTGATCTCGAGTGCCTTCCCTTGATTTGCTCCCGGCGTCAGCACGACCAGACTCAGTTTCATTGAAACGACCTCTTTTCCCTTTGTCGAGAAAAGCCGTTCCGGAGTCCGGATGGTAATTTGGGCGACGATCCGGCGGAAACGGCCCTACGTTGCGCCGTCTTTTCTGATCCAGAAAGGAGTGAATCCATACGGCAAGAAGTGATCCTTAGGGCACCGCATCTTCTTGACAAGATGGAACACTCGTTGAGCGAAGCGATCTGCACGCGAGCCTCGCTCCTCAATGAGCCTCTTCTCAACGCCGCCGCCCTTGTCAGTTGTCAATCCCTAACGTAACGAGTGTACAATAGGCGGAGACGAGGAAGGACGGAATTATTGTACAAGCCAGGGCCGCATTCATGCAACTAAAAAGACACGTTCTCCGACTGTTTTTTTTCTGTCTCTTATTGGCCTCCGGTTTGGCCGGATGCCGTCCGGCTCCCACTCCCAACGACGTTACAGCACCGGAACGCCAGAGTATTCAGCTCCACATCGCCTGTCCCAATGAGGAGACGGCATCTTTGCTCCGCAGCCGCGGGCGATCCTGGGCGCTGCGTCGAGATGTGAAAATCGACATTCAGATCTACGACCCATCGAAAGATGCAGAACAGCAGACTCAAGCCTTGACTACTGCCGACGTGTGGATCATTGCTCCCGCCGACTTACCGCACTGGGCCGCAGCGGGGAAAGTTGTATCGTTGCCAAACACCTACAAAGCCCCCGATAATCCTCTGGCCTGGAGCGATTTGCTTCCCACGTGGCGCGAACAACTGGTACAGTGGGACGGCAAAGCGTTTGCGTTCCCCCTTTTTGGCGAAGCACCTTTGTGCTGCTATCGCTCCGACTTGCTCAAAGCCCCGGCGCACGAGGCTGCGCTCCGCGGCTTGCTTGGTCGGGATTTCAATGGCCCGTTGACCTGGGAGCAGTTCGCGCAACTGGCCGAACACTTCCGGTCCAAGGGAATGTCCGGACAGCCCGGTCCGAGTTTGCCGCCGCTTCCGCGCAACGACGCCGGCCTCGACCGGCTCTTCTACACCCTAACTGCCGGCTTCGCTCGCCGAGCCGTCCGCCAAGAGGAAGAGCGCAGCGCCTATAGTCCAGACGACGTATTCTCTTTCCATTACAACTTTGAGACCGGCCAGCCGCGCATTGCCGCTCCGGGTTTCGTGCATGCGCTCAAACTGTTGCAGCGCTTGCAGGCGTGCCGGCCCGTAGAGCCTGCGGACCATCCGGAAGAGGCATTTCTTAACGGCCAGGCCGTACTGTGCCTAACCGATGCGCCGTGGCTTGTGACTTTTCAGAAGACTCCCGCTTTGCGTGACAAGGTCGGCGTGTGCCGGATACCTGGCGGCGATCGCTACTTCGACTTCCGGACCGGCCAAGAGCGGAAGCCTTTCGGTGCGTCCAACTGGCTGCCTTATCTTGGCGGCGCCGGTTGGCTTGCCGTCGTGTCGAGTTCCAGCCGCAACACCGAAGCGGCCTTCGAGCTACTGGCAGACCTGGCTGGACCTAAAACGAGTACACAGATCTTCTTGGGTTCTATCGGACAAGGCGGTCCGACGCGCACCGGCCAACTTTATCGTCATCGCTGGGACACGTTCGATCTCAATGAGAAGCAGACCATGCATCTGCGCGACTTCCTGGAAGAGACGCTGCTGCACCGCAATTTGAAAAACCCCGTGCTTTGTTTACGCACGCCTCGCCAGGCATTGCACCGGGCAGTTCTTGTTCGCGGCCTTCGCGAAGCGCTACTCAAGGGAGCCGATGCAGAGAAAACGCTGCAGAATGTCGCGGCCGAATGGTCCAAGCTGGACCGCGAACAGGGGCTGGCCGAACACAAGGCCGATTATCGCCGCAGCCTGGGCTTGCTGGCCAAAGAATGAAAGACCGCCAACACACCCACAAAAGCCGACGCAGCGGCAATACCCAGTCCCATAAGGGCCAACACCAAGGGCAGGCCGCTCGATTCGCCTGGCCCCACGGACAGCCAGCCCTGGAGCATCTGGTTGATTGAGCCATCGCTGAACCAGCAATCGGCGGCGTGGCCGGCCAGCAAATGCCCCAAGGGAAAGGCGGCGCTGAGGACCATCGACCAGATGCCCATGACACGACCGCGAACGTGATCGGCGGAGCCAAGTTGCATGATCGATTGGCTGGTGGGAAAGAACAGGATCAAGCCGCAGCCGAGCAATGCACAACACACTACGGCCAAGGGCAGTGAGCGTGCCAGGGCCAGACCCAAGAGCGATGAGGAAGCCAAGCCGACTCCGGCAATGAGAAACCAACGCGACCGCTGAGTCGACTGAAACGAAGCGACCAACAGCGATGCGAAGCCTGCACCGCCGCCGATGGCGCTGAGCATCCAGGCGTAAGCCGCGCTGCTGCCGCGCAAGCGTTGGTCCGCGACCGCCGGCAGCAGCGAGAGGATCGGCCAACCGAACAGCGACATAAAGCCGGACAGGGCCAGCAGCAGGATCAACCGCGGATGTTGCCTCAAATAACGGAATCCCGCCCATACATCAGGAGCGGAGGGATACGAGCCGGAAGCGTGAGCGACGGATGCTCTGCCGTCGCTTACGCTTCCGGCTCGTATCCCCTGATGAGGCGGCAATTGCATCCAGTACAAGGCGGCCAGCACGGCCACGAAGCTGAGTCCGTTGAGCAAGAAACACACGCCGGCTCCGGTCTGCCCCATGGCGCCTTGGCCGATTTTTGTCAAAAGAACGCCGCTGACAATCGGACCCAACATTCGCGCCAGATTGAAGAGCATGGAGTTCAAAGCGATGGCATTGGGCAGATCGTCACGGCCCACCATGTCGATGACGAAGGCCAAACGTGCAGGCAGATCGATGGCGTTGACGATGCCGGCGGCCGTTGCCACGGCCAGCAGATGCCAGGGCGTGATTTGCCCCAGTAGCACCAATCCACCCAACACGAGAGCGAGGAGCAGAAGTGCCGCCTGCGTCAAAAAGATCAGCGCGCGTTTGGGCTGACGGTCAGCGAGGCTGCCGCCCCAGGCGCCAAGCACCGAGGTCGGCAGCACCTGCATTGCTCCGACCAAGGCCGGCCATCTATTCTCATGGGTCAGCTCGTATGCCAACCACATCAAGGCGGCACTCTGCGCCCAGGAGCCTGTGACCGACACAAATTGCCCGAAGAAGTACAGGCGATAGTTGCGATGCCGTAGAGCACGAAACGTAACCACGCGTCCGAGCAGGGTAGCTGGAGAATGACGCGAAGATGGTGGAGAAGTTGGGATGGGGGCGGCGTGCTGAGACATATTGTTAGAGTACTCGTCCGCACCAACGAATCAAGGCGAGTTAGGAACGCTCGCGTGACGGATGCACCTTCTCGTAGAGCAGCGTAACGAATTGTTCCAACAGATCGCGGTACTCGGTTGCGGCGATGGTTTGCACTTGCTGAAAAAGTCGCCGCCGGCGTTCCAGTTGCTGCACGAAGCCTTCGACACCGATCGCGTTCAGTGCGTCCAGCGATTCTTGAAGCGTCAATAGTTCATCGACTTCGCCGTCGGAGAGTTGCTGAGCGCGTTCGCCGTTGCGTTCGATCCAAGCGACCAGCTCCGGCTGTTTGGCCTTCTCATAAAGCCGACGCAACGGTGCTACGCCGTTGGCCGGATGTGCCTCGTTCATGCGTGGCAGCAAGCGGTCCAACGGCAGGGTGCGTAGCTCATGGACGGTCAGTCCCAAGGCACGAGCGCAAGCGCCGATGGTGGCGTTTCGGAGGCGGCGATGCTCGCCCGGTAAGAGAATCTGCCGAACCGTATGCCGATTGAGCCGCGTAATACGAGCGAACTCTTCCTGATTCCAGCCGCGCTCCTGAACCAGCCGCGCGATCTTGTCGGCGAGGTCGTCGAACTCGGAGGCAGGCCGTTCTGCGTCCATCACCGTGATCCTATTTGACTTTTCCCAGGTTCTTCCAGATGGTGATCGCGTCTTTGACAGGTTGGGTGGTGAAATTACCGGTGACCACATCGAGCTTGCCGGAACCGAAAACGTCTCCGATGGCGCAGGTAACATGATCGCAATTCTCCGCCTCTAAGGTGTGCCGGACAAATACTCCCGGGGCGGTCTGCTCCAGAACGATGACGGAATCCAGCTTCAGCTGAGTGCGTTCGGGAAAGTTTTCGACTGGCAGGAAACAGACAGCAACGATATCAGCATCGCCGTCGCCGTCGAGGTCGCCCGCCACCGCACGATGAACGGCATACATCGGTGTCAGCGGATGATGCTCAAAAGTCAAATCGCCCTTGTTCTCCAACCATTGAACGCCGTGATACGGCTTGAGCAGATAGGGCCTGTCGAGAACGTCGCCGTTAGTGTAAAGCACGTCGAGCTTGCCATCGCCGTTGAGATCGACCAGCTGAATCCCGCTGGAGCCGTAGCCAGGGTGGGAAGCTTTGAAGAGCGTTCGTTTCTCGAAGCCTCCCTTGCCGTCGTTGAGGAAGGCGACGATGGTTTCATTCTCCTGACTGAACAAGGCGACAAAATCGGGCTTGCCGTCGCCGTTGAGATCGGCGATGGGAACATGGATCGCTCCATGGCGTTCGTCGAGCATGCGGGGAGTGAATTCCGGCTTGCTCCAATTTTTTGTGTGATTTTCCAGACAGTAAATCTCGCCAATTTTGTTCCAGCCGAATGCAGCGACAATAAGGTCCAGTTTGCCATCGCCATTGAAGTCGGCAGCCTGCACATCGGCGACGCGGCCTTTGTTCTCCAACAGCGTGATTGGCTTACTGTAGCTTCCTCCGCCCAGTCCGCGAAACCAGAGGACGCTGCCGCAGCGGCGATCCGTGGGCAGAAAGCTGCCGAGGTTGGCGACGAGGATGTCCGCAATGCCATCCTTATCCAGATCAACCACTTCCGCATGGGCGGGGTTGAAATTACTGTTCGGTCCCGTCGCGTAGAGAAGGTGCCATTTCGGCTCGGAAAGATACGGCTGCAGCAGCAGCAAAGCGCCGCCCTTCATCTCACAGGCCAACACATCCAGTTTCTTAGGATCGAGAAGGTGGACGAGATTAATGTGGGAGAAATGCGGTGTCGGAATATCAGGCGGTCCTTCAAACATCGGATAGCCCGAGGGCATCAAACGGATCGGCAAAGGGTGATCGGCGCGGCGGATCTCGGCACGGGGCAGGGTAATCGGCGCCCGTTCCTCGAAATAGGCAACGACTTCATCGATGGGAGGCGGGGAGAGGGAACGGCCGGAGTCGTTGTACATCAGATACATGCGCTCGATGAGTTCTTTCCATGCGAAGCGTGGAAAGGTGTCGGCGGGAGGGTTTTCGTGGCAGCTGCCACAGAAGCGCTGAATCTTCTCGGGTAGATTGGCAGTGCGTGTCACCGGCGGCGGGGGGATGTCCGTCGCGCCGTTGCGGCTGCACCCTTGCAGAGTCAAGAAGGCCGCGAGGAGGACCGCCAACACCGCGCCGCCGCTCCACACCCAGAACCACCATCCCCCAGCACGTTGCGTCTCATTCATCTCCCTACCTCATCCGGCGGAACTCTTTTCGAGCCGCGCACGCAGCGCAGCGGAGGAAGCGGTCAACCCGGGTTGACCGCTTCCTCCGCTGCGCTGCGTGCGCGGCTCGGAAAGAAGGTCAATTCGTTGTTCAAGTTAACGGCGCGGTAGGCTTCATGCAAGAGAGGGACCTTCTCGACCATCTGCTCTCGCTGTCGCCCGGAGCCTAGTCCGCGGCTCCCTTGCGGCTATCGTCTGAGCAGCATAGAATCGTCAATGTGGTCTTTCTTACCATCCGTTAACAACCGCCCTTTCGCGAGACTGCCATGCGCGTCTGGTTCCGCAATATCCGCACCGCCATCCAAACCGTTGCCCAGGGAATGTACATAACCCTGTGGTATTTCCTACAAACCTATCGCCGGAAAACCTTCACCGAACGCTTCGAATATCCGGAGCTGCCGGTGCCGGTCAAGCCGCGCTATCGCGGCTTCCATCGCTTCGACCTGACCACTTGCATCGGCTGTGACAAATGCGCCCGCGCCTGCCCGGTCGATTGCATTTACATCGAGAAGATCAAAAACCCCGTCGGCAAAGGCTTCCGCGTCAACGGCTTCAAGATCGATTATACCAAGTGCATGTTCTGCGCTTTATGCGTCGATCCGTGCCCGGTCGATTGTATTTTCATGGGTTCGACGCACGATCAAAGTTGTTTCAGCCGTGATGGCTGCATCGTCGATTTCGCCAAATTGCCCCTGGAAGTGGCCTGGGGCCAAGCCACGCTTAACCCGACTTCCGTGGCCGCCTCGAAGCTCCAGGTCGAGCCGGTCTGGACCAAGCCGCCTGATCCAGCGCCCGCAGCAAAGAAATGACGGCGAGCGGGGCATGTCAACGCCCCGGTAAGCGTTTACCGGGGCGTTGACACGCCTGGTTCGTCGGGACCTACAATAGAATTTGGAGGGAACGATTCCTACCTCTTGTTGCGGATCGGAAGCCTTAGATCTTCCCTTTCAGTCGGCTTGATCGTCGCTACGGGGCAGCGGGAGGAGGTACACAAAAATGGCCGCACACAAGACCGGCAAACGATTTTTTAGCGTGGTCGAAGCCAATAATGCATTGCCTTTGGTCCGCGCGATTGTTCAAGACATTACCACATTGGCCCATGAACTGAGCGAGCGGCGCGAACGACTCAATCGGCTCAAGCGGAGTGATCGTCTGCGTCTTAGCGAGGCCCATGAAGAAGAGCTGCAACAAGTGGGGGCGGAGTTGGACCGCGGACAAGAGAAGATGGAGGAGTACGTCCGCGAACTGGCCCAGCTTGGCGTCGAACTGAAGGACTACTTCATCGGGCTGGTCGATTTTCCTAGTTTAATGGACGGTCGGCCCATTTACTTGTGCTGGCGGTTGGGCGAACCGGAAGTGGCTCACTGGCACGAGTTAGAGGCCGGTTTCGCCGGACGGCAAAAATTGACGCCGGATATCAGCCGTGTCTGACGCTTCTGTTCTCTAACTATGGGATGGCTCGCATGAGTCCTCTAGCTGCCTATTTGCTCCTCTTCGTGGCCGTTGGGATCGGTTTCATCTTCGTGCATCTGATGGCCGGCAAGTTCATTCGTCCAAACAAGCCGTATGCGGACAAACGCACCATCTACGAGTGCGGCGAGCCGACCATCGGCAGCTCGTGGATTCAGTTCGATCTGCGCTTTTACGTTGTGGCCCTACTCTTCGTCATCTTCGATGTCGAGGTAGCGTTTTTCTTTCCCTGGGCGGTTGTGTTTGGCAAGGCCAACGCCTTAGGCTCGATGGGGAAGCTGGACAGTGCGGAAGCCTATAGGGAATCGGCCGAACGCGCCTGGGAGCTAATCCCCCCGGGGAGCCGCGCTCGATATGCGAAACAGCATAACCTCGTCATGGAGACAAAAGACGAGACCGTAGACCGTCTGAAGACGTTGCGACAGCAAAAAGCCGGCAGCGGAAACTCGATGTCTGTGCAAGAGCAGTCGGAGCTGGCGGTGTTAGAGTCGGCGGAGCACCGCGCTTGGGAGCCCCAGCAGCAGGCGCGTCAGATGGCTTGGATGGCGCTGGCGGAGATCGCGGTGTTTTTCGGCGTACTGCTGGTCGGTTACGCGTACCTGTGGGGCCGAGGCGATCTCGCCTGGGTGCGGAGCCTGGCGGCCGAGCGATCAACCGCCGAGCCGCTGCGGTCAGCGGCTCCCGCTCCGGATGGAGCCATGATTCATTCCTGATAAATCTTCTCTACTTAGGGAGTTTTCCATAATGGGATGGTTGGAAGGACGATTTGAAGAGAGTGTTATCACGACATCACTGGAACAAGCCATCAACTGGGCGCGAGAGTCGAGCATGTG
>Ga0070739_10005955_pt1 | contig 13629 bp, 12 predicted proteins | sample Coa_R1_7_FD_66445 | JGI IMG/M metagenome (GOLD analysis project Ga0070739, IMG submission 66445) | Surface soil microbial communities from Centralia Pennsylvania, which are recovering from an underground coalmine fire - Coalmine... | ecosystem: Environmental > Terrestrial > Soil > Unclassified ... | reverse complement strand
CTGCGGGCGCTGCGCCACTTCGTCGTCGACCAGTTCGGCGAGCGCGGTCAGGGCTTCCCAGCGTTCGCGGGCGCGCGTGCCGGCCGGCGGTTGGGCGGTCAGCCCCAGCGGTTCGAGAAGGCCGCGAACCAGCTCGGGCAAGTCGCCCTCTGCGCCGCGGTCCGCGGCTCGCTGCAGCGCCAGCAACGCCTGCTTGATCTCCTGACGGCTGAAGAACCCTTCGCCGCCGCGGACCTGGTACGGGATGCCCGCCTCGGTCAACGCCTCCTCGTAAACCTCCGACTGCGCGTTGATGCGGTAGAGCACCGCGATCTCCGCGGGTGGGATGCCTTTCTCGATGAGCTTCGATATCGACGCCGCCACCGCTGCGGCCTCGGCGACCTCGTCGGGATGTTCGTGAAACGACGGGGTGGGGCCGGGATCCCGCTGCCCGGTCAAGTGCAGTTTGCTGCCCGCCATCCGTCCGCGGGCTGCGGCGATCACCCGGTTGGCGAGCGACACGACCTGCGGGGTCGACCGGTAGTCCCGCTCTAGGCGGACCACGGTGGCTTCGGGGAAGCGCCGCGAGAAGTCGAGGAGGTAGCGGGGCGTGGCCCCGGTGAACGAGTAGATGGTTTGGTTGGCGTCGCCGACGACTGTCAGGTCGTCGCGATCGCCCAGCCATGCTGAGAGCACCCGCTGCTGCAGCGGCGTTACGTCCTGGTATTCGTCGACGACGAAGCAGCGGTAACGGTCACGGAACTCGTCCGCGACCGCCGCGTCGTTTTCGATGGCGGCCGCCGTGTGCAGCAGCAGGTCGTCGAAGTCGAGCAGGGCCACCCCGTCGCCACGGGTCTTGAGGCTCTCGTAGGCCTCGTACACGGCGGCGACCTGCGCGGCAGGCAGCGGGGTGTCGCGGCGGGCCTGCGCCACCGCCGGCGGGTAGTGCTCGGGGCTGATCAGCGACGCTTTAGCCCACTCGATTTCGCCCGCGAGGTCACGCACGTCGTCGGTGCTCGTCTGCAGGCCGCTGCGGTTCGCGGCGCGTGCGACCACCGCGAACTTGCTGTCCAGCAGCTGCCAGCCCCGGTCTCCGACGACCCGCGGCCAAAAATACCGCAGCTGGCGATGCGCGGCGGCGTGGAAAGTCAGCGCCTGCACCGCGCCGACCTTGGCGCCGGTCTGCGCGGCGGCGTCGAGTGCTCGTAGCCGCGAACGCATCTCCCCCGCGGCGCGCTGAGTGAACGTCACCGCCAGCACCTGCCCGGCAGCCACGTGGCCGTCGCCGACCAGGTGGGCGATCCGGTGGGTGATGGTGCGTGTCTTGCCAGTTCCGGCACCGGCCAGCACGCACACCGGTCCGCGGGGAGCCAGCACTGCCTCGCGCTGCTCGTCGTCGAGGCCGGCGATCAAAGGGTCAGCTGTCACCGGCATGGCGTCCATCTTGGCAGCGGCTACCGACAAACCGACGGCAGCGCCACGCCGTAGTCTCGGTTGGTGCAATACAGGCGGCCCCATTTATGTTGAACCGGCTATGACTGATGCTTTCAAGGCTCCGCTTACGATCTATACGACGCCGTGGTGTGGGTACTGCCATCGGCTCAAGACGGTCTTGAAGGCTGCAGGCATCACCTACGACGAGGTCGATATCGAACAAGACGGGACGGCGGCGGAGTTCGTCGGTTCGGTCAACGGCGGCAACCGGACCGTTCCCACCGTCAAGTTCGCCGACGGGTCGACGCTGACGAATCCCGGCGTCGCCGAGGTCAAGGCAAAGCTCGCCGATCTGACCGGTTAGGTCAGTCAGTCGCGCGCAGCCCACGACTCGATGATCTGGCGGGCGATCGAAACGGAGCCGGGCAGAAGGAGTTTGGACTCCGAAGCACTGGTCCAGTCACCGGCGTCCAGCGCACTACGTACTTCGTCGCGGGTGAACCACGCGGCCTCGGCGATCTCGCCGTCGTTGAACGAGAAGGGTTGGTCGGGGTCGGCGATCGCGTGGAAGCCGACCATCAGCGAACGCGGAAACGGCCAGGGCTGGCTGCCCAGGTAGCGGACGTCGCGCACGGTCAATCCAATTTCCTCGCGGATTTCTCTTACGACGCACAGCTCGAACGACTCGCCGGCTTCGACAAATCCAGCCAGCAATGAAAACATCCGCTCTGGCCAGACCGTCTGGCGGGCGAGCACAGCGCGGTCTCGGCCGTCGTGGACGAGGCAGATCACCGCAGGATCGATGCGCGGGAACTCTTCCTGTCCGGTCAGCGGGTTGATTCGGGCCCAGCCGCTCCTGACGGGTTTGGTCGGGGTACCGTCCAGGGGCGAAAAGCGGGCGCTGTCATGCCAATTCAGCAACGCGACGGCGCACGACACCAGCTGTGCGCTGAGGTCGTCGAACAGCTGGCCCCCGCGGCGCAGGTCGGCCACGCGCACGTCGGGGTCCTCGGGCGCCTGCAGCGGGCTCCGGATCGCCCAGACATGGCGGCCACCTTCGATACGCCCGAGGAACACCGCATCTGGTAGCGGCTTGTCGCCCAGCGCGGTTGCCGCGTCGAGGACTACTCGACCATTGGCGACGAGCACCTGGTTGCGCGAATCGATCCGCAGCACAGCGGCTTCCGGCCATCCGGCGGTGGCGGCTTCGACGTCGGTGCGCACGTGATCGGCCCGGTCAGCGCCCACGCGAGACAGCAGTGGAATGCTGCGCAGCTGGAAATCAGCCACTAGTGGCCCGCGCTGCGGATATACAACAGCCGGTCGGTGGCTTCGATCGCATCGACCTCGGGGGCGTCGACACGCAGCAAGTGGCCGTCGCGAACCACGCCGAGCACGATGTCACGCAGATGCCGCGCCGAGCCGCCCACCTCGCTCTGCTCGACCTCGCGTTCGGCAATAGCGAACCCCGCTTCCGGCGTCAGGAGATCCTCGATCATTTCCACGACGCTGGGCGTGGTCGTGGCGATGCCGAGCAACCGGCCGGCGGTCTCCGAGGACACCACCACCGAGTCCGCACCCGACTGCTGCAGCAAGTGTTGGTTCTCGGCCTCCCGAATCGAGGCGACGATCTTGGCCTTCGGCGCGATCTCTCGGGCCGTCAGGGTGACCAGCGCGGCGGTGTCATCGCGGTTGGCCGCCACAACGATCGAGGCTGCATGTTGCGCGCCTGCTAAGCGCAGCACGTCGGCTTTGGTCGCGTCACCGTGCACAGTGACCAGGCCAGCGGCCGATGCGTGGTCCAGGGCGGCTTGGTCGGTGTCGACGACGACGATGTCGCTGGGTGCCGCTTCGTCACTGAGCATGGCGGCGACCGCTGTCTTGCCTTTGGTGCCGTAGCCGATGACGACGGTGTGGTTACGCACTCTGCTCCTCCAACGCTGGATCTTCCATCCCTGCCGGGACCGCTCGGAGAGAACCTCGAGCGTCGTGCCGACCAACACGGCCAGGAACGCGATTCGCAGCGGCGTCATGACCACGACGTTGACCAGCCGGGTGTATTCGGTGATCGGCGTGATGTCGCCGTAACCGGTGGTGGACAGCGACACCGTGGCGTAGTACACGCAGTCCAAGAAGGTCAGCGGCCCGCCCTTCAGGTCGCGGTAGCCGCCGCGGCCGAGATAGACGACCAAAGCGGCGGCAAGCAATACCACGACCGCGATGGCGACCCGGCGCACGATGATCCGCACCGGGCTGACAGGGCTTTCCGGAATTCGCAACACGCCGACCAGTGCATGGCCGGGCCGGGCGGTCAGCGTGTCGTCGAGACCGGCCAACCTATCTTTCGCCACGGCCATCCGTCATCAGCTGGCGCACGACACAAATGTAACCATGACCGCTACACCGAGGTGTTGGTTACCAACCCGGTCAGCTCGTCGGGCCCGGCCAGCGCATCCGGCTCGACGGTGACTCCGGTACGCACGTAGTAGAAGGCGGCGCGCACCGCGGATTCCGGACAGCCCTGCAACCCCGCCCACGCCAGCCGGTAGACGGCGAGCTGGACCGCGGCCTGCCGCATGGCCTCCGGCCCGTCCGGCGGTTCACCGGTCTTCCAGTCCACTACGGTGGTGCCGCCGTCCGGGTCGGCGAACACCGCGTCGATCCGGCCACGCACCACGGTCTCGCCGATGGCCATTTCGAACGGCACCTCGACCGCGACCGGTGTGCGCGCCGCCCACGGTGACCGGCTGAACGCCGCCTGTAACGCGGCCAGCTCTTCCGCGTCGGCCTGGGCGGCGCCTGTGTCGGCGCCTGGCAGGTCGTCGAGGTCGAAGAGCCGCTCAGCGCCATAGAACCGCTGGACCCATTCGTGAAATGCATTGCCGAGCAAGGCATGCGGATCGGGGCGCGCTGGCAGCCGCCGGGTCAGCCGCTGCCGCGCCGCGGCCGGGTCGCGGCACAGCTCGACCACATCGCTGACCGACAACTGGTTGGGTAGCGCCGGAGCGGGTTGCTGTGGGTCGCGTGCCCGCTCCGCCAGCAGCGCATCGACGTCGGCCACCCACTCGCCGACGTCCGCGCTCGCCAGCGGGTCGGCCAACATCGCCGCGGCCACCAGCGCCGCTCCCCGCTCGACGTCTCCGCGGCGCGTGCCTAGCGGGTCCGCGGGCCAGGCCGCTTCAATCACCTTGGTGCGCAATGGGTTTGGCTCTCCCGCAGCGGGTGGGGGTGCCCACTGTTCCACCGTTCCGCAGGGCTCACCGGCGGCGGCCGAACGGTCGATGACGTCCTTGAGTTCGCAAAGAAAATCCGACGGGCCGCGGGGTTTGATGCCGGTTGCGCCCCAGTGGTGGCCGGACAGCAGCAGGGTGTCTTCGGCTCGGGTGATGGCCACATACAACAGCCGGCGCTCTTCGTCGACTCGACGTTGCTCGAGCTGGCGGCGATGCGCGGAGATCTTATCTGACAACTGCTTTCGGTTGGTGACACCAGTGGTGTCCAGGACGGGGACGCCGTGCGCGCCCGCCGACGCGCGGTCGCCACGCAGCAGCGGCGGCAGGTCGGCGGGATCGGTGAGCCAGGTGCGCGTCGATGCGGTGGAGGGGAACACGCCGCCCGATAGGTGCGGCACCGCCACCACCTGCCACTCCAAACCCTTCGCGGCGTGCACCGTGAGCACCTGCACACGGTCTGCGGCGACGGTGAGCTGCGCTGGGGGTAATCCGTTTTCGACGACCGCGGCCGTGTCGAGGTAGGCCAGCAGACCGGCCACCGAAGCCGGGCAAAGGGTCGGCGACGTGGCGGTCCGCTCCGCGTACCCGCTGACCACGTCGGCGAACGCGTCGAGATGCTCGGTACCGGCCCAGGCCCCGCGCGTCGGCTGCACAGCACGGGCCTCGCAGTCGACGCCCAGCACGCGGCGCACTTCGGCGACCAGCTCCGGCAGCGGGTGACCGAGGTGGCCGCGCAGACCGGTCAGTTCGTCGGCCAACGCGATGATGCGCTGATACCCCGCCGCCGAATACCCGCCGGCCAGGCCCGGATCGCTGATCGCGTCAGCCAGGCATGCGGTGTCGGCATCCGGACCGGACTCCGCGGCGAGCTGCTCGGCCGACAACACCGGCCCGCGGGGCGGGTGGCCGCCGAGTTCCTGCGCGCGCCGCCACAACGCGGCAATGTCGCGGGCTCCGAGTCGCCACCGCGGACCGGTCAACACGCGCATGGCCGCCGCGCCTGCGGTGGGGTCGGCGACCAACCGCAGCATCGCCACCACGTCGGCCACCTCGGGAATGGCCAGCAGCCCGGCCAGGCCGACCACTTCCACGGGGATGCCGCGGGCACGCAGCGTCTCGGCCATCGGCGCGGCGTCGGCGTTTCGCCGGACCAGCACCGCGGCGGTCGTCGGCGCGACGCCGTCGGCGCGGCAGCGCTCGAACGTGCGGTGCAGCTGGTCGGCGATCCACTCGCGTTCGGCTTGCACGTCGGGCAGCAAGGCTGCGCGGACGGCGCCCGCCGGGGCGTCCGGACGTGCGCGCAGGGCTCGCACGGCGACCGACCGGCGCCGCGCTTCCGCGGAAACGGCGTTGGCCAACTGCAGGATCCGCGGCGGGTTGCGCCAGCTCGTACGCAACTCGAGGATTGGCGCGTGGGTGCCGTCGGATCGGGGGAAGTCGGTGGCGAACCGCGGCAGGTTGGTTGCTGAGGCACCGCGCCAGCCGTAGATCGACTGGATCGGGTCGCCGACGGCCGTCAGCGCCAATTCGTCGTCGACTCCCCCGCCGAACAACGCCGACAACGCGACGCGTTGGGCGTGCCCGGTGTCCTGGTATTCGTCGAGCAGCACCACCCGATAGCGTTCCCGCAGCTGCTCACCGACCTGGGGGAACCTCGAGGCCAGCCGTGCCGCCAAGGCCATCTGCAAACCGAAGTCGACCACCTTTTCGGCGAGCATCCGCCGGTGCAGCGCGTCGACCAGCGGAACCAACTCGGCACGCTCGGTTTGCGTGGCCAGCATCCGCAACAGCCATTGACTGGGGCCGCGCTCCCGCTGGTACGGACCTGCCGGCAGCGTGTGAACCAGCTGTTCCAACTCCAGATGGGTGTCGCGCAGCTGTTCGGTGTCGACGAGATGCTCGGTGAGCTGACCCCACAGCCGCAGCACCATCGCGGTCACTGCGGCCGGATTCTTGTCGGTGTGCAGCTCGCCGCGGTACCCGCTGACCACGTCGAAGGCCAGCTGCCACAGCTCGGTTTCGCTGAGCAGCCGGCTATCCGGTTCGACCGGCAACAGCAGGCCATGTTCGCGCAGCAGCGAACCGGCGAAGGCATGGTAGGTGCTGACCGCCGGCGCCGCCGCCGGCTCGGAGGCTGCCCGGCTTCCGATTGCCATGCCGACACCGGCCAGCCGGGCCAGCCGCGACCGCACCCGGCGCAGCAGCTGACCGGCGGCCTTGCGGGTGAAGGTCAATCCCAACACCTGATCGGGCGAGGCGTAGCCGTTGGCGACCAGCCACACCACCCGTGCGGCCATCGTCTCGGTTTTGCCCGCACCTGCCCCGGCGATGACTACCAGCGGCCCCGGCGGCGCGGCGATCACGGCGGCCTGCTCTGCAGTGGGCTCGAAAAGCCCTAGCGCGCAGGCCAATTCGGCCGGGCTGTACCGCGGCGCCGCCGTCACTGCGGGCCCCCCGGATGTGCCGGGCAGCTGGGCCGTATCGGGCAGTGCGTGCAGCCGTCGTTGATCCGGGCGATGAAGCGTGGGCCGCCGGTGGCAGCGGCGGCCTCGTGGACAAGTTTGCGCCATTCGTCGCGCGCGCCCGGAGTGAGCGGATCCTGCTCGCGCTCGGTGGCGCCATTGGCTCCACGTCTGCCCAGGTAGACCAGGCGGGCGCCGCCCGGCTCGTCGCCGTGGGGCACCAAGCCCTCGGCGACCGCCAGCTGATACATCGCCAACTGAGCGTGCCGCTGTGCGTCGTCCTTGCTGACCGGCGTCTTGCCGGTCTTGACGTCGACGATCACCAGCCGGCCGGCCGCGTCGCGCTCGATCCGGTCGACACGTCCGCGCAGCCGGATCCCGGCGCCGCCCTCGGTCTCAATGACTCCGTCGACGTCCACCTCGACGCCGACCTCGGTCAACTCGCGGCGGCTTTGTGCCCGCCACGCCAGAAACGTCTCGATCATCGTGCGGTGACGGGCCAGCTCGTTGGCCGAATACCACGGCGACTCGAACGGCAGATGCCGCCAAGCCCGCTCAAGCTCGGCCAACAGCTGCGCGTCGCTGCCTCGCGGTTCGGCGATCAGCGCGTGCAGCAGCGACCCGATGGTTGCGCTCAGATCGCGCGGGCCCGTTCCGCCGTGGCGTTCGGCCAACCAGCGCAGCGGGCAGTCGGTGAGCGTCTGCAGACTCGACGGCGTCAGGCTGACCACGTGATCGTCGCCGCTCCACAGCGACTGCGCTGTGCTGACCGGGATGAGGCCGTACCACTGGGCCGGGTCTGCGCCCGGCACACCCGCCTTGGCCAGCCGCGCCAATTGCCTTGCGGCGCTGGCACGCTCGGCGTCGTCGACTGCACCGTCGGGTGCGCACACGACGCCACGCAGCCGGCCCACCACCGCCGGCCCCGACAGCAGCCGCGGCGACGCCAGCGGCGTGAGATCAAGATCCTCGGTGGCGCATTGCGCCACCTCGAAGAAGAACGGCGACGGCAGCTCGGAGCCGGCTGCGCCGGCGTCGCCGGTTTCGTCGTCGACAGCGGTCACGACGAGCCGCCGACGGGCGCGACCCATCGCCGCCACCAGCAGGCGGCGCTCGTCGGCCAGCAGCGGAGCCCGCACCGACGCGTCCTCCCCGATCCCGTCGATGACGTCGAGCAGCCGCTGGGTGCCCAGCACTCCGCCGCGTGGAACGGTGTTGGGCCACAAGCCATCCTGCAGGCCGGCGATGACGACCAGGTCCCACTCGTGTCCCAGCGCAGCGTGCGCGCTCAGCACGCTGACCTGCTCCATCGGTGCCACCGGCTCGCGGTTGGCCGTGGGAAGTTGCAGCCCGGCGACGTGGTCCACCAACCCGCGCAGCGACGCTCCAGCGGTTCGCGACACGTACTCGTCGGTGACGTCGAACAGCGCGGTCACCGCGTCGAGGTCCCGCGCCGCCTGGGCGCCGGCCGGCCCGCCGCGGTCAATCGCCGTCAACCACCGACGCTGCAGACCGGAGCGATGCCATGCCGCCCACAGCGTGTAGCGCGGATCCTGCCCCGCCCGATGGCAGCGCGCGGCCGCAGCAAGGACCGCGCGCAGCCGGCGCAACGGACGCGCCTGCACCGCGGATAGCTGCGGCGGCTCGTCGCTGGTCAGCGCGGCCACCAGTAGGTCGCCGAAGTCCGAGTCGTGGGCGCCGCGGCGCAGCGCGCGCCGCAGTGCGCGCAGCGACACCGGATCCACCCGGCCAATCGGTCCGGTCAGCAGCGTCAGCGCCTGGGCCGCGTCCAGGCCGTCGGCCGTCGCTGCCAGCACCGTCAGCAGAGCCCGCGCCGCGGGCTGTTCGGCCAGTGCACCGCCGATGGACGGCATGGCCACCGGGACACCGGCCCTGGCCAGGGCGTGCGGCAACGTCACAGCAACCCGCGACACCGACCGAACGATGACCGCCATCTGCGACCACGGCACTTCGTCGACCAGGTGTGCGCGCCGCAGGGTGTCGGCGATGATCGTGGCCTCCGCGTGCGCCGAGGCCGCCAACTGCACTGCCACCGAACCGGAATCGGTGCCTGAGCCGGTAATCGTGCCGTCGACCCCTGCGGGAAGCCGGCAGGCGATCGCCGTGATCGCACCGGCCACCGCCGGACCACAGCGTTTCGAGACCGTCAACCTCACCGACGGTGAGTCGTCGGCCAACAATGCCGCCGGATCGGCGCCGCGAAAACCGAACACCGCCTGGCTGGGATCCCCCGCCATTAAGACGAGATCGGCGCCCCCCGCCAGCACTCGAACCAACTGGGCCGCCTGCGGGTCGAGCTGCTGAGCGTCGTCGACCAGCAGCAACCGGATCCGGGCACGTTCAGCCGCCAGCAGCTCCGGGTCGGCGGCGAACGCGTCCAGGGCCGCGCCGACCAGTTCGGCCGCCCCCAGCGCCGGAACCCTGGCTTGCGGGGCCGCTGTGCCGACCGCCGCACGCAGCAGCATCACCTGCTCGTACTGTTGCGCGAATTGGCCGGCGGCCACCCATTCCGGGCGCCCGTGCAGCCGGCCCAACTGCCGCAGTTGGCGTGGCTCGACTCCCCGTTCGGCACAACGCGCCAGCAGATCGCGAAGTTCAGCCGCGAAGCCGGCCGTGCTCAACGCCGGACGTAACTGCGGGGGCCACTTGACCGTCGCGGCGGGCCCGTCGGCGATGTCACCGGCCAGCAGTTCCCGGATGATCGCGTCTTGTTCAGCGTTGGTGACCAGCCGCGGTGGTGCATCGCCGACCCGCTGGGCGGCGAGCCGCAGCACCGCGAACGCATAGCTGTGCACGGTGCGCACTAACGGCTCGCGCGTCACCGCCGGCAGCCCGCCATCCGAGCGCGAGCGCAGCAATGCGCTCGTCAATGCGCTGCGCGCCCGCATTCCGATCCGACCTGAACCGGTAAGCAACAGAACAGATTCCGGGTCGACGCCGGCGGTGATGTGGGCTAGCGCAGCATCGACCAGCAGGCTGCTCTTGCCGGTTCCCGGCCCGCCGAGCACGCGCAGCCGCCCACGCAGGCCAGGATCCAACGCAACCCGAGCCTCGGCATCCCAGCGATCCATGGCGGCATGACACCACCGGGGTCTGACAAGTCAGCCCGACGCGGCCAGCGCTGCTGGTCAGGCGCAGTCAGCGATGCCAGCGGACCGGGCCGGCCCACAATGGCGGCCGATCGTCGGGAAAGCCGATATGGGTGACGGTCACCGGAGCCGGAGGGGGGCTTTCCGCGACGGCGTAGGTGCGGTCGTAGTCCGAGCGGCGACGCGGGTCACGCAACAACGCGTAGGCGGCGAGGATTTGTCGCAGCCGCTCGTCGGCAGCCGAATTCGGTTCCGCCGAGCGCACATCGGGGTGATGCGCACGCAATTCCCGCCGGTAGGCATGCGTGATTTCGTCTTGACTGGCGCTCGGTGATACGCCAAGCACCGTGTAGGGATCCGTCATCTTTCGGCCACCGCATCTTTCACCGCGCCGACGGAGGTGCGCAGGGTGGGCGCGCCTTCGGGTGCCATCGTATGCGCGCCCACCCTGACGTCTGTGCGTCCGCAGCAAGAGGCCACGCTCAGTGGCGGTGCGCGCGCAGTCGTGCTGCTGCGTCAGTCGCGTCTTCGGTACGTAGCAACAGTCGCGGACGGCACAAGTGTCACTGCGTGGGTTTCAACCGTCTTAGCCGTCTTTACCGTCCCAAACAGTCGGGGCATCACCTCCTCGAGTGTTTGCCAACCGCTGCCGCGAACATGCCGACCGACGGGGGTGATCGCGGCCTGCCAACCGATCTGGCGGGTGAGCCGAGGGTGTCAGGACTTGATCGCCGTGCGCTCGGCGTCGCGGTTGATCTCGATGCGACGGGGCTTTGCCTTTTCGGCCACCGGGATGGCGAGCCGCAATACCCCGTCGTGGTAGCTGGCCTCGATTCTGTCGGTGTCTAGGTTCTCGCCAAGGAATAGTTGACGGCTGAACACCCCTCGTGGCCGCTCAGCCGACACCATCTCCCGGTTCTGGTCCAGGTCAGGGCGTTCGGCGCGGACGGTCAGCACATTGCGTTCCACGTCGAGATCGAGCGAATCCGTGTTCACGCCAGGCAAGTCGAACTCCACGATGAACTTGTCACCCTCACGCCAGGCGTCCATCGGCATGACCGCGGGCCGGGCCGCCGTACCGAGCACCTGCTGAGTCCAGCGGTCGAGATCCCGGAACGGGTCTGTGCGCATCAAAACCATATTTCACCTCCCAGTTACAGCAGATGATCTATGTCTGCTGACATAGCTTTGTGATACCACGCATGGTATGGTTACGCAAGTAGTAATCGCGTGGATGTCGCGATGGAGGAGGGGTGACCGAGGACTCGTTACCACGTTCCGCGCGTGGGGTGTACGGCATTTCGGTGACGTCCGAGCTGTCCGGGATCGCGCCGCAGACGTTGCGGCTCTATGAGCGCCGAGGACTGCTCACGCCGTCTCGCACCGATGGCGGCGTGCGCCGCTACAGCGACGACGACCTGCTGCGCCTGAAGCGGATTTCTGAGTTGGTCGCTCAGGGCGTGAACCTGGCCGGCATCGCACGCATCCTCGACTTGGAGAACAGGAACAGTCAGCTGGAGTTCGATAAAAGTCAACTCCAATCCGACAATGCCAAATTGAAAGCCGGCCGAACGCGCGCGTCAGGCGCCACCTCAAGAAAGAAGGGGAGGAGGAGTTCCGATCATGGCGGACGTCGAAAAGATCCTGCCGGTTGACGAAACACCTGAAGCCGACGCGATCGACCAGCACCGAACTGTCGATGTCGGCGACGACATCCAGCTGGATACCGACTACGTCGCAGACATCAGCGACCGGGAGGCCAACGAAGCCGACGTGATCGACCAAGCCACAATCGTGCCGCTGCCAGACGACGACGTGGATAGCCAGGTGTAAAACGTCCGCTAGCCGTCGTCCTCGCGTAAGGCGACGAGCACACCTTCGGCGGTGTCGAGAATCCGTGCGCCGGCCCGGCTGGTTTGCGGCGGCCGACGGTATTCGCTCATCGATTCTCGCCTCCTTCGCGTCCGAATCGAACGCTGAATTGGCCTGCGTCGCAGGGTGATCCACAAGGCATCGCGTGACGGTCAAGCATGTTCGCCACATATAACCTGTGCCGTTTGTCACATATTCGGTAGGTTCTGCTGGCGCACCGCCCGAGGCCGGTTCACGCCCCGCGCGCAGGCTGGCACGATCGACTCGTGACCGACGAGCTTCACATGCACCGGTACGGCCCACAGAGACCCGTGCAAGTCTTGGCACTCCACGGCCTCACTGGGCACGGGCAGCGCTGGCAGCGGTTAGCCACTCACCACTTAACCGAGATCAGCGTTGCCGCACCGGATTTGATCGGGCACGCCAGGTCGTCGTGGGCCGCGCCGTGGACTATTGATGCCAATGTCAAGGCGCTGGCGGCCTGGCTCGACGAGCAGGCCGATGGGCCCGCGGTGGTGGTCGGCCATTCGTTCGGCGGCGCGGTGGCGCTGCATCTGGCCGCCACCCGCCCGGACCAGGTGGCTGCGCTGGTGTTGCTGGACCCGGCGATCGGTTTGAACGGCCAGTGGATGCGCGAGATCGCCGAGGCGACGCTCGCCTCCCCCGACTACTCCGACGTCGAGGAGGCGCGTGCGGAAAAAGCGAGCGGATCCTGGGCCGACGTCGATCCGGCGCTGCTGGACGCCGAGCTCGACAAGCACCTGGTGGCGCTGCCGGGCGGACGGTACGGCTGGCGGATCTGCCTACCGGCGATGATGTCCTATTGGAGCGAGCTGGCCCGTGACATTGTCTTGCCGCCCAATGGAATTGCGACGACACTGGTGCGCGCCACGTGGACATCGCCAGCGTATGTCGGCGAAAACCTCATCGCGGCGCTGCGCGGGCGGCTTGGGCCCGATTTCCGCCTGGTCGATCTGGACTGTGACCACATGGTGCCGCTGGCCAAGCCCGCAGAAGTTGCCGACGTCATCCGCGAGCGGCTGCGCTGACCATGGCAGCGGTGACCGGCGAGCAGGTGGAGCGGGTACGGGCGTTGGTCGCCGCGATTCCCGCCGGCAGGGTCGCCACCTACGGCGATATTGCTGCTGCCGCAGAGCTTTCCAGCCCGCGCATCGTCGGTTGGATCATGCGCACCGACTCCGCCGATCTGCCTTGGCATCGGGTGATCACCGCCTCGGGTCGGCCGGCGCGACATCTGGCCACCCGGCAGCTGGAGCTGCTGCGTGCCGAAGGGGTACTCGCGGTCGACGGCAGGGTCGCGCTGGAGGAGGTCCGTCACCGCTTCTAAAGCAGCAGCCGGACCAACGCCGCGGTGCGCGCCAGACCAGGGAATGCCGCCGCCGTCGACCGCGGGTGCAACGCATGCACCGCCAATCGAAACATCAAGGCGCGCAACAACATCTGCGGCCACTCCGGCAGCGTATCCCACCGCTCGATGAGCCCGTCGTCGGCCTCCCCCCACGACAGCGCGTCAACGAC
>Ga0070739_10005952_pt1 | contig 13632 bp, 14 predicted proteins | sample Coa_R1_7_FD_66445 | JGI IMG/M metagenome (GOLD analysis project Ga0070739, IMG submission 66445) | Surface soil microbial communities from Centralia Pennsylvania, which are recovering from an underground coalmine fire - Coalmine... | ecosystem: Environmental > Terrestrial > Soil > Unclassified ... | reverse complement strand
ATGGAGTAGCGGAAGTTGCGCCACATCCAGCCGGCGCTGACGATGCCCATCAACGAGAGGAAGAAAACCAGGATGGGCAGTTCGAAGATGAGGCCGAGGCCGATGATGATGGTCAGGAACAGATCGGTGTACTCGCCGATGGTGATCATCGGCTGGAACTGCTTGCCGAAATCGATGAGGAAGTTCAGGGCATACGGATAAACGAATCTGTAGCCGAAGTATCCGCCCGCCAGGAATAGGCCCACCGTCGAGAACATGAAGGGCAGCACGTAGCGTTTTTCATGACGGTAGAGCCCGGGGGAAATAAACAGCCAAAGCTGATACAGCACGAAGGGGGACGCGACGAAAAGACCGGCGAGAAAGGCGACCTTCAAGTACATGTTGAAGGGCTCGGTGGGATTCAGGTAGACGAGCTTCTCGCTCATGTGGTTGCGAGCCAGCGCATCCATGATGGGGGCCTGCATCAAGCCATAAATTTTTTCGACCTTCCACCAGCAGGCGCCGAAACCGACGGCGACGGCGATCAGGGAGAGAAAAATGCGGCGGCGGAGCTCCTCGAGGTGATCGAGAAAACTCATGGAGCCCAGATCTCGTTCTCGGGAAACCTCGGGTTCGACAGCGGTCTCAGGCATCGGGGGCCTTAGCGGCCGCGTGCTGCGGGGGTGGGGCTTCGGTTGAGGCGACTACCTCGGGAGCGGCGATGACGTCGGCAGGAGGCGGCGTGGAAATCGCGCCCGCCACGGGTTTCGCGGGAGGCAGGATTTCGCCGGCACTGGATTCGCGCTCCAGGTTCTGGATTTCCGATTCGATCTGCGACTTGAATTCGTTGCTGGCGCGGCGGAATTCGTTGAGGGCGCGCCCGATCTGGCGGCCAATCTCCGGCATCTTCTTGGGCCCGAACAAAAGGAGGGCCAGCAGGAAGATAAAAATCATTTCGGAAAGGCCGAAATTCATAAGGTCCATGATACTGCCCGGGGCACGGGTCGGCAATCGCGAGTGACCACGGGATGCGGCTGGACAGAGGAACACAAGGTCCCTCGATTTGCCCTCGCCTCGCAAGCTCGGCTCGGGCGGCGCTCGGGATGACAGCGGCGCTCGGGATGACAGTAATGGTGAGGCCGACGGCACGATGCCGGCATGGCAGGGGTACGTTTACGTCCGAGGAGCGGGTCCTCCGCGAGGCCGCGGCGGGGTTACTTCGATAACCACATGGTGGTGTGAGCGTCTAAGGAACATCTCGTTCGCCATGCTATACTTCGAGCAGCTCACGCGCTCCGGGGAGGCACGTTGAGGGAGTCCAACCCTACCGAAGGAAACCAGATGCTTCGTAGTTCTCGCCGTTCACTTTTCCTTGTTGTTTTCATCATTTTGGGCTGCGGATGTTTAGGCGTTCTGTTCGGACAGAGAGTCGGGGCACCGGCTCCCACCGGAGACGGAGATATCCGCGACAGCCTGCGGACGTTCAATCAGATTTACGCGGTGGTCGAGCAGAATTACGCCGAGCCGGTGAACCCGGACAAGGCGATCTACAACGGCGCCATCCCGGGCATGTTGCACGCGCTCGATCCGCACTCGAATTTCTTCGATCCGAAGTCCTACTCGCTGCTGCGCGAAGAACAGCGCGGCAAGTACTACGGCGTGGGAATGACGGTGGGACCGCGCAACAACAAGGTGATTGTGATTGCGCCGTTCGTGGGCACGCCCGCGTATCGCGCGGGGATTCATCCTGGCGACGTGATCATCGCGGTGGACGGCAAGCCCACGGACAACATGAATACCAGCGATGTGGCCGAACTGCTGAAGGGGCCGAAAGGCACGACGGTCCACATCACGATCCTGCGTGAAGGCACCGAGAAGCCGCTCGAATTCGCGGTAGTGCGGGACGAGATTCCGCGCTACAGCGTGGACAATCACTTCCTGATCCGGCCAGGTATCGGCTACATGCACGTGTCGGGATTCCAGGAAACGACAGAGCATGAAGTCGCGGCGGCGCTGGAAGATTTCGGCGATCTGAAGGGACTCATCCTCGATCTGCGGCAGAACCCCGGCGGGCTGCTCAGCGAAGGCGTGGGCGTGGCAGACAAGTTCCTGCGCAAGGGACAGGTGATTGTTTCGCATCACGGGCGCTCGTCGCCGGAGAAGGTTTATCGCGCGGCGCACGGAAATGGCGGGAAAGAATATCCCATCGTCGTGCTGGTGAACCGCGGAACTGCATCGGCGGCGGAGATTGTGGCAGGAGCGATTCAGGATCACGATCGGGGATTGATCGTGGGCGAAACGACGTTCGGCAAGGGCCTGGTGCAGACGGTGTATCCGTTATCGGAAAACACCGGCCTGGCGCTCACGACGGCGAAGTACTACACGCCCAGCGGCCGCCTGATTCAGCGCGACTACACCGGCGTGTCGCTTTACGACTATTACTACAACCGGGAAGGCGAAGAGAACGGAACGTCGAACAAGGAAGTGAAGCTCACCGACAGCGGACGTACGGTGTACGGTGGCGGCGGCATCACACCCGACGTGAAGATTCCCACGCCGAAGACGAACCGGTTCCAGGATTCGCTGCTGATTCACTACGCGTTCTTCAATTTCGCGAAGCACTACACGTTGACGCATCACCCGTCGAAGAATTTCGAAGTGGATGATGCGGTGATGCAGGACTTCCGAAAATTTCTTGATGATCAGAAAGTGCCCTACACCGAGGCCGAACTGGTGCAGGTGAATGACTGGGTGCGGTCGAACATCAAGACGGAAATCCTGATCGACGCGTTCGGGCAGGAAGAAGGCATGAAGTCGCGCGCCGAGGCAGACCCACAGGTAGTCAAAGCGCTCGACCTGTTGCCCAAGGCGAAAGAGTTGGCGGAGAACGCTCGCAAGGTCATCGCGGAGCGGGCATCGAATCACTCGATGAACCGGTAAGAAAGACGCGGAAAGTATTTGGGGCCGAGGCGACTCGGCCCTTTTCTTTTTTTCAAAAGAATGCACGGTGAGTTTGGTTCCCACCCTCCCGAAACCGGGGAGGGTGGGGCAGCCGGTTTTTCGTGAACTGTTTGGTTCCCACCCTCCCAAAACCGGGGAGGGTGGGGCAGCCAGTTTTTCGTAGATACGGCCAAATTCCGGCCAGAAGACTGTCCGGATTCCGCCTGGGACGATGGTGTTTTATTTCCAGCAGGTCTGGTCTGAGCACCCGGGCAGAGCTATACTTCGGGTATTCGGGGCGGAGCGAGCCGGGTGGTTACCGGGTCGTTTTTCCACAAGCAGCCGCAAAAAGCTGCAGATTGTTGCAGACCCCCGCTCGAAAGCCCAAGTTGCGCATTGACGAGCCGCGTGTAAGTGTGTGAAAATTCGCGGCTAACTGCACTGAGTGGGATGGTAGAACAAGTGCATTCCCAAGGGGTGGAGCTTTTGTCTCCTGGGGAAGACAACGTCTCTGTGCATCTGTGAGGCGTCCACCCTGTCATCCAGAGTCGGAAAAGTAATGATGTTCGCGGGGGCAGTGCCCTGGCGGTGAACGACGTCATGTGGGTCCTGGCCCTGGCGTTAGCCGTAGGCGGCGGCTGGATGGATTTACGAACGCGCCGGCTGCCGAACTGGTGGACGGTTTCAGGCCTTGCGGTTGGACTGGCGCTGAACGCGATTTTGTTAGGTTGGCCGGGCGCGCGAACCGCATTGTTGGGCGCCGGCCTCGGGCTTCTGGTGTTGTTGCCGTTCGTGTGGGTTCGGGCCATGGGCGGCGGCGACTGGAAGCTGATGGGCGCACTGGGCGCGCTACTGGGACCCGCGCAGCTTTTGGTTTTGCTGTATGTCTCGGCGATCACGGCCGGGGTGATGGCGGTGATAGAAATCGTCCGGCGGAAGCGAGTACGGCAGACGCTTTTGAATCTCGGGCGGTTGGTGGTTTCGATCGTGACGTTGGGCCGACGCGGCGGGGGCCGGGAGGAAGTATCGCTCGATAACCCGAAGGCTACGACGGTTCCGTTCGGCGTAGCGGTAGCGCTGGCGACGATTATTTGTTTCGGCGGACATTGGTTGATACGGAAGTAGGACAGGTAAGGTAACAATGCGTTTCTGGAAAGTCTCTCCCCACTCGGGTTCGCAGTCGCGAACGGCGCGTTTGTGGTTCGACAAGGGCGCCACCGAATTAGTCGAATTCGCAGTCGTAATCCCTCTACTGATGACGGTGCTGCTCGGCATGTATTATTTCGGGCGGGCCTACAACATCTACGAAACACTGACGCGGGCAGCCAAAGAGGGCGCGGCGTATGGGGCGAGGCCGGTGTGCGCGCTGTGCTCAGTGGGCTGCGGCATGATAGGCCAATTTCCCTGTGCGGACGACGTGGTGAACACCGCCGTCGTACCCGCGCTCAATGCGGCACACATCAACCAATCGGACCTGACGACGATTAGTGCGCCGAGCCCCAACGGATGCTCTCGAGGTTTGTACCAGTCGGGGACCCAATGCCCGGTTAACAGAGCGGGCGGGGGAGCTACGTGTACCAGCGCAGGCGGCAAGAATACCATCTGGGTGTGTTACTGCGTGGACATGAATCAGGGCGCCGATCCGCCGGAGTGCGGAGTGTCGGTAACGATGGCGTACCCATGGACATTTCGGCTTCCGTTCACCGGATTGGACAACCTCACGATCAAGATTCCCGCTTCCGCACAAGTCAGGCAGGAGTTTTAGGCATGTTGCGACTGGTCCAGCATTGGCGCAAGGAAGTCAGCGGCTCGCAAATCGCCGAGTTTGCCATTGGCCTGCCGTTTTTGATGGTGTTATTAGTAGGAATTTTCGATTTCGGGCAGGCATTCAACACGAAACAACAGATCAATACTGCGGCGCGGGAAGCGGCGCGCTTCGCGGCGAACCAAAGTACATTGGATTGGTCGTCGGGTGCTTCGGCGCCCAGCATTTCGGCGACGCGGGATGTGGTGGACGCAAACTTACGGAATGCGAAGCTGGACGATTGCGGACTTAATAGCGCGACGCCAGCATTCAACGCCGCAACGGTCACCTGGACTTACACCACGAAGGGCAACTGTCCCAAACGTTTGAGGGTCGTCATCGAAAGAGCGAATACATTCTTGCTCAGCGATGGCACGACCGTAATCTCCACCAAGGTGACTGTGTCTTATCCGTTTCGGTGGCATTTCGATTCAGTCATGAAGGTGTTATTCCCCAGAAGTAATTATCCGGGCCCCACGTTCACGATCAGCAGTGACGCAACCATGGCGAACTTAACATGAGAGGTCAGGCGTGTTGAAAGCGAAGAGAACGGAACGCGGCTCGACCGTCGCCATTATGGCAGCTTCGATGGTTTTCATGATCGCTATGGCGGCTATCGGTATCGATGTTGTGGTCCTGTATGTGGTCCGGAGTGAGGCACAACGTGCGGCGGATGCGGCCGCGTTGGCGGGCGCGCATGAGTTTGTGATTACAGGGCTCACCTCGAGCAACCTCTCGCAGGGGCAGCTTTGCAACGGTTCCGGCAGTGGGTCGGCACAAGAGGCGGCAATCAAGACGGCAGCGCAAAACAACGTGGCCGGGCAACCGGGCGTCGTATTATCCGGCGATGTGACCTGCGACTTCTCGCAACCTACCGACCCGCGAATCACGGTTAAGGTGACACGTCAGAACTTGCCGACATTTTTTTCACGCATCTGGGGAAACAGTGTTGTTGGCACCGTGTCGGCAAGTGCGACAGCGGAAGCGTACAACGAATCTGGATTTGCTAAGCCGGCTGTAAGTAGCTGTCTTAAGCCGTTCCTCGTTTATAACTGGGATCCGTGGTTCAACCAGCAGTATGTGGATGTGACGAATAACGGCCAAATAACCAGGCCACAGAACTACCCCGCGGGATTCGTCGGGGAAACCATCACGCTTCAACCTGGTGATCCCACCTTACCTCCGATGAAGGGCATGTTTTACCAGCTGCAATTTACAAGCACCCCGACACTCTGTCCTTCGGGTTGTCTTGGAACGAATGACTCGTACCAGCAGAATATCCAGTGCTGTAATAGCCAGGCGTTGCAGTGCGGAGTCAGCACGTACTCAGTTTATGGTGCCACTCCTGACACCACCGACACGTCTAACGGAACGCAGTGTCTGATTCATGCACAGGCTGGCGCGGATACGATCAACCTGAATACGTCACCATTTCAGTTCTTAGCAGGGGCGGGTAATCCCGCGCATGTCGGCCAAGGGTCGTCCATGACCACAAGCGACTCGCTCGTAACGCTGCCTTTATTTACGACGTCACTTCCGACAGTGCCCGCCTCGGTCCAGCCCATCGGTTTTCTGCAAGTCTTTGTTCAATCAGTAGACACGACGTCAGGAAAGATTCAAGGGGTTATCGTTAATGTGGTGGGATGCGGTACGAACGGTCCGACGGGTAATGCGTTCATCAGCGGGGGCGGAGTTTCACCGATTCCCGTGCGGTTGGTTCAACCCGGCGGCGGGGGCAATTGATTCACCTTCATAACGGCTTCACATTAGCTGTGGCGGTAGAGGTTGGCGGGTAATGACGAATAAAAGGAAGGGTCAGCCAAATGAAAGAACTTCTGCTCAGGATGTGGTCGAACGATGAAGGTCAGGATATTGCCGAGTATGCCGTGATGCTGGCGGTGATTGTAGTGATCGTGGTGGGGACGGTTTCGCTCATCGGTCACAACGCCAACAATATCTTTTCCGAAATCGCCAGCGCTCTCAATCAATAGTCTGCCGGTTCGGCTGCTTCGGTTATCAGCCAATGCGATGGACCAGATCGCAGCGGCGTTCAATTTGCTCTCCGCTCCTCCCCCGGAGAGCTGGTTTCCACAGCCACTCCGTAGCTCGTCGGCAATCAGGTAAAATCGAGGTATGTCCATTCACTCCGCCGAGGAGCTGGCGCATCTGCGCGCGATCGGCAGCATCGTAGCCCAGACCCTGCAAAAGATGGCGGCAGCGGTGCGGCCGGGCGTGACGACGGGTGAACTGGACGAGGTGGCCCGCCGCGAGTTTGACCGGCAGGGGGCGGAATCTTCTCCGGTGGCGGTTTACAATTTTCCCGGAATCACGTGCATCAGTGTGAATTCGCAGGTGGTGCATGGGATTCCCGGGCCGACCACGCTGAGGCCGGGAGATCTGGTCAAGCTGGATGTGACGGCGCAGAAGGACGGCTATGTCGCGGATGCGGCGGTCACGGTTGCGGTTGAGCCTGCCACGATGACTTCGAAGCGCCTGGCCGCCTGCGCGCAGAGCGCGTTTCAGAAGGCACTGAGGGCGGCGCGCGCGGGAAATCGCGTGTCGGCGATCGGGCGGGCGGTGGAACGAGAGGTCAAGGACTGCGGCTTTGAAGTGCTGCGGCAATGGTGCGGGCACGGGGTGGGGCGCAGCATCCACGAAGCGCCGACGGTGCCAAATTATTATGATCCGCATGACCGCGAAGTGCTGACCGAGGGCCTGGTGATTACGATAGAGCCGATCATCACGGCGGGGCGAGACACGTCGTATGTGACCGAAGATGGCTGGACGGTGGTGACCGGAGACGGCGCGCTGGCGGCGCATCATGAACACACGATTGTGATCACCAAGGGTGAGCCGATCGTGCTGACGGCGGCATGAATCGGCGTGATCTACACAAGCATCGGAAAAGCTGGAACTATTGTGGTACGGTAAGCGAAAGTAAGTAACAAATCCTGATGGCGCCCAATCTATTCTCAGCGGATGATGTTCCAGCGACGACGGCGACGGCTACGCTGCCGGACCTCGATCTGCTGCCGCCGGCATCAATCACGCAGCCGCTGTGGCGTTCCCTGCTCAGCAACATCCTGGACCGGATTGCGCCGGAGAAACTGCCGCCGCTGCGGTTGACGTCGGAGCCGGTGGATGTAGGGATGCTGATCGGAGACCGCCTCGAGGTGCCGTGGTATCGCACCGTGTTCAGCAATCTGGGAGACGTGGTTTCGCCGGAGACGCTGCCGCCGTTACACCTGGAATCGCGGCCGGTGGATGTGGGCGAATTGCTCGCCGACCAGATGAGTCATCCGTGGTGGACGTCGCTGGCGGGCAGCTTGCGGGATGCGCTGGCACGCGAGGAGGCGCCGATCGCGGTGACGGCACAGCCGGTGAACCCGGAGATGGCGTCGACGGAGTTGTTGGTGCCGCGCTGGTCTTCCCTGCTCAGTACGCCGAAGGTATTTCTGCCTGACAAACCCGATGCGCCGTATGTGCGGGCGTCGGTACCGCTGATCCTGCCTCCACCGCCGGATGAGGAAATTTACGAGCCTGAGCTTGATCCGGCCATCGAGCGCAAACTGCGCCTCGATCTGAAGAGGTCGAAAGCGCGCGAGGTGCTGTGGATCGCGATGGCAGCGGCGGAGATTTTGATCCTGGTCGCGCCGATGTTCCTCAACAAGTAGTTCCCTTCGAAAACGAATTCTGGCATTTTGGTTCCCACCCTCCCAAGAAACGGGGAGGGTGGGGCAGCCACATTTCTGTCGCCATGAATAAAAGCCGCATGGAAGCGTTCAGTGATGGGGTGCTGGCCGTGATCATCACGATCATGGTGCTGGAAATGAAATCGCCGAAGGGGATGACGGTCGCGGCGCTGGTCCCGGTGATTCCCGTGTTCCTCAGTTACATTCTGAGTTTCATTTATATCGGGATTTACTGGAACAACCATCACCATCTGCTGCACGCGACACAACGCGTGAACGGCGCAACCCTGTGGGCGAACCTGCACCTGCTGTTCTGGCTGTCGCTGGTTCCATTCACGACGGCGTGGATGGGCGAAAATCATTTCGCGGCCTGGCCTGTGGCGGTGTACGGGTTAGTGATGCTGCTGGCGGGCGTCGCATATTTCATTCTCGCCAGAGCCCTCATTCACCTGCATGGGCACGGCTCGACGCTGGCGACATCCATTGGGAGCGACAGGAAAGGCAAGATTTCGATCGCACTGTACGCGGTGGGAATTCCGCTGTCGTTTGTGCAACGTTGGATTGCAGGCGCGTGTTACGTGATGGTGGCGATCATGTGGCTTGTTCCCGATCGACGTATTGAGAAGAGGGTGGCGGAGTAAGGCATTCACCACGGACAATTCACCACGGAGACACGGAGACACGGAGCAAACCCCAACCGAGTCATACCGACCAAGCTGGTGATCGACCTTGCGAAGGAGTAGGCAGCAGGCAACTTGGGTTCCCACCCTCCCAAAAACGGGGAGGGTGGGGCAGCCAGTTTTTTTACGCTTCGCCGCCGACGATGTCGAAGAAGCGAATGATGGACTCGATCCCGCGATAGAAATTCGGAATGTGGAATTTCTCGTTGGGCGCGTGCAGGTTGTCGTCGGGCAGGCCGAAGCCCATCATGACGCTGGGAATCTTCAGCACATCCTGGAAGTCGGTCACGATAGGAATCGAACCGCCCGAGCGAATGAACACGGTGTCTTTCTTGAAGACGTCGTGCATGGCGTCGGTTGCGGCCTTGATGAACTTGTTGTCGGTGCCGACCACGCACGCCGGGCCCTTGCTCCAGATTTTGATTTTCGTCTCGATACCTTTGGGCGTGAGTTTCTTCACGTAATTGGTGTACTTCTTCAGGATGTCGTCGGGATCCTGGTTAGGCACGAGCCGCATGGAAACCTTCGCAGCGGCCTTGGCGGGAATAACGGTTTTCGCGCCCGGAGCCACAAACCCGCCGGGCATGCCGTGCACTTCGAGGGTGGGGCGCGCCCAAGTGCGATAGAGGACTGAATAGCCCGGCTCACCGGTGAGGACCTTCGATCCAACTTCGGTTTTGCGATAGTGCTCCTCGTTAAAGGGCAGACGCTTCCAGGCTTTCAATTCATCTTTGCTGGGCGCCTTCACTCCTTTGTAAAAGCCCGGGATCAGAATTTCGCCCTTCGAGTTTTTGAGCTTGCTGATGATTTCAATGAGGGCGAAAAACGGATTGGGGGCAGCGCCACCGTACATGCCGGAGTGCAAATCGGTCTTCGGTCCCACCGCTTCGATTTCGGTGTACACCAGTCCGCGAAGGCCGACGCAGAGCGTGGGAAGATCGGGCGCAAACAATTCGGTATCGCAGACCAGCGCGAAATCGGCTTTGAGTTTGTTTTTCTGCTTGCGCACGTATTCCGCGATCGACTCACCGCCGACTTCTTCTTCGCCCTCAATGATGAATTTCACATTGAGGGGAAGCTTGCCGCCGTGGCCCTTCATCAAGGCTTCGACAGCTTTGATTTCCATCCACAACTGGCCTTTGTCGTCCACCGCGCCGCGAGCATAGATGTTGTTGTTGCGCTCGGTGGGCTCGAAAGGCGGGGAGACCCACTCGTCCACCGGATCAGGAGGCTGCACATCGTAGTGGGCGTAGCAAAGGACGGTGGGCTTGCCCGAGGCATGGAGCCAGTCGGCGTAGATGAGCGGATGACCCTTGGTGCGGATGATCTCGACATTTTCCATGCCGATGCGACGCAGCTCACTGGCCACGAATTCGGCGGCCTTCTGCACGTCAGTTTTATGTTCTTCCAGCGTGCTGACGCTGGGGATGCGGAGCAGGTCCTTCAGCTCACTGAGGAACCGCTGCTGATTCTCACGGGCAAAATCTACTGCTGGGGAGGCCATAGTCTTCTCCAGGAAGTTACGATTTCGGAAGCAAACTCGTCAGTATACCTGATGGCTGAAACGTTTCAGTAACCAGGATTAGGCGGCCTTGTCCTGAAGGTGCGTTGAAAAGAAAGGTTAGGTATGAAGGAAGCTCGGTGCAGTTTGGTAAAGGGTGGCCACAATCGTGGGCAGAGAAGCGCCGACCCAAATAGCCTTAAAGGAATTTTCGGGTTTCCATGCTACTGAAAAAAGTCCGGCACACACACAGAACACAACGAGCAGACCAATATAAAGCAGCCAGTTCAGACTGGGGAGTTGCTGGCCAGTGGAGACGATTTTGAAGAAACGGATTACTTCTGGCAGGACAGCGCCAAAAGCTGCCCACCAAAATGCATGGGTTGATTTCATGGCTTGCGTTTGGAGAGGAGCCTAGTGGACTAATCTTCCAGGGCCGAAGAAATCTAGCACTTCTTGAATCTGCGAACCGCCAAAGGCATACATGACGAACAACACAGCGGCGAGAAAAAAAGGTAGCGACATGACGGCCGCTCTGTGTCGTTCCACAACCTCAAACAGGCCACCTTGGTTATGAACAGGGGCGGTCGAATTTTGCTGAGTCTGAGTCGGAGTCATAGCCACACCACTCCCGTGCTCTGCTTCGTGCACGACTGGGACCATTTGTCCTCCGGTGCTTACTGGCGGCAGGTTACTGGTGTAACGAAGCGCCAATTATACATGCCTGTTAAGTACTTAGGCAGACCCTGCAGCCGGGGGAAGCCACCTCAAATTAGACGCGCTATCAGACCCTTTGGGTTCGCCCATTTCACCAAAGCGCAATATTGTTCATGCAAGTGCGAATTTACGTCACTCGCCCAAGCTGCTTCAGTTTCGCCAGCTTTTCGAGGAACCCGCCGGGAGGCCTAGTCAGGCTGCGCAGCGACATTGTCATCTGCAAGTTCACTGTCTCCCGTCAGGCAGCGCGGAGAAATCGTTCAGGCGAGAAGGGCGCTAGGTCGAAGCCGTGGGGCGCACCGGTAATTACAGCCGCCATGATCTTGGCCGTGACGGGGGCAAGGAGAATGCCGTCGCGGAAATGACCTGCTGCCACAAAGTAGCCGGGGATGGGAGTGGGGCCGAGCAGGGGCATGTCGTCGGGCGTGCCGGGGCGCAACCCGGCCCAGTCTTCCAGGATGCGGGCCTCGCCGAGTTCAGGAACAAGATTCGCGGCAGCCTGGTGAAGACGCTGGATGGTGTTTGGGTCGGTGCGCTTGTCGAAGCCGGAGTTCTCGAGGGTGGCGCCGATCAGGATGCGGCCGTCGCTGCGCGGGACGAGATAAACATCGGGCGAGCGCACCACGTGCTGCAGCAGGTTGCGCTCGTTGGTGATGACGGAAAGCATCTGGCCCTTGACCGGGCGAGTGGGGAAACTCAGGGGCGGCACTTGTCCGGCCCAGGCACCTGCACAATTGATGATGGCAGCGCCTTTGTACGAGGTTTTCGCGGTGCGCACGCCGGTTGCGCGGCCGTTCTCGATTTCGATCTCAACAACTGGCGACCCGCTCGCAATGTCGACACCCCGGTGTTTCGCTGCTTTCAGCGCTGCGGCGGCGAGGGCGCGGGGATCGACGCTCTTCTCTTGCCAGAGTTGTGCGTCATGGTGCGCGGGAAGATGAGGCTCGAGCTTTGTTAGTTCATCCGCGGGGATGGGGCGCGACGGCCCAATCGGCGGCGGGCCACCATTCTCTCCCAGCACGATCGTCCCGGGGCCGCGCAAGTCGACACGCATGCCGGACTCGTCTTCAATTTCGTGAACGAACTCCGCGTAAAGGCGATAACTTTCGGCGGCGAGCCGGTGAAGAGGCCGGGGCAGGTGAGGGTCGCAACACGCGAGCATGCCAGCAGCCGCGGATGAGGCTTCGCGGCCGGGTTCGGTTCGATCGACGAGGAGGACAGAGAGTCCGTTCTTGCGCAGTTCCAGAGCCGATGACAGGCCGATAATGCCGCCGCCGACGAGGATCGTGTCCCAAGTCTTCACGAGTTCATTGTAGTACCGGGGGGCCGAGGTACCGAGTTGCGAGTACCGAGGACCGAGTAGCGAGATTTGGGACGGATACTATTCTCTGGCGTGCACTGCGGTGGATGCGCTGGTGCCCGAAAATGGCGCGGTCGCGCCACTTCCGTCGGGGACGAGTTTCGAGAAGACGACCAGCCGCTCGGGAGCCGGCCCGATGTAGTACGTGGGATAGCAGGTGATCAGAGTGAGCCGTGCATCGGACGAGGTGTGGGTGACGGAAATATCCGATGGCTGCACCACGCGCTTTCCAGTCACCTCGTAGCGATACATCTTGCCATCCCGCTGAACGAGAATTTCGTCGCCCTTATTGAGTTCATAAATGTGGCGAAAGAAAGTGTCACGATGTCCGGTGATCACTGCATTACCGACCTCGCCGGGAAGCGCCGAGGTTTCCATGTGGCCAGGACCGAGCAGCAGTGAATGCCGCGAGGTTCCTTCGACAACGATCGCGTCCAAGTTGATCTTGGGGATGGAGAGCCGCGTGAGACTGTCGTGCTCGGAGCGTTCCGAGACTGGCGTGGCGGCGACCGGGGTCGTCGAAAGCTGATTCTGCCGCTCCCACTCTTGCGCCAGCTTGCGCTGCTCGGCGTACATGGAGCCATATTGCACGCCGACGTAGAGCAACAGCAGGATGCCCACTGCCACGAGCAACTGGGGAGCATTGCCACGCAGACCACGCGCTCGGTACCTCTGAAGCTGCCCGACGGCACGCACTCTCAAGCTGCGGGCGGTCTGCTGAAGATGGATTTTTTGCTGCAGGGCCTGGAAGCGATTTCGCATGGAAGGCTGCATACAGTTGTGACAGCGGCGCTAATCCCTTTAGATGCCGGAATCCAGAGCACCGCAATTGGAAAACGAGTTCCGCTGCCCAGGGCTTTTTTGGGGAGAGACTACCTTGTTTTCAGGGCCGAAGTGATGCCGCCCACCAGCACTCCAAACCCAACGAGGGACATAAGCGGGAGAATGCTGCCTGATTG
>Ga0070739_10005950_pt1 | contig 13637 bp, 15 predicted proteins | sample Coa_R1_7_FD_66445 | JGI IMG/M metagenome (GOLD analysis project Ga0070739, IMG submission 66445) | Surface soil microbial communities from Centralia Pennsylvania, which are recovering from an underground coalmine fire - Coalmine... | ecosystem: Environmental > Terrestrial > Soil > Unclassified ... | reverse complement strand
GCCGGACGGCAGGGCGGCAGTCTGTTTTTGGCTCGCAGCCGCCGCTTGACCAGCCGCAAACAGTGGATCGCCTTCACCCTGCGCGCCCGGGGATCGCTCAAGCTCGACGACGGCGCGGTGGATGCGCTGGCGAAACGAGGCAAAAGCCTGCTGGCCTCGGGCATCATCGACGTGAGCGGCCGGTTCGAAGCCGGAGACCCGGTCGCCTGCACGGACCGGGACGGCAAAGAATTCGCAAAGGGGCTGGTGAATTTCTCTTCCGAGACCCTGGTCCGCATCAAAGGCCTGAAGACCCTGGAGATCCAACAACTCCTCGGCCAGCAGGAGTACGAAGAGGTCATTCACCGGGACAACTTGGTGATCCTCTAGGACCAATCATGCGTCTCGGCTTATTCGGCGGCACGTTCAATCCGATCCACATCTGCCATCTGGCGATCGCGGCTCAGACGCGGGACCGAATGGGGCTCGACCGGGTGCTCTTTATCCCCACCGGCGATCCACCGCATAAGCCGCCGGGCGTGCTCGCGCCGGCCGAGCACCGCTGCGAAATGGTCCGGCTCGCCATCGCCGGCGAACCAAGTTTCGCCCTGACGGACATCGAAGTCCGCCGTCCGACGAAATCCTATTCGATCGACACGGTTCGGGAGCTGCAGCGCGACTACGGCCCATCGACCACGCTCTTTTTCATCATCGGCCTCGACGCGTTTCTGGACTTTGATAGTTGGCGTGAGGCCTCGACCCTGCTGCGACTCTGCCGTTTCGTCGTGGTTTCGCGGCCCGGCGCGTTGTTCCGTTCGATCGAGAAGATCTCGTTGTTGCCGCCGATCGAACCCGCGCAGCTTGCCGAGCTGGACGCCGATCGGAAGGACCGCGTCGATGTGCAGATTCCCGGCGGCAGCGGCCTCTCGCTGCTCCGCCTTCCGCCCTGCATGGTCTCCGCCTCGGACATTCGCAACCGCATCCGGCAGCGACTCAGCCTGGCGAATCTGTTGCCCACCCCTGTTGAATCCTATATAATCCAGCACAAGCTCTATCTGGAGGACGCCGATCGTACCGGAGTCTAAGGCCAAGGCCCTCGCGATTGCGCGGGCATCCCTCGACAAAAAAGCCTCCGATGTCCTGATCCTCCACGTCGCGAAACTGACCTCCGTCGCCGATTATCTGGTGCTGTGTTCCGGGGAATCGGAACGTCAAGTCAAGGCCATCGCGGACAACGTGGACGCGGTCCTGTCGGCGCAGCGCTCCGCGCCGCTCAGCATTGAAGGCGCCTCCGCATCCAACTGGATTCTGATGGATTTCGGCGACGTGGTCGCGCACGTGTTCCGAAAGGACGTGCGCGAACACTATGCGCTGGAAAAGCTGTGGGCCGATGCCAAACGAGTTCGGCTACCCTCGGAAGGTTCGTCCAGCCCCGCCCCGGTCCGGCAGACTCCGCGGGTCCGTACGGCGCGGGTCCGATCGACGAAGCAGGCCTGAGCCATGTTTCGGCTGTTGCTCACCATCTTCCTGGTCAGCGCCGGCATCTTCATCTATGGCTATTTCCGGGAACTGAATCCCGGCACCATTACCATCCGCACAAGCCCGACCGACACCTTTGAACTCAGTCCAGTCACGCTCGTCCTGGTGTCGATGGCGGGAGGGGCGTTCATCGTCACCCTGCTGGTCGGCATGCGCGAAACGGTTCATTTCATCGGCACCTGGCAGAGCAACCGCCTGCTGCGGCGCAAAGAAAAAGTCGATGCGCTCCACCGCGAAGGCACCCACGCCTTCATGTCGAAGCGGACGGCCGAGGCCATCAGTCTCTTCGAAAAAGCCCTGACCCTCGATCCGAACCGCACCGATTCCCTGCTCTGGCTGGGCAACATCTACCGCTCAGAGAACAACTACGCCGAAGCGATCCGGCTTCACCAGCACGCGCACCGAGTGGACGCGCGGAACATCGAGGTGCTGCTGGAACTGGCCAAGGACCTCGAGTGCGCCAAGCGGTACGAAGACGCGCTCCAGGCCTTGCAGGACATCCTGAAGATCGAGCCGGACAATCTGACCGCCTTGATCCGCAAGCGGGACCTCTTCATCCGATTGGAGAAGTGGGCCGATGCGCTCGAAATCCAACACCGCCTGCTCAAAGCCAACCTCTCGGAGGCCGACAAACGGGCCGAAACCAACCTCCTGGTCGGCTGCATGTACGAGGTCGGACGCCAACTGCTCGAACGCGGCCATCCGGAAAAGGCCCGTCGCTACTTTCGCGGCGCCATCAAGAAGGACCGAGGATTCCTGCCCGCCTACATCGGTTTGGGCGAAATTCTCGTCAGGGAAGGCAAAGTCAAGAACGCCGTCGAGATCCTCAAGAAGGTCTACGCCAAAACGAAGAACGTGATCATCCTCCACCGGCTCGAAGAGCTGTATCTGGAACTGGGCGAGCCGGCCGAGATCATTCGCGTCTATCAGGAGGCTGTCCAGCAGGACCCGCGCAACCCGGTGCTGCAGTTCTATCTGGGCAAGCTCTACTACCGGCTGGAGATGGTCGATGAAGCCTACGATGTACTTTCGACGATCGAAGGGCCGCAGGATCACATGGTGGACTATCACAAGATCATGGCCAACCTCTATTTGCGCAAGCAACACGTGCTGCAGGCCGTGGCGGAACTGAAAAAGGCGCTCGGGTTCAAAAAGCGCGTGGTCGTCCCCTACGTCTGCACCCATTGCCAGCACGAGATCGTCGAATGGTCGGGCCGCTGCCGTCGCTGCGGTCTCTGGAATACCTATGTCGCCCTGCCATGGGTGGACACCGGCAAGCCCGGCGTCGATCAGGACCATCCGCTGCCCAGTCTCCGCGCCGTGCCCTATCAGGGCATTGCATCTCCCTTCGAAACCGTGTAGGGTGGCCCCGCCTTTTTCTCCGATCCTCGTCCAAGTGGAGACGACCATGCCCGACTTCAACGCTCTGGCCGAAAAAGCCCTGCGGGATGAAACGCTCACACGGGAGGAATGCCGGTCCGTCTTGCAGGCGCCCGATGAAGACCTGCTGGCCCTGCTGCAGGCCGCCTTCCGCGTCCGCGAACGCCATTTCGGCAAGACCGTCCGGCTCCAGATGTTGCTGAACGCCAAGAGCGGCGCCTGCCAGGAGGACTGTCACTACTGTTCGCAGTCCTCGATCTCAACCGCCGCGATCGAGCGCTACGGGCTCTTGCCGCGAGAGCGGATGGTGGAAGGTGCGAAGCGGGCGGCGGCGGTCAAGGCGCAGCGCTATTGCATCGTGATCAGCGGCCGAAGTCCGCTGGATCGAGAGATCGCCGAGATCGCGGACGCGGTGAAGGCCATCAAGCGGGAGATACCCATTCAGATCTGCTGTTCACTGGGCTTGCTGAACGAAGAGCAGGCCCGCCAGCTCAAGGCCGCCGGCGTGGATCGGATCAATCACAACCTGAACACCAGCGAGGCCTACCATCCCTCGATCTGCACCACCCATACGTTCCAGGATCGGCTGGCGACGATCCGAAGCGCCCGATCGGCCGGCCTCGAAATCTGCTCCGGCGGCATCGTCGGCATGGGCGAACGGGACGACGACATCATCGATCTGGCCCTGGCCCTGCGCGATGTGAAGCCGGATTCCATCCCGCTGAACACCCTGCATCCGGTCCCCGGCACGCCCTTGGAGCACTGCAAGGACCTGACGCCGCAGCGCTGCCTGAAGGTACTGTGCCTCTTCCGCTTCCTGCATCCGCGGACGGAGATTCGGATCGCCGGCGGACGGGAATTCAATCTTCGTTCCTTGCAGCCGCTCGCGCTCTACCCCGCCGACTCGATGTTCGTCGACGGCTACCTCACCACCCCCGGCCAACCGGCCCCGGAAGTGTGGCAGATGATCGAGGATCTGGGGTTCGAGATCGAGATTAATTACAAACAGCCAGTTGTACAGTGAGAAAAGGCTGGTGGGGCCTGCCCTGCTCGGCGAGCTGCATGTTCACATAGCAATCCCCCAATCTTCGACAGAATTCGTGACGCCGGTTTCACCAGCCCTTTGAGAAATTCCTGTCCTCCAGAATTAGCCAATACTTCCATTTCACTCATCCGAAACAAAAACCTGAGCAACAGCCCGCTGCTAACGCTCGATTTCATACCCGCGTTGAAGTCTACTTGGGGCGGCTCAAAAAAGAAATCTCTCTGGATAGGCTATTCCGAACTGCGCTCATCGAACGAAGGCTCGAATTACTTTCACAACCAGCCGCAATTTCTCTTCGTCTAATTCCCGAATGAGCTTGCTTAGGGTCTCCTGCAATTCTTTCATCGTGCCTACATGACCGAAGTCGAACAGTTCCCACATCTCCACGTTTAGGGCCCTGGCGAGTCTGGTAAGCATCTCGATGGATGGACTCTGTTGCCCAACTTCCAGCCGACTGAGGTAGCGAGGACTAAGGTCTGCTTGTTCGGCCAGACGCTCCTGTGTCAGTCCCCGTGCCCTTCTAATCTCCTTGATCCTGCAGCCTAGTTTTCGAGACAAACCCGCCATCCCAGCCTCCCCCAAAAAATGAGATCACGATTAGAGGGAGGGTGACACGGTTTAATTGATAGAAAATATTTGACCTATAGAGCTTTATAGATAGACTTCTCTGCTTAGAAGAGTGAACTAGATAAAAAGTTTCTACTATCCCAGGCGACATGCCTGGAAGGTTCTTCACCGGTCTCGGCAACAAATCGTGTTCGTTCTAAAGCGAGCGTCCAGGTGCCGCAATGTCGCACATAGTCAGCAGGCTTGGATTTGGACTGAACCCGCAGTCAGGAAAACAAGGAGGCAGAACAATGCGCAAAAATACCGGTCTCTTGGTGTGCCTGGCACTACTGACAACCTCGGGGTGTGCGTCGATCTTGGACGGCAGTACCCAGGTGGTCAGTTTCGACTCAGACCCCAAGCGTGCGAAGGTCTTTGTCAACGGTGTACAAGTAGGCGTTACCCCGTTAAGCACGCAAGTGAAGCGGTCCAAAGACACAATTGTGGTGTTTAAAAAGGAAGGGTATGAGGATGAACAGATTGCTCTCCAAACCAAGCTAAACACCTACTTTTGGGGCAACATCATTACCGGAGGGTTCCTGGGGTCTACAACTGACTACGTAAGTGGGGCTATAGTTGAGTATGCTCCCAACACGTATCACGTCACTCTGGAACCGATTAACAAATCAGATGCAGACCGTAAGCGTCACAGCCACCAAAAGCGCGTCCGCCACTTCATTCTTGTCAACTATTCCAACCTGACGTCTGATCTCGCAAAAGGCGAGGGCGACTATCTTGCAAGTTTACATGCGTTGCTTGGCACAAATGACCTTCAGCCTCAGGAAACTGTTGGGAGACTGAGAAAGCTGGCGACTCGCCATAAGGATATCCCCGCGTTTGCAGATGCGGTGATTGCAGAGTTTCTTCAAACATGAGGATAAGCGACGGCTTCTTTAGGTCGCAGGATTACTTCCAAGGAGGCGAAGGCCTCACGATAGACCTACAAGAGAGGGGTTACAAGCCATGAATGCTGCGGACTTCACTTCAATGCGAGGAACATCTTTTCTGTATAGCCTTTGGATAACGGGAATGACTCTGGTGTTCCTTGTCCAACCCAGTAAGATAGATGCAGAGCCTTATATAGCGGGGTTCGCAGGCTACGGGCTCTCTGCGGAATTGTCCGATGTCACTTCGATGGGTGACATTAAGGGGTCTGACTTAGGCCTTCAGAATTCCCCGATCTACGGGGTCAAGGTGGGATACTTTCTTGACAACCTGAAGTACTTCGGGTGGGAAGCGGAAGTCTATTCCGCCACCCCCTTCCTTAAACAACAACACTTCACCTTCGACAACCCACCTGGATCGCAATCCTCAATTGTCGCTGGAGGCCATCTCCGCGTGACGACGGCAGCCTTTAACGTTGTGTATCGTTATCCCGGAGAACTCGTTCAGCCCTATGCAGGTGTTGGGGGCGGTTTGTTTTGGTTTACTAACCCCTCTTCGACAGCGGGTTCGGCGCTGAGGCCCGGCATAAACGTCCTAGCTGGCACGCGGCTGTTTGTCACGCGGCAGATAGCTCTCTTCGGAGAATACAAATACAACCACTCCAGTTTTCCGAGTTCTGCCGGAGGCCTGTTAAAAGCCGACTACAACGCACACTTCGTTGTGTTTGGGGTTGGATTTCACTTTTGACTCTTGACCAAGGGAGCGACGCAGCAGAACAAGATTGTCTTTCTCATCTAAGTAGAACCTATCTCAAAATTGGCTATCGAGTGGGAAAGCAGAAAAGGGGTCGGGAGCACTCTTGTCCAAAATAGGTTCTTAAAACACCCCCGGCTTGTGAGTAGGATGGGATGTTCACCAACATCCGTCCACGGCGTAAGCGCGCCGTGCCACCCACAAACCGGAGGTGCTGCTCATGGTAGCCATTGCCAGGTGCTTTGCGCAAAAAAGTAGAAAAGGGGTCAGAAAGTAGAAAAGGGGTCGGGAGTCTTTTCTGATACATAACTGTCCTCTAACTCCTTCCGTAACGCGAAGCGCGACCAGCACTGTCCGGATCCTTCTCTCCCGAAAGGGCGGGCGGCTGTAGCCACGCATCACGCTTCATGATTTACCCTCACGCCTCACATCTATTCATACCGCAGCCCTTCCACAATCGGCTGTTTCCCCGCCCAGCGGGCCGGGACGTAGCCGGCAATCAGGGCCGCCACGACCGCCAGCACGACCGCTTCGACGAGCACGCCCATCGGCAGCGTGGGTTGGATCGTCCAGCCGAACGATTGCTTGTTGATCACCTTGATCAGCAGGAGGGAGAGCAGGATGCCGCCGACCAGGCCCAGGGCGGCGCCCAGCACGCCCAGATAGCCCGCCTCCCATAGCACCAAGCGGCGAATCTGCCGGTCGCTGGCGCCGATCGCGCGCAGCGTGGCCAACTCCCGTTGCCGCTCCAGCACGGACGTGAGCAACGTGTTCACGATGCCCAGGACGGCAATGATGACCGCAATCGCCTCCAGCGCATAGGTCAGGAAAAAGGTCCGGTCGAAGATGTCCAGAATTTCGCGCTTCAGCTCGGCGTTGCCGATGAGCGCCGGTGGAGCGTACGCCGATGATTCCCTCGCCAGTTTCTCCGCGATGGCTTTCAGTACCGCATTCAGATCCGCGCCGGGCTCCAGATACACCGGAAACACCGTCACGTCGTCGTCTCTCCACAGCCGGTGGTAGAGGCTCTGGTCCATGACGACTTTCCCGCCGTCGGTGGCGTAGTCGTAGAACACGCCCATGATCGGGAAACGTTGTTCACCGGACGGAGTCATCAACGACAGCGCATCCCCCTGTTTGACACCGAGGTACCCCGCCAGAACCTCCGAGAGGATCACCCCGTCTTCGGCTGCCGTGCGCTGGAGGATCGTCGCGGAATCTCCCGAGAGAAACAGGTATCGGCTCCGCTCGGCATGGAGCCGTAAATCGCGCGAGACCAGCGCGGTCGATCGGCCCTGAATGTCGATCCGCAGGTCTCGGTAGGCATCCACCGCCGCCACGCCGGGGACCGAGGCGACGAGCGCCCCCCACTCGCGGGGCAGGCGTTTGTCCAGCACGCCGTGCTGGGTCCCGCGCAGCCACAGGCTCGGCGCCAGCACCAGATCAGCGATCACCGTCTCGTTGATCCAGATTTCGACCGTGTGGCGAAAGCTGCGGACCATGATCCCGACGCCGACCATGATGGCCAAGCCGATCATCAGCGCGGACACCGTGACGCCGTTGCGGCCGGGCGAGCGCGCCGTCTGATCCGCCGCGATCGTTCGGAGTGCGCCGGACACCGACATGTCGGCCCGCCTCCCCCGGCCATGCGTCAAGACCCAGATCCCATGGATCAGCAACGGCGCCAGACACGAGAGGCCGACCAACAAGCACAGCGTGGAGAGATAGCCGAACACCGGCAGTCCCGAAATCGGTCCGAGCATGGCCAGCAGCCCGGAGGCGATCAGGCAGGCGCACCCGACCCCCGCGAGCGTGCGTACGCGCAGTTGTCGACTCGCTTCGTAGCTCCCCGGCGCCAATGCGAGCACAGGGATCGTCCGGCCGGCGTCCAGGCTCGGCCCTAATGCTCCGACCATCGAGACCAGTCCCCCGATCAGCGCGCCTTCGGCCAACACACCCAGGATCGTCTCCATCCCGATCGCCACGCGATCGCCAGTCCCGACCACCGAGACATAGAGGTCGGACACGGTCCGGCTCAGCAACGACACGAGCCCCTTGGCCAAGGCCAGACCGAGCGCGCCGCCGAGCAGCCCGCCGACAATCCCGATGGCCGCCGCCTCAGCGAGAAACAGGCCGGCCACCTCCCGTTCGGACATCCCGAGCGCCCGGAAAATACCGATCTCCCGGCGTCGCTGCGCCACCGCGAACGACACGGTGTTGTAGATGAGGAACATCCCCACCAAGAGCCCGACGCCGCTGAGGACGCCCAGGTTCAGTTGGAACGCGCGGACCATCTCCTCCACTTGCCGGCTCCGTTGCGCCGGCCGCTGCACGACGACGGAGGGGGGCACGATGGCCTGTAACGCCGCTTGAACGTCATCGACCGGCCGGGTTGCCGCTGTGACCACATCGATCCGGTCGAGGCGCCCGACCATCCCGAACAACACCTGTGCCGCGGCGATGTCCATCACGGCCAGATCTTCCCAGACCGAGGGGAGCCCGGACGGCGGTTCGATCACTCCCTCAACGGTGACTTGCCGCAGGCGACTGCCAATGAGGATGTCCAGCGCGCTCCCCTGAGTCAGATCCAACTCAGCCGCCAGCCGGCGCCCGACGAACAGTGCTGTCGCTGAGAGCACCGGGTCGAGCGCTTGTTCCTGGGTGCCCTCGCTTCGAACCCGAAACGACTTCAGCTCGGCCGCCTCCAACAGGTCCAGTCCCAACACCACAAAGGATCGGCCGCGATGAGGGCCCGACGCCAGACGAGCCCCCTGCTCGATGACCGGGGACGCCGACACGACATCCGGGTGCTTGCGGACGACGGTGATGACCGTTTCATCCAGCCCCAGTTCTCCGCCGGACACCTGCAACGTCGCGGACCCGGCCACGGTCACGACGGCATTTTGAAACGACTTCAGGACATCCCCGTTCGCCGTCCTGACCGCCACCGACGCCGAAACGCCGAGTGCCACGCCGGCGACGGTCAACAGGGTCCTGACCGGCCGTTCGAAGAAATGTCCCCGCCCCAGCATCAGCAGGGTTTCAAGCCGACTCAACACGGCGTCCCTCTCCACCACAAGGTCTGACCGTACGCGAGACGCGCAGTCTTGTACTCCCACTTGGGAAATTCTACGGTGGAATCATTTACAGACTGTCCGGCCTCTGTTAGACTGACTTTATATAGAAGCAACGCGGAGGCGGTTATGGCCAAACCTGCCAGGACCAAAAAGGCGAGCAGACCTCAGGCGGCGAGAAGAGCCAGGCGAAGCGGCGGGCTCACGCCTCGCCAAAAGCAGATTCTGCGTTTCGTGGCGCAGGGGATGACGAATCGTGAGATCGCCGCCCAGCTCGCGATCAGCGTCCGAACCGTGGAAGTCCACCGCTTCAACCTGATGCGGCGCCTGAAGGTGCGCAACGTGGCGCAACTGCTGCGCCAGGCTCTGCTCCACGGGCTCCTCCCGAAGAACTTCGCGCTCAGGTAAGCGGTCACAATTCTTTCAGTTTGCCGCGGCAGGCCGCCGGCGAGGCGTAGCCTTTCTTGTCCAGCACCGCCGACAACTCCTGTTCCAGCCGCTCGAACGCCCCCAATCCCTCCTCGACCAGGACCGTGCCGATCTGAACCGCCGACGCGCCACACAGGAGATGCTCGAAGGCGTCCGTGCCGGTCATCACTCCGCCGGTCCCGATGATCGGCAGCCTGTCATAAAACCGAGTCCAGAACGCCCGGACGTTTGCCAGCGCGACCGGTTTGATCATCGGACCGCCCAATCCGCCGAACCCGCCCTTCGGCTTGATCACCACCGTTTCCCGTTCAGCATCGACCACCAGCCCGTTGCCGACGGAATTGATCAACGAGAGAAAATCCACACCGGTTCGGCCGATCACCTGCGCCATGATGTCGTGATGGGCCGGATCGAAGTAGGGAGGGAGCTTGACACCCATCGGCACCGTAACCACCTGCCGAACTCTTCGAATGAGCCGTTCGGAGGCCTCCGGATCGTAACCGATCTGCGGCTTGCCGGGAATGTTGGGACAGGAAAGATTGAGTTCGATCAGGTCCGGCCCGCTCTTCGTGATGACCTCGGCGATCGTGACGAAGTCGTCTTCGCAGAGCCCGGCCACGCTGGCGATGATCGGTTTGCCGAATCGACGAAGCACGGGAATGAGTTCCGCATAGGCGCGGTAGCCGAGATTGGGCAAGCCCATGGAGTTGATCGAGCCGCTCGGAAATCCGTAGTAACGCGGTTCCGGGTTGCCCTGGCGCGGCTCCAGCGTCATGGACTTGGTGACGATCGCGCCGGCGCAGGAGCGGCCCAGCGCCTCCAATTCCTCCCGCGTCACGCAGCGCGCGCCCGCCGCATTCATGAAGCAACTGGGCAACCGCACGCCGGCTATGGTGACGGACAAGTCCATCGCATCACGCGCCTTGTGTGATGAACTGGGAAGTCGTGCGGGCCGCCAGTTGTCCGTCCTGCATATGCCAGACGTAGTCGGCCTCCTGGGCCGCCGTCGCGCTGTGGGTCACCAACAGGACCGTGTGGCCGAATTGTTGCGGCAACGACCGGAGCAGCGCGATGATCTCCGCCCCGCTCTTGGAATCGAGATTGCCGGTCGGCTCATCGGCCAGAATCAAGCTGGGCCGATGAATCAGGGCGCGGGCGATCGCCACCCGTTGCTGTTCGCCGCCCGACAGTTCCGCCGGTCGGTGCCGGTCACGCGCACGCATGCCGACCAACTCCAGCGTCTCGGCCGCCCGCTTTCGCACCGTTGTTCCGCTCTCCCCCTTCAGCAGAAGCGGCAGCGCGACATTCTCCATCACGGTCAGGCCGGGGACCAGATGAAAGGCCTGAAAGACGATCCCGATGAGATCGCGCCGTAGCCTCGTCCAGTCGGCGCTGGTGAACCCGGAGGTCGGCCAGCCGTCGATGAGGATCTCTCCCGCCGTGGGAAGGTCCAACCCGCCCACCAGATTGAGCAGCGTGGTCTTGCCGCACCCGCTCGGTCCGACGAAGGCGCAGAACTCTCCACGCCCGATCTCGAGCGTGACGTCCCGCAGCGCCAAGACCTTGGCGTCGCCGCGGCTGTATTCCTTCGAGACATGGACCAGCTTGACCACACGCCTGCTCCCCTGCCCGCCCTCGTATAACACAACGTCTCGCAGGTCACAACCTTGACAGAGCGCGTCGACTGTCTTAGAAGAACAGCGCGCGGCCTGATTCGTATGCTCACGACCCCAGCCGAACAGGATGTTGAACGGCGTCACGTCGGCCGGATGCTCTCGACCTTGGTCCGGCGAACGCTCAATGCCCTCCTGCCCGTCGAGTGCGCGGTCTGCCGGACTTCATTGACCGACGATCCGGTCCCGTTTTTCTGCCGGCGTTGCTGGTCCGCGATCGAACCGTTCCACGGCCCCTCCTGTCCTCGATGTCACCAACCGTTTCCATCCGTCGTGTCCCTGCGTCACAGTCCTACCCATCTCTGCGGCGCCTGCCGCAAGACCAAACCCGCCTACACCGAAGCCTGGTCGCTTTATCCCTATGTTCCGCCGCTCCAGGAAGCGATCCGCCTGTTTAAGTACGGCGGCAAGGTGACGCTGGTGGATGCGCTGGCCGAGTTGCTGATCCGCGCCCTGCCGGAGACGCTGGCCTTCGACTTCGTCATGCCGGTTCCGCTCCATCCGACCCGATTGCGAGAACGGGAATTCAACCAGTCGTTGCTCCTGGCCGAGCGGGTGAGCCGACGGCTGCGCATCCCCCTGTCCTTCACGAACCTGGTCCGCGTCCGGGCAACGGACGCGCAGACAAGACTCCGGCGGTCGGCGCGGCTCAAGAACCTGCGGCGGGCGTTCCAGGTGCAGCAGCCACAGGAGGTCGCGGGCAAGCGCGTGTTGCTGATCGATGATGTGTGGACGACCGGAACGACCATCAACGAGTGCGCCAAGGCGTTGAGGAAGGTCGGAGCAGGCGATGTCTTTGCGCTGACGCTGGCGCGCGCGGTGAGCGCGGATCTACTCTCCGCCCGTGTCGAGGCGGACCTTCCCTCGCCGGCACTAATCCCAAACTGACCATGCCGATCTACGAATATCGCTGCCGCGACTGCGGTAAACGAAGCAGCCACCTCGTATTGAGCATCAGCCATCCGCCACCGGTCTCGTGTCAGCACTGTCGGAGCGCGAACGTCGAACGGCTCATGTCCCGCTTCGCCGCGCCCAAATCGGAAGAAGCCCGCCTCGAATCGTTGGCGGACCCCAGCAACTTCGGCGATCTGGACGAGAACGATCCGCAGAGCATGGCCCGGCTCATGAAAAAAATGGGACGGGAAATGGGCGAGGACTTCGGTGATGAATTGGATGAAGCCCTTGAAGAGTCCAGCGGAGACCTGGCAGAATCGGATGCCACTGACATCGATTGACATACATTGTCATCAATAATCGCTTGACTTCATGTCGATGTCGGGCTAACATCGCGCCAGATTCGGGAGCCTTCTCTCCGCGTGATGGTCCATGCCCAAAGAGGTCCAGAACGAATTGCTGACCGTGGCCGAGACCTGCCGCTATCTCAAGATCACGCCCCGCACGCTCTATCGCTATATCCGGAACCGCCGGCTGCCGGGTTTCAAGCTTGGGAAGGAGTGGCGGTTCGTGCGGTCCGACCTCGAACAGTGGATCAGGGAGCGAGCCGACGAATCCCGTCCATGACGCACTGAGGAGCGGAATCATGTATGCCGGAGAATACCTTTGCAAGGTCGATGAAAAAGGCCGGTTCATCGTTCCCTCGCCCCTTCGGGAACAGGTCGAGGCGCAGGGTAATGGCGTGGTCTTTCTCAAGGGCCCCGAACAGTCGCTCTGGCTTTACTCGATGGGTGAGTGGGAAAAGGTCTTGGAACGGACCAAGACCGCGCTCGATGAAGACCAAAGCCGCCTGTTCATGCACTTCATCGTCTCGGAAGCCGGCACTTCCGAGATCGACAAGGCGGGGCGTATCCTGATCCCCGGCCGGCTGCGGAAACTTATCCCGGTCGATGAAGAGCAGGAGATCGTCCTGGTCGGGCTCTATCATCGGCTGGAAATCTGGAACCCGGCCGAGTGGCGCCGTTACCTCAGCAAGACCGAAGACCGGTACGAACAGCACCTGTCCAAGATTCTCAACTTGCTCTGATCAACCACCGTGCCGACTTCACCAGGCAGGCGCCGCCGTCCCTGTTCACCGGTTTCGCTGCGCCTCACATCCTACCGGTCCCCACACAAGCCGCCCGCGGATTTCCGAGGGCCTGTGGCATCGACGGCGATGGTGAACCGTCGGCCGGGCACCGGCCGGCTCCGCTCGGTCCCGCTGGTCGCCGACCGACTTCCGCACCCCTTGCCCGATGTGTCCGCTGAACGTTTCTCGTTGACCTTGCCGGTCCCGCCCAGCGTCAACCATCAATATGCCACGGTCAATGGGCGCCGCCT
>Ga0070739_10005947_pt1 | contig 13643 bp, 15 predicted proteins | sample Coa_R1_7_FD_66445 | JGI IMG/M metagenome (GOLD analysis project Ga0070739, IMG submission 66445) | Surface soil microbial communities from Centralia Pennsylvania, which are recovering from an underground coalmine fire - Coalmine... | ecosystem: Environmental > Terrestrial > Soil > Unclassified ... | reverse complement strand
CGTCCTGGACGAGCGCGCTCAGCAGCCCGCTAAGCAGGTTCGCACCGGCGCGGTTGTGGACGTAGCTCACGCCCTGGCTGGCCAGGATTTGGGCCAGGAGCCGGCTGGTAGTCGTCTTGCCGTTCGTCCCGGATACGAGCACCGTGCCGCGGCGCAGGTGGCGGGCGAGTCGCCGCGCGGCGCCGGGGGCCAAGCGACGCGCGACGTGGCCGGCGATCACTGTGCCGCCGCCACGGCCGAGCCGGCGGCTGACCGCGCTGGCAGCGCGGCCGGCCAGCACGGCCCCGGCCAGACGTATGTCCACGATGCCCTCACGGGTTTCGGGTAGGAGCGTAGCGGGCGCGGGACGGCCACTCGGCGCGGCCACTGCAACGCCCGCCCGAGGATTCCTATTTCGCCAGTAATGCCCGCGCGTCGGCCAGGATCTGGGCGTGGTCGAAGGCGAGTGGCGGCAGCGCGTCGAAGCGGAAGAAGCGCGCGTCGTCGGCGTCGTCGGCACCGGCCAGCGTGCCGCCGACGCGGTGAACGAGGTAGGCGACGCTGACCGTGTGGCCGCGCGGGTCGCGATCCGGCGCCGAGTACACGCCGACCAGGCGGTCGACAGCGACGGCCAAGCCGGTCTCCTCCTGGACCTCGCGCGCCACCGCGGCCTCGACCCGCTCCCCGTAGTCCACGAAGCCGCCCGGCAGAGCGTAGCAGCCCGCGAACGGCGGATTGCGGCGGCGGATGAGCAGGACGCTGCCCTGCTCGACCACGATGCCGTCGACGGTCAGGGCCGGACCGCGCGGCGGGCCCTGCTGCCCGGCGGGCTCGCTCAATCCGGCGCCTCGATACGCTCGATGCGGTAGTGCATCGTGCCGGCCGGCGTCTGGACCTGGACCGTGTCCCCGACGATGTGGTCGGACAGCGCGCGGCCGACCGGCGACTGGATGGAGATGCGGCCGTGGCGCGCGTCGATCTCGCCCGGGCCCACCAGCGTATAGCTCAGCTCCTCGTCCTCTTCTAGGTCGCGGACGATCACGCGCGTGCCCAGGCCCGCTCGCTCGGTGTTGCCGCCCTCGACGATCGCGGCCGCGCCGATCTGGGCACGCAGCGTGTTGATGCGGGTCTGGACCTCGGCCAGGCGCTGCTTGGCGGCGTCGTAGGGGGCGTTTTCGCGGAAGTCCTTGTCCGCGGCCGCGCGCTGCAGGTCTTCGGTCAGCCGCGGCCGCACCTCTTGCTCGAGTCGCTGCAGCTCGCCCTGGAGCGCCTCCAGCCCAGCCTGTGTCATCTCGACCCGCGCCTCTACGCCGGCGCCACTGGCGCGGGCCGGCGCGGTCTTGCGCCGTACCTTGATGTGCAGGCCGAGGTTCGTTTCCGTCCAGCGGCGCTTACGGGCCTCGGTCAGGAAGGCACGGACACCTTCCAGGCTGCGGGTGGGATCGATGCCGACCTCGCCGAGCTGCTCCTGGTAGCGTTCGAGCTCGATCGGGATGATCGCCGACAGCTCGCGGTCCGTCCCGAGCCAGCGAACGAACCGGGACAGCGCGGGCGCCTGGGCCTCGCGCTCGGCTGCGGGAAGCGCGGTTAGGTACGCGCTAACGGCCTGGCCTAGACGCATCGGCGGGGCGGAGTCGGACGGGGAGGCGCTGGCCATAGTGCGATTACCTCGCAGCGTAGATACAATTCTCAGGGCGAATTCGAGTATAGCCCGGCCCGGGACGGTGTCTCAAGCGAGCCGGGTCGGATCCATTGGCCTCGGCCGAGCCGGGTGCCCGTCAGTTCCTGAGAAGTTTCGATCGAGCCGGGGAGGGGTCGCGCGGTGCAGGTCCTCGCCCGCGACGCGGCCGCCCTGGGCTTGCCGCTGGACGCGGAGCAGCTCGCCGCGTTCGAGCGCTACGCGGAGCGGCTGCTGGCGGCCAACCAGCGCGTGAACCTCACCGCCATCGTCGATCCGGCCGCCGTCGAGACGCGGCACTTCCTCGACTCGCTGACCTGCGCGCTGCCGCTGCTGGCGCGCTGGGGCTCGCCAGAGGCTATTCCCGCCCTCCGCTGCGTCGACGTCGGCAGCGGCGGCGGCTTTCCCGCCCTGCCGCTCAAGCTCGCTCTCCCCCAGCTCCGCTGCACCCTCGTGGAGTCGACGGCCAAGAAGGCGCGCTTCCTGGAAGACTTGGTGGCCGAGCTGGGGCTGGACGGCGTGGAGGTCTGCGCCGAGCGCGCCGAGACCCTGGGCCAGCAGGCGGCGCACCGCGAGGCCTACGACCTGGCGCTCGCGCGCGCCCTCGCTCCCCTGCCGACCCTCCTCGAGCTGACCTTGCCCTTCCTGCGTCCGGGCGGGCTGCTGGTCGCGCCCCGCCGCGGCGACGACGCGGCCGACCGGCGCGCCGGCGAGGCGGCGAGCCGGCTGCTCGGCGGCGGACCGCTGCGGATCGCGCCGGTGGCGCTCCCCGCCCTTGCCGACGGCCGTGTGCTGACCGTCGTCGAGAAGCTGCGGCCGACGCCGGCGGCCTACCCGCGCCGGCCGGGCCTGCCTGCCAAGCGGCCCCTGGCATCCCGCCAGGGATGATCGTCGCGGTTGCGGCACCAGGGCGACCCGACTAGAATTCCGCCCTGAGGCTCGGCCGCCGCGCGACGGGGATGGAGAGTATGGTAAGCGAGCTGACTTCGGTCCGCCACGAGGTGCCGGACACTCTCGAGGCCATCGAGTACTGCTATCGGCAGGGCTGGACAGACGGGCTGCCCGTCGTACCGCCGACCCAGGAGCGCGTGCGCGAGCTGCTGGACTACGCCGGGCTGGAGCCGGACCTGGTTGTCGGCGAGGTGCCCGACCGCGCCCGCGTCATCACCGCCGAGAAGGTCGCGATCAACGCCGTGATGGCCGGCTGTCTGCCGGCCTACCTGCCGGTCGTGGTCGCGGCGGTGCAGGCGATGACCGCGGACGAGTTCTGCCTCCACGGCAGCATGGCCAGCACCGGCGGCGCCGCGCCGCTGGTGATCGTCAACGGTCCCGTTCGGACGCAGCTCGGGATGAACGCCGGCGTGAACGTCTTCGGCCCCGGTACGCGGGCCAACGCTACCATCGGGCGCGCCTTGCGCCTGGTCCTGCTCAACGTCTGCGACGCCCAGCCGGGCGTGCTGGACCAGGCCACGCTGGGCCACCCGGGCAAGTATGCCTACTGCATCGCCGAGGACGAGGAGACCACCGTCTGGCAGCCCCTCCACGTCGAGCGCGGCCTGGCGCGGGAGCTAAGTGCCGTCACGGTGATGGCCGCCGAGGCGCCCCATCAAGTGAAGAACGCCTTCGGGACCACCCCGGAGGAGGTGCTCACCTCGGTCGCCGACGTAATGGCGCACGCGAGCTACACGCAGGGCGCCTACCTGGTCGTGCTGGCGCCCGAGCACCGCGCCGTCCTCGAGCGCGGCGGGTGGTCCAAGGCGGACGTTCGCGCCTACCTGGCCGAGCACGCGCGGCGCTCCACGGCTGAGCTGAAGCGTGTCGGTTACCTGCGTGGGAAGATCGAGGCCGGCGACAATCAGCGCTTCCCTGCCCTGGTAACCGAGGATGAGGTGCTGGTGGTGGCGGCGGGTGGCAGGGGGGGCACGTTCTCGGCGGTCGTGCCGCCCTGGGCAGGCGGGCGCTCGTCGGCGCCGGTGACGCGGGCGGTGGGCGCCTGCGTGGAATGCGATTAGGAGGCGAGATGGCAGTCGACACGGCAGAGCTGCTGACGCTCCTCGATCCGCGCGTCGATGCGCGCCCGCGCGCCACGATCCGGGCGCCCCGCCCGGCCGATCTTCACGGGAAGCGCCTCGGCCTGCTCGCCAACGGGAAGCCAAACTCCGAGGAGTTCCTCGCGGTGCTCGGCGGCTTGCTGCGTGAGCGCTATGGGGTCGGCGAGCTGGTCGCGGCGCGCAAGCCGAACGCCAGCCGCGTGGCTCCTGACGAGGTCCTCAGCCAGCTTACGGCGCAGTGCGACCTGGTGGTGACCGCCACCGGCGATTGAGGGTCGTGCAGCTCGTGCAGTGTGCACGACGGAATCGCCTTCGAGCGGCGCGGGATCCCGGCGGCGGTGATCTGTACCGAGCCGTTCGTCCGGATGGGGCGCGCCACGGCCGAGGTGGCCGGACTGCCGGATTTCCCTTCGTCCTGGTGCCGCATCCGATGGGACGGCTGCGCCCGGAGGAGCTGCGCGTCCGCGCCGAGAGCGCGCTCGCGTCCGTGGTGGCCCTGCTGACGGCGACGATCCCGCCAGCCCAGCCCGCGGCCTGGCCGCCGGCGGCGGACGCCGGGCGACCGGTGCCCCTCGAATCGTTGTCCGAGCCTCGGCCGACGTCGAGCCCGCCGGTCGTCGCCGAGCCCGGCCAGTGGGAACCCCGTGACCCGTGGCTGCCGCCGGCCACCGACGAGTAGGTTGTCGAGACGGACTTGCCGGGTGTTGGTCCCTGCCAGTACCCGGCAATCCCCCTATCGCCGAGCGCTGCTGCGGGGCGCGCTGGGCGCGGTCTTGCTCCTGACGATCGGCTGCGGACTCCCGAGCGCACCGATCGACGGGCCCCCGAGCGACCTGCCCGTCGCGCCGCTGGTGAAGCTCGGCAGCGGCGGGAGCGTTTACGACGCGGCGGTGCTCTTGGCCGCCCGGCGTGGCTACTTCCGCGAGCAGGGGCTCACGGTCGAGATCGTCTCCTTCCCGAGCCTGGCCGCGGTGCTGCCGCCTGTGGTCGCGGGCCAGCTCGACGCCGGCACCGTGCCGCCGAGCGTCGACCTGTTCGAGGCCCTGGGGCACGAGCGCGCCGCGCCGCGCATCGTCGCCTCCGCCGGCCAGGCCTGGCCCCACTTCAGCCCCGCCGCCTTCCTGTTGCGGCCAGACCTGGCGGGCCTCAAGCCGGCCCAGGTCCGCGGCCGCGCCATCGCCGTCGACCTGTACGGTCCCGCCGGCTACACCTTCGACCTGGCGCTGGCGCGGCTGGGGCTACACCGCCGCGACGTGTACGTCGTCGACCTGCCGCCCGAGCGGGCCGCCGAGGCGCTCGGAGAGAGCCAGCTCGACGCGGCCTACGTGGTAGAGCCGGAGATCGCCGCCCTGGTCTCCGAGCACCGCGCGGTGACCTGGATGAGCGTCGGGGACCTCGACCCTGGGCAGGAGATGGCGCTGCTCCTTTACTCGCCGAACCTGGCGGCGCACCGCCGCTCGATCGGCACCCGCCTGCTCAGCGCCTACCTGCGCGGCCAGCAGGACTACCGGGCGGCGCTGGGGTCGAGCGCGGGCCGCGCCGCGCTGCGCGCGGAGCTGGCCGATGCCCTCGGGCTGGACTCGCCGCGCTCGGGCGAGGAGCTGAGCCTCGTCCTCTACCCTGCCGACGGGCAGCCGAACCTGGCGAGTCTCGCCGCCCTGGAGAAGCACTACGCGCGCCGCCATCTGCTCGAGAGGCGCGTGGACTTCGCCCAGGCGATCGACCCAAGCTTCCTGCGCGCCGCCGCCCAGCGCGCCGCGGCCAGTGTCGCTCCGGCTGGCCGTTGAGCTCGCCTCCGGCCTGCAGCGCTGTATCCAGCAGGCCCTCGCACCAGTCCCCGCCCACCGAGGCAGGTCCGGCGTTGGCACTGCCCACACTGCTTGCCTAGGCGCGGACGACCGCCTCCTCCGAGGGGAGAATGCCGATGCGGCGCATCGCCAGCAGGATCAGCGTCGTCGAGATCACCGTGACGAGCGCGCCCACGGCGTACTGGATGCGCGACAGGTCGCGCTCGCTGTCGAAGAACAGCGCCAGCGGCAGCGTGGTCTGGCCCGACTGGATCAGGAAGATCGTCAGCGGGACGTTGTCGAAGGACATCAGGAAGGCAAAGAACATGCCGGCGGCGATCGACGACTGGAGCTGTGGGAAGGTGACCCGCCAGAACGTCGTCCAGGCGCTCGCCCCGAGCCCGTAGGCCGCCTCGTCCAGCCGCTCGTCGTAGCGGGACAGGCGGGCGACGACGGCCACGAGGACGTATGGGCTGACGACGATCGTGTGGGCGATCCAGAGCCCGACGAAGGTGCCCATGAGGGTGAGCTGCGACCAGTCGTAGACCACCACGTAGAACTGGAGGAAGGCGACGCCCGAAATCAGCAGGGGGACCTGGATGGGACTGCGCAGCAGGGCGTCGATCGCCGCGCGGCCGGGCAGCGCCCCACGGGCGATGGCGATGGCCGCGGGGATCGCCAGTAGAGAGCCGGTCAGCACTGCGGCGGCCGCCAGCAGCAGGCTGTACAGCGCTCCATCGAGGTAGTAGGAGGGGATGCGCGCGTACCAGTCCAGGCTGAAGCCCGCCGGCGGGAAGATGACGTATTGCTCGACCCCGAGCGAGTTCACCAGGACGATGACCAGCGGCGCCAGCAGGAACAGTCCGACCAGCCCTCCCCAGACCTCCAGGAGCGACCGCGCCAGCAGCCGGCGCCGCGGCCTGGCCAGCCGCGCCCACGGCACCGGCCGGGCCTCGGCGGCCTTCGCCCTGGATACCGCGCTCGTCTTCATCGGCACTGGCTCTCGGCCGGCAGGCTCGTTGGCGCCGCCGGCCCTGCAGCGGCTGTTCCGCGGACCGTCATCGTCGGTAGCTCCCGTGCTGGAGGACCAGGTTCGCCGAGGCGACGATGCCGATGACCAGGACGAGCAGGATGCACGACAGCGTGGCGCCGATCGCGTAGTTGAAGGTCGTCAGCATCTGCTGGTCGATGAGCAGCGACATCAGGTACATGGTGGTGCCGCCGATCATACGGGGGATCACGAAGGCGCCGATGGTCATGGCGAAGACCAGCAGCGAGCCGGCCACGATCCCCGGCAGGGCAAGGGGAATGATTACCGAGCGCGCGGTGCGGGCGAACGAGGCGCCGAGCCCGGCGGCGGCCTCCTCCAGCGCTGGGTCGATCGTCTGGACGACCGGGATGAGTGTCAGGACCATGAACGGCAGCATGTAGTGGATCATGGCGATGCTCGTGCCGTAGACGTTGCCCATGAACGGCACCGGGCTGGCGAGGAGGCCGCTCCCGACGAGCAGCCGGTTGAGCGGCCCATTGGTCCCGAGCAGCGTGATCCAGCCCAGGCCGCGGATGACGATGCTCGTCAGCGACGTGACGTAGAGCAGCGTGAACAGGCCGAGCGCGAACCGCGACGGGAAGCGGACGATCAGGTAGGCGAGCGGGAACCCGGCTACCAGCGTGCCGAGCACGGTCAGCAGGCCCAGCAGCAGCGTGCGCCCGAGGGCGGTGAGGTAGAGCGGGTCGGAGAGCACGCGGGTGTAGTTCCCGAGGGTCCACTCCGGCTTGACGGCGGCCACGCCGGCGGACGGGTGAAAGCTGAGCAGGACGAAGGTCAGCAGGGCCGGGATGAAGCTGGCGGCGAAGGCCGCCAGCAACGGCAGCACCAGCCAGTTCCAGCGTCGCTCCGACACGACCGTCTCCTTGCGCTTGGAGGGTCTTGCTCCGATCTCGTGTGAGCTGCGGGCTCACAGCCGATCGGGACCGATATTCTCACTCGGGCAGCACGAGCGTCTTCTCGGGTGCCCAGCAGGCATACAGGACCTCGGCCGCCGCCTCGCCCTTCGCCGGATCGATCGCCAGCACGCTCCGGTCGTCGGCGACCTGGAGCGTGAAGTACTGCAGCGGGCCGATGAACTTCACGCTCTCCACGCGGCCGGCTACGCAGTTCTCGCTTGCCGGCTGGCGCCGGATCTCCAGGTACTCGGGACGCACGCCGACCTGCACGGGCGTCCCTGTCGCCAGGTCGGTCGTCCGCGCGGCGATGACGCGCCGCGGCACGTCGGTCACTAGGTAGTCGTCGGTCAGCTCCAGGAGCGTGTCCCCCGCGCCGGACGCCACGACCCGGGCGCGGAACAGGTTGACCTTGCCCACGAAGTCGGCGACGTAAGCCGTGCGCGGCTGCTCGTAGAGCACCTTCGGCGTGTCGACCTGGACGATTCGCCCCTGGCTCATCACGACCACGCGGTCCGACATCCCGAGCGCTTCCTCCTGGTCGTGCGTCACGTGGATGGTCGTGATGCGGAGCTGCTGCTGGATGCGCTTGATCTCGGTCTGCATGTGCTCGCGGAGCTTGACGTCCAGCGCGCCGAGCGCCTCGTCCATGAGGAGGATGCGGGGGTTGAAGATCAGGGCCCGCGCGAGCGCCACCCGCTGCTGCTGCCCGCCGGAGAGCTGGCTAGGGTAGCGGCGCTCGATCTGCGGCAGCCGCACCAGCTCGAGCATCTCGCGGACCCGCGCGCGGATCTTCTCGCGGGGCCACTTGCGGATCTGCAGCGCGAAGGCGAGGTTGTCGTAGACCGTCATGTGCGGAAAGAGCGCGTAGCTCTGGAAGACCATGCCCATGTTGCGGCGCTGCGGCGGAGCGTGCGTCACGTCCGCGCCGTCGAGGAGGACCTGGCCGCCGGATGGCTCGACGTAGCCGGCGATCAGCCGCAGGGTAGTGGTCTTCCCGCAGCCGGAAGGACCGAGCAGGGTAACGAACTCCCCCTCCTCGATCGCCAGGTCGACCGCGGCGACGGCGACGGTGTCGCCGTAGCGCTTGCTGAGGTCCCGCGTGGCCAGGATAACGCCGTCAGCTACCGTATCCATGAGCGGCTCTTGGCGTTCCTAACGAAACCGGCAATCCCTGGTGTGAGCCGCAGGCTCACACCAGGGATTGGTAGACACTCTTAGCTGCCCATGATGCGGTTCCAGGAGTCGTTCCACGCCTCGCGGTTGTCGTTGATGAACTTGGCGTCCACCCGGAACATCTGGGACATGTCGCTCGGCGTGATCGCCAGCGTCTTGAGCTTGTCGTCCTTGGAGAACTCCTCGGCCACGGCCATGTTCGTTGGCAGCACGCCGTTGCTGCGGCCCATCAGGTCCTGGGCCTCCTTGCCGAGGTTGATCGCGATCCACTGCTCGGCCATGTCCCGGTTCTTCGTGCCCTTGATCACGTCGGTCATGTTCCAGTAGACCATGCTCTTCTTGTCTTTGACTTGCGGGTAGACGTAGCCGAGCTCGAAGCCCTGGTTCTGCATAACCACGACCTGCGCCGTGTGCGTGACCGCGGCGTAGACCTCGCCGTTGGTGAGCCAGGTGGCCATCTCGGGCGTCGCGCCGTACACTCGCGCATCGAGCTGCTTGAGCTTCCGCATCGCGGCATCCACGTTGTCCTTGTCGCCCTCCCAACCATAGGCCAGGCCGGCCAGGATCAGCGGGGCGAAGCCGACCCGCATGCCGGGATAGGCGACACGCCCCTTGAGCTTCGGGTCGAACAGGTCGTCGAAGGTCTTGGGCGGCGCCAGGCCCAGCTCCTTGTACTTGCTGGGCACCCAGGCGATCACCGCGGGGATCATGGTGAAGGCCGGACCGTAGTCCTTGGTCACGTTCGCGGCCTCGGGGAACAGCTCGCTGACCGGCAGCTTGCTGTGGTCGACCGGCTCGACGAGGCCCTTGTCGATCATGGTCTGCTCGGTCAAGTCGTCCATCTGCATGACGTCGAAGGGCGGCTCGCCCCGCGTCGCGAGCAGCTTGGTCAGGTTATCGGCCGGATTGCCCAGGACGTACTCGACCTTCGCCCCGGTCTGCTCCTCGAACAGCTTGCCCGTCGAGGTCTTGACGCCGTTCACCCAGTCGCCACCCCAGGTGGCGACGCGAAGCGTGCGGCCGGCGAACGGTTTGCCGCTCGCCGCGGACTGGCCGGGCGCCGCGCCCGTCGGGCTGGCCGGCGCACCGCGGCTGCAGGCCGCCGTGGCGACCAGCATCAGGAGAACACCAACTGCTGTCGCCGTTCGCCATGGAGCTACCATAATGCCCTCCCCGTCGGCCTGTAACTGCGCGCCGCCCGAGTCTGGACCTCCGCGCTGGGCGCGATCGCGTGGGACGGTCCCCTTGGACCGCGGCGAGAGGTCCTGCCGCTCCAGCCGCTAGCATGGCACCAGCCCGTGGCCGTGTCAAACGATCGGCTGAGCGCCCGTCCAGACCGCTGGACGCCGCGCCCCCGCGCCAGCGCAAGAAGCCCCCGGCCTGGCCGGGGGCTTCTTGCGCTGGCGCGGGCGGGTGAATCAGAGCCGCCAGGGGATCAGGAAATGCTCCAGCTCGTCCAGGCTGAGCGAGACGAGGTACCCGAGGATCGAGATGACGACCAGGCCCACGTACATCGTCTCGACGGAGAATGTCTGCCAGGACTGCCATATCAGGTAGCCGATGCCGGTCTTGGCGCCGACGAACTCGGCCGCGACGATGATCAGCAGCGCGACGCCCGCGGCCAGCTTGATGCCAGTGAAGATCAACGGCAGCGCGCCGGGCAGGGCGACGGTGTAGAAGAACTGGACCTTGCTGGCGCCGAAGTTCTTGCCCACGTCGAGGTAGATGTTCGGGATGTTCATCACGCCGGCCATCGTGTTGTACAGCACGAGGAAGAACACGCCGATGGCGATGATCACCCACTTGCTCTGCTCGCCGAGGCCAAAGATGAGCATGACCAGCGGCAGGATGGCGATCTTGGGGATCGGGAACAGCGCGGCGATCATCGGGGCGAGGAAGGCGCGCACCCAGCGCGACAGGCCCATCGCCACGCCGATGATCAGGGCCGGGATGGCGCCCAGCAGGAACCCGATGATGATGCGGGCGATGCTCGCCTGCAGATGGCGGAACAACTCTCCCGAGGCGATGAGCGAGCCAAACGTGCCCACGATCGAGCTCGGGGCCGGGAAGAAGCGCTTGTCCAGCAGCCCAGCCTGGACCAGGACCTCCCAGAGAATCAGGAGCAAGATGGGCGAGAAGATCGACAGCAGCCGCTCCTTGTTCTGGGAGCTGATGCCGAACTTCGGCCGCTCGGCAACGGCGGCCGTACGATCCTGGCTGACGTCGGAAACCCGCGCCGGCGTGATCAAGCCTTGCACATCGGCAGTGCTGATCCGCTCCTGGCTCATTGCCCTCCCTCCTCTCGTTTGGCCCGCAGGACCTCTTCGCGGAGAAGCTCCCAGATGCTGTACATGAGCTGGCCGTACTGGGGCGTGGCCCGGATCTCGTAGACCTGGCGCGGGCGCTGGAAGGGCACCTGCACGAACGCCTTGGCCTGGCCAGGATGCGCGGTCATCACCATGATTCGGTCGCCGAGCACGATGGCTTCGTCGATACTGTGCGTGATGAATACGACCGTCTTACGGTGCTCGGTCCAGATACGGAGCAGCTCTTCCTGCAGGAGCAGCTTGTTCTGCTCGTCGAGCGCCCCGAACGGCTCGTCCATCAACAGCACCTCGGGATCGTTGGCGAAGGCGCGCGCGAGGCTGACGCGCTGCTTCATGCCGCCCGAGAGCTGGAAGGGATAAGCCCTCATGAACTTCGTCAGACCGACCTTGTCGACGTAATAGGCGACGATCTCTTCACGCTGCTTCTTGGGTACTCCCCGGATCGCGAGACCATACCCCACATTGTCACGAACGGTCATCCAGGGGAACACGGAGTGCTCCTGGAAAACCATCGAGTTGATCGGCTTGTTGCGATCGGCTCGGCGCATCGTCAGCGTCCCGGAGCTCTGGCGCTCGAGGTCCGCCATGATGCGCAGCAGCGTCGTCTTGCCACAGCCGCTCGGCCCCACCATGACAAAGAACTCGCCGTCCGCAACGCTGACGTTGATGTTCACGAGGGCGCGGACGATGGTGCCGCGGACTGTGAACGTCTTGTACAGGTTCCGAATGACGATCTTGTCGCCCGGGCTTCCGTCGCTAGTGCTGGTAGTGATCCCAGCTACCTGCTCGGTCGACGCCATTGCTCCCGCCTCGCCCACGTGATTCGAGTGTGCGCCAGGCTATAGCGCGCATACGGGTTTCTGTCTAGTGGGCACGATGCAACTACTTTACGCGAACTCTTAACGAGGCGCAAGAGGGTTCTCCCACCAAAAAAGGCGCGGATCGCCGCCCGCCGGCGGGGCCCCGGCGCGGGGCCCGTGGGCGAGACGTGGTATAAGCAGGACGGGGAACTCTGCACGCGGAGGCCAGCCCGACCATGCCCGCGGAAGCACGCCACGCCGCGACCGTGATCCTCGTCCGGCCGGCGCCGCCGGCCGGCCCCGGCGGCACCGCCTACGAGACGTTCATGGTGCGGCGACCGGTGCAGAGCGCCTTCGCGCCCGACGTCTACGTCTTCCCGGGCGGAACGCTGCGGCCCGACGACGCGCTGCCGCCGGACGCGCCGCGCCCGCGGCTCGACCCCGCCGTCGCGCACGCACGGCTCGGCGGAGCGGCGGCGGCCGGGCTGGCCACCCCGGTCGAGAGCCTCGCTCTCTGGGTCGCCGCCCTGCGCGAGCTGTTCGAGGAGGCGGGCGTGCTGCTCGCCCTCACGCCGGACGGCGAGATGGTCGGCTTCCGCGATCCCGCGACCACGGCCCGCTTCGCCGCCTACCGCATCGCGCTGCAGGCCGGCGAGACCTCGCTGTGGGCGGTGGCGGCACAGGAGCAGCTTACGCTGGCGCCCGAGCGGCTGACCTACTGGGCACACTGGGTCACGCCGCTGTCGCGTCCCAAGCGGTACAACACGCGGTTCTTCCTGGCCGAGATGCCGACCGGACAGGAGGCACTGCACTGCGCGGTAGAGACGACCGATGGGCTATGGGTCGCGCCCAGCGTCGCGCTCGCCAGCCATGCCGCCGGCCAGTTCCCGCTGGTCTTCGCCACGCAGGCGCACCTGCGGCGCCTCGCGCAGTTCCCCACCCTCGACGCGCTCTGGGCCTGCGCGGCGACCAAGCCGGTGGTAACGGTCCTGCCGCGCGAGGACGGCGACCGCACGCCGCCGCGGTTCATTATTCCTCCGGAGGTCGAGGAGTGCTGGTAGCCCCGCGTATCCACAAGCTGCTCGCGCCCAACCCGGGCCCGTACACCGGCCCGGGCACGAACACCTATCTCGTCGGCGAGCGCGAGCTCGTGGCGATCGATCCGGGCCCGGACGATCCCGTCCACGTCGACCGCATCGTCGAAGCTGCCGGCGAGCTGGGGGCGCCGATCAGCCTGATCCTGGTCACCCATCACCACGTCGACCACCTGCCGGGTGCCGAGCGGCTGCGGCGCAAGACCGGCGCGCCGCTCGCGGCTCACGCCGGCATCCGCGGCGTCGACCGCGAGCTGGTGCACGGCCAGCGGGTGCCCGCCGACGGCGAGCTACTGGAGGTGCTAGCGACGCCCGGCCACGCCAGCACGCACCTCTGCTTCCTCCTCCGCGAGCGCGAGCTGCTGTTCTCCGGCGACCACATCGTGGGGCAGGGCACGGTCGTCGTCAGCCCGCCCGACGGCGACATGAGCGCCTACCTGGACTCGCTGGCCCTGCTGCGGCAGTACCCGATTCGCCGGCTGCTGCCCGGCCACTGGGACCCAGTCGAGGACCCGCCGGCCAAAATCGAGGAGTACATCGACCATCGCCTGCTGCGGGAGCGGCAGGTCCTGGCCGCGCTGCGGCTGGGCTGCGATACCATCGGCGCGATCGTCGCTCGCCTCTACGCCGACGTCGATCCGCGGCTGCACGGCGCCGCGGCCGGCTCGATCCGCGCCCACCTGGACAAGCTCCAGAGCGAGCGTCGTGTCGTCCAGCGGGGCGATCGGTGGCTCCTCGACGAGGCCGAGGCCGCGCAGTGAGTCATCCCGGGGCGGCCCACTGCCAGCGCGTGGGATAATAGGGTAG
>Ga0070739_10005946_pt1 | contig 13643 bp, 8 predicted proteins | sample Coa_R1_7_FD_66445 | JGI IMG/M metagenome (GOLD analysis project Ga0070739, IMG submission 66445) | Surface soil microbial communities from Centralia Pennsylvania, which are recovering from an underground coalmine fire - Coalmine... | ecosystem: Environmental > Terrestrial > Soil > Unclassified ... | reverse complement strand
GGCTGATATCGATCATGTCGTTGGCGCGAGGGCCGAAGCCGTGCGCGCCGGTGCGGCGCATTTCGATATCCAGGATGCGATAACGGCGGTTGGCAAAGACGATTACCACGACATCCAGCTGCTCGCGGGCCATAGTCCAGAGAGCCTGCGCAGTGTACATGCCGCTGCCGTCGGCTTCGAGCACGACCACTTTGCGGCCAGGCGCTGCGATGGCCGCACCGACGCCGAGCGGCATGCCGATGCCGATGGCGCCGCCACAGATGGGCAGGTAGTCATGGGGGGCGGCGCGCAGCAGCCAGGGCCAGATGGGTTCAGCGGAGGAGACGGCTTCATCGCAGACAATGGCGTCCTCCGGCAGGCGCTGCGCGAGGCAGCGGCCGATCAGGTCGGCGCCGAGCGACTCGTCGCCACGCAGTGCGGCGGTCTCTTCGGGTTCGTGTGGCGCGGCCGGGTCGGCCATCTGCGGCAGCATATCGGCGAGAGACTCGAGGGCGCCCGCGCCGTCTTCTTCAACGGTGGCGAGGACGTGCATTGCGCAGTGCTCCGGCGCGAGCGTACTGCGGCGCCCGGGATAGCCGAAGAAGGACACGGGGGCCTTGGCTTCGATGAGCACGAGATCGCGCAGGCCGGCAAGCTGGGCCTCGGCTTTCTCGGGGAAGTAGCCGATGCGCTCCGGATGGAATCGACCACGGCCGGACGCGGTGCGGGCGGCGTTGCGATCGGCAAAGATGCGGGCGCCGGTCTTCGCGGCGATGCGGCCGGCGGCCTCGACTCCGCGGCGCAGCATGGCGCTGCCGCTGAGCAGGAGGCCGGTCGTGGTGGGCGATCGCGCCAGCAGGGTGATGATGTCGGCGATGCGGTCCGGGGCGGGCATACGCCGCGCATTCGCGTTGACACTCGGGCCGGGGTCTCCAGCATCGCTCCAGGAATGATCCGCGGGGATGATGAGCGTCGCGGTCTGTCCGGGCGGCCGGGTGGCGGCTTCGATCGCGGCGGCAGCGAGCGCGCCCATTTTAGCCGCGGCGCCCACGAGACAGACGTTGTCCGACACGGCGCGGGCGAAGGCGGCGATATTGGCGGTGAGCGGCGCGTCATAGCGCAGATGCTCGGTGGTGTGCTCGCCGACGATGCTGACGATGGGCGAGCGCGCCTTGCGGGCGTTGTGGAAGTTCGCCAGCGCATTGCCGAGACCGGGGCCGAGGTGGAGCAGCGTTGCCGCGGGCCGGCCGGCAATGCGGGCGTACCCGTCGGCCGCGCCGGAGCAAACGCCCTCAAAAAGGCAGAGCACGCCGCGCATATCGGGCAGGCGGTCGAGGGCGGCGACGAACTGCATCTCCGAGGTGCCGGGGTTCATGAAGCAGACCTCGATGCCGTTGGCCAGCAGGGTCCGAAGCAGACATTCCGCGCCGTTCATCTCATCTTTGATGGGAACACAGGTGACTGGCGCCGGAGGTGGCGCTGAAATGCTGAACCCGACCCACGGAGGTCACGGTATACGAACGCGGCGGCGGCTCTGCACGCCCGCTGCTGCCGCCTTCAGGATGTATGCGCCCGTGACGCGCGGGACGGGAAAGTCGATGATGTAGGTTCGCTGCCCGAGCGGGGGGATTGAAAATGCCGTGTCCCTGCGCGCGGCCACGCTGCCCGAGGCGGACTCGAGGACCACGGCGAGCGTACCCTGTGCCGGATGCGGGTCGTCGTTCGTGAGGACAACCGGCAGAGAGACTGTCTCGCCGGGTTTCAGGGCCGGATGCCAGAAGCGCAGGTTCACTCCCAGCGGGGCGAACGCGTTGCTCATATAATCGCGAAAATCGGGGTCGAGCTCGAGCTTCTGCACATCGCGGAAGTTGTCGCAGGTATAGCCGCCGGGCTCGCAGCTGGTCAGATAAACGAAATGGAGCACGCCCGCGTACAGGCGAGACGCGCGCCAGTATTCGGTGATGCCCGCGAGCAGATAAGCATCAAGCGACCGGCGCTCGGCGGTGGTGTTCTTACGGCCGAGCAGCCGCGGATAGAGTTTTTTGGTCAGCTCGGTCGGGCTGCCGTCGCGATTGAGCCACAGCCAGCCGTACTCGTTGAGGATCATGGCATGATCGGTGGACCGGGATGGCTCGAGTCCGCCGGGCTTCTCGAGCGTGGTCATGCTGAAATCGGGACCGCCGCCGGCCATCTTCTGGAACTCGTAGGGATGGTCCTCGACGGGGTCGCTGGGGCCGGCGGGGGGATTGTAGCTGTTCTCCCAGGGACGATTCGAGAGGTCCAGCCCGCGGACAGCGGGGATAACTTTGTCGCCGAAGATCGGGTCCTTCGTTTCGTTGTTGGCGTCCCAGATGACCACGCTGGGATGATTCCAGTTGTCGCGCATCCATTCGCTATACTCGCGGATCATTTCGGCGACGTCGAAGTGGACCTGGTTTTCGGTTCCGTGCCAGTTGTCGCCGGTCCAAACGAAGTATTCGTTTTGGATCAGCAGGCCAGCTTCGTCAGCGATGTCCAGCCACTTGTCCGGGACGGGGCCGATGCAAAAGCGAAAGCTGTTCCAGTGCATCTGCTTCGGGATGTCCACCAACAGGCGGCGCACCCAGGCTTCGTTCCATGGCAGCGTGCCGGAGTGCGGGCCTTCAAAGAAGCGGTGCAGGGTGATATTCGAGCCGCGCATGAGATACGGACGGCCGTTGAGCCATGCGCGGCGGCTGGCGTTATCGAAGCGCAGCTCGCGCATGCCGAAGCGGGTGGAGGCGGAATCGCCGCCCGTGCTGGTTTCGACCACATAGAGATGGGGATCCTCCGGCCACCACAAGCGCGCTCCCGGGAGGCGGACGGATTGCAGCACGATCTTCTGCTCGCCCGCCGAGAGCGTGATGTTTTCCTGGGCCGCGGCGCCGATGACGCGCTGCTCACGCCACGGATGGATCCGCTGGGTAAGGCTGAACGTCATCTTCCGACTGCTGTAGTTGCGCACCCGCGTCTGCACCACGAGGCTGCTGTCGGCGATTCGCGGGGCGACCTGTACGGTTTCGATGGCCGGGTTGTCGCTCAGCTGAAGCGAGATGCTGTCGTAGATTCCGGGGGTCCAGCGGAGCTTTTCGAAGTCGGTTCCCGCGGTTACGGTGGCGGGAAGCACGCCTGGATGGGCTCCCACGCGGACGATGAGTTCGTTCGAACCGGGATGCACGGCGGCCGAGACGTCGAAGATGGCGGCGGTGAAGCAGGGAAAATGCTCGCCGATTTTCCTGCCGTTCACCCACAGCGCGGCGCCGAACTGCGCTTTATTGATCCGCAGGATGGCAACAGCCCGCGGTGTGGACAGGGCAAAGTGGCGGCGATACCAAAACCAGTTGCGTTTTTGGCGCGAGACTCCGGCGGTCTGCGCCAGCGCGCTTTTTGGCAGTAATCCGGCGCTGACGCGGTTTTGAATCAGCTCCCGGCTGTCGAACTTATCGACGTCGGGAAAAGGCGGGGTGGCGGAGTGCGCCAGCCCCGGAACGGGGCCGCGGTGGTGGTACGCGGACGGGAGGGCGTCTGCCGCTACCGAATCCGCAATCTCCCAGTCGCCGTCGAGCGAGATGGTAGTGCGCTCGCCTGCGGCCGCGGCGGACACGGCCAGGCTGATCAGAAGTACGGTTCGCGGACGGATGTCCTTGTTATATCAGGGCCGTTGCAGGGCCGGGAACCGAAACCAGCGGTCCAGAATGCCACGGCATGGCGCGGCCGGCACTTCCGTCTCAACCTCCGGCGCCGGCGCCACCTCGGCCAGCAACGTGGCAACATCAAATCCGATCGCGGCGGCGTACTGCCTCAGGTAACTGGTGGTGTAGATGCCGCCAGGCAGTTTGCCGTACTCGCCGGCCTCGATCGCCCGCAGGAAGAACATGCTGATCTTCGTGAGTTCAGCGACGTCTTCCAGGGAGAGCCCGCCATTCTGGCGGTGGATCGCCAGGTTCAGCGGAGTGGTTCCTGTGGGCGCTGTTACCGCACCCTTTGTTTTCGCTTCCAAAAATCACCTCTAGAGCGAGGCCCCTCCGATCTGAGCCTCCACTCTTACCATCGGTGCGGAAACCACAGACTTTAGCCACTTCCGATGGTTACAAGCTCGCGCGCGTCAGATTCCAGGTGGGCACTCATTGAACAGTGCTTTACCGCCGCTGATATTTCTCTGGAATTCTGGGCCTATACTGCGCCGATCAGAAGGATGGTGCGGTCATCGTGCGCGACCGCCGCCCAGCAGTGCACCCGCTGGCAGATCTGCTCCAGGGCGGCTTCGACGCCCAAAGGGCCGGAGGACAACAGCATCTCCGCCAGGCGATCCTCCCCGAGTTCTTCGCCGCCGTTGATTCCCGCTTCGGTAACGCCATCGGAATAAACAAGCAGCATGTCGCCGGGCGCCAGACGAACGGAATTTGCCGTACAACGATATTCGGGGAAAAGCCCGAGGACAGTGGCCGTGGAATGCAGCCGCTCGACCTGCCCGCCGTGCAGCAGCAGGGCCGGGGGATGGCCGCAGTTGACGAAGGTGAGCTCGCGGGAACGGTCGTCGTATTCGGCGTAGAAGGCGGTGGCGTAATGCTCCGGCGGCGTTGATTCGTGAAAAAGGCGGTTCACCGCATGAAGCAGGGCCGGGACATTGTGGGGGTGGATTTCCACCTGGCTGCGGAACGCGCTTTGCAGGCTGGCCATCAGCAGCGCCGCGCCGATGCCTTTGCCCGAAACGTCCGCCAGCACGAAACCCATAGAGTCGGCGCCGGTTTCGAGAAAGTCGTAGTAATCGCCGCTGACTTCACGCGCGGGGGTGCATCGAGCCGCGACGCGGATGGTGGCGAGTTGGCGGATCGACTGGGGAAAGAGCTTCTGCTGAACATTGCGGGCAATCTCCAGCTCCGATCGCACATCGCGCTCCGCGCTCGCGCGCTGGGCCGCCGCGCGCGCCTGTTTCTCGATCGTGCTCAGCAGCCGCGCGTTGTCCCATGGCTTCTGCACGAAATCCGTGGCGCCGCGCTGCATCGCGGCGACGGCGAGGTCCACGTTGCCCCACGCGGTCATGACCACTACCGGGGGAATCTCCTGGCGGGCGCTGAGCTGTTCCAGCAGGTCCAACCCCTCCTGACCGGAGGTAGTGTCGCGCGTGTAGTTCAGGTCCATCAGGATAAGGTCAAATAATTCGGAGGCAACCGCCCGCAGGACGGCGGCCGGGGAGTCCACGGTCTCAGTTGCATAGCCGGCGCCCTTCAGCAGTAAGCGCAGCGCCTCGCGCACGTCCGCCTGGTCGTCGCTCACCAGCACGCGCAGACGCTGCCGGCTGGCCGAGGCCAGCGGTGTCGTCGAATCTGCGGCCGTGGCCATCATCATGCTGTTAGGAGAGGCGAGCATAGGCGGTATACAAGTGCAACGTCGCAACCTGCCCGCCAGGTTCCATCGTCTCTAAAGTGTTGAAGCATGAAGGAGATTTCCTCAGCTTTGATGATCTCTTTGTCCGCATATGGGACACCTGCGTTCGGGCGTCGGGCATGTCACGTGTTGCTGGGCGCGGTAATCCTTACGTTACCGCTGTTCGGTTCGCTTGCGAACGGAGAAACCGTTCCCGCACAGGATGATACCCGCGTGCGTCTGGAGACCCGACCGATAGCCGATGGGGCTGAGCTCTGGACGGTTTTCGTAGCGTTGCCACCCCACCAATCGCACAAATTCAGTGAGATGCCGGTCCTCAGCGTAATTCGGGATACGCTTGGCGAAAGCGACCCGGAGTGCGCTCGCATGCGCGATGTCTGGCTTTTAACGGCCGGCCGTGCTTCCGTTACACACCGCGTCGCATCGGCGATTCCGTTCCTTTATTTGCTGCACACGCCACGGCCGTCCGATAGTCCCGAAGCCGTTCGGCTGCTCGATTTCGGAAATCCGGCGCGACAGACGGAAGTGGCGCTACTCTCGGCGGTGGTTCAGGGCGAAATGCTGGATCCGGCCGGCCGCGCGTTGCGGACGACCTCACGCTCCTACCGGATGAATGATGCCGAAGATCGCGGGGCTCGCGCGGCGGAGGCGGTGGCGGCGCTCGCGGAAGTGGAAGACGATCCGGCCACGCCGACCGGAGCGGCCGGGGATCTGGAACGGCTGCACGCGCGGCTGCTGCTGACCAAATCCTTGTTCGGCGGCCTGGTGCGCGACCAGCGGCTGGCGTCGTATCACGATCGCGATGCGACCGAAACGACGATCTATGTTGGACACAACTGGGATCTGCTCCGGCAGGTGGCGGAAACAGATCGCCTGTATTTTGAGCCGCTGAGTTTTTACGGCCGGGAGCCGCAGTACGCGATGCTGTGGGTGCGCAGGCAGGATCTGGCCACAGGTCCGCCACGTTTCGACGGGCGGCTGTTGCACATCGCGGATCCTTTTCGCAGCGCCAGCGCCGCGCACTGGCGCGGGTACACGGAGAGGTGGAGCTTTGACGATGCCGGCCGGCGCGTAGATCCGGGGCAAGCCGGCGCGACCGTCAACGAAGTGATCCCGCTGGCGCTGTACAGCCTGGGCCATCCGCACGTGCCGCAGTTGTTGGTGAATTTTCAGGACAGCGGGGCGCCTCGGCGGCGGGAGAGTGCGGGACAGGCTGCCGAAGAGGTCACCAGCGGCATTCTCGGCCTGTCGCCGATTACGCACTGGAACTATTTTCTGGCGCGCACGGTGATAGAGTTCGTACGGAGGAGACACGGGGCTGTCAGCGATCGAACCGAGCGGGTGCGTGCGTGGGCCGAGCTGAGTTACGCGCTGTCGACAGGCGCTGAGCTACGTCCGGGACTGCGCGATGCATTGGCTCGCCACATCCACGTGCCGGTTTTCGACGAACAGCAGGAGCGGCTCGACCGGGAGGCGTCCCTGGCCTGGAAGCGCTATGAACGCCTCACGGGGCAGGAGTCGCCGCTGCCGGCAATTGTCCAGAAAAGGCGAGAGTCGGAGCAGCGGGGAATCGAGCACAACTCGGCCACACGATTCGCATTCGCCGCGCTTCACGCGGCGACGCTGGGCGCCTGGTCGCATCGCGAGTCCGTGGAGAGCGCCGAGTTGGAATGGGCTCGCCGCATGAGCTGGAATCGGGATTTCCTGGATAGTGTTGCGCGATCGACGCCGGCGATCGAGGTGACATGGGACACTAACCGCGTGCGCGACAGCCTGGATGAGGTGAATCGACTGGTCAAGATCGCGCCGGTCAGACGCGACGATATCTCACCTGTGCTGGCGCGCGTGGCCATGAACACCGAAGACGACGGGATCCGCCACCTTTGTCTGCGCGCGCTGAACACCATGGCTACAGACCGGTCGCGCCGCGTGCTGGCTTCACTGTCTGAGCGGTCGGACCGATTCGATTGTCCCGTGTGCCGCCAATATCTGGCGCGGAAGGCTGAGCCGGCAGGCGCGGCGGCGTCGCAGCTGGCCGGCGCACAGTGATCGGAGGGGAGCTCCGGAATCCGGTCCGCGCGGTCATGGGCGGCGGGGTCGTAGCACGCCCGTTGGCTTGGAACCGCGCAGTCGTGGACGCCTGCCCCACGCGGGGCGCCGCAAAACCAAACACGCGCCCGCCGCTGCGTTTGCCCGGAATCTGCGGCCTGCTGCTTTTAGTTATTGCGCCGGTCCACGCTGAAACACGGCGTGTGGTCATCATCAAGGTGGACGGCCTGTCGGACGAGAGAATCGAGCGCGCGCTGCATGAAACCGATCCACGCACCGGGCGTTCGCGTCTGCCATGGATCCAGCGGCTCTTCGTTGATGAAGGCGTGCGCCTGCGCAACTTCTACGTGCGCGGCATCAGCCTGTCGGTGCCGTCGTGGTCGCTGCTCGACACCGGCCACCCGCTGCAGATCCACGGGAACGTCGAGTTCGACCGCTACACGCTGAAGCCGTATGACTACATGAACTTCTTCCCGTTCTACGTGGACTACGCTATGTCGCGCCGCGTGGACATGCCCGGAGTTGAGGTCCTCGACGATGGTGGGATTCCCCTGCTTCTCGATCATTTCGCGCTGGCCAATCGCTGGCAGAGCTTCGAGCTGTACCAGCGGGGGGTGCGCTGGACCACCCTCGGCCGCAGCCTCACGAACCGCTTCGCCACGCGCTCGATCCGCGACCTGATCGACGAATGGGCCACCGGTTTCCAAATGAGCAGCAGCGTGACCGAGCAGCTCGAGCGTGAGCTGATCGCGAAGCTGGCCGACCCACACATCGCCTATCTCGATTACTTCACCGGCGACTTCGACCATATCGCGCACCTGACGCGCGACTGGCCCTCGCAGCGCGAAGTTCTCCAGCAGCTGGACACGTTTATCGGCCGCGTGGCCGTGGCCATCGAACGCAGCCCATTGCGCGATTCCACTGTCCTGGTCGTGGTCTCCGACCACGGCATGAACACCAGCGACGACGTCTTCAGTCAAGGGTACGATTTGCTGGGATTCTTCAAGAGCCGCGCCGGCGGGGGACACCACGTCGTCACCAATCGGTATCCCATGGACGAGTACAAAATCCGCGGGCTGTACCCGTTCATCTCGGAAGTGGTGAACGCCAGTCCCGACTCGTTTTACCTCGCCGGGGAATCGAAGCAGTATCCCACCGCGCTCCTCGACCTGGATGGCAACGAGCGCGCGTGCGTCTATCTGCGCAACAGCGCCCTGAACGCGATCCAGATCTATGAGCAGCTGCTGAATGAGAGGATCGGCGACAAGGCCGCCCGCGTCGGCGTTGCGCGCGCCCTCATGGCCGAGATCGATCGCCGGCGGCCGCAGTGGACGAGCAGCGCGGCCGAACTGGATTTCCAACTCAGCGCGCTTCGGCGGAACATCGCAGCAATCGCGCCCGGTGTGGAGTCGCAGAAAAAGACGAGATGGACCGCGGAGGACCGAAGGCTTGGCCGCGACCAGGAGGCTCGTCGTGGATTCGCGCACCTGGAACGGATGCGCGCTTATGAGCACGGCTACTCGGCGTATCGCGCCGCTCTGAAGCGCCTGCTCGACGTGACCGAGGACGATCTGCTGTCCGGCAAACGCCTTGATCTTGTTCCGCAGCGCTTCATGGGCGACCTCAATTCGATATACGACCTGCAGAACTATGTCATCGGTCCGGATCCGGCTACGCCGGGGGCGCTGCTCCGCATCGATTACTTCGACCGGCTCGCGAGCATCCAGGTGCGCAACACGGTGCAGGAGCAACTGTCGTCCAATCCCGTGGACTTCATTGCCACACGCGTGCCGGTGGAAGGCCTGCGGCGCTACCCGAACGGGGGCGAATCACCAGACGGCGCCGTTTGGTTGTACGCCGCGCCGGACCGGCAGGGGCTGGTGTTGACAAAAACGACCACCGGACGGCCGCTGTTCCGCTATATGCCGGTCGCGAATCTCACGGAGGATGCATCCGGCGCAATTCAATTCGAGCATGCCGCATGGAAGCCCGGTCTGCCGTTGCATTTGTGCGAGGATGGCAACCTCGACACCGGCGGCGTATCGCGCGAGGAATGGCTGGAGGGCTGGCACACCGATCTCGAATGGCTGCGCGCCACGGCCCGCGCGCGGTACTCAAACGGGGTGACCGGCATTGTCGAGGAGGTGCTCGAACAGCCGCCGCTGGAGGGCTTCTACGCATTCACCCGGCGCGCGGCGGAATCGGACTTCATCGTCTTTGCGCGCGATCACTGGAACTTCAATGTGCGCAGCTTCAACCCCGGCGGCAATCACGGCTCTTTTCTGCGCGCTTCGATGCTGTCCACGCTCATGTTCAACGGAGGCGTGCGAACCGGAACTCCGCACGGGCTGGAGGTGGAGCAAGCCTACGACAGCTTCAGCTTCGCGCCGACGATTCTGAAGCTGCTGCACATCGAGCCGCTGCCCTCGGCGGCGGGGCCGATGCCGGGCCCGGTTATCGAGCAGGTGCTGCCTCAGACCAGGTCGCTGCCGCCGGACGAGCCGTCGTCGAATCCGCCGCCATCGTCGAATGCGCCCGTATCGCCGGAACCGCCATCGTCCCCATCGGAGTAGTTGCTGTCATCGTAATCCTGCGGTGAGTCGTCACTGGTATCGCGGTCGTCGTCGCCGCGATCCTCGGGATTGTCGTAATAGTTGTTGATCACCGTCTCACCTGCCGGCGCGCCCCCGAAGAGGCCGCCGCCCCCGCCGAGGAACCCGCTTTGAAGTGGGCCGCCTCCGAACCAGCTATGGCCGCCGAACAGCGAGCGGAGTCCCTCGAATGCGAGTGCGCCGGCGGCAATTCCGGCGGCGGTTGTCGCGGCGGAATGGAGGAAGCTGGACGCGCCACCGCCCCCGCCGCGTCCGCTCATCCATCCCGAGCCGGCTGCCGGAGCAGGCGGAGGAGGTGGCGGGGCCTGCTGCTGCACGGGCTCCCAGGTTTGAGGTTGTGCGCCTCCCAGGAAGCTGCCGCCCTGCTGCTGGGACTGCGGCGCGGCGCCCCGCTGCTGCAGGTCCCGAATCTGCTGCTGGGCGTGCTCCAGCGCCATATTCTGGATCAGGACTGTCTGGGTCATCAGATAAAGCGCGTCCGGGCGCGAGCCGATGCGCGTGCGAATGAACTCTTCGGCTTCCGCATCCGGCTGGGGAGGCGGGGTTTGCGCAATGCGGTTGGCCAGGTCTTCCAGCATCTTCCGTTCGTCAGGTGTCATAGGGGCTCCCTCCAGCAGACGCAATCCTGAGGATCGATGTTCCGCCAGCGTCGCGTGATTCAGGCCACGGGCGCGGTCAGCCACTCCAAAGCGGTCCACAGTCTCTCGCAATCGGCATGCAACAGAGGATAAACATGGGCGTAGTACGCCGTAACCGAGGCCGGGCGGCCCTCTTCCGGCGTTAGAGCCGGCGGCTTCCTTCCCTCGCGCAGGAAACGGATCGCATGCAGGCAGCAGCGCATCATCGCCAGGGCGGGGGCCGTATGCCGATTCTCGAACCCAGGCGCGCGGGTGCGGAACGCGGCGCCATAGTTCCGGCATGCTCGCACGAACGCATCGTGCGTGGGTTGGCCGATGCCGAGGCCGCTCAGGAAATGGGCGGGAAGCGCTGCCGCGGCGAACGGATTTACATACTCGAGGTACAAGTGCAGCGCCTCCGGCGTAAGGGTGAGGGCGTCCGGGCGCCGGGCCTGTTTAGGCAGAGGAGTCTCCGCGTTCGGAATGACGGAAACCGTTCGCCGGGGAAACGTGGGCGGCAGGCGAACCTCGAACAAACGCCACTCGGGCATTGTTTTCAGAGGCGGCAGCAGCCGCTGGTGCAGCTCGCGGGCGACATGGAAGCAGAGCGCGGCCAGCCGCGATGGCTCGTGCGCCGAGAGCCGCTCGTCTTTGCACTGCGCGGCCATGTCCTCATGCGACAGGAGCGGCTCGGGCAGGATCCCGGCAGCAGTGGCCATGGCATTCCACATTTCCAGCGCGCCGTTGCGCAAGCGACGTACGTCGCCCGCTGCGAGGACTGTCGCCAGATTCTCATCGAGCCAGCCGACGCATCGGCGCGCAGCGTGTTCCGGGCGGACGGGCAGTTCGGGGATGGCCAACGGTTCGCCGCGAAGGGGAACGGCGCCGCGGCGCTCGATGGAGGCGCGATACGTATCTGTCCACCACCAGGTGCGGCGATCGACCTCATCGTAGACCCGGCAATCTCCCGTGATCCATCGGATCGTGCGGTATCCGGCAAGAAGGCTGGCAATCCTTGCCGGGTCCGCGGAGGCGCTCACGGAGATCGCAATTGCTGTGTCGTCCTGGCCGATGTGGCCGGGAATAAACACGCTGTCGACCAGATCGTCGAGCCGCAGCAGCCGGGAACAGATTCTCGTCAGTGCCAAAGCACAACCCCACACAGCGGGATACCGTTCGGCTGCAAGCGGCCATACGGTGTGGCAGCCCACCGCAGAGCAAGACCCTGTCCTCCGTGGAGCATTTTCAAGCAATCTATGATGCCACGCCTCGGGCGTGTGTTATTCGGGAACAGAGTAATGCCGGAGCGGACGCTGAAAACCCTGGAGCGGCTGGTATCGAAAGCAGGCCTCGGATCGCGCACGCAGGCGCGCAAATGGATCGCGGCCGGCCGTGTTTCGGTGAACGGCCACGTGGTTCGCGATCCGGATCAGTGGCTGGATCCGGAACGCGCTCGTATCCTCTTCGACGGCAAGCCACTCGGAGGTGATCGAAAGCGCTACATCCTGCTGTACAAGCCGACTGGGTATCTGACCACACGCCGCGATCCTGGCGGCCGTCCGACGGTGTACGACCTCATCGCGGACCTCGGACAATGGGTCGCGCCGGTCGGACGGCTCGACCAGGACACCAGCGGTCTGCTGCTGCTAAGCAGCGATACCGAGTTTGTCGAGCGCCTGACCAACCCGGCTTACAAGGCGCCGAAGACTTACCTTGTTAAGGCCGCCGATGTGCTGAGCGAAGAGCAACTGGAGCGGCTGCGCCGGGGCGTGGAACTTAAAGATGGGCTGACGCAGCCCGCGGAAGTGAAACGGCTGCGCGACTCCGCGCGCCACACGTTTTTCGAGCTGACCATCCGCGAGGGGCGGAACCGGCAGGTCCGGCGCATGGTGGAGGCCGTGGGCAGCCATGTGCTGAAACTCGTGCGCACGGGAATCGGAGGTCTGGAGATCTCCGGGCTACCGATCGGCAAATGGAGAGAGCTGACTGCGGCGGAAATCCGCGCGCTGCTGCGTGCTACTTCGCGGCCGTGAGGTTGCCGGCGCCAGACTTGTCGGCCGGCCGGCAGCACGATTCAGTGGACAGAAGCGCCAGCGGAGTCGCCGCACCCGTGCCGAAGTAGTTTTGATCCTCGAGGTTCTTGTAAACACGTCCGGCGATACCGGAAGCCACCGGGCCATTGATCGCGCCGCCGCCGGTGAGAAGCACGGTGACCACCAGCTTGCGGCTGCCGATTTCATTGAATGACCCGAACCAGCCCAGGTGCGTGGGCGAGCGCGTATCGGTGCAGGTGCCCGTCTTGCCCATGATGGGCGCGTTGGGGTCGAAGAGGGCGCGCCGGGCGGTGCCATGCTCGACGGCGCCCATCATCCCCGGCCTGATATCGGGAATGTACCGGGCGACATCGAGCTCACGCTTGACCTTCGGCTCGAAGTGCTCCACCTCGTCCTGGGACCGTGGATACTGAAGCCAATACAGGGTGCCGCCATTGGCGATCGCAGAAACCAGAGCAGTCAGCTGAAGGGGAGTAAGGTAAATACCCGAACCGAAGCTGGTCATCATACCGAGCCCGGCTTCCGGGGGCGCCTCGGGGATGGTGCCGGGATCCTCGCCGGCGATGTCCAGACCGGCCTTTTCGCCCAAGCCCAGCTCCTTCGCATATTTCTCGATGCGCTCGAAGCCCAGACGCTCACCCACTGTCGCGAAGTAGTAGTTATTGGAATGGGCGAGGGCTTCGGTCAGGTTCAGGCTCCAGCGCCTGCCGAGCTTCATGTTGTCTTCTTTGTTGATGATGCCTTCGTTCAGGCCCGCCAGCGCGGCCACCAGCTTGATGGTCGAGCAGGGCTGGAAGCCGCTCTTGAACGCCAGTTTCTGGTTCACGATGGTCAGAATGCGGCCGTTGGACGGGTCGGCCACCACGACGGTCCCGTTATAAGGTCCGAGCGCCTGGACAGCGGCCCGGCGGACGTTCAGATCCTCC
>Ga0070739_10005944_pt1 | contig 13644 bp, 11 predicted proteins | sample Coa_R1_7_FD_66445 | JGI IMG/M metagenome (GOLD analysis project Ga0070739, IMG submission 66445) | Surface soil microbial communities from Centralia Pennsylvania, which are recovering from an underground coalmine fire - Coalmine... | ecosystem: Environmental > Terrestrial > Soil > Unclassified ... | reverse complement strand
CCTCAATACCCCCGCAGGAAGGCGAGCACCTGGGCGGTCCACTCGGCGGGCTTCTCGAAGGGCGGCCAGTGGCCGCAATTGTTGAAGAGGACGAGGCGCGAGTCGGCGATGTGGTTGAGGATCGCGATCGACACCTCGAACGGCACCATGCGGTCGTAGCGGCCGTGGATCAGCAGCACCGGCGATTTGATCCCCGGCAGGTCCGGGGTGTAGTCGTGCGGCAGGCTGACCGATTGCCGGCGCGCCTCGGCGAATTCGGGCGACCAGGTATGGGCGTGGTGGATGTAATCGACCAATTCGTCGGTCACCAGGCTCTCGTCGTCGATATGCACCCGGAGGTAGCGGCGGATGTTCTCGCGGCTCGGATCGGCGATCGCCGCTTGGGTGGCGCGGCTGCCTTCCGAGGGGCGGTTGGCCATCAGATAGCGGTCGCCGCCGGTGCCGATATGCGAGCCGCCCATGACGAACCTTCCGACCCGCTCGGGATAGGCGATCGCCGCCACCATCGCCGACTGCCCGCCCTGCGAGTTGCCGACCCAATGCGCCCGGGCGATGCCGAGCGCGTCGAGCAGCCCCACCGCGGTGCGCGCCTGCAGCGCGTGCACCCCCTCGCGGTAGACGACCGGGCCGGTCTTGCTGAAATTCGGCAGGTCCATGAGGATGCAGCGGAAGTGCTGCGACAGCGCGGCGAGCGCCTTGTGAAAGGTGATCCAGGCGGTGGTGCCGGGACCGTAGGAGTGAAGGAACAGCACCGGCTCGCCCTGGCCGACATCGTGGTAGTGCACGGTCATGCCGGCGGCCGAAATCGTCTTGGCGGTGCCCGCCTCGGTGAGGCCATTCGCTGCGATGAACGGCATGTCTTCCTCCCTGGGCCGCCTGCCAGTATGGCGCAACGCCGCCGCCTTGCCTAACGCCGCCGGACGCGCCAAGCTCTGCCGATAGCGGCCGAGCCTGCGCGGTCGGTTGCGACCGGCTGGCGGGCGCGACGCCGCCCCAACCCGATCGAGGGGGCGCGCCGATGACGGACCAGACAGCCTACCTGTATCTCGGCCTTGCCGGCGAAACCGGGCGCGGCCGGGTGGTGCATTCCGGCCTTTTCCGGCTCGCCGACGGCAGCGGCGAGTGGGAGGCGCTGCAGCGCGGCCTGCCCGAGATGCCGGCGGTGCGCGCGCTTGCCGTGCACCCGCAAAACCCGGCGGTCGTCTATGCCGGCACCCAGTCCGGACCCTACCGCAGCGCCGACCGCGGCGAGCATTGGGAAAAGGTCGAGCTGCCCGATCACGGCCTGCCGGTGTGGTCGATCCTGTTCCACCCGCACGACCCCGACGTGATCCTGGTCGGCTGCGAGAATTGCGAGATCTACCGCAGCGACGACGCCGGCGAGCGCTGGACGCGCCTGCCGGTCAGCGTCCGCTTTCCCGACATCACCACCGCGCCCGGGGCCAACCCTGCAAAGCGGGTGCTGATGCTCGATGCCAGCGCGGGCGAACCCGACCATTTGTACGGCGCGATCGAGGTCGGCGGCACGATCCGTTCGACCGACGGCGGCGAGCATTGGGAAAACCTCAGCCACGGCCAGTACATCAACGACGACATGGTCGATATGCACGGGGTGCTGGCCAGCCGCTGGCGGCCGGGCACGGTGTTCAGCATCGCCCGCGCCGGCATGTGGCGCAGCAATGACGGCGGCGATCACTGGAGTCACGTGCCGCTCGAGCCGCTCAACGCCAAGGGGCAGATTTATTGCCGCGACATCCGCGAGGTGCCCGGCAATCCGCGCCATCTGTGGGTGGCGGCCGGCTCCGGCTTTGTCAGCGATCTCGGCGTCCTGCTGCACAGCCGCGACGGCGGCGACAGCTGGTCGCAGGTCGATGTCGGCGGGCCGGTGCCGCATACGATGTTCAAGATCGCCTTCGACGAGCGGCGGCCGAACCTGATGTCCTGCGCCACCAACGGCGGCGAGGTATGGACCAGCCGCGACGGCGGCGAAAGCTGGACCCCGCAGCCGCCGCCCCCGGGCGGCACCCAGATCTACGCCCTGGCGCGCGGCTGACGGAGCGCGGCGGGGACACGCCCGGGCCGGGCCTCCCGGGCCGCGCTCCACCTTCCGTCGACGCTGCGGACACACGGTCCCGGGGCGGCGGCTTGCTCCCGACGTCCAATTGCCCGCTTGCGCGACGCCTTCGCGGGAGCGACGTTCGGGTCCGATCCGATGACGCTTTAGCATCCCATCCACCGGCCAACCCGACGAGGCGGTCATGTCGCTGTCGAATTCTCCCGATCCCGCGCTGCGCGACGCGGTCGTGCGCCAGGACCTCGGCAACGTTCTGCATCCGATCGTGCAGCACAAGGTCCTGGAAACCAAGCAGATGGTGATCACCGCGAGCGAGGGCTCGACGGTGGTCGACGCCGACGGCACCGGCTATCTCGACGGCATGGCCGGGCTGTGGTGCGTCAATATCGGCTACGGCCGCAGCGAGCTCGCCGAGGTCGCCGCCGCGCAGATGCGCCAGCTCGCCTATTTCCCGCACACGGCGATGAACGTGCCGGCGGCGGCCCTGGCGGAAAAGATCAACGGGCTGATGGGCGGCGGCTACCACACCTATTTCGTCAACTCCGGGTCGGAGGCCAACGAGGCCGGCTTCAAGATCGCCCGCCAGTACATGAAGCACGAATATCCGGGGGAATACCGCTTCAAGACCGTCAGCCGCTATTTCGCCTATCACGGCACCACTCTCGCCACCCTCGACGCCGGCGGCATGGGCGAGCGCAAGGCGAAGTTCGAGCCGTTCTCGGGCGATTTCGTGCACGTCGCGCCGCCCTACTGCTACCGCTGCCCGTTCGGCCTCAGCTACCCGAGCTGCGGGCTCGCCTGCGTCAAGAACATGGAGAGCGCAATCCTCGGCGAAGGGCCGGAAACCGTGGCCGAGGTCATCGTCGAGCCGATCATGAGCGGCGTCGGCGTCGCCGTGCCGCCCGACGAATACCTGCCCGATGTCGAACGCGTCTGCCGCAAATACGGCATCCTCCTGCACGTCGACGAGGTCATCAACGGCTTCGGCCGCACCGGCAAGATGTTCGCGCACCAGCATTACGGCGTCTCGCCCGACATCGTCGCCGTCGCCAAGGGCATCTCCAGCGCCTACCAGCCGATCGCCGCGACGGTGGTCAAGAACAAGGTGTTCGACAGCTTCTACGGCGATCCCGCCGAGAACCGCCAGGTCGCGCAGGTCAACACCTATGGCGGCCATCCGGTCGCCGCCGCGGTCGCCCTGCGCAACATCGAGATCCTGGAAGAGGAACGCCTGGCCGAGCGCGCCGCCGAAATGGGCGCCTATCTGCTCGACGGGGCGCGCGGGCTGATGCGCCACCGCTGGGTCGGCGACGTGCGCGGCAAGGGGCTGCTGATCGGCGTCGAGCTGGTGCAGGACCGCGCCAGCAAGGAGCCGGCGGACGCGGCGACGATCGCCCGGGTGGTCGACTTCTGCCGCGACCACGGCGTCATCGTCGGCCGCGCCGGCGGCGGCAGGCGCTTTGGCGCGACCATCGCCCTGTGCCCGCCTCTGGTGATCACCCGCGGCGAATGCGACCGCCTGGTCGAGACCCTCGACCGCGCCCTGGCCGCGCTCGGCGCTAGCTGAGCTCGCGCATGCCGAGCACGGCGCGGCCGGCGATGCGGCGGTCGCGCACCGCCGCCAGCGCCTCGCCCGCCCGCTCCAGCGGGAACAGCGTCGCCGGCGCGGGCCTGACCGCGCCCTGCTCGTACCAGGCGAACAGTTCGGCATAGCAGGCTTTCAGCTCGCCCGGGCGGCGATAGCGGTAGTCGGTGATCTGCAGCCCGCTGACCTCGATGTTCTTCAGCAGCAGGTAGTTGACCCGCAAGGTCGGGATGCCGCCGGCGGCAAAGCCGATCACCACCAGCCGGCCGCACCAGGCGAGGGCGCGGATCGCCGCGGCAAAAACCTCGCCGCCGAGCGGGTCGACGATCACGTCGGCGCCGCGCCCGCCGGTCTCGGCATAGACCTGTTCGCGCAGGCTGTCGCGCAGGTTCGCCCGCGCCAGGTCGATGATCGCGTCGGCGCCGGCGGCGCGCACCGCCGCGGCGCGCTCGGAGCGGGCGACGCCGCCGAGCACCCGCGCGCCCATCGCCTTGGCGAGCTGCACCGCGGCATGCCCGACCCCGCCCGAGGCGCCGAGCACCAGCACCGTCTCGCCGGCAACCAGCCGGGCGCGCCCGCGCAGCGCCACCCACGAGGTGTCGTAGACGACCGCGAGCGAGGCCGCCTCGGCAAACGGCATGCGCGGCGGCAGGCGGTGGCACTGGTCGGCGGCGACCGCGACCGCCTCGGCGTAGCCGCCGGTCTCCGCCATCGCCAGCACCCGGTCGCCGACCCGCAATTCCGTCACGCCCGGCCCCAGCGCCGCGACGATCCCCGCCGGTCCCTTGCCCGGGATGAACGGACGCGGCGGCAGAAACTGGTAGCTGCCGCCGACCACCAGCATGTCGACGTAATTGACCGGCGCCCAATGCGTCTCGACCAGCACCTCGCCCGGACCCGGAACCGGGACCGGCGCCTCGCGCACGCGCAGCGCCTCGGGCGGGCCGAATTCATCGACGACGATCGCGCGCATTGCCTAGCCCTTTGCCGGCGCCGGAGCGGCGACGTGCACCGGCTGCGGCCGCGCCCGCCCGTCCGCGACCCGGCGCACCAGCTCGCGCTTGACGATCTTGCCGCTCGCGGTCAGCGGCATCTCCGCCAGGCAGAGGATGAATTCGGGCAGGTCCCGCCGCGCCACCCCGGCCGCCATCAGGTGGTCGAGGAGTGCCGTCGTGTCGGGCGCCTCGCCGCGCGGCACCAGCGCCAGGCACACCCGCTCGCCGAGCCGCGGGTCGGCGACCGGGAACGCGGCGGCCTGGGCCACCGCGGGATGGCGCAGCGCCGCCGCTTCGAGCGGCGCCGGGTGGATGTTCCGGCCGCCGCGGATGATGACGTCCTTCTTGCGCCCGGTGATGTGCAGATAGCCGTTTTCGTCGAGCCATCCGAGATCGCCGGTCATGAACCAGCCGGCGGCGTTGAACGCCGCCTCGGTGGCCGCCTGGTCGTCGAAATAGCCGAGCATCAGGCTGGCGCCGCGGCCGCCGATCTCGCCGATCTCGCCGGGCGGCGCCTCGAGATCGGGATTGTCCTGGCGCCAGATGCGCACTTCGTAGCCGTCGCAGGCGCGCCCGCAGGTCTCGGCGATCCGTTCCGGCGGGTCGTCGGGCCGGGTGTATTGGTGCGAGCAGGTCTCGGTCATGCCGTAGCCGCTCTGCGGCACGACGCCGTGGCGGATCAGCTCGGCGACGAGCGGCGCCGGCGCCGCCGCCCCGGAAATGCGGAAGCCGCGCACCGCGCCGAGACGGCGCAGGCCGCGCGCCTGCATCTCCGCCAACAGGTCGATCGCATGGGTCGGCACCCCGAACAGAAAGGCGGCGCCGGTCTCCGCCAGCCGGTCGACCAGGCTGTCGCCGCGCGGCAGGTCGTGCACGACCAGCTCGCCGCCGCCGGCCAGCGCGGTGACCAGCGCGCCGAGCCCGAGATTGTGCGACAGCGGGCTCAGCGTATAGAGCACCGCCCCTTCGAGGCGCCAGTCGCGCGCCATCGACCGCGCCGTCGCCAGCAGCGTGTTGTCGCTGTGCAGGACACCCTTGGGCGTCCCGGTGGTGCCCGAGGTAAAGGGCAGGTACATGATCTGGTTGGCGTCGCCGCCGGGCGGCGCCTCCCGCCGGTCGCCGGACAGATCGGCGAACGGCGCCGCCTCCGGCGGGCCGACCCGCCAAATCCAGCGCAGGAAATCGCGGCCGGCGAGCGCCTCGAACAGCTCGTGCCGGCCGGCATCGGCGATCACCGCCGCGGCCTGCACCCGCTCCGCCAGCCGGGCGACCTCCGCGGCGGTGTGGTCGCGGTGCAGCGACGGACAGCAGACATAGCCGTTGCGCGAGCAGGCGAGCAGGGCGATCGCGGTCTCGACCCGGCTCGGCAGCCACACCGCGACGCGCTGGCCCGGCCGCACCCCCGCACCGGCGAGGTGCGCGGCGAGCCGGTCGGCGGCCGCGACCAGCGCCGCATAGCTCAGCCGGCGATAACGGTCGCGCACCGCGAAGCGGTCGGGCGCCGCCCGCGCGTGCCGCGCGGCAACCGCGTACAGCGTTTCCGCGCCCCAATGGCCGGCGGCGGTATAGGCGGCCAGCGCCGGCGCGTTCAGCAGGGTGAGCAGCGGGCCGCTCATCCGCGCCCCCGCAGCAGCGCCTTTACCCGTTGCGGCGTCGCCGGCAGCCGCGTCACCCCGCCGGGCACGCCGATCGCCTCGTCGATCGCCGCAGCGATCACCGCCCCCACCGGGGTGATGCCGCCTTCGCCGGCGCTCTTGATCCCCAAGGGGTTGAGCGGGCTCGGCGCATCCTCGGTGAGCAGAACGTCGATCGGCGGAACCTCCCGCACCGTCGGCATCAGGTAGTCGGCAAAGGTGGCGCTCAGCGGTTCGCCGCGTTCGTCGTAGCGGAACTCCTCGTAGAGTGCGCCGCCGAGGCCCTGCACCACGCCGCCGACGAGCTGCCCTTCGGCCAGCATCGGGTTGATCGCCCGGCCGATGTCGTAGGCCGCCAGATAGCGCTCGACGGTCACCGCGCCGGTGTCGCCATCGACCCGCACCACGGCGATCTGCACGCCGTAGGGATAGGTCATGTGCGCGGTGCGGAACCAGCCTTCCGCAGCGAGGCCGGGATCGCGCTCGCCGAGCAGCGGCGAGTCCGGCGCCAGGTGCCGTGCGATCTCGCCGAGCGAAACCGAAGGGCCGCCGGGACGGTCGCGCCGGACCACGACCCCGTCGGCGATGTCGAGCTCGCCGGGCGCCGCCTGCAGCAGCTCGGCGGCCATGTCGAGCGCCTTGGCGCGCAGCTTGAGCGCGGCCGCATGGGTGGCGCCGCCGGTCATCACCGAGGCGCGCGAGGCGTGCGCGCCGATGCCGTAGGCGATGCGGTCGGTCTGGCCGTACACCACCCGCACGCGGCGGTAGTCGACGCCGAGCGTGGCGGCGCAGATCTGCGCCATCGCCGTGGCAAATCCCTGCCCGACATTGGAGCCGCCGGTGACCAGCTCGACCGCTCCGGTGGCGTCGACGCTCACCCGCACCCCGTCGGCCGGCCCCAGCCCGCCCTTGTCGACGAACAGTCCGACCCCCGCGCCAACCAGCTCGCCGGCGGCGCGGCGCCGCTTAAGTTCGGCCTGCAGCCCCTGCCAGCCGATGCGCGCCAGCGCCTTGTCGAGCAAGAGCGGGTAGTCGCCGGAATCGTACGCGACATCGGTGCCGAGCGCGCTGAGCGGGCGGCTGAACGGCATTTCCGCCCGGGTGATCAGGTTGCGGCGGCGCACGGCGAGCCGATCGAGCCCGAGCCGGTCGGCGACCGCGTCCATCAGCCGCTCGCGGACAAAGCTGCCCTCGTAGCGGCCCGGGGCGCGGTAGGTCGCCGCCGGGGTCTTGTTGGTCAGGCGGAAATGGCCGCAGGCGCGATAGGCGGGAATGCGGTACGGCCCGGGCAGCATGGCGATCGTCATCTCGAGCACGCGCGCGCCATGGGTGCGCACATAGGCGCCCTGGTCGAGGTAGAACTCGTCGTCGAGCGCCAGTACGCGGCCTTCGGCATCGACCGCGACACGGGCGTGGTGGCGCTGCTGCCGCGAATGGTTGGCGGCGATCAGGTGCTCGTGCCGGTCTTCGAGCCACTTGACCGGCCGCCCGAGCCGCAGCGCGCCGAGACAGACGAGAAAATCCTCGGGATAGAGCTCGCCGCGAATGCCGAAGCCGCCGCCGGTATTGCCTTCCTTGAGAACGACGGAAGCGGCGCTGCGGCCGAGCATGCGCATCAGCCCGTCGCGGTTGCGGTGCGGCACCTTGGCCGCGCCGTACAGTTCCAGCACGTCGCGCGCGGCGTCGTGATAGGCCAGCGCGCCGCGCGGCTCCAGCGGCACGCCGCTGTGCCGGCCGATTTCGAGGTCGAGCGCGACGATCGCGTGGGCCGCGGCAAACGCCGCCTCGACATCGCCGTAGCCGCCGCGCATGACCAGCGCCTCGGTCGACAGCCCGGCGGCGAAACTGCCCGGCGCCGCCGCGGCGTCGAGCAGCACCGGCAATTCTTCCGCCTCGATCGCGACCAGCTCCGCCGCGTCTTCGGCCAGATACGGGTCGCTGGCGAAGACCGCCGCCACCGGCTCGCCGACATAGCGTAGCCGGTCATGCGCCAGCAGCGGCTGCCGGTACGGGCGCAGCGCCTCGTTGGCCGGGTCGCGGAAATCGATCGGCGGCAGGTCGGCAATGTCGGCCGCGGTCCATACCGCGGCGACGCCGGGGGCGGACCGCGCCGCCGTAATGTCCACCCGGTGCAGCCGCGCATGCGCGTAGGGCGAGCGCACTACCCGCATGTGGAGCTGGTGCGGAAACGAGATGTCGCCGACAAAACGGCCGCGCCCGGTGACGAGCGGCCCGTCCTCCAGCCGCGGCAGTGAGGCGCCGATCATGTCCGGCCGCCGTGCAGCTCGGCGAGGGCGGCGCGCACCGCGGCGACGATGCCCCGATAGCCGGTGCAGCGGCACAAATTGGACGACAGCACGTCGAGCAGGGCGTCGTCGCCGATATCGGGCTCGCGCTCCAGCACCGCGGTCGCCAGCATCAGAAAGCCGGGGGTGCAGAAGCCGCACTGCACGCCGTGATGCGCGATAAAGGCGCGCTGTACGGCATGCAGCGCATCGCCCGTCGCCAGCCCCTCGACGGTGCGGATCGCCGCGCCCTGCGCCTGCACCGCAAAGATCAGGCAGGCGCGCACCGGCTCGCCGTCGAGCAGCACGGTGCAGGCGCCGCACACCCCGTGCTCGCAGCCCATATGGGTGCCGGTAAGGCCGCAATCGCGGATCGCGTCGAGCAGGGTGCGGCGCGGCTCCAGCCGGAGCGGATAGCTGCGGCCGTTGACGGTCAGCGCGATCTCGGCGAACTCGCTCATCCCGGCCTTCCCGGCGGCGCGTCGGCCTGCATCAGCGCCCGGTATACCATGGCGCCGGCCAGTTCGCGGCGGTACTGCGGCTCGCTCGCCGCATCGGCCAGCGGGTCGAGCGCCGCCATCGCCGCCTCGGCGGCGGCGCGGAACGCCGCTGCGCCCGGCGCCTGGCCGACGAGCGCGGCCTCGGCGGCGGCGATGCGGCGCGGCGCCGCCTCGACCGCACCGACCCCGAGGCGGGGCGCAACGATGATCCCGGCTTCGACGCGGTACGCCGCCAGCGCCATGGCCAGGGCGAAATCGCCGGCGCGGCGGCCGAACTCGGCAAACCCCCAGCGCGTGTCCGGCGGCAGGGCCGGCAGCCTCGCCTCGCACAGCAGCTCGTCCGCGGCGAGCGCGGTCTCCATGGCGCCGCGAAAGAACGCGCGCGCGGCGATGAGCCGTTCGCCGCGGGGACCGACCGCCCGCAGGGCGGCATCGAGCGTCGCCGCCACCAGGCACCATTCCGCCGCCGGGTCGGCGTTTGCCAGGCTGCCGCAAAAGGTGCCGCGGGTGCGGATCGGGTAGTGCCCGATGTGGCGCGCGACCGCCGCCAGCATGGCGCCGAGCGGGCCGCCGCCGGCCGGGCGGTGAAAGGCGGCATGGCGCACCAGCGCGCCGATGCGCAGCTCGCCGTCGCGCACGGTCGCGTCGCCGAGCCCGGCGACGCCGTTGATGTCGATCAGGTGCGCCGGGCGCGCCAGCCGGAACGCCATCATCGGCACCAGGCTCTGGCCGCCCGCCAGCACCCGGCCGTCCTGCGGCGCCAGTTCGGCGAGCAGCCGCACCGCCGCGTCGAGCGTGGCGGGGCGGTGGTAGGCGAACGGTGCAGGCTTCACCGGTTTCCGCCTCCGGCCGGCAGCGATCCCGGCCCGCATTGTAGCGGCCAACGCCGCCGTTCGATCAATGCCCGATTGCTGCCGAGCGGGCCCCGACGCGCGGCGGCATTCCCCTCGCCGCCGTGGCGGCGTATCATCGCCGCACGTCCCCGTAGCTCAGCCGGATAGAGCATCGGTTTCCTAAACCGGGGGTCACAGGTTCGAGTCCTGTCGGGGACGCCAGCGGTTTCCCGCAGCATGGAGGCGCCGCGCGATGACCGAGGACTGGCGCGACAGGGCGCGCGCTTTGGGGCTCGACCGGCTTAGCGACGAGCACCTGGCGCAATTCGCGCGGGCGGCGGCGGGCCTCCAGCGGCACCTGGAGCGGCTGCCGCGCGACCTGCCGCCGGGGCAGGAGCCGGCCCATGTCTTCCGCGCCAGGGGCGGCGCGGCATGAGCGCCGAACTCGGCTATCTCGGCCTCGCCGCGGCGGCGGAGCTGATCCGCAGCAAAAAATTGTCGCCGGTCGAGTATGCCGAGGCGCTGCTCGGGCGGATCGCGCGGCACGACAGCCGCATCAACGCCTTCATCGCGGTCGTGCCGGAGCGGGCGCTGGCGGCGGCGCGCCGGGCCGAGGCCGAGATCGCCGCCGGCCACTGGCGCGGCCCCTTGCACGGTATCCCCTATGCGCTGAAGGACATCATCGACGTCGAGGGCATCGCCACCACCGCCCATTCCAAGGTGATGACCGGCAACGCCGCCGCCCGCCACGCCGCCGTCACCGAGCGGCTCGAAGCGGCGGGCGCGGTCCTGCTCGGCAAGCTGTCGACCCACGAGTTCGCGGTCGGCGGCCCCAGCTTCGACCTGCCCTGGCCGCCGGCGCGCAACCCGTGGAACCGCGACCATTTCCCCGGCGGCTCGTCGAGCGGCAGCGGCGCCGGGCTTGCCGCCGGGTTCTTCCCCGCCGCGCTCGGCACCGACACCGGCGGCTCGATCCGCAACCCGGCCTCGATGTGCGGCATCGCCGGGATGAAGCCGACCTATGGCCGGGTCAGCCGCCGCGGCGTCGTGCCGCTCGCCTTCTCGCTCGACCATGTCGGCCCGATGACCCGCACCGTGCGCGACAACGCGCTGATGCTTCAGGTCGTCGCCGGGCACGATCCGCTCGACCCGGCGAGCGCCGACGAGCCGGTGCCCGACTACGCGGCCGGGCTCGGCCAAGGCGTGAAGGGGCTGAGGATCGGCGTCATCCGCCATTTCTATGCCGGCGACATCGTCGGCCATCCGGAGCAGGTGGCGGCGCTCGACGAGGCGGTGCGGCTGTTTGCCGAGGCCGGCGCCGAGACGCGCGAGATCGCCCTGCCGCCGCTGCAGGATTTCAGCGCCTGCGGCCAGATCATCCTCGCCGCCGAATCCTATGCGGTGCACGAGAGATGGCTGAAGGAGAAGCCGCAGGATTACGGCGCGCGGGCGCGCGAGCGGCTGCTCGCCGGCGCGGAGTTGCGCGCAGCGGACTACCTTCGCGCGGTGCGCTGGCGGCTGGAGCTGCGCGACCGGACGGCGGCGGCGTTTGCCGGTATCGACGTCGCGGTGACCGCGTCGAGCCTCGACCCCGCCTGCCGCATCGACGACGATGCGGCGCTGGCCAGGAACTACTGGCGGCAGGCGCGGATGCCGTTCAACGTCACCGGACAGCCCGCTCTCGTCATCCCGGCGGGGTTCAGCAGCGACGGGCTGCCGCTGTCGCTGCAGCTCGTCGGCAAGCCGTTCGACGAGGCGACCGTGTACCGCGTCGCCCAGTTCTACGAGGATGCCACCGGCTGGACCGGGCGGCATCCGGCCGGGCTTGCGGACTGACCCCCGCCGCACGCATCGGGAGGACGGCGATGGATGTCGGCATGATGATGGTGTTCGCCAGCTACGGCTGGGAGAACATCGGCGACGGCCAGGTGTGGGACGAGGAGATCCGCCTCGCCCGGCTTGCCGCCGATTCCGGGTTCGACGCGCTGTGGTCGGCCGAGCATCATTTCTTCGACTACTCGTTCTGCCCCGACAACCTGCAATTGATGACCTATCTCGCCGCGGTCTGCCCCCATGTCGGCCTCGGCACCGCCGCGGTGATCCTGCCCTGGCACGACCCGCTGCGCGTCGCCGAGCAGGCCGCGGTGCTCGACCTCTTGAGCAAGGGGCGGCTGCGTCTCGGCCTCGGCCGCGGGCTGGCGCGGCGCGAGTTCGCCGCGTTCCGCGGCACGATGGACGAATCGCGCGAGCGCTTCGACGAGGCCGCGCCGATGATCGTCGAGGCGCTGCGCACCGGGTTCATCGAGGGCAACGGCAAGCACTACAAGCAGCCGCGCGTCGAGCTGCGGCCGCGGCCGCAGCACGACTTTACCGGGCGCATCTATGCGGTGGCGTCGAGCGAGGATTCGGTCGAGGCCGCCGCCCGGCTCGGCGCCCACATGGTGATGTTCTCCGACCGGCCGTGGCACATGCGGCTGCCGGCGATCGAGCGCAACCGCGAGCTGCACCGGAAATTCCACGGCCGTCCGGCGCCGGCGATGATGATCACCGATTTCTGCGTCTGCGGCCCCGATCTGGCGGAGAGCGAGGACCACGCCCGCCGCTACATGGGCAAGTTCGTCGAGAGCAACTTTCACCACTACGAATTCCTCGGCGAGCATTTCGCCACCGTCAAAGGCTACGACGCCTACGTCCAGAAGGCGGCGATCGCCAAGGCGGCGGGGCTCGACGGCGCGGTCGCCGGGTTCATGCAGGCGGCGGTGTGGGGCACCCCCGAGCGCATCCTGCGCGAATTGGAGACGCGGCGCGGCGTGCTCGGCGATTTCGAATTGAACGTCGCCTTCCGCTTCGGCGGCGTGCCGTACGACATCGCCGAGCGCGGTCTCAAGCTGTTTGCCAAGGAGGTGCTGCCGGTGTTGCAGAGCTGGCAGGCGCCGACCGCCGTCCGCGCGGCCCAGTAGGAGGAAGTGCCATGGCCCGGTACGGCGATGCGACAGGCGAATACCGCGGCACCCAGCACCGCAGCGACGCCGAGCTGAAGGCCTGGCTGGCCAAGCGGCCGCGCGAGGCGGCGCTCGAACCGGAGCTGCCGATCATCGACCCGCACCACCATTTCTGGGACACGCCGGCGCGCGGGCGCTATTTCCTGCCCGACCTGCTCGACGACATCGGCGGCGGCCACAACATCGTCGCCACGGTGTTCGTCGAATGCCGCGCGATGTACCGCAAGTCCGGACCGCCGGAGATGGCGCCGGTCGGCGAGGTCGAATTCGTCAACGGCATTGCGGCGATGAGCGCCTCGGGCGGCTACGGCCCGTGCCGCGTCGCCGAGGCGATCGTCGGGCATGCCGACCTGACCCTCGGTGCCCGGGTGCGCGACACCCTGGAGGCGCAGCTGCGCGTCGGCGGCGGCCGGTTTCGCGGCATCCGCCACGGCCTCGCCTGGGACCCGCACGACGAGGTCAGCCGCTTTGCCGCCCGCACCGTGCCGCTCCACCTCGCGCTCGACCCCAGGTTCCGCGAGGGGTTCCGGGAGCTCGCCCCGCTCGGGCTCAGCTTCGAATCGTGGCAGTACCATCCGCAACTGCCCGACGCGATCGACCTTGCCCGCGCCTTTCCCGACACCACGATCATCCTCAACCATGTCGGCGGCGTGCTCGGCGTCGGCCCCTATCGCGGCCGTCGCCAGGAAATCCTGGCAAGCTGGAAGAAGGACATCGCCGAGCTGGCGAAGTGCCC
>Ga0070739_10005943_pt1 | contig 13645 bp, 16 predicted proteins | sample Coa_R1_7_FD_66445 | JGI IMG/M metagenome (GOLD analysis project Ga0070739, IMG submission 66445) | Surface soil microbial communities from Centralia Pennsylvania, which are recovering from an underground coalmine fire - Coalmine... | ecosystem: Environmental > Terrestrial > Soil > Unclassified ... | reverse complement strand
TTAGGATGGTGGATATTTCCATTGTCCCCTAATAAATGCCTTTTTAGTAGATCATAGCCGGGTGAGGAGGCTTACATGGAAAACGAATGAGCACTGGTGCAACAGAGAAATATCCAGAGAGTACGCCATCATTTACTGTTAGCCAGTGAAAGGCAGGCTTCTATGCCAACCCAGGAAGAGCGTCTCAGTACTTTAGAGCACCCCCTTGCATTCTTGCAAAAGAAATCCGGCGTCGAGATCCAGGATCTTAACCGAAACATGACAATGCTTCTCGGCATTGCATCAGGACAGGAGCTAGATATCAAAGAGGTAAAGATCAACCCTGCGGCCATGAAAGACCACCTGGATACCATAGAACACCGCCTTGATGAGCATACCCTGAAATTCGACCGTATAGAGCACCTCCTTACCCAGATCCTTGCACGCCTGCCAGAGCAACCATCATGACAAGGGGGAACAACGCTCTGTAACCAGAGGAGATCACCTGAATGTCAGAGCAAGCAGATGCATCACGCAGCCTGCAAGGACGCAACAGGCACTCCTGCCGTGAGCCGCCATACGACCTTCCCTTGTTCTGGAGAGAAACGCGGAACGGCATGAACCAGTCGTGCCTCGCGCAGTGTGCGATGCCACCTTTGAAGTTGGGCTAGCAAGAGACAACGTGCCTTGAGCGTGCGAGCCTGGAGTTGCTCCTGAGTTTGATAGAGCCGTTGCATCAACGCGTCGATCATCACGCCCAGCAGCGCCTGCTGAACGTGGAACGAGCTAAGATGCCCTGGCGTGCCCGCCTGCTGCGGCGAAGGCTTGTGGTGCATGCATGCTTGAAGTGCATCGCGCAGATCCTCCTCTGAAACCTCGACCATTTCTACCGGCGTGATGGCATCCGCTTTCAGTTCGGGCCTGGGACGTACAGCAGGGACTGTTGCTTCGGCTATGGGCCGGAGCCTTGCCGCCTGGGCATGAAGGAGCGCCACAATAGCCTCGGCGCTACGGTCTCGAAGACGCTGATCCCAGGGCCGTGCATACCGCAAGGCATCTTCGTCCAGCACCACCGTGTAACCCTGCCTTGCACACTCTGGCGCCGCCGCCACGCGAGCGAGGTACAGGCCCTCCGAAAGCTCACGCAGCACCTGGAGGTAACTCAGGCCCTCGCAACTGGCATCGTGGCGCAAATTTGACCTATCCTGCTCGTCGGTCGCCTCATCTGAGAGCAGTTCCGCCGGGATCACACAGGTCATCAGGTAGCCGATCCGCTGAGAAAATGAGGGGTGTTGTGCATCCATAGCAATCTCCTTTTCTCTGCCTCAAAGGCAAGAGCATTTCTTTGGCTTAATTACTCTTCTCCATACAACTGCTCGTCATGAATGCCTGTCTACCCAATGCAGACACCAGCTTCGCTTCCAGGAGCCAGAGAGGCGCTTCCCACTCTGGCTTTTAAGACGGAGGTGGCGCTTCCGCGCCTTTCCTCACGTTTCTTCGTCTTCCTCTTCCTCTTCGTCGTCATCCTCGATGAGATAGGTCGAAATGTGGAGCCGTTCCCGGTAGCCAGGGAGGAGTTGGTTTTGGGCGTCGAGAAGTCCACTGTGCGTTTTCTCGGTCACGTAGTACCAGACTTCGCTGTAGCGCGTAGTCAATTCTTTCAGGTTCGAGAGCAGTGTCTCCGGTTTCTTTGGACTCCGCTCCACCTCTATCCCGATCATCCTGCTCTCCAGCCTAAATTCAGCATCGGGCAGATGGGGGAAACGCTCCCCTTTGCCCAGCCTTCGCCCTGCCCGCAGCGCCCGTTCACTTTCCCAATGGCCTTCGGGACAGTCCGATTCGAGTTGGAGACGCACTTCGTTGATCGCAAACAGGTGTTTCAAGCTCCCTAAAGTCGGTGCATAGAATTTGTAGGGCAGATGGAACTGGCGCAGTCCCTGCGCCGAGAGCCACACCCAGGGCGGGTCTTCGACCGTGATTTTGCGCACCTGGACCAGGCCGGCACGGCTCCAGCGGTTGGCGACCAACCGAACTGCATTCAGGCTGATCCAGGTCTTGTGTTTGGCGCCTCGCCCAGGGTTGCGACCGAGCAGGTTTTGCAATTGATCGAAGCGCACCGCATACTGCTCCCCGGTCCAGAGCAACGCCTCGATATCTCGGTCATTGATTTGGACATCCCCTTTGTCGCTGCGTGCCTTACGCGTGTGCCGCACCTCGGCCATAGCGCTGCCTCCTCTCTTTGTTCTTGCCTATACAGATGATGAAGCGAGCAGGCATCCATCGTGGTGAGTCGCTCCTGCTCGCGGTTTCTCTACACGCATCACTGTAGCATGACCTTCCGGTTCGCAATCGGGAAACATTAGGAACCAATCCAGAACACAATCGGAACAACCGGGAAGGAAAACTGAAAACGGCTCCCCGGATGCGGCTCTCACCTGGTCTCAAGACGCGACCTCCGGTGGTCTATCTGGGAACAGGCAACGCTGCTACAATGGCACAGGCCCCAGGTGCATCTTCTTCCCGTCGCTGTGTTCCTCATCCTCCCGTTCACTTCTAGCTTACTTGATCGAAGCAGGAGAATCGTGGGCAAATAGTAGGAGAATGACAGGAATCGGACCATCCTGATGGGCGAAGCCATCCCCTTGCGAGATCCACTGGCAAAAGGAGGTCTGACATCGTATGATAGGCAATGCTGGGATAGCTGTGGAAGAAGTCGAAAATGCCTTTCTGGCTGGTTCACCCTTCAAGGGCAAGAAAGTGAGAGGTGTGTATGTCTGCATATCTTTTCCATGAGATGGCACGTCGGGTCGCTGCTCTTGAGCGATGGGCCTGGCGCTACTATGCCTATCTGGTTGCAATCTTTGCTGGTGTCTTTCTGCTGGTAGCAGAATGCCTCCTGCTTTTGTCATTCCTTACCCTCGGATGGGTGCGCTACTGGTATCTGTGGCTCTGGGCGTTCTGGCCGGCGGTGCATCTGGGCCTTCCAGCGCTCTCCGCCTTCCAGATGCTGGAAGGCTTCGGGATGCTTTGTGCTCTGCTCATGATGCCTCCTCTGGGCCTGCTGTTGATCCGTGAGGGGAGGGTGCAGATTGCGCTCTGGTCAGCCGATCCCAACGGGCAGGCGATGAAGTTGCTCCAGCGTCAGCGAGCGGAACTTGCCTACTTGCGGGTACTGGCTGAGCAAGAGAACGACATCGACCACTCCTGGCGACACCTTTGGCGCGGAACGCTGCTTCCCGACGATGCCAATACAAAAGCTCTGCGGAAATACGCTGGTCCTGTCTCTTTCGCCTATGTGACACTCTCAACCTATCTGGGGATTCCACCTGCTTCACTGAATTATGGAGATGAACCCGTCAGTGCGGCGCCAGCGCAAGAAATCGCCAGCACAGCGCTACCGCAAGAAGAAACGCAGCACAGTGATGCACCTGAGACGCCTTGCTCGCCCTATCAGGTCTTTTTCTTTGGGCAAGCGCGCATGCGTGTCGTCGGTAAAAAGTGTGCTGAGATCTCGATCAAGTCCTGGCGCCAGCGGGCGTTACTGGCCTATTTAGGGCTGATCGCACGTGAAAAAGAAACACAGTGGGAGCATCTGGCAAATTCCATTTACGAGGAGGATTTCAAGGAAGGGAACAACCAGCGGTTGCAGGAAAGTCTCTACAGTGATGTGAAAGCACTGCGTAAGCTGGTTAGAGATGCCTGCTCACAAGCGAGAATTCCCTATATCGATCCCATTGAAGTCACCGGGCGTGGCCGAGGCGCCCGATATCGTCTCGCCGAAGCTTACGAGATCGTTGATCTCGCCAGATTTGACCATCTTGTGGAGCGTATGGACCAAATCAAGCAGGCATCCCCAATGACAGAAGATGTTTGGGGCCTGAGAGCGGAATATCAAGCCGTGCTCACTGCCTATGCCAATGGACTCCTGGGGCAACAAATACGGGAAAATCGCATTGGGAAGTGGGCCAATTCCTATTATCATGACTACCGGAACAAGTATCATCGCCTGCTGCACGACCTGGCGGAATATGAATATCGGGTGAGCGCTACACAGCAGGGGGAGGAACGCAAAGCTAGTTTGTGGCAGGCGGTCAAGCTCTATGAAGAGTGCGCGCTGCAAACGGCGCCGACCCAGCAGCCAGAGCGCAAAGAGGGCCAGGTAAGCGAGCATGCCCTGCGCCAATGCTTTCTCATCTATGGGGAACTGAGAGATCTAGCCGAGGTCCAGCATCTCAAGTCCCACTATTTCAGAACAATGAAACGCAGATTCTCTGATTGGGAACCAGAGCCAGAGACCGAGAAGGTATTTGAAGCTGTGACGCAAGCAAAAGAGAGGGACATTTACATTATAAAGATCGAGGAATTTCCACCTCAGCAGAATTGACGCCGGCCTTTGCCTTCACCTGACACCAGGAGCCGAATGCACAGAGGCTCCCTAGCGCCTCCCCCCGCTAATATCCTCCTGGAGTGAGGACAGAAGGGTAGCAGGCCGCTGTTTGAGGGATACCGGGGGAAAGACAGGAACGTTCTGCCTCGTGCCTCCTCTTTCGTGCATGACATATGTGCAGATCGCTTTCGGGTTGAAGGCTCACGGAAAAGATGCTATGCTCATGCCAGATGCTTCTGCTTACTCAATAGAAAGCGTGCCTGCCAGTAGATGTGCTGAAATGGAGATTGCACATGGTCAGGAAAACCCAATCGCCATCAGAGCAGCCAGGCCAGACAGTGGCAACGCAGGTCATTCTGCTGCAACCCAAATCCACGACGACAGACGAGGCCCTGGCTTCCCTCTTCAAAGGCGTGCAATCTTTGCACAAGCGCATTCCCCATCTCCTTGCTGTCTCCGCCGGCGAAAATCAGAGCACGCGTCATCGCGGCTTTACACATGGCATCCTGCTGCATTTCGTGGATGAGGCGCATCTGCACGACGCCCTGGCCCATCAGGCTTACCTCGACCTGCAACAGAAGATCGGCGACCTGTGCGACCAGGCGGTGACATTTGAGATCTCAGGAAAGGCTGCCGGTCATCGAGATACCGCCAGCCCGGCCAGCAGCACCTTCGCCTCCAGAGCAGCCTGCACTAAAGCGAGGACGGTTCAGGCAGCCAACACCTCAACCATCACGCGCATCTGAGCCATTCAGGGGAAGAGAGGACGCCTGGCGCACGATCCCGATCAGAGAGATCGATCCCAGGCTCAAGAAGATCGTCATGGACCAGTTAGGCGTGGATGAAAGCGAGGTGGTGCCGAACGCTTCTCTGGTCGAAGACCTCAATGCTGATTCGCTTGATCTGGTCGAGTTTATCATGTGGGTGGAGGAAACGTTCAAGATTAAGATTTCTGATGACGATGCCTCACTGATCTGGACGGTAGGCGAGGCGCAGGCATTCTTGCAGGCGCATGGTAAACTTTAGGGCCTTTTCTCTGCGCCGCAGCACGCAACAGAAGGCAGGGTATCTCACTTTTCCAGGGCATGTTTCGGCAGCAACGCCGGCAGCAATAGCCGCGAATTTCGGCGGTTGCACAAGAACGCCTACGGGCAAAAATAATCCGCTCATTGTCATAAACTGGCTTGATAGGCGGATCGAATGAAGCCCCAGGCGGGTATAGAAGAGGGAAAAGAGCGGGCGAGGGGGTTCAACTCTCCTCAATCCCCGCAATCTTCCCTCTTGACAAAACTATTCTTTCTAATTAGAATAATTTGTATTAGGAGGATATGAGATATGAAAGTAGACGATAGCGAGGGAGTGAGCCGTGAGGAGCCGCTAGGCTTTGCGCTGGGAGCAGCGGCGCGCAAGTTGGCAAAATTTTATACACAGGCGCTGACAGGTCAGGGCCTGACGCCTTCGCAGCTCTTCCTCCTGCGACAACTCTGGTTCGAGGATGGATTACCCTTACGTGATCTTGCGGCGCGCGCCCAGCTCGATGCCACCTCCACCACCTGGCTCGTCGATCAACTGGAGCAAGCCGGCCTGGTCGAACGCAAGCGCAATGCTTCTGATCGACGCATCGTGCGCATTTGCTTGACCGAGGCGGGACGGCAATCCCAGAGCGAACTGGCTCCGCAACTTTTGCGCTGGGAAAATGCACTGTATCAGGGACTGTTGCCCTATCATCCTCATGACGAGATCGTTACCTTTCGCCGCGTGCTCGCCACACTGATCAACACGCTCCCAGAAGGAGACGACCTGTGGCAGCAGCTCTCAACCTCCTGGGACAGCCGGCTTGACCGGCTGCGTTCCTTGACCGAAACGACTGATGAGAAAGGATAGCACATTCAACATGGAGAAAACACCTGTGATTGGCCGAACACTTGAGAAGGAACTCTTCATCAAAGCCAGCCCTGAGCGCGTCTTCCAGGCCCTGACAACAAAAGAAGACCTGGAACGCTGGTTTCTTGTAAATGCCGAGATCGATCTACGTCCCGGGGGAACGATCAGATTCGCCTGGGAGCCGGGCGTGTTCGAGGTTGGCAAGATCCTCGTGCTCGAACCGCCCCATCGTCTCAGCTATACCTGGGAGACCTTTGGACCTGGCCCAACCACGATCTCCTTTGAATTGGGCGCGGAAAACGATGGCACACGTCTCCATCTCACTCACACTGGCATCGGCGAAGGTGAGGACTGGGATCAATACTACACCGCCGTCAACGGCGGTTGGAGCGCTCATCTTAAAGATCTGACCGCCTGGCTGGAAACCGGCACCTGCCCCCCTCCTGGACCTAGAGGTCAGTAGTCAATCTTACTACATCAAGGCACAACCTATGCCTATCAGCGCAAAGGAAAACGAGATGAAATTCGACATCGTACACAGCGTTGACATCAAGACAACGCCTGATCGTCTTTACGAAGCCATTACTACCCCGAAAGGGCTGGCAGGATGGTGGACGCCCCAGGTGAAGGCCGAGCCAACAACGGGCGCTCTCAATGAGTTTTACTTTGAGGGGACAACTCTCAAGTTCCGTGTAGACAAGCTCGAACCCGTCCGTCGTGTTGTCTGGTCGAGCATACAGGTCCCGCCCGACTGGGAGGGGACACACGTCCTGTTCGACATCACCCCCGGAGACAACACTGTCAATCTAAGATTCGGTCACATGGGTTTTGCCTCTACTGACGGCAGTTTTGGCGTTACCAGTTATTCCTGGGCACAGTATCTGCGCAGCATCAAGCTCCTCCTGGAGACCGGTCAGGGTGAACCTTTCGGTAGTACAGGATCGCGCCTCGCAGGCACGACACGTTGAGCGCCTGGTTCGCCTGCGCAAGCGCTTGCTCCGGTGTCATCTCGCATCCCTGGTTCCAGGCGGTAGTGAACGCCTGCTCGCCGAGATGGTTGCAAGTGGCAGCTACCGCCGACTCGCAGGCAGGGCGCTCGACGGGCGGCAGGGGAGCGCCAATGGCCTGACGCAGCGTTTGCGCGGCGCTCCAGAGCCACGCCGCCCACGCGGGTTTTCCCTGGATAGCAACGGCGGCGGCCAGACCTTCCAGGCCGGAGGCAATATTCACTCTGTCGCCAGCCTGCCGCGCCAGCGCTATGCTCTCCTCACACAGAGCCTGCGCCCTGGAATGGTCCCCCTGGGCAGCAAATACCTTTGCTAACGAGCGGAGCGAAATAATCGTGCCATGCGCTGCCTCATCTCCTTGAAGAGCGTCACCGCGCGCTCGCTGATCGAGCGCGCCGGGGGAAGATCGCCCTGGGCAAGCGCCAGCAGCCCTGACAGATCGATGTAGGTAGGCAAAGCTCTCCTTGTCGTCGAGTTCTTTGTAGAGCGAGAAGGACTCGTCGAGAAGCGAGCGGATGGGGGCCAGGTCGACGAAATAGACGCCATCGGCGCCCAGATCGCTCAAGGCTGCCGCCACCTGCAAGGCAAGTCGCGTCTTGCCTGTGCCGCCTGCACCCGTCAGCGTCAGCAGGCGCACATCTTCACAACGCAGCAATTACCTGACGGCGGCGACCTCCTTCTCTCTGCCAATGAAGGGAGAGCGCGGAACGGGCAGGCTGCTGGGATGAGCATCGCCCGTTCTGAGCGCTGGGAAAGCGGCGGGCAGGCCAGCAATGACGAGTTGGAAGAGGTGACTGGCATGTGGCAGGCCCTTGAAGCGATGCTCGCCCATGTCCTTTAAGCTCACTCCATCTGGCAGCGTATGCTCCACAAGCTCCTTCGTTGTTCGTGAGAGCAGCACCTGGCCCTCGTGCGCGGCGCTCATGATGCGAGCCGCATTATGTACATCGACACCTACATAGCCCTCGGCACTCAGAGATGGCTCACCGGTATGCAGGCCCATACGCACCCGCACGCGGGCACCTTCCGGCCAGGTGTGAGCGGCGAGAGCGTGCTGCGCGGCTACCGCTGCGGATACAGCGTCCGTGGCACGCGCAAAAGCGACAAAGAAGGCATCACCCCGGGTGTCTACCTCGTGGCCGTGCCAGCGCTGAAAGATGTCACGCAGCAGTTGCCGGCACTCCGCCAGCACAGCGGCGTAGCGCTCGCCCAACTGCTGGAGCAGGAGCGTGGATCCCTCGATATCGGTGAAGAGCAATGTGACTGTGCCTGTCGACAGGTTCCGCATAACCACCTTCTCTGCTCTACGATTGCGCCTCTAGCCATTTCCAGTTTGCACTATAATATCATGCCAGATAGACGCATGGATAAGCCCTCCCTTGAAGAAGACTCCTGAAACGCTTTTTCCTTCCCCATCGTACAGGGTGTGGCAATAAAATTTGTTTGATTCCGTCATCATCGCTTGCAAGCGCCTGCGGCGCTCGCAGGAGGAGTGTATGGTGTGGGCAAATGCGCGAAGCGCATTTGCCCACACCATACACTCCTCCCGGTGCGGCGGAGCCGCGCGAACGCCTGGTAAGAGAGCGAGGACGCCGAGAATCAGGCACTTTCCTAAGAAACGACATGCGCGAGCAAAGAGAACGGAGCAGAGTTATGCAGATACGAAGTGGTGTTGCCGAAGTATCTGGAAAGAATGCCGGTGATGAAACTTGAGGGGAAGGAAAAGCCGGGCGCTCCTTCCGCACTCAAATGGATCGCGGTTTTCACCTCAACCCTCGTCGCGCCAACCGTGTATGCTGCCTGCCCTTCCTGCACAATAAAGACCTCCGTATAGGGATGTTTATGCAGTCCTGGACCTTCTCCTGGCTGCGCCTCAACCCGGATAAAAGAGATACCTGTACCTCCATACAGGTATCTCTGGAACTCGCGGCTATTCCCATCGCGCGGGAGATCATTCCTGTTAAGAATGGTATAGTTCATATTCCATTACTTTACCCTCTCAGATTCTTTAACCATCGTCAGGAAATTTTGTAAACGTGGACGACGCGATCCTGTCCGGCGGAGGCGAGATAGCGGCCTTCGGGAGACCAGGCCAGCCCATTTACTGCGCCCCGATGGGCCTGGAGCGCCAGAAGCCTTTCCGCCGTCTTACTGCGCCAGATATGTATCTGTCCCGCGCTATCGGCGGAGGCAATACGGCTGCCATCAGGGGACCAGGCAAGGGTATTGACGGTGGCAGTATGCCCCTTATATTGCGTCACAAGACGAAATGTCCTGCTCTCCACGTTCCAGGTCCAGACCTGTGCAGTGGCATCCTCGCCACCGGAGGCAATGAGCAGTCCCGAGGACTGAGAGGAGCCTGGAGCAAAGGCTATCGTGCGTACCGCGCCACGATGGCCGGAGTAAGTTGCCAGGTGCGCGCCATTCTGAACTTGCCAGAGCACAGCCGTTTTGTCAGCCGCGCCGGAGACAAGATAGCGGCTATCGTCGGAGAAATCGACTGCATAAACGCTATCCGTATGGTTCCGCAGAAAGAGAGGCTTTGCCGCATCGTTATGCTGACTGTCCAGAGTCCAGAGGCCAACTCGCATATCGTTGCTGGCTGTGGCGATGTGACCGCCATCTCTGGCCCAGGCCACGCCGCGAATTGCCGCTGTATGTCCAACCAGGCTATTCACATATTGCGTGCTAGAGGCAATCCAGATCTGCGCCGTGCCATCGAGGTTCCCTGAGACGATTTTATAGGTTGAATGGCACCAGGATAGAGCAAGCACCTCGCCCTGATAGCGATTATAGATTTTGATATTGCCCCCATTCAACGCATCCCAGAGCTGAACATTGGCAGCAGAGGATGCGATGCGCAAGTTATCATGGCCCGGTTGCAGTATGGGTTCCCACACAACGCTATAGACGGGGGCATGGTGGCCTGAATATGTGCAGGTCAAGACTGCTTTGAGTTCGGCAGGGTGAATCAGAGGCGTGCCCGCGCCCGCGTTCGCGCTCGCTCCCTTTTCAGAGGAGATGACCAGGCTGGCGCCAACTCCGGCCGCCGCCAGGACGCTCAGCCCGGCAAGCGCTCCCAGCGCCCTGCGCCGCGAGATGGCTTTCCTTCGGGTATGCGCCTTCTCCTGAGAACGCCCAGAGGGAGGAGCAACATGCCGATCCGGCGTTGAGAGATAGGCGACTCTCCCAATCACAGCAGCAGGCTGATGCGCCTGATTGAAGAACGATGGAGGAGGTGTCTGGCGTTCGGAAGCGTCAGGCCCAAAAAGTGCATAAACATGCAGAGGCGCCGTTGGCCTGTTCGCGTATGACGAGTATTCCATGATCGGCGCGGAGGGATCGATACATGCAGCATCGGCCCCTGGTGCATAGAGAGGCGTGCCATCAGGCAACGACGACTGCTGCGACGATTGTCGAGGGCTCCTTCCATCTATAAGTTCTGTTGGTGCATCCAGTCCCTCCACATGCAATTTTACCCCGCAATTGCCACAGAAGGACTGGCTGGCGGCCACAGGCTGGCCGCAGTGGTAGCAAACTGGTTGCATAGCTTTATGCTTCTTCCATAATATAAAGAAAAGCCGCTTCGCTCCTTCTGCTGGCTAAAATTATACCATAACGACACAAAAATAGTATGATGCATTTCACATTTCTCTCACTCATCGCAACTTCGTCGCTCTTCGGTTAATGATAGGTAATGGGCTGGTGGCTGCGCCACCAGCCCATTACCTATCATTAACCGAAGAGCATAAGGAGCGCCTTATGCGTCATTCAAAGAAGGGAATTGACACAGCATCCCCATATGTTGCAAAGATATAGAAGATTCAAAGAAGCCGCAAGACACTCAACAACTGAGGAAGGGATGCAATATGCAACACGAACGAGATCCACAGCAGAGCCACGCACTTACTCGTCCACAGGTACGGGAGCGCATTGGTTTAACGATCACGGGCACTGATACCAACGACGCCATCAATCGCATTGTGGAGGCCGAGCAGGCCGGTCTGCGCCAGGTCTGGCTCTTTGGGGGCAGCACCGGGGGGGCCGATGCGTTGACGGTGGCGGCAATGGCCGCGACACGCACGACACAGATCCGCCTGGGGACGGCTATTGTACCCACCTACCCGCGTCATCCCATCGTCATGGCACAGCAGGCACTCGCCATACATGACATCGCTCCGGGCCGCCTGCGCCTGGGGATTGGCCCCAGTCATCGCCCGATCATCGAAGGAATGTTAGGACTATCCCAGACCTCACCACTGGCGCACCTGCGCGAATATCTCGCGGTGCTGCGTGGTCTGCTGAACGAGGGCCACGTCGACTATCAGGGCACCTTTTTCCGCGTGAAAGCTACCTCGCGCACCGCCCCCATCCCGCTGCTGATCTCCGCCCTGGGACCGAAAGCCTTCCACCTGGCCGGCGAGATCTCCGACGGCGCTCTCTCCTGGATATGTCCGGTGCCATACTTGCTCGGCAAAGCGCTGCCATCATTGCAAGCAGGCGCGCAGGAGATGTCGCGCCCGGCCCCTCCACTGGTCGCTCATGTGGTGGTAGCGCTCTCCACGGACGAGGCGGCCGTCCAGGCCAGGGCACAACAATTTCTGCTGCGCTACTCAAAAATGCCGTTTTACGCCCACATGTTCGCGGAGGCCGGTATGCCGGTTGCCGCCGATGGAACCGGCCTGGAGGCGCTGGCGAAGTCTCTGGTGATCTCGGGAGACGAGGCGACACTGAGCCGCCGCCTGAGCGAGCTGCTGGCCGAGGGGCTGGACGAGCTTATGATCTATCCGCTTATGCCGACAACTGAAAGGCAGGAGCGAGAGAGATTGCTCGGCCTGCTGGCAGCCCTGCACGATTGATACCTCGCTTTACCTTTTCCGTTGATGCTGGACACGGATGGTTAGCCGATGCTCTCAAGCATCGGCTAACCATCCGTGTCCAGCATCATATGGCCTGGCGTCCGTTGCCTATCCAATAAACTCTTGCGCAAAGAGGCGCAGCGTATCCGGTTGCAGGACATCGGGAAACGCGAGGATCACCTCCTGGACGCCGGCAGCTTCCAGTTCCGCCAGGTGCTTGCGGATGGTAGCAGGACTACCGATGAGATCACTATAGATGCGGTTCGCAGACCGGAACCGGTCTAAAAGAGCCTGTGGCATTTTCGCTATCGCCTCCTCATCGGTTTCCGCAATAGAGCAGAAGGCCATTACGGTACGACGGATGCTCTCGTAGTCGCGCCCGATGGACTCACAGTGCCGCTTGATTATGACAAATTTGCGCTGAATTGTCGGCAAATCGGCCCCGATGTTGTAGGCATCGCCATACTGCGCGACCAGCTTGAGTGTCACCTGCTCGCCCCAGCCTGCGATTAGCAAGGGGATATGTGGCTGCTGTACGCCTTTGGGCTGGTTGATGGCCCCGCGCACCTGATAGTATTGGCCCTCGAAGACCGCTTCCTCCTGCGTCCACATTGCCAGAATCACCTGCAAAGCTTCACGCAGGCGCTGCACCCGGCCAGAAGCATCGGGATAATCGTAGCCATAGGAGCGATACTCGTGCTCGTTCCAGCCAGCGCCAATACCGAAATTGAGCCGCCCATGCGAGAGCACATCGACGGTGCTCGCCATCTTTGCCAGCAGTGCGGGGTTGCGATAGCCATTACACGTCACAATCTGGCCGATGCGCACGCGCTTCGTATCACGCGCCACGGCTGCGGTGGTGGTCCAGCACTCGAACAGCCCCGCCTGGGATGGCTGCGAGGTGGCAAAGAAGTGATCACCCAGCCAGACCGAGGCGAACCCGACTTCTTCGGCGGTTTGAGCAATGCGTGTCATAGCTTCATAGGCTTCAACCGGATCTTTGATGCTTGCCAGATCCATTGTCCAACCCTGCGGTAGAGACAAACCAAATTGTAGAGACATTAACAACTCCCTCGATTCTTGAATATGGAAGAACTTCTTTTTTCCAGCCTGGCGCGCCGGATGCGCGTCATCTTTTTGTACTCGTCGCCACCGAAAGTGGCTCGCATCGGGTTGGAAGGCCAGGCGGCGCCATTCGGCGCCGCCTGGCCTTCCAACCCGATGCGAAGCGCCTGCGGCGCTGAGCAGTACGGTAAAGAGAAGATCCCGCCTTGACGGCAGGCGCTCCGTTTGAATATACTCTCCTGGTGATACCAGGACCAGTGTTTCTTGATCATAGGTCTCTGGCTACCAGGATAAGGAGAAATCGCGATGCAAGAGAGTGAGCGCCGCCGGACACTCGCCAATTTTTTACGTGAGCGCCGGGAGCGGCTTACTCCCGCCGATGTCGGGCTGCCGCCGGGTCTGCGCCGCCGCACGCCAGGGCTGCGCCGCGAGGAGGTTGCGCAACTTGCTAATGTGGGCGCCTC
>Ga0070739_10005940_pt1 | contig 13656 bp, 12 predicted proteins | sample Coa_R1_7_FD_66445 | JGI IMG/M metagenome (GOLD analysis project Ga0070739, IMG submission 66445) | Surface soil microbial communities from Centralia Pennsylvania, which are recovering from an underground coalmine fire - Coalmine... | ecosystem: Environmental > Terrestrial > Soil > Unclassified ... | reverse complement strand
CGCCGCCGACGCGCGTTCGGGCCAAGCCCGTCTGCTCGATGAGTGCTGCGGCGCGGAGGCCGCGCGGATCTTTGAAGATGCGGGCTGCGGCCTGGAAACTCAGCGGTTGCGACGCTTTGCGAGCGATCCACGCCTTGCGCATACGCTTGACGATGGCGTCGCTGCTGTCCGATTCCAGCTGAAACCAGGCCGTCAACAGCACCGGATCATCGAGATTGCTGGCATGATCGGCAAAACGCAACTCATCGCGCTCCCGTATCTGAGTGTTCCCGTCGCTGTCCATGACTTCGACCTGCCGGACGAATTGGCCGATGTCGCCGTAGCGGTCGCCGGCATTGCAGCGGAGTGCGCCGCCGATGCTGCCGGGAATACCAACCAGCGATTCGAAGCCGGCCAAGCCATGCTGAGCCGCTTGCGCAATCAAGACAGAAACCTCTACCCCAGTGCCTGCCTGAACGCGGTTGCCCTCGACGTGGATGGCGGTGAACGCAGGATCGCTCAGACGCAAGACGGCACCGCTGACACCTTCATCGCGCACCAGCAAGTTGCAGCCGCTGCCAAGCACGCGCAACGGCACGCCTTCCTGAAAGCAGCGACGCACGAAGCGCGACAACTCCTCCCGCGAACGTGGCTGCACCAGCATCTCCGCCGGTCCGCCCACCTTCAGATACAGATACGGAGCCAACGGCTCATTGCGTTTGATGATATCGGCAAACTCGTCGAGGCCAGCCATGACGCATCCCCCTTCCTGATGGACAATCGCCTCCATCATAAGGCGGGCGAACGCACACGGTCAACGGGCGAATGACCCGAATCTGCCATTACGGCAAGACCGGTCTTCGGAGTTTACTGATTAGGCTAGATTTCTCACCGCAGAGAACGCAGAGAGCGCAGAGAAGAAAAGTGAGAAACAAGCGTCGATAATTAAGAAAATCAACTCGGTTTTTTCTCCGCGTTCTCTGGGCTCTCTGCGGTGAAAAAAGTGCATACAATAATGTCGATGCCTCGTACTTCCGCTGCCGCCGATACTTCGTGTCCAATCGCTATTCTCGTTAGCGGTGGACTGGATAGCGCCATCCTCCTCGCCGAATCGCTGCAACAATATCCCGCCGTTTGGCCGCTCTACGTCCAGTTCGGTCTCTTCTGGGAGAAGACGGAGTTGCAGCATCTACGGCGTTTTCTCGATGCCGTCCGCACGCCGGCTCTGCGCTCGCTGAGCATATTGGACATGCCGGTTGCGGATTTGTACGGCGAGCACTGGAGCTTGACGGGAATTGGCGTACCAGCAGCGGGAACGCCGGACGCTGCGGTGTATCTACCGGGACGCAATGTCCTGCTGCTCGCGAAGGCGCTGCTGTGGTGCCATCTCCACGGCGTACCTACCTTGGCACTGGCTCCCCTGGAGAGCAACCCGTTCCCTGATGCCACGCAGGCGTTCTTCGAGGGATATGAGGCAATTGTCAATCGAGCCATCGGCGGCGCGGTGCAGGTTGTGCAACCTTATCGCGGTTTGCACAAGGAAGCGGTCCTTCAGCGCGGCCGGCATTTGCCATTGCAATGGACCTTCTCGTGCATTCGGCCCGAGGATGGCCTGCATTGCGGAGCCTGTAACAAATGCGCGGAACGTCGCGTTGCGTTCCTCCACGCCGGCTTCCCCGATCCGACTGCTTATCAAAGTTCTGAGTTCTGAGTTCTGAGTTCTGAGCCTCAGCACTCAGAACTCAGAACTTATTGAGGGAGAGATGATGTTCAGCGTGACTCGCGAGATCACGTTCTGCTACGGCCATCGTTTGCTCGATTACGACGGCAAATGCCGGCATCTACACGGGCACAACGGCAAAGCCGTCATCACCCTCTCGGCCGAATCTCTCGATCAACTCGGCATGGTCATGGATTTCACGCGCCTTAAGCGCGTTGTCGGCGGCTGGATTGATGAGCATCTCGATCACAAAATGTTGCTGCACCGGGACGATCCGATATTGCCCTATCTTCGCCAACACGGCGAGCCGGTGTACGTCCTGGATGTGAACCCGACAGCGGAAAACATCGCTCGGCTTATCTTCGAGTTCACGGCCCAGCAGGGATTCCCCGTCGTCGAAGTGAAACTGTGGGAAACAGAATCCTGTTATGCCAGTTACCGGCCGGCGTTTAGCGACGCTTCATAGAAACGTCGTTCCGCTGGAACCCTTCTGCGAAGCGGAGCGAATCGATTTAATCCAAACCTTCCAGAAAACCCGTCATCTCTTCGGCGGCGTGCTGATCGCCTTGTTTCCGCGCCGCGGCGATGCCGGCCTGAAAGACCGTCCGCGCTTCCTCCAAGCGATTCAGGCGGACCAGCGCGCGCCCCGCCTGCATGTAGCCCGGCACATAGTCCGGCGACGTTCGCAATAATTCCTCGAAGCAGCGAACCGCCTCCTCATCCTTCCCCGCACTGACGTATTCCATCGCCAAGCCATAGCGCAGAAACGGATCGTTCGGATCTTCGGCGAGCATCTCTTCGATTTGCTGTTTGCGCGATTTGCCGGTCATCGTCGCCACCTCTTTTGTCAGGACTAGGAACCTACTTGTTCTAGCCCGCCATGCCCAAGGGGCAACTTCGCTTCCCTCGTCACGCTCGTTGCAATCGCTACAGACGCTACCAATTGCGTCCCCCTTCTGACCTGTCCCCGGAGCGCCATCCGTTGTTCCCCGTCCCGAGTCCGTCTTCCGCTCCCGTCTGCCGATAGCCGATAGCGGAGAGCGGAGCGAATTCAGCCCCGAGAGCATAGACGAGAGACGACATGAGCAAGCAACTCTCATTGACCGCTACGTTCGCAGACAAGGATGGAGAACGGACGAGGCGAGCGGGGTCGCGCAAGCGCCCCGAGTATTTCGCTCTCTCGGGGTGCTTGCGCGACCCCGCTCGCCTCGTCTGTTGGTTGCTCGGCGCGGCGCTGGCCCTGGGCGTCGGAACTGCTTTCGCGGAGCCGGGCGCTCCTCTGGCCGATCCGCCGCGACTTGGGAACCTGCGCACCTGGAACGTACGGCGGACGCCGATTGTTGAGGCGGTGGAGCGCGTCCGCGATGCCGTCGTCAATATCCACAGCGAACGCACTGTCCGTCCTGCCGCCGGCGATGATCTCTTCTCCAACAATGGCTCGCAAAATCGGGTCAACGGCATGGGCACCGGCATCCTCATCGATTCGCGCGGCTTCATCGTCACCAACCAGCACGTCGTCGAGGATGTCGCCCTCATTCGCGTCCGTCTGGCCGACGGCACCGCGGCCAACGCTCGCTTGGTTGCCCGCGATCCGGAGTGCGATTTGGCCTTGCTCAAAATCGACGCGGACCGCCCGTTGCCGACGCTGCCTTTGGGCACCACGCGCGATCTGATGGTCGGGGAAACCGTAATTGCCATCGGCAACGCGTATGGCTACGAACACAGCGTCACCGTCGGCGTCGTCAGCGCCGTCAGCCGCGATGTCAGCCTCAACAAGGAAATGTCCTACAAGGCGCTGATCCAGACCGACGCCAGCATCAATCCCGGCAATTCCGGCGGTCCGTTGGTGAACGTCTACGGCGAGTTGATCGGCGTCAACGTGGCCATCCGCGCCGGCGCTCAGGGCATTGGTTTCGCCATCCCGGTTGACACGATGATCCGCGTGGCCGGCCGCATGCTGGCCTCGCGCGCGCCGCAGGGCAGCGCTCGTAGCCGCCTGGGACTGGTGGTCAAGGACGAGATCCACCTCGCCCCGCCGGGCAGCACCCCCGGAGAAACGGCCGGCTTGCGTTCCGTGGTCGTGGACCATCTCGACTCCGGCAGCGCCGCGGCTCGCTCCGGCCTGGAACGCGGCGATATCCTGCTTGCCGCTGCCAATACGTCCATCTCTGCCAGTCTTGATCTTGAGCGTGCTCTTTTCGACCTCTCTTCCGGCGAACGTATCACGCTGCGCTATCGCCACAACGGACAGGAGCGAACCGCAGAAGTCGCGCTGGAATCTCTCGGCGATCCGATCTGGCAGAAGCTCGGCCTGCGTATGCGTCCGGTCGGCTCCGACGCCGTTCGTATTTTCCCTGCTGCCGGCACCGACTCTCCCCGCAGTAATACTCCGCAATTCCGCGGCGGCCTGCTCATCACCGAAGTTCGCCCCGGCAGCGCCGCCCAGCGTTCCGGCTTGCAGCGCGGCGACATTCTCGTCGGGCTGGATAAGTTCGAGATGCTCAGCAGCGATAACGTCCAGTACGTCCTTAACCAGAACGATTCGGCCAGTTCGCAAACGCTGAAATTCTACGTACTGCGGAACAATCAATTGCAAGACGGCAAGCTCCAGATCGGCGAGTGATCTCGGTCCACCAATCAATTACCCGTTTAGCCGCGAGCCGTAGGCGAGCGCGAGATTGCTCCCGCGCTCGCCTATGGCTCGCGGCTAAACGGTTCAGTTCGCGGCTTTGTGCAAAATCACGTCTTCGCGCGATGTCTAAAAATGTATGATTACGACGCGGATACTCCGCTGGTAGAGGCTATTTACTGCACTTTTATCTCAAAATACTCGAAAAAAATGCTCAAATTCCATTGACTTAGATAATGAACGTATTTACACTATAACAACGAGGTCATGAGGGACCAAAAGACAACGACAACCCCGAACGAGAGTCCCAAGGACAGGAGAGGAAACGATGGAAAGTTGGCGCAAAGTCTGGCGGGAAGGAGTGGCCCCACTGCTATCTACCCCGGGGCTGGAAGCGCTTCAGGGGGCGCTGAAAAACGATGACGCTCGCTTGCTCCAGGGTTCGACGACAACGCCGCCGCCATTGCAATGCGTGCAGGATTGGCCGGTCGAGGCCGCCTGTGCGCTCGGCTTCTGCGGCTGGCAAGGGGATGGATTGGAAACCGTCGCTGAGGTCGAGGAGTTTTTCGCCCGCACGTGCTTCGAGATCGATCAGCGTCTCGGAGAGCCGGCCGCTTGCCGCTGGTTCTTGAATTGGTTCGACGAGACGCCACGTGAGGAGATGCGCGAACAGCTTATGGCCGAGGTTCAACGCGCTCTGGCCCAGCGTCGCTCGGCTGAGGACGGCACCGAGGCGGAGAGCGACAGCGAGATCGCGGCCGCCTGACAAGAGAAGAAACGGAACAGTGAAGAGGCTGACACAGAGGGACATTTCTTCGTCCCCGCTCCCCAGAATCGGAACCAACGAAAGGAACCCAATCATGTTATGCCGGCACTGTCAGCGTGTGAAATCGAATCGTCCGCGGGGTCTGTGCTGGTCGTGCTATTACACGCCAGGCGTCCGCGAGCTGTATCCATCCACCAGCAAGTTCGCTCGCCGCGGCGTGGATGATTTCAACGGCGATTCTCGTCTCCCAACTCAGCCGACCGATGCCCTGCCTGGTTCGCCGGAAAAAGTGGCCGTGCTCGAAGAACGCGCCCGCCTTGGCGTGTCGCTGTGGCATCCGCTTGATGCACCAATGGACGCGGAGAGCCGATTGCTTGGCGTCGCTTGAGAAATAATCCGCCATCACGAAAATCACAGCGCCAGCGAGAGAGTTGCTCTTGCTGGCGCTTTCGTTTTGTCGCCCAGCATTGGGTGGACGTTTGGCGGAGTGGCGGACTGGCGGACTGGCGGACTGACGGTCACTTGACCGCACTGGCATACCTGATACATTTCCCTATCATGTCCTACCATGTGCGTGTGAAAATCTGCGGCGTGACCACGGCGGCAGATGCCCGGCAGGCCGTGTCGCTGGGGGCAGACGCTGTCGGACTGAATTTTTATGAAGGATCGCCGCGCTGCGTCGAATCGAGCACGGCCCGAATCATTTTGCGCGAGTTGCCGCCTTTCGTGGCCGCGGTTGGCGTCTTAGTTGAAGTGCCCCTGCGCAAGGTATTCGAGAAGATTCGTGGTTTGGGCCGCATTAACATTATTCAGTGGCACGGCAAGTATCACGAACCAAGCGATTGCTCCCCCTATCAGCTAATCCCGGCATTCCCCGTGCGTGACACGGCCAGCTTGCAAACGATCCAGCACTATCTCGATGCCTGCCGAGCGACCGGTCACCTGCCATCGGCGTTACTGCTAGACGGCTACGCCGCCGGCCAACACGGCGGCACTGGCCGGACCGCGCCCTGGCATTTGTTGGCGTCGTTTCAACCCGGTGTACCGATCATTCTGGCAGGCGGTCTGACGCCGGAAAATGTCGCCGAAGCGATCCGCATCGTGCGGCCCTACGGCGTCGATGTGGCCAGCGGCGTCGAAAGCGCACCCGGTCATAAGGATGCGGAGAAGATGCGCCGCTTCCTGGCCAATGCTCGGGAAGCCGCGGCGCGCTTATCGTAGAATTAGAGTGCATTTCAGCGAACCAGTAGTTTCAAAGACGTAGATTTCCGAGGACTATCCCGTCATCCTCTGCCAACTGACCGCTTTTACCTCCGGTTCGATGCTCACGCGCGCCATGATCTCTTCCATCGCCCGATCACTCCGCTCCGGGGCGAAAATGGAGGCCAAAACGACCGTCCGGTCCTTTTCCGTGTCCTCGGTTGACAGCCCTTGTAGGTTCAGCTTCGGGTTTCCGCCAACGTGCCTTAACAGGATGTGCCGTATGTGGGCGTCGTGACTGGCGTCCGACTCGATCCGAAGCCGGTAGTACGTCTCTACGTCGGTCGCCATCTTGGTCCGGGCATCGATCCATCGTGCCAACGGTCTCAAACCGATGTGGACGACGAGCACGGCGACGGTCCCCAAGAGAGCGTGGCCGGCGTACCCCGCCCCGCACAGGGTGCCAACCGCCCCGCTGCACCACAAGGACGCAGCCGTATTCAGTCCTTTCACGTTCAGCCCGTCGCGAAGGATGACGCCGCCGCCCAGGAAGCCAAGGCCGCTCACGATGTAGGAGGCGATCCGCGTCGGGCTATTCGTATCGTCCATGAGAATCGACAGGGAGACGAACAGGGCCGCTCCGAGGGCGACCAGGGTGTTGGTCCGCAGTCCAGCGCTGTGTTGCCGATACTGCCGTTCCAATCCAATTACCATCCCCATCAACAGGGCTGCTGCGATGTTCCCGACGAAGGACAATGACGGCATAGCTCACCAACTCGAATCGAAGACCAGGTCGTCTGCCGGTTGGAGGGCAAGGTTCCACCTGTACTGGCTGACGCCGGAGGTCACGGGCCGGACGCTGCCGTCCATCATACAGACGAGGAAGATGGAGGTGTGACAGCTGGCGAAGGTGGCGGGGTTCAAAGCTGTTGGGGAGACGCCGCGTAGGAAGGTGAAAGATTGAAGGTTGCAGCGGCATGGAAGGAGCCGGCCCCCAACACACGGTGTTGAAAGCGTAACACGAAAGCCTCCACTTACCAGAGCTAATCGAAACGCGTTCCAGGTTGGAGCTGTTCCGCCACTGGGCCAAGAGCCAGGGCCGGCAGGAAACACAAGGCACCCAGGAGCAACGCTGCGCCAAGGGTTAGCACGGCGAAGGTGGCCGTGTCGCAAGGTAAGGTTCCAATAGTCGATGGTTTGCGGCCTTGAGCGGCAATACGTCCTGCCAGCAAGATCGCCAGTGCGGCGGGAGCTAGACGCCCAGCCAGCATGGCTACTGCGGTCGTGAGATTATAAAAGGAGCTGTTGGCATTCAAACCCGCCATGGTCTGGCCGTTGTTGGCCATGCACGAGGCGTAGGCGAACAGAATTTCCGTGAAGCCTCGCGCTCCCCCGTTCGTCGTCAGGCCGGCCCGGCCTGATTCTGTGACCAGCGCCCAACTAGTCAGCGGCAAGACGACCAAAGGTGTGATCAAAGCGTACAGGGCGATCAGCTTTGCCTCCGCCGCGGTGATCGTCTTGCCCAAATATTCCGGGGTACGACCGACCATCAACCCGCCCATGAAGCTTCCCACCAAGGCGATCATTATTAGGCTTGCCAATCCCGTGCCCAAGCCGCCGAATACTACCTCTCCCAACAGCATGTTCACCAGGAGTACCAGCACGCCCAGCGGCTGGTAAGAATCGTGCATGGAGTTGTACGAGCCGGTCGCGCCGTTGGAGGTAACGACGGCTGCCAGCACCGAGCCGCCGATACCGAACCGCATCTCTTTGCCCTCCAGATTGCCTCCTGCCACACTCAGGTCTGCCAACTCGACGGGAACAGGACGTTCGGCAATATCGCATACGATCAGACCGGCGACGAACAGCACGACCATGACCGCCAATAGAGTCCATCCCGCGCGAGGCCGTCCAACCATCTGGCCGAAGGTGATCGGCAAAGCGGCGGGCAACACGGCGATGGCCAGCAAGGCCAGGAAATTCGTCAGCGGGGTTGGGTTGGCGTAGGGATGGGCGGCATTGGCGTTGAAGAATCCGCCGCCGTTGCTGCCTAGATTTTTGATAAACTCCAGGGCCGCTACCAGTCCTTGAGCGATCGTCTGCGTCTCCCCTTCCAGCGTCCGTGCCTCGACGTAGGGAGAAAGATTCATGGGCACTCCCTGCCAGACAAGCACGATCCCGCCCAACAACGACAGCGGTAGCAAGATCCAGAGCAGGCCACGCACCAGATCCACCCAGAAATTGCCCAGCGTCGCCGCTTTTTCCCGAGCGAAGCCGCGGAGGAACGCAATACCTATAGCGAGACCGGCAGCTCCGGCGAGAAAACTCTGCGCCGTCAAGCCGACGAGTTGGCTCAGATAGCGCAGCGTCGATTCGCCTCCGTAGGCCTGCCACGTTGTCGTTGTCGAGAAACTAACAGCCGTGTTAATTGCCAGGTCAGCGCTTAACGGTGTGGTCAGATAGCGCGAATCAGGGCCGCCGGGCAAACTCTGCTGGCAAAGAAGCAAGAGGAACAACAATGCCATGCCCAGGATAGTGAAGATCAGAAAACAGATGAGGTAAACGGGAGCAGTCATCTCCTGTTCCGGATGGACGCGAAGCAGGCGATACAGTAGCGTCTCCACGGGGCGGAGCACGGGATCAAGAAATGTCTTCTCCCTCTCGAAGACGCAGGCCAGGTACAGACCGACCGGACGAGCGAGCCCAACGACAAGACCAACGAACACGGCATACTCAAGCCAACGCATACAAAAGGTACTCCGAAAGGAAAGCTCAGCGACCGGACGAAGCGGAAGGATGAGGAGCAATTCGGTCGAGAGCTAGATTCAGCGACAGCACGGACACCCGAACTTCGCCGAGGAAACCGAGTTGTCTTTGCTGTGTGTGTTCAGAAATCATCTGACGTACTCGTTCTTCATCCAGGCCCCGTATTCGGGCGATGCGCGGAGCTTGCAGAAGAGCGTTGGCCAAACTGATGTGCGGGTCAAGCCCGCTACCCGAATGGGTGACCGCGTCTATCGGGACTAATGTTTTGGGGGATAGATCATTTTGGCGACGGTAATCGGCTACGTGTTGTCGCACGTCATCACGAAGCTTGGGATTTCGCGGGCCGAGATTCGTTCCCCCGGAAGTCGTCGCATCGTAGCCGTTTCCCGCTGCGGAGGGACGTGAGTGAAAGTAGCCGGGTCCGGAAAAGCCTTGGCCGAGCAATGCCGAGCCAATTACGCCATCAGGGCCGGCAATCAAGCTGCCCTCCGATTGGTACGGAAAGAGGGGACGAGCAAGGGCGGCCAACACAAGAGGGAAACTGGCGCCAGTGGCGACAGTCAAGAGCAGCACGCTTAGGATGGCCGGCAATACTTGGCAGCGAAGCTCAGCACGTGGGAGGGAAAGAGGGGATGGCTCCTGGCCTTCGGCAATCGTCTCGCTCGCTTCGCTCATTGCGAGGTTCCTCCAGGTCTCTCGATTTGACTTCGTTCTCTCCTCTAAGCACTTCTCATGCCGTCAAGAAGCGGGTTCCGTTCACGCTCAACACGCTCCGCGCCGATACGATCATCTTCGGCTTTATCATCCTGGGAAGGATCCTGTTAATCGGTGCCCTGCTCTCAATGCCCGCGGCAATGCTAGACCCGGTAGCAGAGCATTAGGGACCAATTCCGTTTGGACAGTAAGTGACGCGCCCTCCGTCCTCTGCTGCCATGCAATTTGCAATCTCAATCAGGCATATTGCATGAAACAAAATCACACGTTGTTCGCGACTTGGCGGATATCTCTCCATTCGTGCCAGTTTGGAAGTTCAACCTCATTGGCGCGGGAATTGCGATGTTTGTGAAGCCAACAGCGAACAACAACGAGAAGGTGTGTAGTCTCTTATGCCTATTGTTTGACCACGTAGCGTAAGGACCGCCATGAATCTCACGGTTTGGTTGCCGGCGATGTTCTTGCTCGGCCTCATCACGTTCGGCCTGATGTTCGCATTCCTGAGGGGATGTGAAAAAGTATAGCTAAAGGTGTTTGCTCATGATCTGGCTCACTATCCTGGCGACTCTCTTTCTGTTTATTTACCTGCTCGCGGCGCTGCTGCGCCCCGAGTGGTTCTAAGGGTTGAAAGGCTCCTCCATGTCTGTTTGGTTTTTGCCGCTACTTATCGTCGGCACCACGGTTGCCCTCTCGATCCCGGTCGGCTTCTACCTGGCCTGGATCATGGATGGACGCTATCGCACACCACGTTGGTTGGGTTGGATCGAAGAACGTCTGAACACGGGACCGCAGAGCTGGAAACAGTACACGCTGGCGTTGCTTCTGTTCAACACGCTGATGTTCATCTTCGGCTTTGTGGTACTGGCGATGCAGCCGGCGGCGCCGCTCAATCCCGACGGCAAGGGCATGTTGGCCCCGACGACTATTTTCAACACAGTCTCATCGTTCCTCACCAACACGAACTTGCAGCATTACTCCGGCGAGGTCCATCTGTCCTACTGGAGCCAGATCGTCTTCGTCGTCTGGAACATGTTCGTGTCGGCCGCCGTTGGCTTTTGCGCTCTGACAGCCATCACGCGCGGACTACGAGGTGACGAGCACATGGGCAATTACTACCTCGACATGTGGCGCGTCGTCGCCTATGTTTTCGTCCCTGCGAGTTTGCTGGCTGGGGTCCTGCTGATGGCAGCCGGCATGCCGATGACCTTGGAGAAAGCTGCGGAGGTATCGACGCTGGAGCCTGGGGCGATGGGTCAGACGGAGGATGGCCAAGCCAAGCCGCAGGTAATTGCACGCGGTCCCGTGGCGGCCATTCTGCCCATCAAGCACTTGGGCACCAACGGCGGCGGCTTCTTTGGCGCCAACTCGGCCCATCCCTTCGAGAACCCCAACGAGTGGACCAACTACTTCGAGTGCGTTAGTATTCTCCTTTTCCCCTTCTCGCTGATCGTGATGTTTGGCCGCATGCTGAAGCAGATGCGCCACGCCACAATTATCTACAGCGTTATGATGGTGCTGTTCCTCGCGATGATCGGATGGGCGATCCATTTTGACACGCAGCAAGGCAACCCAGGGCTGATGGGCCATGCAGAACGAACGAAAGGCAAGGACGGCATTGATGTCCCTGAGATGCCGGCTCTGCCGGTCGATCAAGCCAATGTGGGCAATCTCGAAGGAAAGGAATTACGCTTCGGCATCTCTGCGGGGGCGACCTTCTCCGCCGTGACCACAGCCGTGACGTGCGGCTCGGTCAATTGCATGCACGACAGCCTCAACCCTCTGGCCGGCCTGACCCCTTTGACGGGAATGTGGCTCAACTGTGTCTTCGGCGGCAAGGGCGTCGGCCTCGTCAACCTGCTCCTTTATCTGATCGTAGGCGTTTTCCTGGCCGGGCTGATGGTCGGTCGCACGCCGGAATACCTCGGCAAGAAGGTCGAGGCCCGCGAAATGAAGCTGGCCATGCTCGCCCTTCTCGTCCACCCGATCCTTATTCTCGGACCGACCGGTCTCTTCTCCGCGCTGCCCTGGGGCACCAAAGCCACCAATAATCCAGGACCGCACGGGTTCTCGGAGATTCTCTACGAGTTCAGTTCATCCTCCGCCAACAACGGCTCAGGCTTCGAGGGGTTGGGCGACACCTATGGTTTTGTCAACAAAGAGGCCAACGCCTCTGCTCCCGCCGAGTTTAGTCCCCACTGGGACATCGCCACGGGCCTGGTCATGCTTCTGGGACGGTTCATGCCGATCATCGCCCCGATCGCCTTGGCAGGCAGCCTGGCTGCCAAGAAACGGACACCGTTTACCTCGGGAACACTCCGAACCGACACGGTAACGTTTGGCTTCCTCCTACTCGGAACGATCTTGTTGGTTGGCGCCCTGCTGTTCATGCCGGCGGCGGTTCTTGGCCCGGTTGCCGAACACCTGGGGCCGATACCGTTTGGACAGTAGGTCCGCTTCGCCGTGAACCGAAGCCTAGCGCGATAACGCTCGCTTTCTCGGCTCGCGGATAAAGAATGTTCTCAACCAACGACAGGAATTGAATTACTATGTCTCAAACGCTAACTCCTACACCCGTCCCGTCCGCTCCTTCGCCCACCGACCTCAAGATGGCGCGCCGTCTGAGCCGGCGGAAAGGGTTGTTCGCACCGGACCTACTCAAGACCGCCTTGGTGCAGTCGTTGGTCATGCTGCGCCCGGACATCCAGTGGAGGAACCCCGTGATGTTCGTGGTCGAGGTCGGCACTGTCCTCTCGATCCTCTACACCGTGGCCAAGGCCATCGACCCCGATGCCTACCAGGCGGCCCTAGGCTACCTGATCGCCCTGGACGTGTGGTTGTTCTTAACAGTGGTGTTCGCCAACTTCGCCTCGGCACTGGCCGAGGCGCGCGGCAAGGCCCAGGCCGATGCCCTGCGCAAGACGCGGCAGGAGACCCCCGCGTATCGACTGCGCAACCGCAACGACGCCCTGCACGTATTGCACCAACTGGAAGTGCAGGCAGCGTTGTCGGGACCGAGCAGCATCGGGATACTCGAAGAGACGGTGTCCACGCGTCTGAATGAGGGCGATTTGGTCGTCGTGCAAGCGGGCCAAATAATTCCCAGCGACGGCGAGATCATCGCCGGCGTCGCTTCGATCGACGAATCCGCCATTACCGGCGAGTCAGCTCCCGTCATTCGCGAGGCCGGCGGCGATCGTTCCGGCGTCACAGGCGGCACGCGCGTGCTCTCCGACCGTATCGTCGTGCAAATCACTGCCCGTGCCGGCAAATCGTTCCTTGATCGCATGATTGCGCTGGTCGAAGGTGCGATCCGCCAGCGCACGCCCAACGAAATCGCTCTATCGCTCGTATTGGCGGCGTTCACCCTGATTTTCCTCATTGTCACAGCCGCGCTGTGGCCGATGGCCCGCCATACGGAGTTGTACATGTCGGAGTATCTGGGCGAACAATCGCGGAGCCTGGGCACCGACATCCCCACGCTGGTGGCGCTGTTGGTGTGCCTGATCCCGACGACTATCGGAGCCTTGTTGGCGGCCATCGGCATCGCCGGGATGGATCGGGCGCTGCGGGCCAACATCATGGCCAAGAGCGGGAAAGCCGTCGAAGTGGCCGGCGATGTGGACACGTTGTTGCTCGATAAAACCGGCACGATCACGATGGGCAATCGCTACGCCACGCGCTTCGTGCCTTTTGGCGATTTCGCGGCGACGGAGGTTGGTCACTTGGCCGCTCTGGCTTCGGCTGCCGATCAAACCCCGGAAGGAAAGAGCATCGTCGATTTGTACCGCCGCACTGCCGAAGGAGGCAGTGCGGTTGGAACCTTGCCGGCGGGAGCCCGCTTCGTGGAATTTACCGCCCAGACGCGTATGAGCGGCATCGATT
>Ga0070739_10005937_pt1 | contig 13659 bp, 11 predicted proteins | sample Coa_R1_7_FD_66445 | JGI IMG/M metagenome (GOLD analysis project Ga0070739, IMG submission 66445) | Surface soil microbial communities from Centralia Pennsylvania, which are recovering from an underground coalmine fire - Coalmine... | ecosystem: Environmental > Terrestrial > Soil > Unclassified ... | reverse complement strand
CATTGAAGTTCCAAGTCGCTACTGGTACTGAATTAGAAGATACATATAGAACATTAACTGCCCTCGGTTCTCAATTAGCTGGTGAGAAAATGGGATTCGGTTTTACTGGGAATTTTGATCTCAGTAGAACTAGGGAATTACTGGAATTAATTACGGCCTTTTCTGTTCGTGGCGGTGCCGGTATGCACATATTCACGGCACAAGGCGCTGAAACAGATAAGAATGCCGCATTACATCTACAAGAAGCATTAGAGCAAGACGGTGAAGCTCTTAAATCTCTAGGATTCAATATAACCCAGACTCTAGCACTTGACCAGTTGCTGATAACCTCAATGGGTAACACGAAACAAGGGGCGGACGAGGCAGCGGAGAAGATTGCCCGGCTTGCTGGTGGAATAGCGGGACTATCTAATCCGGGTAAAAATCAGGCCCTTGCTCGGTTCGGTATCGACTTGTCAGGTCTTACAACAGCACAAACAGACACACAGAAAATGAATGTGCTTGAGCAAGAGTATCAGATATATAAGAAACTTACTCCAGAACAAAAGAATTACTTAGCCACAACTGAAGCCGGTAATCGTCAATACCAGTCATTGATGATTATTCTCGATAAAATTCCTCAGTTAAGACAAGCAGAAATCGACGCTTTGCACAACTTGGGTCTAGAAGATCAGATTGCTGCCAATATGCAAGACACATACAAACAGTCTGTAAACCGTCTAGAAGGTGCTTGGCAAGGATTAGAAATTGCTCTAGGGCAAAGAATACTCCCAACTCTCACAAGTGCTATTCAATCATTTACTCAAAATACTATACCTCTCATCGACTCTCTTATATCAAAATTAGGATTAATCTCTGGAATTACAGGAGGTTTGACAACTGCTGGGGTTATTGCTAGATTCGTACCAAATCCAGCTTTAAAGGCCGCCTTACTTATAGGCGGTGGCACTATCGGTGGATTGATGGGGCAGCAGTCAGATGCACGGAATGCAGAAATTGCTAGGTATGGAGAAGGATATGAGAAGTATCGAGATGAGATTTCGCGTATTCCTGAAACAGGACCTCATAGAGATGTGGCAATTAGAATGCTCTCTGCTGGAGCAAGAGAAGCGTACGGAACCAAGCTAAGAAGAGATACTGAGGTTGCTCAATTTAATGCTCTCTTAGGCACAGGTGTAGTTTACGGTACTCGTAAGAACGCTCAGGGTAAGGAAGAGAAATATCCAAGATTCTTATCTGGTGCTGATTTATATGCGGCACATCATCCTGAAATGTTAAATATGCAAGAGGTTCAGGATGCTGAAAGCAGAGAAGCTTTAAAGAATCAAAAGATATACTCTCAAATACAATCCGATGCTAGTGTACCAAAGGGGATACCTAAAGATAAGAGTGAGCAGGGTGAGGGCGGCCCCCTCACTATGCCAGGCGGAATGCCACTTAAAGACTATCAAATCTTCGGTGAACAATTAGCCGACATTAAAGCAAAGTATCAAGATCTTAATGAAGCAAATAATGAAGGTCTTACAAATGACCAAAGAAGAATTGATAGTGTAGAGAAGTTATCTAAAGCATATGGAATCAATGCCTCTTATGTTGATCAGATGTCGAAAGCTATTGAGAAAAAGAAATCTGATGACCAACACGCTATAGATGCACTCAAAGGACAAGAGGGATTATTCACTTCTTTTGCCGCATCCGCCCAAGCTAAAGCAAAAGCGGCAGGATTCGGCACGGAAGAAGGTAAGGGATTTCTTACCCAATACTATGCTGCTGAATCTGAGGCAAGACGTGTTAGGGGTGAAATTAATCGTCTCGGTGATGATATGGATGCCTTAGACGATAAGGCAGCACAATTTAAAGAAACTATCACAACAACTGACTTAGGTATATTAACCAAAAGTCAAGATAAAACTTTCAATACCCTTGATAATGCTTTCCGTAATGCTATATCAGTTGGGGATAAACAAGCACTTTCTACTAAACTAAACATAACTGCTCAGGAAGACCATAAAGACGCAGTAGATTTAATTAATACTGCTTGGTATGATGGGAACATAACCTTAGCTGAACGTAACAGATTGATGGATGAAGAGAATTTACGTTATGATCAGATGTCTCAGACGGCAAAGGATGCAGCTAAATCTACAAAAGAATTTACTGATAACCTAGAATCTGGATTACGTAAATCTATTGCGGGTGAAAGAGAAAAGGGATTTGATGTACTCTTAGGTATGAGTGGCGGGGATGCTGATACTCAAAGACGTATTACTCAGATAAAAGAAATACTAAAAGTACAGAAAGAATATGCTGACTTCACCGAAGAATATAATAGACGTGCTAAAGAGTCTGCTGGAGATAATGTCGCCCTCGGTTTATTGAATCAATGGAGGGGTGTCACTCAAGCTACTCTACAAGCAGAAATCGCTGCCGCTGATTATAAAGCACATCTAGACGAGATTAAGAACACTCCTTGGTTCAAGGGACTCGAATCAATGGGCGGCGATATATTCAAGAACTTAGCCGCCTCTATCGACAATATCTTCTCTGGCAAGAATCACTTCCAGGATACAATAACTTCCTTAGATGAATATGTAAGACTTCTTGAAAAAGAAAAGGAAGTAGATACTGAAGCATTTGATTTACGTAAAACCCACTCTGCTTGGGAACAAGCTAATTATAAACTAGAGGAAGTTCAATTAAATCAGAAGATTAACCTAGAGAAATCTCTAGCACAACAGACAAAAGACAGAGAGAACTTCCAATTCGGAGTTAGAGGATATTTAGGGAATTTTGAAAAGTCCTTTATGGATCAGTATATTAAACAGATTCAGGATAGTCTTACAAATGGATTCCTAAAGCAACCAGGTCAGGATGCTCAGACTAAAGCATTAAATGATTACGCTGCTGAAACACGTACTCACTTAGTCTCTGCTATGCAGATGTATTCTGATACTACGAATAAACTTGTAGATGCTCTTGTAGGTGGTGGGGGCGCTTCAGGTAACTTCACAGATACTTCTAGTAACCTCACCGATGCACTTACTTCGACAATGGATAAGCAAATACCAGGAGCCTTAGCTAATAGTCCAGTATTTGGAAATGCAGATCAGACAAAACAGAATATTGGTGGCGGATCTTTATTAGAGAACCTTACCAAGTCTGGTGGTTTATTAGCCGCATTAGGCATGTCTATTGGTGCTAGTGGGTATAGTGAAATTGGTAATATCTTAGGTCTTGCTGGGGGTCAATTCAAAGGTGGGGCATCTACTGGTAAGTTTGGTGCTGGTGCTGATCTATCAATGCTAGGCACTGTTCTTAGTTCGTTTGGTGGTGGTCCTGACCAAGGTGTAGGGTCACTACTTGGTATGGGGTTAGGGCTACTGACTAAAGGTGTAGGCGGTCCTGCCGGAGCAATCATTGGATCTCTCTTAGGTCAATTATTAGGTCCCCATTACAGTGAGGCTAAAAATCCAGATATGTATGGTAATTCTGGTTTCGCTCAAATGGAAGCTAATGCTGTAGGTAAATCATATACGTCAACTAACGGTAATGTTGTTGAAGATCAGTCTCTACAATCAGCATTAGGTGGGCAATCCCAACTATCTTATATTGACCAGTTCGTAAAAGCACATCCAGGTGGTTCTGGTCTTACTGGTGCTTCTCTTGCTCTATGGCAACAGGCTAATCAAATGACTGGTGGGGGTGTTGCTACTACTACCGGATATGGTGGGCAAGCAGGCGCAATCCATAATGGGCAACAAGAACTTATGACCGCAAACGGACAGGCTATTGGAAATCCTCAAGCGTGGCAGGACTTATATACAAATATCGGTAATGTTGCACAACAACTGATGACGTTCCAAGGCGCGTTAGGTGGCGCGAACCAATCTCTCGTAGTATTCAACGCTTATGGTAACACCTATGGTATGCCGGGCGCTTGGAACACCCCAGGATATGCAGCTAACCCAGCTAATTATCCCGGACCAGGCAATACCAACTTAGTTCCGGGTCCGCCCACGAATGCTATACCATCTACACCAGCACCCCCATCAGTAAATAGAACACTACCCTCTACACAACCAGCAGTAATTAACACTTCGGTTCAACTTAACTCAAAGACCATTGCTACTGCGGTGCAGTCTGTTAATCTTCAATTCTCTGCTATGGGTTATCAGAGGGTTTCTTAGAATCCTCGGAAATCATGAGACATCATAAGAGTATGAAGTTCTAATTGTAATGGGTTTAGTCTCTCTATGTCAATCTCAGGAATTACTGGTAGAGTCTGTAGGGCATCGAACTTTGTTTTATATTTTTTGTTCAGTTCATCTAGAATTTGTCGGGATTGCACCTTAAAGTCATTGTGAGGTTCCTTGTTGGCGAACCCTTTGATTTGGGATCCTCGCCACAATGGAGCAGGATCTGCATAACGTCCTGTATGTGTAATATACGCTACAGCACCACCTCTATCCTTTCGGTCTAGTCTGTACGCAACACACGCTGTTCCATCTCGAACACCTCTATCATAACCAGCATTACTGATGCAACAGCTATACATATCGGATAGTTCATAGAAGGTTTTGCTATCTGCCCAAGCCCATCCTTCGGGTAATTCGATTTCAGGAGGTTTGTAATCTGGTGTTATATTTCTCCTGGTTTTCTGCTTCACTTGCTTATATATAACAGAATATTCATAGCATCTGTTTATCTGCTCTAGTGTTTTAGGTGGATTTGTGAGGGAAGATAGAGTCCGTATATCAATACCATTATTGATAGTTCTATCTAGTGTTTCTACAAATTTAGGATGTTTAGAGCATTGGGATAGCCACGGAGTAAAGTCTAGTGATGCTCTCGAATGCCCCTTAATACATTCCCAGAAATAAGGATAGACATTCGTAATAAAAATATTCCAGTGTTTCATGTCACCTGATACTTTTAATATACTGGAGAGATCCCAGAATTTAATTGTATTCCATGCCTTTAGGCAATTAGGCTTTTCGATGACAGGCACGAATTTCCTGTATGTATCGGGGTACTCTGATACTACTCGTTCCTCTTGCGGTTCTCTCCAATCCTGTAAATGAGAAATCTTAGGAAATTTATGTCCGTCCAATTTATAAGATATGTGCTTCCACCAAGATTTATACGAGTGAGTACGCCCTTTTACAAATTCATCAAGCGGGCACCACTTCCAGAACTCTTTAGGGCAGTCCTTCCATTCTATCTTACCCCTGTTCTTCCAGTATCCAGATTCACGAAAAGCAGAATTAAGTCTTTTAATGAATGTTCGTTTGCAGATTCCAGGAACTCTCTTACCATTTTTGGATCTAAAAGGTGCCCATTTTCCTGCTGCACTCGTAGGGATCGACGCTTTGGTCAGGATAAAATTAATTACTTCTTTACGAGAGTAATTTCCAGGGATGATAATCTTCTTTGTTTTTTGGTACTTTTTCCCTTTTTTGTCGCCAGTCCTGACTTCACTATTTACACATTCAATGAGGAGTAGTCCCTTTTTATGGGGCTTCAGGATACAATAAGTTCCCTGCTTCCTATTCCCTAACCAAATGTAACCCTTTTCTTTATTCCAGAGAGAATAAGGTTTTTCATAAATCTTAGGCAATTCAGGTAGTGTAGTGACATCCACCTTTTCATCAATTTCAGTATTCATAATCACTTCCAGAAGGTATGACCGAGATAGATACCTAAAGCAAACCAAAGAAAGACATCGGCAACATGCGCTAGTACTAATTTAGACATAATTTATCTTTCTGTGAGGGGAATGTGATACATCTGATATTAAACTTTATCTTTGGTGGAAGTAGTGCTTTGTTTATAAGCACCATCAACCACCATATTGTCATTAATCTTCTGTTAAAGTAGTGTTGGGTCGTTTACCTTCGATGGTTTCTACTGCGTTCTTTACCCATTCGTTTGCATCTTTTTCCGAGTCAACACCATTGGGAACAAATAACGACAGAGAATCCTCTCCATTACGGACCCACTCACGAACTTTCTCGCCTGCTTGTGTATAGCTTCTCGAACTCCCTAAACTGCCATAGGCGACTAGATCACTGCCGCCGTGATGGAACCACAGGAATATGAGACGCCGGAAGAAACCAGCATATCCAAGAACTCCCGTAATATACGCTGGGTTTAATGGTTGTGTGTATTCTTTCAACCGGACACACAGTACAGTGTTTTTACTTCCTTTATATGTACTTTGGCTGTGTTGGATGGCGTCAATAGCTACATGATAGCCAGACATAACGAGGGCGTCTGCGAGAGGCATTGCTGCCGCTGCTCTCCAGAATAGTTTATTTCCTTCAAGGTCAGCATTAGCGCCGACAGAAACGAGAATCCTGATTCGTGGCGGCCCGATGCCCTGTGCTTTTCGTGTAGTTCTCCAACAAGTATCAGTTTGACCGGCAAAGAGTCGATCTTGTGATAAATCATCTCCTGAGTTAGACCACACTCCTCTACGTTTAATTGTCTGTACCGGAGGAATTATTACTTGCTTTAGTGATTTCTGTGCTCTCTCATAACCTTCTTGCCAACCACATTTCAGCCAGTCTTTTAACTGTTCTGCTGGCATGTTTGCAGTTGTAGTTTCTCCTCCGAAACTAGAGTCATAATGAGATCCGTCCATAAGTTTAGCCGACTCTTTTACTGATAGCTCTCCCGATGGAGCATTAGATTTAATCTCCCCCCAGAAATCATCCAGCGAGTTAAAGTATGAGCATCGTGTATTATCTACCCAAACACTCATGCACTTATTCCCACAGCAGATTTTTCTTCTGGTGTCCATCCTGATAGAAGATCTACTGAGATCTCTCGTACAGTCAATCCAGCAGTGAGAGCTTTAATTGCCTTTTCGCACATACGGGTAGAGATGATGCGACGAATCTTCTTCTCCTCTACACGAGTGCGAAGTCCCCACACCCAAGTCACAAGCTTTTGTGCTCTCTCTTCTATTTGAGCATGACTTGCCTTTGATGGTTCCCACATACGAATACTATTATCTGGAATAACTCCTGCAAGACTTCCCTCATACTCCGTGTGATATCCGATATTAACCACATACCAACGATCAAGTGTGGCGGCATCAAGTACATTACGACCCGCATACTGCATATCGGCACCAGTACCGTATGTGTTGGCGGCCCCCAACATGAGGCAGTCAGGATGTTTATTTACTCTACTTGGTAGACCTCCAGCAACTCGCGCTTCCACATCAAATCCACCGTTCGCCATTGCGGCATTAACAACAAGAAGAACATTTGGGTCAGCGGCGTCGAGTTCATCGAAGAGATACACTCCACCATTCTCGTACGCTTGTACGAATGGTGAGGGAATATATCCAAACCTTCCACCTTCACCTACAGGAAGTAACCTGCCAGTAAGGTGAGATTCAGTAATACCAGCAGATAGGCTGATAGATCCAAAAGGTCTACCTACTGCATTGGCTACGTCGTGTGCAATGTGAGTTTTACCAGCGCCTGCAGGCCCTACCATGAGGACATTGATTCCTGCTGATGCTAGAGCCAACACCTTCGGCATCATAGGGTGACATCCACTAACTTCATATGCCGGTGCTTTATTTAATGAAATACTGATCTTACGCGGAGTGCCAATCTCCTCACGTACAATCTGCCGAACCTTTTCGTCATTGACATTACCGGCAGCAAGAGCTTTAGCAATTAGTGTAACTGCTTCATCCAGAGAGGGATTCACCGGAGGAAGGGGAGTGGTTGAAATCGCAGTAGACATTGGTTCCTTTTTGTGTGAGTTTTCGAGTAATTTGCGTTTTTGTGTCAAGGTTGCTCTATACTTTATATAGTATGTACGGTAGTCCGTATCGGACCTCATGTATTAATACTACCATACACCATACTGGATGTCAAGGGGTTTTCTACTTTTATTTCGGAAGGAGGCGGGAGTGAGGAAAATATGGGAAGCGTTTATTAAATTTGAAATATCTATAGTACGTTCTTTCTCCACCATCTCCCAGTCAGTCCATTGGTCCTTCTTCTGGATACTGTTCTTTATAGCATGGTTGACAGTGCGGTCGCTCCACATAGGATGGTATAGTGATTCAATAGATCTCACCATAACTATTGTAACAACAGCAATAATACCATACTTGTTAGAGAATAGTTTAAAAAACAGCCAGGGCATTCAGACGGCACAACAGAATAAACAAATGGAAATGTTAGAAGATCAAATAGAACTATTAATAAAACTCAGTGAATCCAATATTGCATTACAAAACAAGCTATTATCAGAAGTAGCAGAAATCTCAGATGACATAGATGAAATACATGAACAAGCAGGAGATAACATATAATATGATTACTTCTAATTCTACTGAACCTCTTAGTACGAAAGCACGTATAAAACCATTAATCAAAGAATTAGATAAACTCCTGAAACGCATTAAGAAATGTTCATTGAGGAAGTAATATGGGTATATTAAATACATTCCCTACAAATAAACCAACATTACAATATTGTTCTTTTACTGATCCTGCTAATACATCCAATACTCTTACACTTAACCTCAATTATACTCAGATGAAACGTAAGCCTGGAAGTGTTCGTAAATATACGATGACTACTTCTGGACAAAGCGTAATACTTGGTAGTGCTGAGTACCCGCCCAGCGAACTGAGTCTGTCATGGAATATGCTCGATAGCTCTCAAGTATCGTCGTTAGTTGCGTTTACTCAAATAGCACCTTGTTGGTTTGTATCGAATAGAAATGAAGGATTTCTTGGAGTTTTAGTTATTGATGAGGTTGAGGAACTATTAACCACAAGAGATGTGTTTAGTCTAAAAGCTTCATTTCTCGTAATAGCACCCTATAATGGTGTTGGTTCTAGTATCAATATGTTGACTGCCCCAACACTATCTGCGTCATTAAGTGTTAAGACTGGTTACATTACTAATCCAAGTGATCTTTATCTCTGGAGCACCCAATTTACACCCTGGGGTGAAAGTACTGTAAGTTCGGTTTACCACATTCATAATACGACAACAAATGCAGCATATGATATTTCATATACTCCAAGTACAAGTACTTCTGCTCGTAAAGTTAGACTTTATTGGAATACAACAAACACTCCGACAACTGCAACGCTTTTGGTTGAAATTCTTCAAGGGTTCCCCCAGGACAACCCAGGGACATTTACCTTATATAACAATTACGTCACCTACAGTACTATAACGCCCCCATCATATAGTACTTCAGCTAGTGGTTACTGGGCAGGTTCGTTGTGGGTTCAAACAAGTTAATCAAAATTTACTTAAATGAATGAAATAATTATACCCTTCTTTAGGTTTAAATACTTTCATTAAATATTTATATGCAAGATCATATGTTCTGAAAGCGCCCATTTCATTCAAACACATGGGGCAATCTAGTGGATAGAAATAGATAACAAATAAGTACATCAGTAATTATCCTCAATATTCCAATCATACCCATACATACTACGTCTTTCATTAAGACTTTCTTCTATAGCTTCTTTTATTGTTTTAGGTTTAGACCAAGATTGCTTTTCTAGATAATCTTCTAGTATATCTTTGGCCTCTTCGATTATTGGGATCTCTTCTTCATATTCTTCCATGCGCTTCTCCTCTAAATAAATGGAATTGGTTCATCTTCATTATAAGAGATGGTTTGTTTTGTAGTTACACTTACCGTTACAGTAACTGGTTCAGAAGGCGTAATTAGTTCTATTTCACTTTGATAATATCCACAAGTAGATTGCGGATTCTTCAAATTTTCAGTTTCATAGAAAATTTCATCTCTTACTAAAGCATTCTTATATCTCAATATACGCACTAAATCTCCATGCTCGTCGCGGCCTACGATAATAGCATTTCGTTTGATCTTGACAATATCCCCTACTTTGTACTTTGTAAAGTATTTCACTATGTTTCTCCTTTATAGAAATGGAATTGGTTCGTCTTCACTATAAACGACTTGTTTGGTAGGAACTACTGTAAAAGGTTCTATCAATTCTAATCCATGTGAACAATAAAAAGTATTACCGTCTTGGTCGAGGGTAACGCATATCCAGGAATCATAATCAGAAGTTGAGACTTCTGCTATTACCCCTGTTGCTCCACGAGGATACTCTGGTCTTCCAGGTACACCGAGAGTTGCCCGAACACGATCTCCTACTTTAAACATTTTCTTCCTTTCCGGGATGTAAAGTTTCTGCACGTTCTAATAAATCGCCAGAAGAACGTCTATCTCTTTTCGGATCTTCTATTCGATCCCATAGTTTAACCTTTAATTCAAATGTTATTGGATTTTGTGTTTGATGTTCATCAAAGAACAACAAATACTCAGTAATCTCTTCTGGTAGTTCAGACTTAAACCTATCACAACTGATGCCGGTTTTCGGTAGTACAACAACCTTCTTAAATCCTATCTCCCGTAAGGCTAATGCCAATGGGCAAGAGAATGGACTACCTGGTATAGATTTATCAATAATCTCTTGTGTTATTGACACTGTTATGGGCGTCAAGATAGGTTTTGATACCTTTTTATGTGTTTTCATAGGAAAGGTATAGGAGAATCTTCGTCATGAAGTACAGATACTGAAGTCTTTACTTTCTCTTGTTCAACTACCAGGGATTCAACTAATCCTATTTCTTCTACGTAATACACACCATTCTGATCCCCATTAGGTCTGGAGATATTTCTAGTCCAGCAAGCTTCGGTTTCAGGTGATATGGACTTGACCTCTAATATATCACCAATCTCATCATGAACACAACGTATTCTGACTGTAGGGAGTATCTTTACTTTATCCCCAATTTGGAATGGCATAATTATCCTTTACACAAACGGAATAGGTGAGTCTTCATCGAAGACGGGTGGTTTACTCACTGGAGTAGATGGAGTATCTGACACAGAAGATATGGGTTTGATTTCGCTTGGTTTGACCCAGTATTGTACACCGTTATCGAATTGAACACGTAGATACATACTGTTGGGTCCGGCGCTTTCGCCAATTCTAGGGGTATCTATAATAATTGTCCCGCTCCGCCCTATATATTCACTGGATCCCCCTGGAATAGGTTTAGTGATCTCTACTACATCTCCTACCTTATAACTATTATAGATAGGTTTTCTTCCTCTCTTTTTTGTAGGTGCAGATTCTACTAACTCTAGATCGGGTGGATTATGGGACCACTCTCTACCATCCTCATCCATCTTTATCCTTATAGTACCGGGGAATATTCCCATCACAACCCCAGTAGATCCTATTGGGTATCTAGAAATACCTGGTATTGGTGCGGTAATTCTTACTTTATCCCCCTTTTTGAGATCCACTTTTTTCTCCTTCTTCTTTACTAATTCAAGTATAGAGTCATGACAATACCATTTATATGCACCAAAATCTACTTGTAGATTGCCTGTTATATCACTAATAGATATAACATTTCCTATAGATCCAATAGGACACGTCTCTGCAGTGACATCGCCATGAGGAATAGCTTTGGTCTTTACTGTATCGCCGATTTTGAATTTACTCATACTCATATATCATAACAAAAGAAAGGAGAAAAGTCAAGTATGATACAAGCAAATTCTGTGCTCGCTGCCCTATTACAAACAGCCGTCCGTAGCCCCAAGTCATACTGTTTTCTCCAGGTGCCCGTGATTACTAATGCAGCATTAGGGACCGTCGATACCCGTAAACTTGGAAGTCAACTTGTACTTGATAAATTACTTAGTCTTCGTAGTAGTAAAATATTAGAACCTGGATCTGATACATGTGATATTGTAATAGATAATACCAATGGTCCATTTAGTCCTCTCCTCACAACAAACGCATTCGGGCGATATAGCTATCCTGTTGTGGATAGTAAATGTTCCGTGTATGTTGGAGCAGTAGACTCTTCAGGTAATGAAACAGTAGTTCCCGTAGGTGTTTATGTAGTTCAAGCATGTAATCCTGATTCTGATGGTGGGATTAGTAAAGCTACTTTAAACATGTTGGATAACTGGAACATGTTTATGGGTACAATATATGCCCAATTTCCTCCTAGACTTTATGGTAATCAAACCAGTGCGTACTTTAATCCCAATTACCAATTAACCAATCCTTCTGGAGATTTACAAACATATATTTGTGACGCAGTTAATTGGATGACTGACCCTACGCAAGCCCCACTCTATGCCTCCGATTTCACTCCAGTAACTGTCTATGTGGGGACATCTACTTCCCCTTCAGCTAATCCTACTACAAATACATATACTGTTAATTATGCTAAAGGTACTGTTACATTTAGTTCTCCTCTACCTGCTGGAAGTATTGTTAGTGTGGATGCGAGGCCGCTTTCGATGGCCCCTGAACTTATGCTAAAACATCTCTTTTGTGATTATGGTAACTTCGACCCATCTTTCTTAAAGTTCGACAATTCAGGTATCATGTTACCCATTATGGAGAATGGTAGAGGTCAAAGTATTCTCGATGTGGCGAAAGAAATAGCCCTCATTACAGCGAATAAGGGCATTCAATGGCAGATATTCTTTGATGAACTTGGATATTTAAACTTTAGAGAATTGGCATTAGACGGGCCTCCAGTAGCGGTATTAGTAGACCAAAGAGACTTACTGAAGGTTCCGGCTGAGTTTACAATGAATAATCTCTTCAATGTCGTGAGGGCTCAATCTCAGGCAATTAACCAGCAACCTATTGAAGTTATTTCATATGATGTAAATAGTATTAATACTTGGTCACAGAAACCTGATTATGATGTACCTTCCCAATACCTTGTAGGCGTTCCTGGAATGGATCCCGGTAGTGCTGTAGCCTTCATGTCGGGGTTAACTTCCTCGATGCTGTTTCAAGGTTCTACTCCAACAGTCGTAGCTACTATTGAAGTTTTATATAATCCTTTATATCAAGTTGGGGATGTTATTACTGTTAGAGAAAGTAATACTGGGATTAATAGAGACTTTAACATCAAGCAAATAGATAATGAATTTGATGGAGAGAATGTTCGCCAAACGCTTAGAATTGAAGAGTTAAAAAGAACTCAAGACTTCATGTTTGGTTTGTCTGCGGTAACTGGCAACCCGATTCCAAATAGCCCTAACACAGGTCAAGGGCAAACTTCTCTTATCTCTAGTGTTAGTATTGCTGGAACAAGTGTGGTTTCTAATGGACAACCTGTTCTTGATGGTTACTTCAATCCCGTTATACCTTCATGGAGTGGTGGAAATCTCACAATAGATATTGATACTGTTGCTCCCCCATCTGGGGCGCATTTATACATTTGGAGATGGTGTTATATCTCCGAAGACAGTTATAATGTAGTTAGTGGAGTTCCTGAATTAAACACAGGAAATGGATGCACATTAAATGGTGGCGGCCTTTATCCCGGTAATTCTTCAACGCCTTCAGCAGCAACCATCTTAGATCTTACTGGAATACAAAATGGTTTATATGGAAGTTCTACTCAGAACTATGATTTCAGAGCTAATTTAGATACAGATAATTCAAGGCGTTACTTTTGGCCCTTACTCCGTCCTTCATCTTGGGTTGCAAATGATGGAGTAACTGCATATACTACTGCTCAGACATTTAGTGATACTTGGACTAATGGCCCTGGGGTCAGTGGTAACTTCACACCTTATGG
>Ga0070739_10005933_pt1 | contig 13668 bp, 15 predicted proteins | sample Coa_R1_7_FD_66445 | JGI IMG/M metagenome (GOLD analysis project Ga0070739, IMG submission 66445) | Surface soil microbial communities from Centralia Pennsylvania, which are recovering from an underground coalmine fire - Coalmine... | ecosystem: Environmental > Terrestrial > Soil > Unclassified ... | reverse complement strand
GACCGGGCCGCCGCCGACCGGCGTCAGCGCTGCCGTCGCGTCCCCGCCGCAGGGCACCTGCGCCGCGACCCGCCCCAGCGCGTCGGCCCAGACGCCGCCGGCCTTCGCCACGCGCGGCGGGCTAGCCTGGGCTCGTGCCGCCCCGCCCGCGTCGGCGCGCGGACCGACCACGCTGCCCGCGAGCGGACTGGCCAGCACCAGCAGGTTCACACCCACGGCCAGGCTGCTGATCGACGCCAGTCGCCCCATCCCTTGCCCCCGGTCGCGCTCTCCCCCGGCGCCCGGGCGCCGGGTCCGGTACATCTTACGCCCGGGGCCCCGCCCGGCCGGAAAAAGGCGGTTGCGATCGCGAGCGGACGCTCGTCGCGGACACGCGGCGCTCTGGGACGCCAGCGGTTGTGATCGGGCCGGGACCGGCGCGGCGCGGGCGCGGGGGCCGCGGTAGACTTCCGGACGGAGAGCGCCGGCCCCCTGGGCGGCGAGCGGGCGCTCCGGACGGAGCGGCGGCCCCGCTGGTCATTCCAACGGACTCTACCTGCTACGCGCCGCGGCCGTTCGTCGGCCGCTACCGCGTACCGCGGAGGATCATCCGATGAGCACCGCACTCGAGACGCGCCTCGCCGCCACTGGCCGCGGCGAGGCGCCGGCGATGATCGAGACGCGCGGCTTGCGCCGCACCTTCCGCGCGCGCCGCGGCGACGTCGTCGCCGTCGCCGGCGTCGACCTACGCGTCGCGGCCGGCGAGGTGTTCGGCTTCCTCGGTCCCAACGGGGCTGGCAAGACGACTACCCTGCGCATGCTGGCGACGCTGCTGCCGCCGACCGGCGGCGAGGCGACCGTGGCCGGCTGCGACCTGCGCCGCGAGCCAGCGCGCGTCCGCGAGCGCATCGGCTACGTGGCCCAGGGCGGCTCGACCGATCCCGCTCTCAGCGCCCGCGCCGAGCTGGTCCTGCAGGGCCGCCTCTACGGACTAAGCAAGCCCGAGGCCCAGCGCCGCACCGCCGATCTGCTACGGGCCTTCGAGTTGGAAGCCTGCGCCGACCGCGCCTCAGGCACCTACTCCGGCGGTCAGCGCCGCCGCCTCGACCTGGCGCTCGGCCTGATCCACCAGCCGCGGCTGGTCTTCCTCGACGAGCCGACGACCGGCCTCGACCCCCAGGCGCGGGCGCGGATGTGGGACGAGGTGCGGCGCCTGCGCGACGGTGGGACGACGGTGTTCCTGACCACGCACTACCTGGAGGAGGCCGACGCGCTGTGCGACCGCCTGGCGATCATCGATCACGGGCAGATCGTCGCCGAGGGCACCGCCGACGCGCTCAAGCGCCAGGTAGCCGGCGACGTCGTGCTGCTCGGCGTGCACGGCGACCCGGCCGCCGCGGCGGCGCTGCTGGCGGCGCAGCCGTTCGTGCGCGAGGCGAGCCGCGAGAACGACCGCGTCCGCCTGTACGTCGAGCGGGGCGAGACGGCGCTGCCGGCCATCCTCCGCCTGCTCGACGGCGCCGGCCTGGCGCTGGAGACGATCGCGCTCAGCCGTCCGAGCCTGGACGACGTGTTCCTGCGCACCACCGGGCACTCGCTGCGCGACGAGACCTAACCCCCCAGCCCCCCTTCCCGGCGCGGGAAGGGGCGAGAGGGAGAATTCCCGACCAACCACCTGACTCCGCTTCCCCACCGGGGGGGATGGATTGGATGGGCAAGGAGCCGCAATGAAGACCGTGCGCGACACCTGGCTGCTCTTCCTGCGCTCGCTGAGCCTGACCGTGCGCAATCCGGTCTGGGTCGTCATCGGCATCGTCCAGCCGCTGTACTTCCTCGTGCTGTTCGGCCCGCTGCTGGAGCCGCTGGCCGGCGCGCCCGGCTTTCCGGGCGGGAACCCGCTCAACGTGTTCGTGCCGGGCCTGCTCATCCAGCTCAGCCTGTTTGGCACGGGCTTCGTCGGGTTCGGGCTGATCGCTGAGCTGCGGTACGGCGTGGTCGAGCGCCTGCGGGTGACGCCGGTCAGCCGCCTGGCGCTCCTGCTCGGCCGCGCCCTGCGCGACGTGGTGGTGCTGCTCGTCCAGGCGGTCCTGCTCATCGCCTGCGCGGTGCCGTTCGGCCTGCACCCGAACGTGCTCGGCGTGGTGGTGATGCTCGGGCTGCTGGTGCTGCTCGGCCTGCTGATGGTGTCGATCTCCTACGCGCTGGCGCTCTGGCTACGCAACGAGGACGCCCTGGCGCCGTTTCTGAATACGGTGACGCTGCCGGTGCTGCTGCTGTCGGGCGTGCTGCTGCCGCTGAGCCTGGCGCCGGGCTGGCTGCGCACGCTGGCGGCGATCAACCCGCTGAGCCACGCCGTGGACGCCGCCCGCGCCCTGTTCAACGAGCAGCTCGGCGACCCGAGCATCCCGCGGGCGCTGGCGATCGTCGGCGCGCTGGCGGCGGTGGCGCTGGTAGTGGCCTCGCGCTCGTTCAACCGCGCCGCGGCCTGAGCGCGAGCCAGGGCTCCGCTCATGGGCTATCCTTGTTTAGGGGCCATGGCGCGCAGGCGCCGATGCCGCTCGCCGCGGCTGCTCGGCCGTGCGCCCAGGACAGGGAGGATGCGACCATGACGTACGTAATCTGTGAGCCCTGCATCACCGTGAAGGACCAGTCCTGCGTCGAGGCCTGCCCGGTCGACTGCATCCATCCGGGCAGCAGCGAGGCCGGCTTCGACGCGGAGCCGCAGCTCTACATCGATCCCGACACCTGCATCGACTGCGGCGCCTGCGAGCCGGTCTGTCCGGTGACCGCGATCTACGCCGAGAGCGACGTGCCGGACCAGTACCAGGAGTACATCCAGAAGAACGCCGACTTCTACAAGCGGTAGTGCCCGTTCCCGCAGCTGGTGGGTGGCTCGGCGCACGCGCTTCGCCGAGACCTCAGCCCATCCCCAGCAGCCGCTTAAGGTTGCCGCCCATCACCAGGCGCAGATCGTCGACCGAGAGCTGCAGGTGGGCGTTGGCGTAGACGACGACCTTGTCCAGCTCCATCTTCATGTGGTTGAACGGCGTGTCGGAGCCGTACAGGACGCGGTCCGGGCCGGCCCAGGCGATCGACTCGCAGAAGTAGGGGATCCAGCCGACGGCCGAGCTGTCCATGTACAGGTTCGGCAGCGCCCGAGCGTGCTCGACGACGCGGCGAATGCCCTCGATCAGCCCGGAGTGACCGGCGATGACGTTCAGGCGGGGGAAGTCGCGGGCGACGTTGGCGACGCGGTCGGGGCTGGCCGCCTCGCCGTTGCCGCAGTGGAACAGCACCACCAGCCCGTGGGCCTGGGCCTGCTCCATTAGCGGGTAGACGAGCTGACGGTCGTCGGCCTCGCAGTGCTCGATCAGGGGGTGGATCTTGATCCCCCGCAGGCCGAGGCGCAGGCCCTCCTCGATCAGCGCGCGGTTGTGCTCCACGCCGTAGTTCGGGTTCAGGCGCATGTAGCCGACCATGCGGCCCGGGTGGTCGCGCATCGCCTGGGCCATCAGCCGGTTCATCTCGGCGTAGTCGGTCTTGTTCCCCGCTCCGATGGCGAACGGCGTCACCACGTCGACGCCCGACTCGTCCATCCGGGCCACCATCTGCTCGGGCGTGAAGGCCATGATCCGGGGCACCTGGTGGATGGCGAGCTGCTGGCGCTCGCCCATGTGGGCGTGGGCATCCCACACCTCGATCTGCTCGCCCTGGTAGGTAATCATCGCTCTCTCCCGAAACCTGGCGGTCCATAGTGTGAGCCGCGGGCTCGCACCACGGATCGATAGACACGCTTATCTAGCGGAAGCTGACCAGGTTGGTCCGCGTCAGGGTCACCGCCCGCTCGCGGAGCGGGGTGTTGTCCGGATTGGTGAAGCCCGGCTGGTTGAGGAGCTGGTAGCGCGTCAGAAAGGTCGCGAAGTCGTCGCCGGCGGAGATGCCGTCCTCAGCCACGGCGACGGTGTAGCCGCGGGCGTTGGCCTCGAACGAGGTGTACAGGACGGCGCCGTTCGACGCCGAGCCGACGATCAGCGCGGTCGTGATGCCGTGCGAGCTGAGGATCTCGTCGAGCGGGGTGTTGAAGAACTTGTCCGCAACTGATGCTACCGTCGGCTCGCCGGGCAGCGGCGCCACCTCGCGCAGGGTCGTCACGCCGGGCGCCAGAGTGGTCGAATGGACCACGAACACGTTCGCCGCGCGAGCGTTGGCCAGCAGCGCGGCCACCGGCCCCAGCGAGGCCATGCAAGCCGGCCGCGGCGGGCAGATCGCCGAGTTCAGGTCGAGCACCAGCAAGGCGGTCGTGCCGGCGTCGAGCGCCACCGGCACGGCGTCGGGGATGGTGGGCAGGGCCTGGGCCGCCGCCCGGCCGGGCGCCAACGGCACGGCCGCCAGCGCGAGCGCGGCGAGAGCGATGACGGCGCGGATGCGCGCAGGAGAGGCGATTCGGAAGCGCATGGCAGCTCCTCTTAATAGTCGATGGACCAGACGTCGTACAGCAGCTCCATGCGCTGCAGCGTGACGGCGCGCGTCTGCTCCTGTAGGTGCGGCGAGGTGATGTAGCGCAGGGCGATGTCCTCGGCGAGCTGGCCGTGGTCCTCGTCGGCCTCGACGTGGACAGTGAAGAAGCGCACGGACTCGGGCGCCATGCCGTAGCGCTCCATGAGTCCCTTGCCGAGCGCGGCCATCGCCGGCGGGAAGGTGCCCTCGGCGCCCATCTGGGCGGCCATCATCACGAACCAGGGCAGGGTGTGGATGATCAGCTCGGCGTAGTAGAGGTGGGCGGCGGTGGCCGGCCGCAGGGGGGTGGTAGCGAGCTGCTCGCGGCTGAGCCCGATGGCGTCGGCGAACTCGAGGAACATGTCGGCGTGGCCGGCGCTGCCCGGCAGCAGGCCGCGCGTCTCCTCCTCGACGACCTCGTACAGCCGCGCGGCGATCTCCGGATCGGTGCAGGCCAGGTAGCGCAGCATGGCGATTCGCGGCACGGCGCTGCGGAACTGGTAGTCCTGCAGGGCCCAGGCGCGGATCTGGTCGAGGGTCGCGGTGCCGGCGCAGACGGCGCGCACGAAGGGGTGGTTCACGCGCTGCTTGGGGTGGGCGGCGATCTCCGCCTTCATCTGGCGGACCCACTCCGCCGAGGTCAGCGTCTGGGGCTCGACAGCCATGGGATCTTCCTCCTTAGCTGGCTGGGGAAGCTACCTAATCCCCCCGACCCCCTTCCCGCGTCGGGAAGGGGAGCTACCTGGGTCCCCGTTCCCCGCCGGGAAGGGGGAGCGCGTCGTCGACCGGGGCCGGCGGGCCGGTCGAGCCGCGCACGATCAGCTCGACCGGCAGGACGACCTGGGTCGGGGTGAGGCCGGGCGCGCCGCCGCCCTCGATCTGGCCGAGGAGCAGCTCCGTCGCCAGGCGCCCCATCTCCTGGACTGGCACGCGGATGGTGGTCAGGGCTGGCTCGACGTAGCGGCCGGCGGGCAGGTCGTCGGAGCCGATCACAGCCAGGTCGCCGGGCACGCGCAGGCCCACCCGGCGCGCCGCCCGCAGGACGCCGACCGCGGCCAGGTCGTTGCCGGCGAACACCGCCGTCGGCCGCTCGGCGGGCGGGAGCGTCAGGAGCCGCGCCAGCCCCAGCTCGCCGGCCGTTTCGTCCAGGCTGCCGGCCGTGGCGATCCAGCCTTCGTCCGAGCAGCCGGCCGCCGCCAGCGCCTCCTGGAAGCCGCGCAGCCGCGCCGCGCTGCGGCTGACCTCCGCCGAGCCGGCCACGTGGGCGATGCGGCGGTGGCCGAGGTGCAGCAGGTGCTCGACGGCCAGGTGGGCGCCCTGGGCGTCGTCGGGCACCACCGCGACGTCGGCCGGGTCGTCGCGGCGGCGGTTGAGCAGGACGTACGGCAGGCGGCGGTCGCGCAGGCCGGCGACCAGCGGATCGTCGCGGCGAGCGGTGGCGATGAGCAGCCCGTCCACGTGCCCGGCGCTGAGCGCCTCGACCTGCCGCGCCGCGCGCTCGGCGGCGTCGTCGGTGTTGCCGAGGATCACCTGGTAGCCCGCCGCGCCGGCCGTGTCTTCGACGGCGCGGAACAGCGCCGAGAAGTGCGGGTTGGTGACATCGGGGATCAGCATCCCGACGATGTGCGTGCGCTGGAGCTTCAGCGAGCGCGCCAGGCGGTTCGGCCGGTAGTCGAGCGCGGCGGCCAGGTCCACGATCCGGGCGCGGGTGGCGTCGGAGATGCGCACGCTCGGGTCGCGGTTGAGCACGCGCGAGACGGTGGACGGGTTGACGCCGATCTGGCGGGCCAGCTCGCGCAGCGTGACCGGGCCCCGCCGCCCGGCGGCCGGCGCCGCGCTCCCGCCGCGCCCTTCGCCGGCCATCAGGCACGCCCACCGCTGACGCGGTGCAGATAGTACTCCCAGCCGCGGGCCGGGTCCCGCTCGTCGCCGCTGTAGGCGTCCAGCTCCTCGGCGGTCAGGTACTCCGGCTCGCCGTGGAGCAGCGCCAGGTGGGCCAGCTCGCCGATCGTGGCCAGGCGGATCGTGCGCATCACGGCCTGCTCGATGCAGTTGCCGACGACGGCGTCGCCGTGGCCGCGCAGCAGCACGGCCGGCCCGTCACCCAGCGCCGCGGCCAGCGCCTCGCCGCGCTCGACCGAGCGCACCAGGCCGGGCAGGCGGTAGACGGGCACGCCGTCGGCGGGCAGGAACTTGCCATAGTGGTGCAACGGCCGCAGCGGGGCGGGGAGCACGGAGAACAGCGTGCTCCACTTGGAATGGGTGTGGCAGACGCTCTGCACGTCCGGACGCGCGCGGAGCAGGCAGGCGTGGATCGGCCATTCCGTCGGCAGGCTCCGCGCCCCGCCGAGGTAGTTGCCGTCGAAGTCGAGCAGGACCAGGCGGTCGAGCGTGGCCAGGCCGGGGCTGACGGCGGCGAGAGTAAGGAAGGCGTCGGCGCCGGGCACGCGCACGCTGACGTGGCCGTAGCCGTCGGCAATGCCCTCGTGGTCGAGGACGTGGGCGGCGGTGACGAGCGCGCGCTTGAGCGGCGCGAGCTCGTGCGCGTCGAAGCGCGGGACAGCAGGAGTAGCAGTCGGGCCGGCCATCCAACCTCCAGAGGCGACGAGCGTCGTGAGGAAACGTTTGCGGTAAACGATTGCCCAATCGTAGCCGCCGTCGCGCCGGACGTCAAGGCGGCAAGCCGTCCGCCGCGCTCGGCGCGACGGTCGCTCGCGGCGGTCGGTTCCCCGCGAGCCGGCCGCTCCCTCAGCCGGCGACCGGGAAGAACAGCGCGTCTAGCGCCACCGGCCTGCTCACGATGTGCTGGTCCCGCGCGATCGCGATCAGCGTCTCCAGCGTCCGCCGGTTCGGCTCCAAGCCGTAGGGAATCGGGTCCGCGCCGACGATGGCGCGCCGCCGAGCGAGGGCCGCGTCGTCGCCCGACAGCTCGCCGCTGTCCAGGTGCTGCATGAACTGCTGCTTGGCCGCCTGGAAGGCGTCGTATAGGCGCTGGGCCAGGTCCGGGTGCGCGGCCAGCAGGGCGTCCTTGACGACGATGGTGTGGTTGATCGGGTAGGCGCCGCTGCTGGCCAGCCAGGCGCGCTCCGCCGCCGCTACGTCGGCGATCAGCGGCCGGACGTGCGGCGCCTCGACGCGCCCCAGCCCGATCCCGGCCGCGATCTCGCCGCGGGTAAGCAGGTCGGCCAGGTTGGCGCCGGCCGGGGCGGCCTCGACGTTGGCGGGCAGGCGATACTCACGGACATGCTCCTGGTCGACGACGACCCAGGTCACCTTGTCCGGGTCCAGGCCGTACTGCCGGGCGAGGATCCCCCGCGCCCAGACGCCGGTGGTGACGGTGTAGGCGCGCACGCCGACCTTCTTGCCCGCGAGGTCGGCCGGCTCCCGCACGCCGGCCTGGTCGTTGACGACGATCGCGCCGTGTGGGAAGCTGCGGAAGGGGAAGATCGGCAGGGCGGTGAACGGGCTGCCGTGCTCCTTGGCGACCAGGTAGGTAGTGACAGCCATCTCGCTGACGTCGAACTCGAGGTCGCGCACCATCCGTCGGAAGGCGGCGTTGAGCGGCGACACCTCGACGAACTCGAACTCGACGCCGGCCGGCTGGATACGATGGTCCTTGAGCGCCGCGGTGTGGCCGTAGCTGCCGATGGCAGCCTTGAGGTGGAGGTCGGTCATGGGCTCTGCTCTCCCTCCGGCGGATCGACCGGCGATTTGGGATGACTCTATACTCATGGCGATCGGCCCTGTCAACGTCCGGCGCGGCGAGGGGTAGCGAAGGAGTGGTCCGATGTCCGATTCGACCGCGCGTCCGGTCTCCGCGTTCCAGCTTCGCAAGCTTGGCCACGTCGTGCTCAACGTCAGCGATCTCGCGGCGTCGGAGCGCTTCTACCGCGAGGTGCTCGGCCTACAGGTGAGCGACCGCTATCCGGATAGCCTGGTGCCCGGGGGCATGCTCTTCCTCCGCTTCGGCACCGACCACCACGGCATCGCCCTCGTCGGTGGCGCGCCGAAGAGCGAGCGCAGCACGCTCAACCACTTCGCCTTCGAGGTGGCGGCGCTGGAGGAGGTGTTCCGTGCGCGCGACTGGCTCCGCGCGCATGGCGTGCCGATCGTCTTCGAGGGGCGGCGGCGCGCCGGCTGCCAGATCGCCGTGGAGTTTCTCGACCCCGACGGCAACAACCTGGAGATCTACTGGGGCCTGGACCAGGTCGGCACGAACGGCTACGTGCGCCCGGCCGACGAGTGGCGGCCGGCGCTGACCCTGGAGGACGCCGTGGCCAACCCGGTGCCGGGCCAGCGGCTCCCGCCTGTACGGGGGTCCTCCTGAGCGAGCCGGCCGTGGCCCCAGGCGCGCGCGGCCGGCGTGCCGACGAGCAGCGCCAGGAGCGATCAGGCCCCACGCTCAGGCGCTCGCCGCCTCGTGGCCTCGCGCCCAGCACAGGTAGCCGAACCCGGCCGCGACGACCAGCAGGCAGACCGCCGCCTCCAGGCCGAGGGCGACCTGGATGCCCCATAGGTCGGCCAGGCCGCCGGTGATGGCGCCGCCGATCGGCGACGTGCCGGCGAACAGCAGCAGGTACAGGCTCATCACGCGGCCGCGGTACTCCTCGCGGCTGCCGATCTGCAGGCTGGTGTTGGTCAGCGCCGAGTACTGGACGCTCAGCAGCCCGAGCACGACCAGGATCGCCAGCGAGGCCAGGTACCAGCGACTGATGGCCAGCAGGAGGAACATCACCGAGAACCCCGCCGCCGCCCAGAGCACGTTCCGCCGCGTCGGCCGCACGCGCGCCGCCACGCCCAGGGCGCCGATCAGCGATCCCACGCCCATCGCCGCGTTCAGGCTGCCGAAGCCGACCGAGCCGATGTCGAGCGTGAAGCGGGCGAGCAGCGGCAGGGTGACGGTGAAATTGTAGCCAAAGGTGCCCAGGAAGGCGAGCAGCACGACCGGGAAGGCCAGGGCCGGCGTGCGCGCGACGTAGCGCAGGCCGTCGGCGAGCTGGGTCCAGACGGCGCCGCGGCCCGCGCGGCGGCCGGCGTGCAGCAGGGCCGGCCGCATCAGGAACAGCCCCGTCAGCGTGGCGAGGAAGCTCGCGGCGTTGAGGGCGAAGCAGATACCCGTGCCCCAGACGGCGATGATCACGCCGCCGAGGCCCGGCCCGACGATCCGCGCGGCGTTGAAGATCGACGAGTTCAAGCTCACCGCGCTCTGGACGTGGTCCGGCGCGACCAGCTCGCTGACGAACGCCTGGCGGGTGGGCGACTCGAGGGCCGTCAGCGCGCCCAGGGCGAAGGCGAGGACGCCGATCTCCCAGACCTGGATCTGGCCGGAGATGGTCAGCACCGCGAGCACCGCCGCCTGGATGGTCTCGCCGGTCAGGAGGAAGATCAGGAACCGCCGCTTGGGCACGCGGTCGGCGATCACGCCGCCGAACAGCGACAGGAGCAGGATCGGCAGCGTCTGCAGGGCGGTGATCAGGCCGAGCGCCACCGGCGACCCGGTCAGGTCGAGCACTAGCCAGGCCTGGGCGGTGCGCTGGAGCCAGGTGCCGCACTGCGAGACGAGCTGGCCCGAGATGAACAGGCGGTAGTTGTAGCTGTCGAGGGCGCGAAAGGTGCGGCTGGCCAGGAGCCGCCGCTGCAGGGCCAGGGCTGGCTCGCCGAGCCCGGCGCCGCGGCCGGCGGCCATTCCCTCGGTCGCCGCCGCCTCCGCCCCGTCGAGCGGCTGGGCGGCGTGCGGCGGCGACTGCTCCGGCTCCGTGTCGATGCGCATGAATGTATTATCTCTCGCGGCGGCCGCGCTTCCCGGCCTTTATCGGTCCGGCTGGCCCGCGGGCTGTTCCCGGCCTGTCCGCGACCCGTGGCCTGAAGAAGCATGGGACGTGCCGCGCGGAAGGAGGTAGCTATGGGCACGCCAACCGTGAGTCGTCGGCGGTTCCTGGCGGGAGCGAGCGGCGGGGGCGCGGCCCTCGCCCTGGGCCTGGCGGGCGGCGGGCCGGCCGCGGCCGCGCCGGCGCCGCAGGGCGCGGTGGCGCCGGGGCCGGCGCTGCTCGAGGAGCTCGCGCAGTACGCGGACATTCCCCTGTCGCCGGAGCGCGCCGCCCAGCTCGCGCCGGTGCTGGCCAGTCCGCTGGCGGTCGTCCGCGGGCTGCAGCCGGTCGACTACGACAACCTGGAGCCGGCCGTCGCCTTCCGCGCCCAGATGGGAGGGTAACGTGAGCGCGCAGGAGCTCGTCTACCTCTCGCTGCGCGAGGCCGCGGACCGCGTGCGCCAGCAGCAGGTGTCGCCCGTCGAGCTGCTCCAGGCCGTGCTGGCCCGCACTGACGCCCTCGAGCCGCGGATCCACGCCTACATCACGCCGACGTTCGACGAGGCGATGGCGGCGGCGCGCCAGGCCGAGCGCGAGATCATGGCCGGCCGCTACCTGGGCCCGCTGCACGGCATCCCGGTCGCCCTCAAGGACAACTATTGGACGCGCGGCGTCAAGACCACGGCTGGCTCGAAGTTCCTCGCCGACTTCGTGCCGACGGAAGACAGCACGGTGGTGGCGAAGCTGCGGGCGGCCGGCGCGGTGATCACCGGCAAGCTGAACATGCACGAGCTGGCGATGGGCGGCACCACGGACAACCCCCACTACGGCACGACCCACAACCCGTGGGGGCTCGACCGCGTCCCGGGCGGGTCGAGCGGTGGCTCGGGCGCGGCCGTCGCCGCGGGCTACTGCTACATGGCGATGGGCACGGACACGGCCGGCTCGGTCCGCAACCCGGCCGCCTTCTGCGGCACGGCCGGCCTGAAGCCCACGTATGGCCGGACGAGTATCTTTGGCATCGTCCCCTACGCCTGGACGATGGACCACGCGGGGCCGCTGACGCGCACGGTCGAGGACGCCGCGCTGGTTCTGAACGCCATCGCCGGCTACGACCCGAAGGACGACGGCTCGGCCGACGTACCGGTGCCCGACTTCACGGCGAGTCTTGGGGCGGGCGTGGCCGGGCTGCGGCTCGGCGTGCCCCGGTCCTACTTTTTCGCGCCGCTCGACCCGGAGGTGCGCATGGCGATCGACGCCGCGATCGGCGTGCTGCGGGACCTCGGCGCCACCGTCGAGGACCTGGACTGGCCCGGCGCCGAGCCGGCGATCCCGATCTACCAGCTCATCCGCGGGCCGGAGTCGGCGTCGTTCCAGGAGAAGTTCCTTCAGCATCCCGAGGATTACGGCGCCGACGTGCGCGCCACGCCGCAGACGGGCGCGCTGGTGCTGGCCACCGACTACCTGCGCGCCCAGCGCGTGCGCGCGGCGCTGCGGGCCGAGCTGGCCGACCTGCTCACGCGCGTGGACGCCCTGCTCACGCCGACGACGCGGACGACGGCGCCGCGCATCGGCGAGCAGGTCACGGAGATCGACGGCCAGCCGGTCAGCGCGTCGCTGCCAGGTATCGGCAACACCGTGCCGTTCAACCTGACCGGCGCGCCGGCGTTGTCGGTACCCTGCGGCTTCGCGCCCGACGGGATGCCGATCGGGCTGCAGATCGCCGGCCGCCCCTGGGACGAGGCGACGGTGCTGCGGATCGGCGCCGCCTACGAGCAAGCGACGCCCTGGCACCAGCGGCACCCCGATCTGTAGGGATCCGGCTCCGGCGGTTCTGTCAGGCTTTCCGGGCGCCGCTGGCGAGGGCCGCGCGGCGGCGCCCGGCCTGCTGCCGCCCGGCCATCGGCGTCCAGCGCGCGAGGCTGTTCGCGCTGACAAGCAGCCGCTTCCCGTTCGGCTTGGCAGGCTGGGCGATCACTTCTCCGCGCTGGATCGCCTGATGGAGCCCGGAGAAGGCGACGCCCTTGCGCCGTGCCGCCTCCACGGTGGGCACCCATTCGTCGGTGAGTGGGTCGCGCGAGGGATCGTCGCCGGGCTCGGCACCGACCCGGTCTTGCAGGATGCCGAGCCGGTCGGCGAGATCGTGAACGGCCTGGAACAAGGGATGGGCCCAGACCGTTCGGGTGACTACTCCACCCGTAGCACGCATCAGCGGGTTTTCCGGGCCGTGCAACAGGCGGTTGAAGAACTCGGTGAAGTCAAGTCCTGCTCGGTACGCGGAGATGCATCGATCGAAGTAAGCTTGCTCTTCGGTGGTCAAGCTGCTCAGGTCGAGGACCATGCCGTCGAGCGTCGTGTAAGTCAACATCCTGCCCTCCGTTATCTAATATACAGCATTTGCTAGATATAGACGAATGGGCGGATTAGCCCCCGCCGTCCCAGATTTCCGGCACGCCGGCGACCTTGATGTAGATAGCGACTTGCCGAGTCTCGACGCGCACCCAGCGCACGAGGTCGAGCCAGGCTGGAAGCTGGCCCCAGGTCCGGATGGCGACCATGAAGGCGCGCGTCTGGTCGCGGTAGGTCTGGCCCGCGGCATCGACCCACGCGCCTCGGACGCTATCCTACTCGGTGAAGCCGCCAAACTCTGCCAGAAGCCGGTCCTCCAGCGCCGACCAGAACCGGCGCGAGAACCGCCGGCCCGCGTTATCTCGCTCCGGCACCAGGAACATCGTCTCGATCACTGCACGGTCCCCCACCCGATTGCACCGCATTGTGCGCCAAAGCGGTGGAGCATCGGTAGGTGTGCTGGCTGAGCAGGTCGAGGGAAGGCGGTGTGGCTACGGAATCTTACGCGGTCGCGGTTCGTGCCTGCCCCGAGGGACTGGCGCGAGCGGTGCGGTGGGAAGCTCAGCCGACGTGGCGGACGCGGGTGGGGAGAACGTTTAGCTCCTCGGCGCCGCTGGCGGTGACGACGACGCCCGCCCCGAGGTTGACGCGGTGCGTGCCGAGGCAGGCGTTCGGCTCCAGTTCGAGGCCCATGCCGGGTTGCAGGACCAGGTCGCCGCGGCGGATGCCGGGCGTCCCCTGGCCCTCGATCGCCTCCTCGCGCGTGCCGGCGAGCTGGTGGCGGTTCACCGGCGTGAAGCCGGTCGAGCCGAAGGTGAGGGTGTGGGCGAGAGGCGTCTTCGCCCAGCAGCCGGCCGCGCGGATCGGCGCCTCCATCGCCCGCACGACGTCGGCGAAGGTCGCGCCCGGGCGGACCGCCGCCAGGCCGGCCTCGTAGGCGCGGCGGGCGACGACCTCGCAGCGGCGGTTCTCCTCGTCCAGCGGGTCGAGGGCGACCGACATCTGGACCTGCGCCTCCTGGCCGCCGTAGCAGGTG
>Ga0070739_10005931_pt1 | contig 13673 bp, 8 predicted proteins | sample Coa_R1_7_FD_66445 | JGI IMG/M metagenome (GOLD analysis project Ga0070739, IMG submission 66445) | Surface soil microbial communities from Centralia Pennsylvania, which are recovering from an underground coalmine fire - Coalmine... | ecosystem: Environmental > Terrestrial > Soil > Unclassified ... | reverse complement strand
ACGGTGCCCGCAAAGGTTTGGCCGACACGGCCCTCAAGACCGCCGACTCCGGCTATCTGACGCGCAAGCTCGCCGACGTGGCTCAGAACGTCGTCATCACCATGCACGACTGCGGCACCACGCAAGGCGTCAGCAAGGGCGTGGTTTACAAGGGCGAGCAGATCGAGCGTCCGTTGTCCGAAACGATTCGTGGCCGCGTCAGCCGCAATCCGATCAAGGATCCGGTGTCCGGGCAAACAATCGTCGATGAGAACGAGATGATCTCCTGGGAGGCGGCCCGCAAGATCGAGTCGATGGGTATCGACAAGATCCTAGTGCGTTCGCCGATGACCTGCCAGGCCCCGTTGGGCGTGTGCCGGCTGTGCTACGGCATGGACTTGGCTACCGGAGCGCTGGTTGAGGAAGGCATGGCCGTCGGCATCATCGCGGCTCAGTCGATCGGTGAGCCGGGAACACAGTTGACCATGCGAACCTTCCACATCGGTGGCGTAGTCAAGCGCGAGATGGGCGAGTCGGAGGTCAAAGCCAAGAAATCCGGCATCGTCCGCTACGAGCGCATCACCGATGTCCTCAACGACAAGGGCGAGCGCATCGCCCTGGCCCGCAACGGCGAGATCAAGATCGTCTCGCCCAAGGCGGCCGGTGCCAAAGACGAGAAAGAACTGGAAAGCTATGCCGTGCCCAACGGTGCCGTGCTGATGGTCGAGAACGGGCAAACCGTCCAGGAGCGGCAAGTTCTGTGCAAATGGGACCCGCACATCACGCCCATCGTCGCCGAGTTCTCCGGACGCATACGCTTCGACGAAATCGTCGAGGACCAGACGCTGAAAAAGGAACGTGACGAGGCCACCGGCGCCGAGCGCTGGGTGATCCTCGAACACAAGGGCGACCTGCACCCGCAGATCATCATCGAAGATGAGCGCGGCCAGATTCTCGCCACCTACTACATGCCGGAAAAGGCGTACCTGGAAGTGCGTGAAGGCATGAAGGTTTCGGCCGGCACGCTCTTGGCCAAGACACCGCGCGAAGTGTCCGGCACCCAGGACATCACCGGTGGTTTGCCGCGTGTCACGGAAATCTTCGAGGCGCGAACGCCGCGCGATCCGGCCAAGATGGCCGAGGTGGCCGGCATCGTTCGCTTGGGCGAAAAGAAACGCGGCAAGCGGCTTATCTACATCCAGCCGGTCGATGACAACGGCAAGCCCGTCGGTGAGGAGCGCGAGCACCAGGTGCCGCCCGGCAAGCACCTGGCCGTCCACACCGGCGACCGCGTCAAGGAGGGCCAGCGCCTGGTGTTCGGCCCGCTGGTGCCGCATGAGATCCTCAAAATCTCCGGCATCGAGGAAGTGCAGCGTTATCTGGTGACGGAAGTGCAGTCGGTCTACCGCAGTCAGCGCGTGGACATCGACGACAAGCACATCGAGATCATCGTGTCCCAGATGCTGCGCAAGGTGAAGGTCGAGACGATGGGCGACACCGGCTTGCTGCCCGGCAGCGTCATCGACAAGTTCGCCTTCCGCGCCGTCAATGATCGCCTCAAGGAATGTGTGAAGATCAAGGATCCCGGCGACTCCAAGTTCATCGCCGGCAAGATCGTCACCAAGGAAGCCTTCGAAGAAGAGCGGGCGAGTTTGGAGGCCGACGGCAAGGAGTTGCCGACCTACACAACGCCGATGCCGGCGACGTGCAGCACGCAGTTGCTTGGCATCACCAAGGCGGCGGTGCAATCGGACAGCTTCATCTCGGCGGCGTCGTTCCAGGAAACGACCAAGGTGCTGACCGAGGCGGCGTTGGCCGGTAAGGTCGATTACCTGGTTGGCCTGAAGGAGAACGTCATCCTTGGCCACCTGGTTCCGGCCGGCACCGGCTTCCGCACGCATCAGGAGGCGGAGGTGCGGCTCAATGCGCCGGCACTACGAGCTGCCCTCGATGGCGAACCTGCCGAGGAGGCCGCCGATCAGCCGGAAATTGTCGGGGCCACGGAGTAGCCTCCGGCGAGCGGGGTCGCGTAAGCGCCCCGAGTACTTCCTTACGTGACCGCGCTCGCTGGTGCTTGCTCTCTCGGGGCGCTTACGCGACCCCGCTCGCCGATTTTGTCTTGACCATTGCCCTCTGGGACACTACCGTAATCTTCCTGAGACTCATTCATCCGAGAAGAGATCGATATGCCGACCATCAACCAATTAGTTCGCAAACCGCGCGTGACGCAATACCGCCGGCCCAAACATCCGGCGTTGCACGGCTGCCCTCAGAAGAAGGGCGTGTGTTTGCAAGTCAAGATCATGACGCCCAAGAAACCCAACTCGGCGCTGCGCAAAGTGGCGCGCGTGCGTCTGTCCAACGGAGTCGAGGTGACGGCGTACATTCCGGGCGAGGGGCACAATCTGCAAGAGCACTCGATTGTGCTGGTGCGCGGCGGCCGCGTCCGCGACCTACCCGGCGTCCGCTATCATATCATCCGCGGTGTTCTGGACGCCCAGGGCGTGGCCGACCGCAAACAGGCACGCTCGAAGTACGGCGCGAAGCGCGAAGGCAAGTGATGTAGGAGTCGAATTGTGGCTCGGCTCACTGTTGCGCTGATCCGCATTCGGGTAAACCTGTCCGTCTCAATGAGGAGTGGATGGACGTGATGATGGAACTCAAACTGACGCTCGGTTTCGTGTGTTGTGGTTGCGAGGAGTGTGTAACGGTCACTGTGGAGTGCCGAGGAGAAATAGTGAGGGACCAGGACTTGCCTGCCGTCAAGGTGCCGTGCCCGACGTGCGGCACAATTAATCAATTATCGTTTGAGACCAATGGCACGGTTCGGTCTGTGCGGCCTTGTGTGTGTTATCGGCCGCTGCCGCAACCGTCGCTGAATTAACAGAGCCGCGCACGCAGCGGAGTAAGCGGCCGACGCACGCCACCGCTTACTCCGCTGCGCTGCATGCACGACTCGGATAAATCAACTGACTGAGAACCAACCATGGGAAAGCGAACCGCCAGTAAAGAAACCCTTGAGCAAAATGCTCGCCTGAGCGGCCAACCGGAGTTGGCCGTCAAGTTCATCAACTGCATCATGTGGCAGGGCAAGAAAGCCACCGCTATGCGCATCTTTGATGGTGCGCTACAGCAGATCAAGAAAAGGATGCCGGATGCCGACCCGATGGACGTGTTCACTCAAGCGGTCGAGCACGTCAAGCCGACCGTCGAAGTGCGCTCCAAACGTGTCGGCGGTGCTACCTATCAGGTGCCGATGCAGGTGAACAAGAAACGGCAGCAGAGTTTGGCCATCCGCTGGATCATCGATGCGGCGCGAAACAAGTCTGGCCGGCCAATGTACTTGCGCCTGGCCGACGAGTTGATGGCTGCCTACCGGCGCGAAGGTGAGGCCATGACCAAGCGCGAAAACACCATCAAAATGGCCGAATCGAACAAAGCCTTCGCCCACTTCGCCTGGTAAGCGCCTGGAAGAAGAATTCACCGCAGAGGACGCAGAGAGCGCAGAGAAAAGACAGAAGTAAAAAGCACGAAGGGTCGGTTTGGCGCTCCGCGACGAGCCATCCTCTCGATATGCTTAACTCTGTCTTTCCTCTGCGCTCTCTGCGTTCTCTGCGGTGAATTTTTTTTGGACTGGGGCGATGGGAGTTGTCATGGCCGCTGCCAAGATCGACATCAGCAAGTTCCGCAACTTGGGCATCATTGCCCACATTGATGCGGGCAAGACCACGACCACCGAGCACCTGCTCTACTACAGTGGCGCTACGCACCGACTCGGCGCCGTGGACTCCGGGAATACCACCACCGATTACGATCAGGAAGAGCAGGAACGCGGCATCACGATCTACAGCGCCTGCATTCCCTTCCAGTGGCGCGACTGCACCATCAACCTCATCGACACGCCCGGCCATGTCGATTTCACCGCCGAGGTCGAACGCAGCTTGCGTGTTCTCGACGGTGCCGTTGTTGTTTTCGATGCTCAGAAGGGTGTGGAGGCGCAGTCAGAGACGGTGTGGCGGCAGGCCGACAAGTACCAAGTTCCGCGGCTAGCCTTCATCAACAAGATGGACGTGGTCGGCGCGAACTTCGAGAACGTGCTGGAAGCCATCCGCCGCCGCTTGGCCGGCAATCCTGTGCCTATCAACATCCCCATCGGTTCCGGCTCCGTCAAGGACAGCGCCACGCCTTTTTCGGGGATTATCGATCTCCTCTCGATGCAAGCTCTTTACTTCGATCCCGCAGACCAGGGAAAGACGTTCCGCACCGAGCCAATCCCCGACAAGCTGCGAGCCAAGGCCCAGAGCTGGCGCGAGAAGCTGTTCGATCAACTAACGCAGCGCGACGAGCGCGATCAGTTGACCAGCGCCTACCTCGAAGGAAAGGACATTTCTGCCGAAACGATTCGGGCCGTGCTGCGCGAGCAGACGCTCAGGGGTTTCATTCAGCCGGTGTTGTGCGGATCGGGACGCGAACATATCGGCATTCAGCCACTTTTGGATGCCGTGACCTGGTATCTGCCCAGCCCGCTCGACCGTCCGCCGGTGACGGGTGTCAATCCCAAGAAGAAGGACAAGGAAGAAAAGCGCAAACCCGATCCCAAAGAGCCGTTTTGCGGCCTGGTCTTCAAAATCGTCGCGGATGTCAAGGGCGAGTTGTATTTCCTGCGCGTCTATTCCGGCACGTTGAAAGCCAACAGCCGCCCTTACAATCCTGGGCGCGACGGCAAGGAAATGGTCAGCAAACTCTATCACACCGAAGCCGACCCCCGACAACGCACCGAAGTCTCCGAAGTGGTTGCCGGCGACATCGTGGCCATCATCGGCATGAAAGAGTCGATCACCGGCGATACTCTATGCGATATTCAGCATCCGATTTTACTCGAACGCATCCAGTTTGCCGAAGCGGTCGTCAGTCGTTCCATTGAGCCGGAATCGTCCGCCGATAAGGACAAGCTCATCTCCGTCCTCAACATCCTGCGCAAGGAAGATCCGACCTTCACCTGGAACACGGACAAGGACACCGGACAAACGCTGATGAACGGCATGGGCATGTTGCATCTGGAGATCAAGCAGCACCGCATGGAGCGCGATTTTCGCCTCAAAGTGCGTGTCGGCCAACCGCGCGTCAGCTACCGCGAGACAATCCGCAGTGCCGTCACCGTGACGGGCGAGTGCATCAAGCACGCCGGCCAGGGCGGCTTGTTCGCCAAGCTGCAAGTGGCGTTCGAGCCGTACAAGGGCGAAGAATCGATTATCGTCGAATCGCGTCTGCCGCCGGACAAGCTGCCGCCGTTGTTCGTCGCCGCCGCCGAGCAGGGAGTGCGCGGCGCCTTCGATTCCGGCGAGTTGGGTTTCCCCGTGATGAACGTCAAGGCGGTGATCCTCGACGGCGAGATGGACGAGCAATTATCCAACGACACAGCGTTTCAGGCCGCCGGCGCCGACGCCGTTCACAGGGCGATGCGCGACAATATGGTGCTGTTGGAGCCGTGGATGAAATTGGAAGTGATAGTGCCCGACGAGTTCCTCGGCCCGGTGACATCAGACCTCAATGCGCGGCGAGCCGAGATCAACAAACTCGAAAACCGCGATGGCATCTGTACGCTGGAGACGATCGTGCCCTTATCGAAGATGTTCGACTATGCGGACAAAGTGCGCAGCCTCAGCCAAGGTCGCGCATCGTCCTCGATGGAGCCATATCGGTATCGCCCGGCGCCGGAGGAAGTTCTGCGTGCGCTGCTGCATTCGGAGGAGAATTACTGAGCAAGGGGTCATTTCGTGCTGACAGAATCGCCCCATCATGGTATTTTGCGGCGGCGCGAACGTTTATCTCAGGAGGCCGTCGTATGGACGCCATGGAATGGCTCTTGATCGCCACAGGATTCACCGGAGCGCTGACGCTGCTCTATCTGCTCCGCATTGCCTATCATTCCTGGTTTACGCCGCCATCGGTAGAGGCGCATTTTTCGCCCAAGGGCGGCTGCACCGAAGCGATTGTCCGCGAAATTCAGCATGCCCGCCATGAAATCCTCGTGCTAGCTTACTCCTTCACATCGAAACCCATCGCCCAAGCGTTGGTCGATGCCAAGCTGCGCGGCGTCCACGTCGATATTGTGCTCGATCACAGCAACGAGCATGAAGTGTACACCGACATGCACTTCTTTTTGGAACAAGGATTGACGCCGATGATCGATCCGCACCATGCCATCGCGCACAACAAAGTCATGGTGATCGACAATCGCACCCTGCTGACCGGCAGTTTTAATTTCACACAGCACGCCGAGAACGAAAACGCCGAGAACTTGCTCGTCATCAAGGGTCATCCGGAGTTGGTGCGAACCTACAAGAGCAACTTCCAGACACACCGCTCGCACGCCCGCGCCCCCGAAGTGAAGGCAGGGGAGAACAAGGCCGCAACCCGGCACGCGGCCTAAGGCGGAAGAGAGTCACCACGAATCACACGAATAACACGAATAAGAAACCTAAAAGCAGAAGCATTGATCTAGTGCTTCTGCTTTTTTGCTATTTCTTTTTTGTCTTTCATTCGTGTTATTCGTGTGATTCGTGGTGGCTTTTTTGCGTGAAGATCAGCAGGCCCATCCCTTCGGGGCGCAGCGATTCCTCCGGCGTTTCGGCGGGCAACGACAACGCTTGCACGCCGCGGCCGGGCAGCACACGCACCACGTTGCAGGCCCATGTTCGTCCGGCGGTGATACCGTCGCTGGTCAGCGCCACTAACGGAATCGCCGCCTCGGCGACCCAGCACGTCGGTTCGCTATGCACTGCCACAAACCAGCGCGGATCCCAGGTTTTGTCGCCCCAGCAATCCTCGCATACGCAGCCGCGCTGATCGATTTGCAAGTGGTAGCAGGTGCAATAATCGCGGTCGAGATCGAGCAGAATGCTGACGCGATCATGGCCGCGCAGGTCGGCGTCGCGCGTGCGCGGTTTGACCGGCGGCGCGTAGCAATTGGCCGGGTGAGCACACTTGAGGGAGATGTAGAGAAAATCATGATCGTAGGCGAAATGTACCTCGGTAGGACACTCCTTCACTGTATCGACTGTATCACCCGCGGCGTTTTGCAGCTTGCTCGACTTGCTCTGCCAGCACGCATCGGCGAGGGTGCCGTCGAGCAGCGGTCGCTCGTCGGCGAAGCGGCAGTTTAACACCGGCTTGGGCGGCGCGCCGTTGCGATTGATTAGCCATAATTCGGACAACGCAGCAGAGCGCCAGGGTCCGTCCGGTTGGCGGCTGACGAACTGCGTATACCACTTTTGTGGAGTCTGAAAATCGCCGAGATTGCGCCGTGCCGCCTGCAAGCAAAACTGCAGCGACGGATCGTTGGACAGCAGCGGCCCAAAGCCGGCCAAGCGCGGTTCCAGGACGAGACTGCTTTGATACCATTGGAGTATTTGATCCTTGGTGGCGAATAAGAACGTCTGCTTATCGCGCTCGGCTGTCAGCAGTTCCGGCATCTCCGGCGGCTTGTTCATGCCCGGTTTCCACGCCGGCATTTTGATGCCCGGTACGCCCGCATCCGGATCACCCGGCTTGCCCAATGTTGATCCCTTCTTGATCGGCATGCCATGTTGCTCGGACTCGACAACGAGAAATTGGCCCAGCTCGTGACGATGCCGGGCTTCGGAGCTGCTGTTATGGCGAATCAGCCAGTGGTAGCTTTCCATCGCCAGCGGATGCACCGGATAGCGCTCGATTAACAGGAGGAAGACTTCGCGGGCCAGAGTCCATTGTCCCATACGGACGTAACGATTGGCCACGGCGAAGGCGGTGGCCGCCGCCATGTCGTCCGGCATGTCTGTGAGCATGGGACCGATGTTGGCTAACAGACGATTGGGATCGTTCAAGCTGCCGGCTGGCGTTTCAGACAGCGTCCGCAATGTCGAGCATTGGCGGATCGCCTTCACCAACTCTTCCGGCATCTCTCCGGTGCCGGCGATGGCGCGTCGCGCCAGTCCGCCGGCAGGAAGATCGATCCCTTGCATGAGTTCGTGATGACTTGCCGCATCCTTTATGTGGGCGGCAAGCAAGCGGAAGTCGCGGTGATCGGGCAGTTGGACGGCGCTTCCGGCCAACAGCGACGAGGGTGCCGCTGCGAATTCGCGCGGCGGGGCTTGCAAACGCGAAGCAATCTCCGTCAGATCGAGCCGCACCTGTATTGGTTGCGAATCGCAGACGTTGTACGCCTTGGCGGCCTGCCAAGGACTCAGTCCCAGACCACTGAGTTGTTCGGGAAACGTCTTGGCATCGCCGGCTTTCTCGAAGGCAGCCTGTACCGCCTCGGCCAGCAAGGAATCGCAGCCAAAACCGTTGGGTTTTTCTTCGCCATTATCTGTAATGATGACGGCAGGCTGCCACATACGGATCGTCAATACCAGCTGACGCAGCAGTTGATCGGCAGCCTGATCTTCCTGCATCGCGTTCCAGGCGCGGAGCAGTTCCATGCGGGGAACGCGGAGAAGGTGCGATGAGACGGGAAAGGCCCACAGCATCTCGCCGGCCGCACCGCCGGCCTGGCGCACAGCAGTCGAGAAACGCGCCGCCTCACTGGAACGATCCAGCGCCGCTGTCGTCAAATCCGACGCGGTCACACGCAGAGCGGCACAGAGATAGCCCTCCTGCCCACCGAGTTGAGCGATGGTATCCAGCGGAATGCCGCCGGGACGCGCGTGCAAAAACAGCACGGCCGCTCGCTGTCCGCCACGATGCTGCACCTGCCAGGTCTTGCCGGCGTCGCTGGTCGCCATAATGGTCCCCAGTTCGCCGACGGCCCAGCCATGCTGCTCATCAGTAAAGAAGATGCCGTTGAGCGGCAGCTGCTGGCCGGTGCGCACGACCTGCCAGCTTTGGCCGCTATTGTCGCTGTGCAGTGCCACAGAGCCGGGTCGGCCCACAACCCAGTAATGCTTGCCGATGCCATGCACCGCATGAAAGTCCCAGGCCCGGCGGACATTCTCATCCACATCCAGCCCGACGTATTTCCACGTTGAGCCGCGCGTATGCTCGCTGCGAAGAATCAACCCGCCCTGTCCGACCGCCAAGCCGTCCTCGCCGCGCAGCTGCACGTCACGCAAACTGCGGCCGCCCAGGGTATCCATGTTGACCTGAAAGACGCGATCCTTCCGCACCGTCGCCAATCGGTTCCACGCACCAACCAAGGCGCCTTCGCCGTTGTCGGAGAATGCCGCCGCCAGCCACGACGACGACCGTGTGCCCGGCACCGGCTGCCAGTTGCGTCCGCCATCGGTCGTCACGAACGCGCCCGATGGATGTGCATCGCTGCCGTCGCCGACGAGATAGCCGACCTTGTATCCGGCGCGCTCATCGACGAAGCGCACGCGATTGAGTCCCGGCATCATGTTGAGCATGAGTCGCTGCCACTTGATTCCGCCATCCTTGGTGAACAGGATGACACCGGTGCTGCCGCCGCCTCGCAACTCCTCCCGGCCGACAACCCAGCCGGTGTACGGATCGAGGAAGTGCAGCGAACGCAGCGAGGCACGGACGCCGCTGGGTTGGCGCTCCCAGTGTTTGCCGCCGTCGATGGTATGCCAAATCACGCCCTCATCGCCGACCGCCCAGCCTTCGCGATTGTCCCAAAACTGCACCGCATGGAGCGCCGCATCTTCGAAATTGCGCAAGTCGGCGCCGCGTACGGTCGGACGCATCACCGTCGCCAAGACGATCACCGATAGCCAAGGGGTGCGAAGAGATCGCATGAATGGTCCTCGCTTCTTGCCTTGTCAGCCGCAGCGCCGGCGGGGGATGCCGACAGTTTGGCCAGCCATGCTTAGCCGGAACTTCCCGTCGGGTCAAGGCGTTCCCCTTCCGCTTATGCCTGTCGAAGTAGGCATCGAAGCCACCCACGCTAATTCTTGATGATGTCTACGTGAACGCTTTTACAGAGATGGTCGCGAAGCCTCGTCACACTATCTTGAGAAAAAATCAAAAAAATAAAAAAATCATGTCCACTTTTGCCTGCGAATTTCGATTAGTTAATTGAGGCAGCCGTGCCCTCCGTCGGCAGCGACGGCCCTCCACCCGTTTCTCTCCTCAATCAAACCGAAGGAGGAAAGCGGCGAATCAAGAAAAGATGGGATTTCTCGACTAAACGTGGTATATTAGCATTCAGGAACAGTACGTTCCTCGGTGCAGCCTTAGAATGGTGGCGAGCAATCATGCCTGCACAGCTTATAGCCTTGGATTACGGGCCCAGCATCTTGCTGGATAAGCCGATTTTGTTGCTCGGCCGGCATCCGGAGTGCGATATTCAAATCGACTCGCGGAAAATCTCGCGCCGCCATTGTTGTATTGCGCAGGTCAGCGATTACCTGGTGGTTCGCGATCTGGGCAGCACCAACGGCATTCGTATCAACGGCATCCGCATCGTTGAGGGAAAACTGAGCGCAGGTGATGAACTGACGATTGGTAACCATCGCTACAAGGTGGCCTGGGATGAGGAGGATCCCGGCCCGGTCGTCCCGCAATCCTCCGCTCAATCTCTCTCGCCGCCGGACCGAGGCCCCAAAGCGGAGGGCAGATCGCCTAAACGGGCTTCTCGTGATCCGTCGCCGGTGGAAGACATCGAAGACGAAATGCTCGAATCGTGCGATGAGCCAGTGGCACTGGACGAATCCGACGAGCAGGGCCTTCCTATCGCTTTGCCTGCCCAGCCTCCTGCTCCGGAATCTCCGCTACCCAAGAAGGATAATCCCTTGTATCTGCCCGATGAGCTGAGGTTGATGCCGCACAGCGATCTTTTCCGTAAAGGCTCCCCTTTGGCCTCTCCCTCAGGCAGCCAACCGCCTGCATAAGCTATGTGAAGGAACGCGCCGGAACCGTCAGCGACGGACCTTGCTTCCACCTCGTTAGGTTTTGCTTCACCAGTCGATGAGTTTGCCGACGCCCTCATCCTTGGCCCGCGCGTAGACGCGGCTTGCGACGGCGACATCTTCGATGGCTATTCCTAGCGATTTGAACAGCGTCACGTCCTGCGGATGCTTCCGGCCGGGGTAGCGACCGACGATGATCTGCCCCAACTCGCGCACGTCGGTCCAACGCAACGAACCCTCCTCCAGCGGTTGCTGAAAATCGCCGGCTTCAATCCGCGCCTGGTCCTTGCTGTCCACGGCAATTACGGCGCAGCGACGCACGGTCACGCTATCCAACTCGGCCTTGCCGAGAAAATTCGAGCCGATGGCGTTGATGTGCGTGCCTTCAGCAATCCAGTGTCCGGTCAGCACCGGCTCGCGGCTGGTCGTGGCCGTGATAATAATGTCCTTCTTCTCCGCCGCCATCTCCGGGCGCGACACCGGCACAACTTCTGTCTGGCACAGCTCGCTCATCTCGGCGGCAAAGGCCCGACGGCGTTGCTCGTTGGGACTGTAGACTTGCACCTGGCGGATGCGGCGCACACGGCAGATGGCCTGCACCTGCGTGCGCGCCTGTGTCCCACTGCCGTAAAGCCCGACTTCGGTGGCGTCGGGACGGGCCATGTACTGGGTGGCGATGCCGCTGGCCGCGCCCGTCCGCATCTGTCCCAGATAGTCCGCCTGCATCAAGCACAACAGAGCACCCGTTCTGCCATCGAACAGCGGGACGATGAAGCGCGACCCGCTCTTACGGCTAGTCGCGTACACTTTTGCTCCCATGACGCCGAGCGTTTTGGCCGCCGCCGACATGACGTGCAACATGGCGTGATCGGTCTGCACGCGCGCCCGCGGCGTGTTCATCGCTTCGTCGAGGGCCAGCTTGCGCAATCCTTGCTCCACCGCTTCCAAGGCCATGTCCATAGTCAACAGGCAGCGCACATCCTCTTCGGTCAGCAGCAGCACGCCAGGGGAACCGTTTGCCGGATCGGAAGAAGGAGAGGCCATAGATCACTCCGTATTAGTCCTCAATCCGAGCCGCGCACGCAGCGCAGCGGAGTAAGCGGCACGCCCCGCCATGCCGCTTACTCCGCTGCGCTGCGTGCGCGGCTCGGATTAAAAACTATCGCAGAAATTGTTCCAATCGATCCAGTCCCGCTTGCAGCTGTTCGCGGCTGGCCGCGTAGGACAGCCGCACATAGCCCTCAGCGCCGAACGCCGCACCGGCGACCACGTTGACGTGCGCGCATTCCAACGCCGCCTGGCAGAAGCTGATCGAGTCTGTGACCGAACGTCCGCCTAGCGTCCGCCCGAAATGCGCGGACACGTCAAAGAAAGCATAGAACGCTCCCTGCGGCACGAAGCTCTTGACACCCGGCATTTTCTTCAAACGGGCGCAGACGAGATCGCGCCGCGCTTCAAACTCGCGCCGCATGCGTTCAACGCATTCCTGATCGCCCTCGATGGCAGCCAGCGCTGCACATTGACTGACACTGCACGGACACCCCGTCTGCTGGCTTTGAATGTTGCCCATCGCCTTGATGACCTGGACCGGACCCAGCGCCCACCCCATGCGCCATCCCGTCATCGCGTAGGTTTTGCTTGCTCCGCTAATGGTGATGGTACGCTCCGCCAATCCGGGGCGCAGCGTGGCGAAGCACGTCGCATGCGCGTCGCCGAATACCAATCGTTCGTAAATCTCGTCGCTGATGACTGCCAGGTTTTTCTCCAGCACTACGTCGGCCAACGCTTCCAGCTCTTTGCGCGTGTAAACGGAGCCGGTCGGATTACTCGGCGAATTGAGCATCAGCAGCCGGCTGCGCGGGGTCACGGCAGCGCGGAGTTGATCGGGCGTCATTTTGAAGCCCGACTCCAATGTTGTCGGCACCAGGACGTAGCTGGCACCGGTCATCTGCACAAGATCGCTGTAGCTGACCCAGTACGGCGTCGGAATAATGACCTCATCGCCCGGCCCAACCGTCGCGGCCAGGGCGTTGTGCAACGAATGCTTGGCCCCGTTGGAGACGACTACTTGTTCCGGCGTGTAGGAAATGCCGTAGGTCCTTTGATACACACGAGAGATGGCCGTGCGCAATTCCGGGATGCCGGAGGCCGGCGTGTAGCGCGTATGGCCTTTCTGCATGGCCTTGACGGCGGCGGCGCAGATGTGTTCGGGCGTATTGAAATCAGGCTCGCCGAGGCTGAAATCATAGACGGTGATCCCCTCGGCCTTCATCTGCTTGGCCTTGGCGCCGGCCGCTAAGGTGGCCGACGGCTGCACAGCGGCTGCCATTTTCGAGATGCCTATCATATCCGTGTTTCCGTTTACTACAGCCCCCGACTTGCCGGGAGCACACCACCCCCGGCTTGCCGGGGACTATAGGGATAATTTGTAGCATTGTATCGGATCGGCCGGCAGCGTGGAAAGGAGATGACATGCGAGTAGCCCATTTCGTGCAGCGCTATCCGCCGGCGCTGGGCGGCTCCGAGGATTATTTCGCCCGTCTGAGCCGCTATCTCGCCGCTTGCGGCGACCAGGTTACGGTCTTCACCACGACCGCCGTGGACTTACCCGCCTTCTGGTCTACCTCCGGTCGTTGCCTTCGTCCCGGCCGGCGCATCGAAGACGGTGTAGAAATTCGCCGTTATCATCTCTGGCATCTCCCTTATCAAACGCGCGTTCTGAAGGCGTTATCGTTTGTGCCCTATCGTCCGTGGCAGTGTCTTACCGTTTCCTGCAATCCGATTGTCTGGCGCATGTGGGTCGAATCCGGGCAGGCGCGCGAGCGCTTTGATTTGGTCCACGCC
>Ga0070739_10005930_pt1 | contig 13674 bp, 12 predicted proteins | sample Coa_R1_7_FD_66445 | JGI IMG/M metagenome (GOLD analysis project Ga0070739, IMG submission 66445) | Surface soil microbial communities from Centralia Pennsylvania, which are recovering from an underground coalmine fire - Coalmine... | ecosystem: Environmental > Terrestrial > Soil > Unclassified ... | reverse complement strand
TGGAAACAGTCGGCCAGTGCGCTGTTGATCAAGAGCATTCGCAAAGTGCATGCGGGCGAAATCTGGCTGGACAATCGCATGACGGCCGAGGTTCTTGATGCGTTTAAACAATCCAGCGAATCGGCTCCCCGCCGCGAGAAAAGCGGGTTGAGTCCGCGCGAACGCGAGATCGTCCAGCTCGTTGCTCAGGGCTACCGGAATCGGGAAATAGCCGAGAAGCTGTTCATCAGCGAGCAGACAGTCAAAAACCACCTCCACAACATTTTCGATAAACTCGGCGTCTCCGACCGGCTCGAGCTGGCTCTCTACGCCATTCATCACCGGTTGATCGAGAGCGCCTGACGAAAACTCATCCCCCCGAACGCTGTTCTAGTACTTTGGTTCTCGATCATTCGATCCATTGAGCTCCCGCTGCGAACATGCTAGGGTGCCGCGAGGGAGGAGTTATGGCGACCCGCGTGGACCTCGACCGGCGCGCAGCGAAGCGATTTCGACTGCAGCTCCCGCTTTCCGTGCGGTGGATTGACGGCGGTGTCGCCGGCGAGGCTCTGACCGTGTCGCGCGATATCAGCTCGCGCGGTGTTTCTTTTCTGCTGCCGCGGCCCATTTCTGTCGGGGCGCTCGTCGAGGTGACCCTGACGCTTACCCACGAACTGACGCAGGCCGGACCCGTGCGCGTGCGGTGCTTGGGTCGTGTGGTACGCTCACACCAAGAAACGGACGGCGCCTATCGGCTTTCGGCCGCCATCGATCGTTACGAGTTCCTCCGTTCCTGAAACGCCGCGACGATCAATCCCCACAGGGGGCCTGGGACGAGCCGGTCGTAGATGTAGGGGAAGCTGCGAGCTGCCGTTCCAGACGCTGGAGTCGCTCGTAAATTTCCGGGAGCCGGCGGAACAAAGCCACGCACTTCAACCACAGAGCATTTTCGATCGCCGGGTAGCCCGAATACACAGCATCGGCCGGAACGTCGGCGGGAACCCCACTCTGGGCCGTCAGGACGGTGCGGTCACCGATGGTGAGATGGCCGGCAACACCCACCTGGCCGGCGAGAATGCACTGACTGCCGACCCGAGTCGAACCTGCCAGTCCAACCTGGCCGCAGAGCAGCGTGTTTTCTCCGATACGGCAGGAGTGGCCCACCTGGACGAGGTTATCCAACTTGGAGCCGCGACCGATTTCGGTCACTCCGACCGTGGCCCGATCGACACAACTGTTGGCCTGAATCTCGACTTCATCGTGCACAACGACGCCCCCGACGGGGCGGAGTTTGTACCAGCGGCCCTCAGGTGTGCGGGCGAAGCCAAAGCCGTCACAGCCGACCACCGCCCCGTTTTGGAGCACCACCCCGTTGCCCAGGCGGCAGTATTCGCGGACTACAGCGTGCGAATGGGCAAAGAAGTCGTCGCCGATCTGCGCGCCGCGGTAGACGACGACAAAACTGTGCAAAACAGCATTTCGGCCGATCACGACCTCGTCATCAATGAAGCAGTAGGGTCCGATATGCGCCCCCGGACCGATGCGGGCCGTCGGTGCAATCACGGCCGTAGGGTGAACGCCTGGCGGGTAGGTCGGACCCGTGGAGAAGAGCTCGAGGGCGCGCGCAAAGGCATAGTAGGGGTGCGGCGAGCGCAGCGTAGGCAGTGGAAGCGCACCTGCGTCGGATCCAGCGATGATCGCCGATGCACGCGTGCGCGCCACAAAGCGACGATAACGGCGGTTCGCGAGGAACGTCAGATCTCCGGGCTGTGCCTCCGGCAGCCCCGCGACCCCGTGAATCTCGATTTCCGGGTCGCCTTCGAGTTCACAATTCAACCGATGAGCAATCTCCCCCAGCTTCATGACCTGTCTCCTTGACCGGAAAGCGTTCCGTCCGACGGTAGAGTCGGGCACTCGGGTGCGGTCGCATCGGCCGCTGTTGGGCGCTAGTTCCGGTTGCGACCGAAAAGCTCGTGCTGGCGGCCGGCCACACGTTCGGTAGGTCTGCGGCTGGCTCCTACCACCCCGAGAACTTTCAATTCCACCAGGGCGCTGCGCGGGATGAACAGGCGAACCGTATTGCCGCGTAGATCCGGTGGTGTCAGGTGCACGCCGGAATCGAGTAGCGTCAGTAAATCGTTCGGGACGATACCTTCCAGCTCCCCGCCGTCCCGCATGCGGAGCCGCACCCACAGTCCTTCCATCTTGGGACGCGTGAGGAAGGCTTTTCGTTCAGGTTCGAAGTTGTCTTCGAAATTCCGCACAAAATAAATCCCGCTGACGTCGTCCAATGGGACAGATAAACGTTCACCGGCTTCGGTCAAAAGGTCGACAACAGGACCGTGACCCAAACGGCTGGGGTCAACGTATCCGCGGTGAACGGTGCGGTTGAAGCGAACCACAACGACTTTTTTGAAGGTGGAGGACATGCCCGGGCGTTGCCCAGCGAGCGGCAGGTTCGTTGCTCTCCCGGGCGCTTTATGCTATTTTACGCACCCATTGCTGTCAATCAGTTGCGGTCATTGAGCCGCAAGACGGTTTTGGGCAGCGGGCGGCGGACCCACACGGGCCGCCCGTTCTGCGGAGCGGGAGTTCGAGCCGACGCATGCACCCGGCCACCGCGACCGAGCAAGCAGGAAGAGAACCGCAGCTTAAGGCCTTTCTGAGCTATCTGCGCGTTGAAAAAGGACTTGCCCACAATACGCTGCAAGCCTATGGCCGCGACCTGGCGCGGTTTGCAGCCTTCGTGTCAGCCCGGCAGCGGCGTCCGGCCGAGGCAACGCGGGACGATGTGCTGGATTTTCTGACCGACCTTTATCGTCGGGGGCTTGAGAGTCGTTCGGTGAATCGCTATCTGGTCACATTGAGGAATTTTTTCCGCTTTGCATTGGCCGAGGGTTGGACGGCTGCCGATCCCACTTTGCATCTGGAATCGCCACGGACGCGGCGGGATTTGCCGGCCTACCTGTCCGTCGCGCAGGTGCGTCGGCTGCTGGAGCAACCCGATCGCTCGCGGCCCCACGGTGTGCGGGACCGGGCCATGCTCGAGTTGATGTATGCCACCGGCATGCGCGTTTCTGAGCTTGTGGGGCTGACGATAGACGATCTGGATCTTGCGGCTGGGTGTGTCCGTTGTCGAGGCAAGGGGAACCGCGAACGACTCGTGCCGCTCGGGCGCGAGGCGGTCCGGGCGATCGAAACGTATCTGCAGCAGGCTCGCGCCACCCTGCTCAAGGGCCGAAGGAGCCCGTTTCTCTTCATACGCGCAGGTGGCAAACCCCTGAGCCGGGTCCAGTTCTGGCGCCTAGTGAGGCGTTATGGACGTCAAGCCGGGCTTCCCCAGGGGCTCTGGCCACATCGGCTCCGGCACAGCTTTGCGACGCACCTGCTCGAACGCGGCGCCGACTTGCGGGCGGTCCAGACCATGCTGGGACATGCGGACATTTCGACCACGCAGGTGTACACGCACGTGGTGCGCGAACGACTCAAACAAGTCTACAGGGCGCATCATCCGCGGGCCTGAACGGGGTAGCTGGTATGCCCGACTACATGTTCATGCTCGAAACAAGACTGTCGCCCGAGCAGAATGCGGTGCTCGCGCAGGTACAGCAGCTGGCGCAAGAGCACGGAGTCAATGTGTACTTGACTGGAGGCGCTGTCCGCGACCTGCTCAGCGGCCTGCCGATTCGCGACCTGGACTTCACACTGGAGGGGAATCCGCTGCCTCTGGTGCGCGTGCTCGAACGACGGGGCGCGCGCGTCATCGAGCAGGAAACGCGGCTGCAACACTTCGAACTGCTGTTCGCAGGCGATGTAGAGGGCTCCCTGGAAGCGGCCCGCGACGAAGTCTATGCCGTGCCCGGTGGGCGCCCCCATGTGCGCTGGTCCACCATTATGGAGGATCTACGACGGCGTGATTTTGCCTTGAACGCGATCGCGCTCTCGCTCAATCCCGCCTCGCGCGGCCTGCTGCTGGACCCCAACAACGGCGTCGCGGATATTGAGCGTCGGGAAGTGCGCGCGCTGACGATCCACTGCTTCACCAACCAGCCCGTGCGACTGCTGCGGGCGGTGCGCTACTGTGCGCGGCTGGGGTACCGACTGGAGGGGCGCACCGAGGAGTGGTTCGAACTGGCGCTTGAGCGCGGGCTGCACCGGCAGATACCGCCAGCCGACATCGGACGCGAGCTCAAGCAATTGGCCCGGGAGGGCAACCCGTCGGCCGTGCTCAAGGCCTGGGACGAGCACGACTTGCTACCGGTCATTCATCCTCAGTTCCAGCACCGCAGTCCCGACTACGAGGGGCTGGCTCGGCTGGCGCGTGCCGCAGGCACTCTCATGGCAGCGGGAATTCGGCCGCGTTTGTTCGCGCCGGTACTCCATTACGTTTTTGCGCGCCTCGGCCCGCGGGAACGTGCGGCGGCACTGCGCCGCCTCCAATTTTCTGCCGAAGAAGTGGCAGCCGTTACACGGCTCGACGCTCAGGCACGCCAGGTCGTGCGGACTTTGAAGTCGAAAGCGCTCGATGCGCCACGCGTGGCCTGCGCCTTTCTGGACCGGCTGCCGTGCGAATTGCTGGCCTTTGTTCTGGCCGAGTACCCGCAGCCGAAAGTCACCGCCAGAATTCGGCAGTACCTGACGCGGTGGCGCCCCCTGCGTCAGAGCCTTCCTGTCGACGAGCTCAAGGCGCTGGGAGTGCCCCCCGGCCCGCAGTTTGACGCGATTCTCGAGCAACTCTTCGAGATGTTGTTGGCCGGCCGTGGGAAAACACCCGCCGAGCGATCGCGGCTTTTGCGACAGCTTGCCGGGGTGCGAGAGGGAGAGGGGAGGCGGCAGGCCGTTCCAAAGAAAAAGCCCGTGGCGGCAGCGGTTCCTGCTGGCACCACGCGTCCCAGATCGGAAGGTCGCTCGGCGAAAGGCCGGTCGCGGCTCAAGGCCAGCCGCGGCTAGCTCCTTCTCTGTTAGAATCGGTTTCGATGCCGGCGCCCGAGTTTGTCCACCTGCATCTGCACACCGATTACTCACTGCTTGACGGCGCCTGTGACATCAAGTCGCTCGTGGCGCTGGCAGCGGAGTATCGCATGCCGGCGGTCGCGGTGACCGATCACGGCAACCTGTTCGCTGCTGCGCATTTCTACACTGCGGCCGAAGCGGCGGGTATCCGTCCGATTATCGGCTGCGAGGTATATACCACCCGGGGGAGTCGTCATCAGCAGGACGAAAAGGCGGAACGCAGCCATCACCTCGTCTTGCTGTGTGAGACCGACGAAGGGTACCGCAACCTCATCCGCCTGGTCAGCGCCGGCTTTCTCGAAGGGTTCTATTATAAGCCCCGGATTGATTACGAACTGCTCGAGCGCCACAGCCGAGGTTTGATCGCTCTCTCGGGCTGCCTGCGCGGCGAAGTGGCCGAGGCCCTGAGCGAAGGCCGCTACGAAGAGGCGCGTCAGGCCGCCGGCTGTCTGCAAGATATCTTCGGCCGTGGCAACTTCTTTCTGGAAGTGCAGAATCAGGGGCTGGAGGTTCAGAAACCGCTCAACGCACAGCTCGCGCGGCTGTCCCGAGACCTGGACATCCCGCTGGTGGCCACCAACGACTGCCATTACCTCCGCCCCGAGGATGCGCGGGCGCAGGACGTGCTCGTATGTATCCAGACCAACAAAACAATCAGCGACCCGCATCGACTGCGGTTTCCCACGCAGGAGTTTTACTTCAAGTCCGCCGAGGCCATGGCTGCGGCACTGGGGGAGCTGCCCGAAGCGCTTCGACAGACCGTCGCCATTGCCGAACGCTGCCGTGCGCGCGTCGAGCCCGTCGAGAACCCCTTCCCGGAATTCCGCGTTCCACCGGGCGAAACCGTCGACAGTTATTTCGTGCGGGTTGTCCGGGAAGGGTTTGCCCAGCGCGCCGAAAAGCTGCGGGAGCTGGCTCGACAGGGGCAGTTGCGGTATCCCCTCGAAGCCTACGAGGCTCGCCTGAATCACGAAATCGAAACCATCCTTCGCATGCGGTTTGCGGGCTATTTCCTGATTGTCTGGGACTTCATCCGGTATGCGCGTTCGCAGGGGATTCCGGTGGGTCCCGGTCGCGGATCGGCCGCAGGCAGCCTGGTCAGCTATGCATTGGGCATCACCAACATTGATCCGTTGCAGTATGGATTGCTCTTCGAGCGGTTCCTGAATCCCGAACGTGTCTCGCTGCCGGATATTGACATTGACTTCTGCGTGCGTCGGCGGGGCGAGGTGATCGACTATGTGCGGCGGACCTACGGGGAGAAAAACGTTGCGCAGATCATTACCTTCGGCACCCTGGGAGCCCGGCAGGTGATTCGAGATGCTGCCCGCGCACTGGAATTCTCCTACGCCGAGGCCGACCGGCTGGCAAAGCAGATTCCTGCCGAACCAAGCGTCCGTATTGCGGATGTTCTTGAACGTACGCCCCAGCTTCGCGCCCAGGTCGAACGCGATCCGCGCATCGCCGAACTGTTTCGGGTGGCTCAGCGGCTGGAAGGCCTGGCGCGTCATGCCTCGACACATGCAGCCGGCGTCGTCATCTCCCCACGGCCGCTTGAGGATGTGTTGCCCCTCTATCGTTCCGGCGACAGCCCTATCACCACGCAGTACGACATGAAGGCTCTCGAACGGCTGGGGCTACTCAAGATGGATTTTTTGGGGCTGGCCACGTTGACCGTTGTCCACGACACGCTGCAGTTAATTCAGCAGAACCGTGGCCTCCGCCTGGACCTCGAAACCATTCCGCTCGATGACCCGCAGACCTTTGAACTGTTTGCCCGGGGCGATACCACGGGCATCTTCCAGTTCGAATCAGCCGGGATGCGCGACATCCTCCGCCGGTATCGCCCAACCCGCCTGGAAGACCTCACGGCTCTCAACGCGCTCTATCGTCCCGGACCGCTGCAGGGCGGGATGATTGACGACTTCATCGAGCGCAAGCACGGCCGGCGCCGGGTTACCTACGAGTTGCCCGAGCTACGCGAGATCCTCGAGGAAACCTGGGGCGTCATCCTCTATCAAGAACAGGTCATGCAAATTGCCAACCGCCTGGCCGGGTTCTCGCTCGGCGAGGCCGATATCCTGCGCCGTGCCATGGGCAAGAAAAATCGGGAGGAAATGGCCGCGCAGCGCGAAAAATTTGTCAACGGCTGTGAGGCGCGTGGCGTGCCCCGCAGGAAGGCTGAGCGTATCTTCGATCTCATGGCCGAATTTGCCGGCTACGGCTTCAACAAATCCCATTCGTGCGCTTACGCCTTGCTGGCCTATCAGACGGCCTATTTGAAGGTTCACTTCCCGGTGGAATTCATGGCCGCGTTGCTGACGTCGGAAATTGGCAAGACCGACAAGCTGGTCCGCTACATTCACGAAGCCCGGCAGATGGGGATCCGAGTGCTGCCGCCGGATGTGAACGAAAGCGGGCTGTACTTCACTCCCGTGGGTGACGCCATTCGGTTCGGTCTGGCGGCGATCAAGAATCTGGGGGAGGGAAGTGCACAGGGAATTCTGGAAGCCCGCGCGCGCCTGGGGCCATTCCAGAGCCTGTTTCAGTTCTGCGCCTCGATCGAACCGCGTCTGCTGAATCGGCGGATGCTGGAAAGCCTGATTCGTTCAGGTGCCATGGACTGCTTTGGTGTCGGCCGGGCACGCTTGATGGCGGGTCTGGAGGCCGCGTTGAACTGGGGCCAGCGGGTTAGCCAACAGCGGGTACACGGCCAGCACGGGTTGTTCGGCTCAATGGCCGAGGACACCTGGCTGGAACCCGCGCTGCCGGAGGCGGAAGAGTGGTCCGAGACGGAATTGCTGGCGGGCGAACACGCGGCGCTGGGACTCTATATCTCCAGTCATCCGCTGGCGCGCTATGCCGGTCGGCTGCAGGAGTTGCGCGTGGCCGAGCTGGCAACTCTCGAGGAGCGCCGCAACGGTGAAGAGGTTCTGGTTGCGGGAGTTCCTGTGAACACCCGCCCGATGCGTTCGCGGCGTGGCGATCGCTGGGCCATCTACACTCTGCAGGACCTGACGGGCATGGCGGAAGTTCTAGTGTTTCCTGAAGCGTTTGCGCGTCTGGAGTCCGTGTTCAGCCCGGGAACGCCGCTGCTGGTCCGGGGGCGGGTCAGCGTGGAAGAGGCAGGCGTGCGTCTGATTGCCGCAGATGCCCGACCGGTAGACCAGACGGCCGTGGTGCAGGAGGCCCCGGTGTGCATCTGTCTGCGTGTGGCGGATCTGAGCGAAGAACTCGTCGAGCGTCTCGATCAGCTCCTGCAGGACGCGGCGGGGGCACGCCCGGTCTGGTTCGAGCTCGAGGGCGCCGACGGGACCGTGGCCACGGTGGAGACAGGCCGGCAGGTGCGCCTGAGCCCTGCCCTGGTGCGCCAGCTGCGCCAGCTTTGTGGGCCCGACGCTGTCCGCGCCGAGTTCTGAAGGCATGAAAGAGCCATCCGAAAAGCAGCGCGAACTGAACGAGCTCGAGCAGGATCTGAGCCGCCTGCAGGAGCTGGCCGCTCCCGGCGACGAAGCACGCGCGGAAATCGAACGCATCCGGCGGGAGATCGAGCAGCTGCGGCACGACCTGCTCGAACACGCCACCGCGTGGCAGCGCACGTTGCTCGCCCGGCACCCGCTGCGCCCCTACACCCTCGATTATGTCCGGTATTTGTTTGAGGGATTCAGTGAGCTGCACGGAGATCGTCTGTTTGGCGACGATCCGGCCATTGTCTGTGGGATGGCCCGCTTCCACGGACGGGCCGTGATCGTCGTGGGCCACCAGAAGGGCCGCGATATGAAAGAAAATCTGCGGCGTAATTTCGGGATGCCGCGGCCCGAGGGCTACCGGAAGGCTCTGCGCGTCATGCAGCTGGGCGCGAAGTTCGGCCGGCCGATCATCAGCTTTGTGGATACCCCGGGAGCCTATCCGGGCATTGACGCCGAAGAGCGCGGCCAGGCCGAGGCCATTGCGCGCAACCTGCGCGAAATGGCCCGGCTGCCCGTGCCGATCGTCGTCAACATCACTGGCGAAGGGGGCTCGGGCGGCGCGCTGGCCATTGCAGTGGGCGACCGCGTCCTGATGCTCGAAAATGCGATCTATTCGGTCATTTCTCCCGAGGGCTGCGCGTCGATCCTGTGGCGAGATCGGGCCCAGGCCGAACGAGCAGCAGAGGCGATGAAGATTACGGCCCACGACCTCAAAGCGCTTGGTGTTGTGGATGAAGTCGTTCCCGAACCGCCCGGCGGCGCGCATCAGAACCACGAGCAGGCGGCCCGGCTGCTCGAGCCGTATCTGGAGAAGGCGCTCGAGGAGCTTTCGCGACTGAATCCTCGGGAGCTTCTCGAGCTTCGCTACCGGAAGTACCGGCAGATGGGCCAGTTCGTTGAGCTCGACCAGATGCCGAAGCGGGGAACCCCGACGGATGCTTCTGCGTAGAGCAGAGTAGGGAGGATTCCATGTATTGCTGCCGGTGTGGAGCGGAACTGCCACAGCAGGCGCGTTTCTGCCCGAGCTGCGGCCAGCCCGTCGAGACGGCTTTGCCGGTTGGTAGCCGATCCCAGAAACACCTACCCGTGTTGGCGCTGCTGTGGGCGACTTACGCCGTGCTGGAGCTGGCCGTGGCGGGCTTGCGTGCATTTGCTGGAACCATCATCGCTCACTTTTGGTTCGGGCCCTGGGGTATGCCGGGCCGATGGATGCACGGGGTCATCTGGGGGTTGAGCCTTTATGCACTGATCCTTGGCCTGGCCGGGCTGGTTGGAGCCTGGGGAGCCTGGCAGCGCGAGCCTTGGAGCCGGCCGTTGTTGTTGGTATTGGGAGTTCTGGCTCTTCTTCATCTGCCCCTGGGGACTGCGCTGGGCCTGTATACACTGTGGGTATTGCTACCCGAGCAGGCCGCATCGATTTCACGGCCCACATGAACACCCACCGACCGAAGGTATTTGTGGTGTGTGATGGGTGCGGGCAGACCGTCCCGCCGGAGCACTGGAGACGCCGAATCGAACGTTTGCAGTGGGCCAGTCGATTCCGACCTGTCCACATCCGGCAGCTCGTTATCTGCGAAGCCCCACCTGAAAATCCCGCCGATGAACTCTACTTGCCTGCCACGGGAGCGGACGCGCCGGGGCCTACCCACTGGCTGGTAGAGGCGTTCCTGGAGGCCTACGGGCTGCCGCCAGCGGCCAGCCGCGAGGTGCTGCTGAAAACCCTGCAGCACCACGGCATTTTTGTCGCCGAGGCGGTGGAGTGCCCGGTCGAGCCGAGCGTCCGCGACCGGTTGCTGGTTGAACGAGAGCGTATTCTTTACGAACGAATTCGGTTCTCCTATCGCCCTCGGCATCTTCTTCTACTGACCGAACGGCTGAGGGCGCTGCCGGAATGGCTGCGGGAATCTGCCATCCCTTACGAGCAATTGCCCGCCACGGCGGGACCTCGCGTCATCGCAGCTGCGCTCAAGTAGCCCCTTGCCCAGGCAGTTGCGGAAGGACGCGCACAAATAGCTTCCCCACTGCTGTGGTAGAATCCTACGTGAGCCTGAAGGGAGCACATGCAAGCACGGCTTAAATTTGCTGTGGGCGCGGCGGTCATTGTGGCGACCGTTGTCTGGTTGGGGTGGCTGGGCGCCAGTCAGAGCAAGACCTATTACCACACAATTCCCGAGCTACAGGGTCTTGGGACCAAGGCCCAACACGAACGACTCCGGGTTTCCGGGACTGTTGTAAATGGTTCGATTCGCCGCTTGCCCGGGAGAGTGGATTTCGTTCTTGAGGAGCAGGGGCAGCGCCTGCCGGTGAGTTATGTAGGACGGGATCCGCTGCCGGATACGTTCACCGATGGGGCCCAGGCTCTGGTCGAAGGGCGCCTGATGCCCGACGGAAGATTCGTGGCTGTGCAGGTGCAGGCCAAATGCGCCTCGAAGTACGAGGCGATGCCGGAAACCGCGCCCGCCCGTTCCGCGCCGACAGGTCGAGCGGGGCAGGCGCCTCCGTAACGGGGGGCTGCTTTGAATCTCATCGGCTCCTATGCACTCCTTCTGGCTCTGCTGACCGCTGTCTATGCTTTTGTGGGAGGCATTGCAGGTCTTCGAACCCGCAATCCTTTGCTGCTGAGCAGCGCACGTCGTGCAGCGCTAGCGCTTTTCCCGCTCGTGAGCCTGGCGGTCGGGGCGTTGCTGTACGGCTTCGTTCGGGATGATTTTTCGCTGGCCTACGTCGTCGAACACAGCAGCCGCGATCTCCCCCTGCCGTACAAGCTCGCAGCCCTGTGGTCGGGGCAAGAAGGATCGCTGCTGTTCTGGAGCTGGCTGCTGACGGCCTACCTGTTCGCAGTGCTCTGGGTGAATCGGGGGCGGCATCCAGAGCTGATGCCCTATGTGGGGACGATTGTCGCCGGCGTGTCGATGTTTTTCCTGCTTTTGAATAACTTTGCCGCACAGCCATTTGGCTTGCTGGCCCAGCCGATGGCGTCGGGCGGACTGCAAATCCTGCGGCCGGCTGAAGGACGCGGACTGAACCCGCTGCTGCAGTATCCGGAGATGGTCGGGCATCCTCCCTTGTTGTACCTGGGCTACACCGGTTTCACCATTCCGTTTGCGTTTGCGCTGGCAGCCCTGCTGGCGCGTTATCCGGGAGAAAAGTGGATCCATCTGACCCGCCGCTGGGTCATGCTGGCCTGGGCTTTCCTGACGGCCGGGATTCTGGGCGGGGCGCACTGGGCCTACGCCGTGCTGGGCTGGGGAGGATACTGGGCCTGGGACCCTGTCGAAAATGCCAGCCTGATGCCCTGGCTGACTGGAACGGCTTTTCTGCACTCGGTGATGATGCAGGAAAAGCGGGGCATGCTCCGGGTGTGGAACGTCTGGTTGATCTTTGCCAGCTTTTTGCTCTCGGTCTTCGGCACCTTCCTCACGCGTAGCGGCGTGGTGAGCTCCGTGCATGCCTTTGCGCAGTCCTCGATTGGCACCTGGTTTGTCGTGTTCATTGTGCTGGTGCTAGCGATCTGCACCTGGGCGTTTGTCAGGAATCGCGACTATCTGCACAGTGACCACCGGCTTGATTCGCTGCTGTCACGCGAATCGAGTTTTCTCTTCAACAACCTGATTCTGCTGGCGGCGGCCTTCGCGGTGCTCTGGGGGACACTCTTTCCGGTCATTTCCGAGGCAGTGCAGGGAACCAAGATTTCCGTTGGCCCACCCTTTTTCAATCGCATCAACGTTCCCATCGGCCTCTTCCTCCTGTTTTTGACCGGTGTCGGTCCTCTGCTGGCCTGGCGGCGGACTTCGTGGTCGAGTCTGAAGAAAAGTTTCGGCTGGCCCGTGCTGGGGGCACTGGTGGCAGGTGCGGCAGCGTGGGAGGCGGGCTTCCGAGCGCTGTACTCGCTGATGTGCCTGATGCTGGCCGCGTTTGTCACGCTGACGATCGCGGGCGAGTTTTATCGTGGCGCGCGTGTGATCCGCGGGCGGACACAGATGTCTTTCCTGTCTGCACTGGGGACGCTGGCCTGGCGTAACACGCGACGCTATGGCGGCTACATCGTGCATTTTGGCATCGTCCTGATCTTCATCGGCCTGAGCGGTGCAGCGTTCAACCAGGACCGTCAGGACGATCTGCCCCCGGGATCGAAAATGCAGATTGGTCCCTACACCCTTGTCGCACAAACGCTCACCAGCGAGCCGGGACCCAACTACACCGCCGAACAGGCCACCATCGAGGTATTCCGCAACGGCCGATCGACATTGATGCTCTATCCCGCGCGCCGGTTCTACACGGCCAGTCAGGTCACCGAGACCATGGTGGCCATCTACTCCACGCTGCGGCACGACCTGTACGTCGTCTATGCTGGCCGGAATCCTGAAACCAATCAGCCGGTCATCCACGCCTATTTGAACCCGTTAGTGAAATGGATCTGGCTGGGAGGCGTGGTCGTTTTGCTCGGCACCATCCTGGCCATGCTCCCGGGCGCGGGACCCACATGGATGAAGCCAGCCGGGACGGGGGGTGCTGCAGCAGCCGCCGCGCTGACACCTGCGGGAACGGCCCGATGACGTCCGCATGGGTTCTGGCATTTGTCTGGCTTGCCATGGCGGTCGCTCCCTCGACGAGTGAGCGGGTGCAGCGGCTCGGCGAGCGCCTTAAATGCATGTGTGGCTGCAATCAGATCCTCACGCAGTGCAATCACGTCGGGTGCACGGTCTCGGCTCGGATGCTGCGAGAACTCAACGAGCGAGTGGGACGTAACGAGTCGGACGATCTCACGTTGCAATCTTTTGTTCAGGAGTACGGGCCTGAGGTCGCCATTGTGCCCAAGACGCGAGGATTCGATCTGACGGCGTGGGCGATGCCGGGGGTGGCTCTGGCGACAGGAATCGTGCTGGTGTTGTGGGTACTCTCGCGATGGCGGCGAGGGCCCGCAGCGGTTGAAGTGGGAGCGGTGCAGGAACGCCATCTGGCACAGGCCCGCCGGGAAACGGAGGACTAACCGATGGCCGCCGCCACGGTGTGCGCACTCCTCACAGCCGGACTTTTGGCTTTTCTGTGGCGCGTTCGGCCCGATCCTGGCGATCTGGCGCCGCACCGCTCGCAGCTGGATCGCTTGCTGGAACGCCGGGATACGATCTATGAAAACCTTCGCGATCTGCGCTTTGAATACCGGGCGGGGAAATTCTCGCAAGAGGATTACGAGCGCACGCGTCAGGCGCTA
>Ga0070739_10005929_pt1 | contig 13679 bp, 9 predicted proteins | sample Coa_R1_7_FD_66445 | JGI IMG/M metagenome (GOLD analysis project Ga0070739, IMG submission 66445) | Surface soil microbial communities from Centralia Pennsylvania, which are recovering from an underground coalmine fire - Coalmine... | ecosystem: Environmental > Terrestrial > Soil > Unclassified ... | reverse complement strand
CCACAGCGCGACCGGCCAGACGAACGGCTTCAGCGAGACCGCCAGTGCGGCGAACGCGCCTGCGAGCAGCGGCCGCTCGCGATGGCGCCACGCGAGCGCCAGCAGCAGCGCGAGGATCAGCGTCAGGTTCGCGCTCTGCCAGGCGTTGACGATCGGCGCCCACAGCAGCACGACGCCGTAGATCCGCCAGTCGCGCACGCGCAGGACGCGGAGAGTCGCGTAGAGGGCCGCGAAGCAGACGAGCGTGAAGACGATCTCGCTCGCCGAACGCGAGATCAGCGCGAACGGCGCGAACAGGACGCCGGTCAGCGCCGGGTACGGGAACGCAAGGCCGTTGGCGATCTGGGCGTGCGAGAGCAGGTACGGGCTCTGCCCGTGCAGCACGTGCAGGCCGGCCGGCCAGAACTCCTTGTGGAAGTCGCCCGCGAAGCTGTGGATCGATCGGAAGATCGCGATCGCGATCACCGTGAAGACGGCCGGCACGCAGGCGCAGAGGGCGAAATCGCGCGGCTCTGGGCGCCGCCCGCGACCGAGCCGCCGCGGCACGGTCACGCCGCCGCCTTGGTGGCGATCACCACTTTCTTCGTCCGCAGGACGAGGTGGGCGTGGGTCCGGGCGAGCACGATCCGGTTGACCGACTTGTTCGCGGGCGCGAGGACGAGCAGTGAGTAGGGCGCGAACGGGTCGGGGTGACCCGGGATCACCGCCTGGCTGAGCGTGTTCAGGGTTGTCATCTGCGCCTGGCTCAGCAGCTCGAAGCTGGTGTCGTAGGCGATGTGGCCGCCCAGCGACGGGTCGTGCCAGACGAGCCAGTCGGCGAAGCGGACATCGGCGAAGATCTTCGTGTGCGGCTGCTGCGCGACGGTCCGCTCGACGGTGGCAAGGGCGCTGGCCGGATAGGTGCGCTCGAACCAACCGGCGGGACGGGCCGCGACGGCGGCGATGCCGACGACGATCAGCGCGACGGACAACCCGGCGATCGTCACGTTCAGCCGCCGCCGCCGCTCGGCAGCGGGCTTGGCCGGGCGAAGCCGGCCGATCGTCGCCGGCAGCAGGACCACGACGGCCAGACCGAACCAGGTGATGTTCCGCACGGCGTCGATCGCGCCTAGGGCCAGCACGGCGAGCAGGATCTGATCGAACGCCGGCGTGCGGCGCCCGCTGCGGCCGAGCGCCCAGATCGTGCCGACGATCAGCAGGAGCAGCGGCACTGCCAGAAGTGTGTAGGAGGTGACCGGCTGCCATTCGCTGACGAGCTTGCCGAAGCTGGGGTTGAAGAGCGTCGCGCGGTAGTAGCTGACCACCGAAGCCCCGTATGGGGTGACGAACAGGCACAGGGGCGACCCGAGCACGAACGCCCACCCCCGCCGGCATCCGAGCATCCCGCGCCAACCGCGCGCGCGCTGAGCGCTGAGAAGGAGCACGCTGCCGTAGAGGAGCCCCATCCCGGCTCCGAGCGTGACCGAGCCGTGGAGGTTGGCCCACAGGACGAGCATCGGGAAGACGAGGTAGACGCGGCGCCGCGACGGACGCCGCGCGTCCGCGGCAAGCAGCCACAGCGTCGAGACGAACAGCGGATAGGCAAACCCCTGCGTGCGGATCGTGACCGCGGTGGCGAGGTAGAAGAACGTCCCGAGCGGGAGCATCGCGACGATGTGGCGGTCCTGCGCCCCCAGCCGGCGCGCGGCGAAGATCGCGAGCCCGAACGCGAAGCCGGTGAGCAGGACGTAGAAGACCGTCATCAGCGCCAGCCCGCCGAGCTGCTGGAGCCCGTACATGATCAGCTGGGCCAGCCACTGCTGATCGATCCAGCGCACGCCATGCGCCATCACCGTCAGGTAGTCGTGCTGGGGGATCCCGTGGTGGGCGATCAGCCGGCCGGCGACCAGCGCCAGCCATCCGTCCTGCGAGAGGTGCGCGGGAATGCCGGCGAGGCTGAGCACGACGGCGGCGGCGACGGCGGCGATGAACAGCGCGCGCGCCTCGAGCCAGTCGATCCCGGCGGCCAGGCGGGCGGCCGGGGTGCGCGCGACCGGACGCGCGGCGCCGGGCGCTTCCAGGTGAGGGCTCAGAGACGGTGCGGCGACCGGTGACTCCACGGGCACAAGACCAACATCGGCAACTTGTCGGCGCGACATGACAGCGAAATTTCGCGGTCCAGGACCACTCCGATTTCGCGGTCCAGGGACCGATCCAATTTCGGTGTCCAGGGGCCACTCCCTTTCCCGCGCGTTTGTGACTTGGGAAGTTCGCCGCGGCGGAAGCCCGGCACCTCCATCTGGGCCGGCCCACGCGGGTCATGCGTCCAGTCGGCGTCCAGACGCTCTAAAGCTCGTGCGGATAAGCACCGATAGCTGCCCCCAGATGCAAATCCTCACTTGCAGAGGTAGCTCAGTGGCGGCGCCAGTGTCGCCCATCGGGCACCGGCTCAGTACGCGAGACATGGGAGGAGGTGATTTTCGTAATGCTTAAGCTTTTCACCAGCCTTCAGCTCATGCTCGCGCGTGCGTTGGACGAGGAGGAAGGGCAGGGACTGACGGAGTACGCCCTGATCCTCGCCCTGATCGCCGTCGTCGCGATCGCCGCGCTGACGCTGCTCGGTAACAAGGTGACGGACGTCCTGAACACCGCTGCCAGCAGCATCTGATGCCGGACCTGGGTTCGGCTCGTCGCTCCGAGCCGAACCCACCATCCGCCGCACACGGTCGTGCGGCTGGGGAGAGGTGACCCGAGTCACCGCTGAGTAACGACAACGTCGTACAGCAATCAAGGAGAAGGAAATGCTTTCCATTTTCAGCAAGCTGCAGGTCATGCTGGCCCGCGCGTTCGACGAGGAGGAGGGTCAGGGCCTCACCGAGTACGCGCTGATCCTGGCTCTGATCGCCGTCATCGCGATCGCCGCGCTGACGCTGCTGGGCAACAAGGTGACGGACGTCCTCAACACCGCCGCCAGCAGCATCTGATCCGCTTCAACCGGCCTGGCCCGCATCGTCGGGCCAGGCCTTTTTTTCTGTTCGCGCACGTTTGAGCGAACGGAAGTCACATCAACCAATCGAGAAGGGGAATCACGTGCACAAGCTGATCGCAGCGCTGCACGTCAGGCTGGCCCTCCTGTTCAGGGAAGAGACCGGCCAGGGGCTCACTGAGTACGCACTGATCTTGGCTCTGATCGCACTCGTCGCGATCACGGCGCTGACGCTGCTTGGAGGTAACGTCACGAAGGAGCTCAGCACCGTCGCCAGAACCGTCTGACGCTGATGTGAACCTATCTGCCTGACGGGCTTGACGGCCCGCCCTGTGCGAGAGCGCGGGGTGGGCCGTTTTGCGTTTGCGGCGGGGGTTGGTGCGGGCATGGCGGTGACGTCCTTGAAGAGCGCAGGCGCCGGCCGGAGGGCAGGGTGCTCCAGCGCCCAAACCGGCCGACGAGGCGGCGAAATGGGCTCAGCTGCACGCTCCAGCTGCAGTTGAGCCCAAAGCGGACACGGGCGCGCCACTTTGGGCTCTTAGTGGCCCCAACCGAAACATCCCACCCGAAATGGCGGCCCCGGCTGACCGCACCTCGCCATTTCCGGCGCGACGTTCCGGTTGGAACCACTAGTGCACGCTCGCTCCGCGGCGGACGCTCCGGGACATGTGTGGCCCGCCCCGCACCGTGCACACTCACGACCAGGACATCGCCCTGATCACGCTCGCCGCCGCGGCCACGATCTCAGCGGCCGCAGCGGACCGCGTGGATCCGCACCTGCGTCCGGCCGGGAGTCACAGCGAGGCGGAGCTCACGAATGTGTCGAGCGGTCGCATGGCGAGTGGCGGCGGTCGACCACGCCAGGCAGGCGCCCCTGGCCAGGCGGAGGATCACGGTCGCCCTGGCGTCGCTCGTGATCGTCGCGAGGAGAGCCCGCTTGACCGTGAGCCCCATCCGCCGCAGATCGAGCTCAACGCTCGCCACGCCGGTGAGGCGAACGGTGAACGCATTGCGTCGAGCCGGCGCCCGCCCGACCGTCTGCCAGTGCTGCTCGTCGACGACCGACGCGGGCTCACCCCCGATGTCGGCCGGTCCGCTGCCATTGGTGTGAACCGGCGACGTGGCCGGCCCAGGGCGGGCGAAGGTGACCGCGTCGATCGTCGCGACGCCGGTGTGAAGGTTGGTGGGCTGCAGGTCGCTGACCCACCAGGCGTGGTCGAAGCGGAGCCCGACGGAGTGCCCGGCGAGCGGCTGGTCTGAGCCCACGCCGATGTCGATCGCGTGCTCGAAGGCCATGTTGCGCGTGAACCGCACCTCTGCCGGGTTCGACTCGCGCACCAGGCCTTTCAGGTAGTCCGTGCCGATCGCGTAGTCGTTCAGCACCCCCGGCGTGAAATGGTCTCCCGGGAACAGGTTGAGCTGATAGCGATACCCAAGCGCCCGCAGGCGCTCGGCCGCGGCCACGCCGTTGCTGACCGGCACGTCGGCGTCGTTCGTGCCCTGGTAGATCTCGATCGGGGTGAGGAACAGGTTCGAGAGGCCCGGGACCACGTCCGGGAAGGCGTCGACGATCGTGCCCCAGCTCGCGGGCTCGTCGCCGCCGACGGGTCCCTCGATCACGAACGCGCCGGCGAACCGGTCGGGCTGGGTCTCGGCGAGCATGTACGTGCCGAACCCGCCCATCGAGTAGCCGGCCACGGTGAGCCGGTTGCGGTCGATCGGCTCGAGCCTCTCGGCGTCGGCGATCTCCTGCTCGACGTCGAGGTAGGCGGCACCCTCGAACAGGTCGCCGCCCGACCGCGCGCCGGGGCTGATCAGGATCGCGTGGTTGTCGTCGCCGAGCTGCTGGAAGAGAGCCGGGGTGATCGCGGCGAGGCTGTGGCCGGTCATCCCCGAGCCGCGCAGCACCACGGTCGCGGGAGTCGGTCCTCCGGTGAAGCCCTTCGGGACGTACAGGCCGTAGTCCCTGACGACGGCGTCGGTCCCTCCCTCCTCGGAGATCCTCGCCGGCGAGATCACCGTGCGCACCGTGTAGCCGATCCCGGGCAGCAGCCGCTCGCGGTCCCCGAGGCGCATCCGCGCGAGCGAGACCGTGGTGAAGAACTGGTCGATGTCGTGGTTGGCGAGCGCGAGCGCCTGCTCGCGCTCGGCCACTGATTGGACGGGCTCGCGGAAACGCGGAACGACCTTGTCGATCGGCCCCTCCTCCCCACCCGACACCAGCGTGTAGGAGCCCGGCGTGACGAGACCGGTCGCCGCGACGAGGCGCAGCTCGTCCCGGCCGCGCGCCTGCACGAGCGCAAGCGGAAGCCGTGTCTCGAGCGAGTTGACGTAGCCGGCCGGGTCCGCCGCGGCAGGCTCATCGGTCGTAGCGCCGCTGACCAGGTCGACGATCCTCGTGCCGGCCGCGGTGACGAGCGCGGCCGCGGCGGCGCGCGTCTGCAGGCCCGACCCGAACGGGACGCTGCGCGACGCGCCGCCGCCGCGGCCGGTGTCGAACAGCAGCAGCAGCGCCGTGGGTACCGGCGATCGCATCGTCGTGGTGCGGGCGAGCACATAAAGGTCAGGGCCGCGCACTGCGAGCCGGAGCTGCCAGAGGTCGGCATCGGGGACGAACGGGCCCGCGCCGACCGTCGCCACCGCCTCCTCGGACCCGCCCGACAGCCGCTGGCTCGGCGGCAGGGCCGTGGCCAGCGAGCCGAGCCCCTCGTAGGCCTGCGCCACTCCCGGCGGCGCGGCGCCGTAGGCCGTGTAGGGATAGTCCTCGTAGATCCACTCGCCGCGGTCATAGTGGGCGCTGCCGGCGATGTGCGAAAGCGCACCGTGCCAGTCGCGGATTCCGTCCGCCAGACGAATTGGCGTCCTCGGGGCGATCGGCGGCAGCTCGCTGACGCGCGGCGTGGCGGGCACGAGCAGCGTCCCGTCGATGACGGCCCGCGCGGGCGGGGCGGCGGCGAGCCCGACGAGCGCGGCGAGCGCGGCGAGCGCGGTGAGCGCGACGAGGACCGCCAACGGGGTACGGAGCGCCAACCGCGGCCTGCTCATCGGGAACGCACGCCCGGACGAATTGCCAGGCGATGATCGCCCGGGAGCAGGTGCAAGCGGAGCAGGCGCCCCCGGCCAAGCCGCAGGACGATCGTCGTCGCCGTGTCGGTCGCGACCTGGGCAACGAGGAGGCGGCTCGCCGTGAGCCCCATCTGAGGCAGATCGAGTGCGACGTGAGCGACGCCGGTCAGCTTCGCCGTGAAGGCGTTGCTGGCGCTGCGGCTCGCCGGTCCGGCCGTCCACGACTGCTGGTCGAACGGCGAGGGGACCTCGCCGTTGTAGCCCGGATCGACGCCCACCGTGTGGACCGGCGTGATCGCGGCGCCTGGCCGGGCGAGCGTGCGCACGTCGATCGTCGCGATGCCGTTGACCGGGTCGGTCGCGTCGAGTTGCGAGACGAACCAGGCGTGATCGAAGCGCAGTCCGACCGAGTGCCCTTTCAGCGGCTCGTCGGAGTCGAGACCGGTGTCGATCTCGTGCTCGAGGGGCATGTTGCGCTCGAAGCGAACCTCGCTCGGTTCGGTGACGAGTTGCGCACCGTGGAGCATCCGCTGCCCGTAGGTGTAGTCGTCGAAGATCCCGGGGCCGTAGTGGTCGCCCTGGTAGATGTTGAGGCGGTAGCGGTAACCGAGCTGCCGGAGCGCGCTGGCGGCATCGAGCCCGTTCCGGATCGGGACGTTCTCGTCCTCGGCCGTCTGGTAGATCTCGATCGGGATCGAGCGCATGTTCACGAGCAGCGGCAGCAGATCGGGAACGGTGGCATCGGGCGGCGTGACCTGAGCGGTGCCGCTCACGACCCCCTCGATCGAGAACGCCGCCGCGAAGCGGTCAGGCTGGGTCTCGGAGAACAGGAAGGTGCCCCAACCGCCCATCGAATAGCCGGCGATCGTCAGGCGGCGCGGGTCGATCGGCATCGACCGCTCGGCGTCCGCGAGCGCCTCGTCGACGAACAGATAGTCGGCCCCCTCGTAGAGGTTGATCGAGGAGGACGGGAAGCCGGAGCCGACGCTGACCACGATCGCGCCGTTTCCGTCGCCGAGCTGCCGGAACAGGTTGGGCTCGAGCGCGGCGTGCTCGGTGGCCGTGAACCCGGAGCCGGCGAGCATCAGCGTCGCCGGTGTCGATCCCCTTGTATACCCGTGAGGGACATAGAGGCCGTATTCCTGGAGGGCGCCGTTCGCGTTGGCCTCGCTCGACAGCGCGGCGGGGCGGGTGAACGTCCTGACCGAGAATCCGACGCCGGGACGCAGCGCCTGGCTCTCGCCGCCGCGCAGCTTGGCGAGCGAGATCGTGGTCAGGAACTGGTCGATGTCGTGGCCCGCCAGCGCGAGCGCCTGCTGGCGGTCGTAGATCGTCTGCACGGGCTCGGCGAACCGGGGCGCGACTGCGGCGAGCGGGCCGGCCGACCCGTTGCTCTGAAGCGTGTACGTGCCCGGCGCGACGAGCCCGGTGGCAGCGACCATGCGCACCCGGAAACCGCCCGAGGCGCTGACGAGACGGAGCGGCAGCCGGGTCTCGAGCGAGTTGACATACCCGGCCGGGTCGGCGGCGGCGGGGACATCCGTCGTCGCGCCGGTGATGAGGTCGACGATCCGCGTCCCGGCCGCGGTCACGAGCGCCGCCGTGTCCGCGCGCGTCTGCAGGCCTGACCCGAACGGGACGCTGCGCGACGCGCCGCCGCCGCGGCCGGTGTCGAACAGCAGCAGCAGCGCGGTCCTGACCGGCGCCTGCATCGCGGTCGTGCGCGCGAGGACGTACAGGCCACCGCCGCGAACGGCGACGCGCAGCTGGGAGAGGTCGGCATCCTCCACCAGCGGGCCGGCGCCGGCTGGATCCTCGGCGAGGGAGAGCGCCGCCGGCGCCCTCGGCACGAGCACTCCTGCCGCTGACAGCCCTTTCAAGACCTGCACGTTCTCGGGCGATGCCGCCCCGTAGGCCGTGTAGGGGTAGTTCTCGTAGATCCACTCGCCGCGGTCGTAGTGGGCGCTGCCGGCGATGTGCGAGAGCGCGCCGTGCCAGTCGCGCAGACCGTCCGAGAGCCGGATCGGCGTCCTGGTCGGGCGCGGCGCCAGCGCGATCACCCGCGGCGTTGCGGGAGTGAGCAGCGGCCCGATCGCGGCGAGGTCGGCGCGGCCCGGGGGCGCCGGAGCAAGCAGGAAGAGGGCGAGCGCGAGTGCCGGCCCGGCGAGCGCGGCCCTCGCGCGACGCCGCCCGGCGCGGGCGCTCACCGGCGGGTCCTCCTGCCTCTCGGGATCGCGCAGCTTCCCGTGTAGAGGCCGGCGCGCTCCGGGCCCCCCTGGAACGAGCACCACTGCGCCGCGGAGATCGGACCGCTCGTGCGGAAGGCCTCGAGGTAACCGTCCCGAGTGACGAGCACGACATCGGCTCGCCGGTTGCCGGTCAGGTTCCCGACCGCGGGGGTGAACGTGCTCCAGCCACCGGTGAACTTGGGGAATCCCGGCGCCTCCCCCGAGCCGTCGGCGCGGAACGCGTGGAGCGTCATCGAGTCGGTCGCCTCCAGCACGTCGGGCTGCCCGGAGCTCTCGACGCTGGCGATCGCCGGCTCACCGAAGAACGAGAGGCCCTGCTGGACCTGCGGGAACCCGGGCAGCGGCTGGCCGCTCCGAGGGTCCCAGCCCTGCGTGAAGTTGTAGATCGGGTCGTCGTGCTCGGACGCCTGCGCGATGCTCCGCACCCCCGAGCCCGGCGCGAAGTACACGAGCCTGCCGCCGAGCTTCGCCGCGGCGCCGGAGCTCGTGAAGTCAAATGCGCTGTCGGGGCCGGCCGGTGATTGCGCGAGCGGGCTCAGCGTCGTCGCCACGCTCCCGGACGGGTCGAAGATCTGAGTCGGTCCGAACGCGGTTCCGACCGCGACCTGCAGCCCGCCGTTTCCCTCGAAGTCGGCGACCGTCGGGCTCTCGGTCGCGTTGAAGACGAAGTCGATGCCGCCGCTCACGTTCGAGAGCTCGTCCGAGACGAGCACCGGCCAGCCCTTGAGGAACGGCCCGCCGGAATGGAGGTTGCCGTCGGGCTGGATCGCGTAGACCGGCCGGAACCCCAGCACCGCCTCGGGCGCGAGGCCGAAGTTGTTGAGGAGCGCCTGAGCGGGGTACAGCGACTCCTCGCTGCCGAGGATCACCTGCGGGTGGCCCTCGCCGGCGATGTCGGCGATCGCCGGCGAGGAGACGATCGCCTCGTCGTCGAAGTAGGTCTCGCCTCGCTGCTCGGCGGCCTGGAGCATCGCCGCCGGCAACTTCAAGTGCACCGGCCAGCCGGGCAGCTCGCGGCCGCTCGGCGCCAGCGCGTTGACGTACCCGTCCCAGGTCGGCAGCACGATGTCGAGCTGACGGGAGCTCTGGAGGTGCCCGAGCACCGGCCCGAAGGCGGCGTTGGTCGGCGAGTGGCCGGTGATCGCCGGCGAGGGAACCGGATAGGGCGGGGCGTGGCTGACCTGGCGGGGGAACCCACGCAGTCGCTTTCCGCTCTGATCCCAGGCGTACAGCCGGCCGTTCTCGGTCGAGGCGACGACGTCGAGGCGACCGTTGCCGAACAGGTCGCCGACCGCGATCGGCGTGCCGATCGGCTCGCGCGGAAGCGGGATGTGCCGGTAGGCGCGCGCGTGTCGGTAGCGCGCGGGGTCGGGGTCGATCGCCGTGTGCACGGGCCAGCCCGGCAGCTCGTGGCCGTTCGGGGCGTAGGCGTTGACCACCCCGTTGTCGTTGGCGACGACGATGTCGGTGCGCCCGCTGCCCTGCAGATCGGCCAGCACCGGCGGCGACTCGCCGCCCGCGAACCCCTGGTAGCGCGGGAAGCCGGGCAGCTCGGAGGGGTCGTGGTGGACGTAGACGGCGCGGCGGTCGACGCCTACGAGGCCGCGGTCGTCGGTCGCGGTGACCCGGATCGTGACGGCATACTGCTCGGGCGCGAGATCGGTCGTCGTCGGGGTGCGGTCGCCGGTGTTGCGGAACGCCCGCTCGTAGAACGACGCCGGGATCGCGCTGAGCGGCAGCGTCGCCAGGCGGCCCGTGTAGCTGCCGTGCACGACGCCGACCGCCGGGCGCAGCGTGTGCCAGTCGCCGGGGCCGGGCTCGGGCCCGAGCGCATACTGCACCTGCACGGTCGCGCTCTGCGCGCGGCGAGCCGAGATCGTCCCGTCGATCACGATCCGGCCACGCCGGTCCCGCGCGGGGTCGTACATCTGATACCAGCGCGGGGAGGTGATGTCGGGCACCGGCGGGATCCGCCCGGCGGCGATCAGCGACAGCGCCTTATGGACGTTCGGGCGCCCGTAGCCGTAGTCGAGCATCCAGTCATAGCCCGGCTTGCCCGGCCACTTCAGCGACGGGTCCTGCACCGGCGAGGCGGAGTCGATCATCAGCTGCGTGACCTCGCCCGCCGACAGCGGCGCGCCGGGTGTGCCCAGCGCCGCGCTCGGCCGGGTGGCGCGCTGGCGGCCGTAGGAGACGATCAGCGCGAGCGCTCCCGCCTGCACCGGGGTCGCCTCCGAGGTCGAGCCGCCCGCCGTCGGGACGCTGAACATCGCGTGGGTTCCCCATGAGGTGATGCTCGAGCGGACCCGGAACGAGGTCGGCGCGGCCACGCCGGCGGCGTACTCGCGCACCAGCGAGTTGCCGGGCAGCAGATGGGGATACAGCATCCCGTCGGTGTGGTCGGTCGAGTCGAAGTCGTTGGCGTCGACCGACATCGGCACGCCGTGGTCCCACGCGTACTGGTTGGCCTCGAGCTGGAACTTCGAGACGCCGAGGCCGACGGCCTCCTCCGCGATCACGCTCGCGTGCTGGTCGACCGCGTACAGCACCGCCTCCGCCTGGCGATCGGCTCGGGCGATCGCCTCGTCCCCGGCCTTGACGAACATGAGCTGGCAGTGCGGGCACTCACCGGCGTCGCCGATCGCGTTGTTGGTCTGCGCCGCCATCAGCGACGTCTGGCCGTCGGAGTGCCAGTAGCCCGACCAGTCGGTCTGCACGTCATTGGTGTCGTGCATGAAGTCCCAGCCCGAGATGTCGTTGGGATAGCCGTTGTGGTCGTTGTCGAAATGACGGCCGGCCACGCACTTGACGATCAGATGGGTGCGCCCGTCTATCTCGCAGTTCCCAAACGCCTTGATCAGGTCCTCCGGGGTCAGGTAGCCGTTGATGTAGGGCTGCTTGACCCGCGGGTCCTGCGCGTAGTCCTGGATGTTGAAGACTCCGTCGCCGTTGCAGTCGTAGCGCCCGCACGAGCTGCCGTTGGCGAGCTCCGGGTAGGGCAGCTCGCCCTGGTTCAGGTACATCTGGTTGACGAGGTCCTTGGCGGTGGAGTCGCGGTAGTTGACCCCGCCCTCGACGTAGGCGATCACCGTGTGCGGGTCGCCGGTCGTGTAGTCCCGCCAGGCCGAGTCCACCGACATCCCCGCCGCGCCCTCCGGGTCGTGAGCCGTGGCGCAGTAGGTCGGGATCGTCGAGAACAGCCAGTACTCGCCGCCGTCCTCGGCCGTGCAACCCGGGCCCGCCGCGTACGCCGGGTCGTTGGGAGGCGACTGCGGAAACCCGCCGGCCGCGAGCGCGACACCGGACAGCGTGACGACGGCGGCCCATGCCGCCACCACGAGCCATCCCAAACACCACCCTCGCCGGCGCCTCACCGGCCCGAAGCTACCACATAACTGACACCAACGTCAATAAAACTGACATTGGTGTCAGTCCGCGCCTCGCACCGGTACCATCGCCTCCGCGTGTCCGCGACGGCAAAGCCCCACCCGGCGGCAAAGCCCCACCCGACGGCGAAGCCCCACCCCCGGCGGCGCCTCTCCAAGGAGGCGCGCCGCGCGGAGCTGCTCCTCGCCGCGGAGGCGGTGTTCGGCGAGCTCGGGTACGGCGGCGCCACGATGGAGCTCGTCGCCGAGCGTGCGGGCGTCGCCCGCTCGCTGCTCTACGAGCACTTCTCCTCGCTCGACGACCTCTACGTCGAGTGCGTGCGCGCAGCGCGCGCCGAGCTCGACGCGCGGCTCCTCGATGCGAGCATCGTCAACCAGGGCCGTCCGCAGGACCAGCTGCGGGCTGGGATCACCGCATACTTCGAGTTCGTCTCAGGACACGGGGCCAGCTGGGAGATCCTCGCCGGGACCGGATCCGCCCCGGACAGCCCCGGCGGTGAGCTGGCCGCCGAGCTCCGCTTCCGCACCGCCGAGCAGATCGCCGCCCTGTTCAGCCTCGCGGTGCCCGATGTCGACGCCGACGCGGCGCGGGCGTACGCCCACGTCGTCTCGGGCGGCGGCGAGCAGCTGGCGCGCTGGTGGCGGCGCCATCCGGGCACGCCGCTCGAGACCGTCGTCGACCGGCTGATGACGGTCGTCTGGGACGGCCTGCACACGTTCGTGGACCGTGCCGCCGCAGAGGCCCCCGCGGAGGCCGGCGCAGAGGCCGGCGCAGAGGCCGGCGCAGAGGAGGCCGGCGCAGAGGCCGGCGCAGCCCAGGGGCCGGCCCGCGCGCGGGCGGCCCTGTAGAGAGGGCCCGCCCCGCCCCTAACTACCGCCCAGCGAACGGGTGGTCCTGTAGGACGGCCCCACACCGCCCTACAGGCCCCCTCTTCTGACCCCTCAGTCAGAGGCTGTCTCATAACGCCCCACGCACGTGCGGCGTTACGAGACAACCTCAGAAGCCCTTGAAAGAGTGGATGAGGTTGACGACCGCCGGCGTCATCAGCACGATGAACATCGCCGGGAAGATCAGGAAGACGAGCGGGAACAGCATCAGCACCGGCGCCTTCTGGGCCTTCTCCTCGGCCATCGCGCGGCGCCGCTGGCGCATCTCGTGCGCGAGGTTGCGCATGATCTGCCCGGTCGAGATCCCCATCCGCTCGCCCTGACTCATCGCGCGGACGAATGCCTTCATCGCCGGCGTGTCGGCGCGCACGGCCATGTTGCCAAGCGCCTCGTCGATGCCGAGACCCATCGTCTGCTCCTGGAGAGTCAGCCGCAGCTCGTCGCTGAGCGGCGGGTGGAACTCGCCCGAGGCCAGACGCAGCGACTGGCCGAAGCTCAGCCCCGCCTCGACCATCACGCACAGGAGGTCGATCAGGTCGGGAAGGCGGCGGTCGATCTCCTCGAGCCGCAGTCGCGCCTTGCGCCGCACGATCGTGAGCGGCAGCACCCACCCCGCGAACAGCATCAGCACGATCGCGAAGATGTTGAGCATCTTGCCGGCCCCGACGAGCGCGTAGACGAGGGTGGGGAGCAGAAGCGCTGCGAAGACCCTGTATCCGAGCAGCGTTCGCGGCGACATCGTGTACATGCCGGCGGCCATCAGCTGCTCGCGGATCTCCTCCTCGCCGACCGCTCCGAAGCGCTTCGAGAGCACATCGCCGATCCACGTGGCGATTCCGGCGAAAGGCGAGTTCTTCGGCTGCCCGGGCAGGTACGCGCTGACGTCCGGCTCGGCGGTGAAGCCGTACTCGTGGATCGTCGAGAGACGCTCGACGGTGCGGAAGCGGCGCGCGCCGGCGCCCATCAGGGCAGACGCGACCGCGACGCCCAACAGCAGGATTCCGATGATCAGGTACAGGTACACGGGAGCCTCAGATCTTGATGTCGACGATTCGGCGAATCAGGACGCTGCCCGTGACGGTCAGGCCGAGCGCGACGCCCATCGCCACGAGGCCGATCGTCGTG
>Ga0070739_10005926_pt1 | contig 13685 bp, 12 predicted proteins | sample Coa_R1_7_FD_66445 | JGI IMG/M metagenome (GOLD analysis project Ga0070739, IMG submission 66445) | Surface soil microbial communities from Centralia Pennsylvania, which are recovering from an underground coalmine fire - Coalmine... | ecosystem: Environmental > Terrestrial > Soil > Unclassified ... | reverse complement strand
GCTTTTTCTCTCAGCTTGGCCGGCAGCTGGTTCGGCAGTCAACTCTTCCCACCTGTCCTGCACCGACCGCGCCGACGCCATCTGGGTGGGGCCTCGATTTGATATGCAACTTGCCGCTTTTTCTCAATCCACCTCGTCTGGAGCGTCGATAGAAGGGAAGTGAGGAACTCTCGCTTTACCCTTTTTGTACTGTGTCTGGCTAGCGGCGGATGGGCGTTTGGCTTTGGCTTGGGCGCTCCGCTGGCTTCGCTATGGCTGTGCAGCGCCGGCCAAAGTGCGCGCCTTATCGGCCTGAATACCAGTCTCTATTATCTTGGCGTAGCGCTGGCTTCTTTCATCGTGCCACGCTTGATGCGGCGCTACTGTCGTCTCTGTGTCGTGGGCGGCATCGTCGCGGACGCGCTTGTCACCGCTCTTTTTCCCTGGATGGACAACGTGCTCGCTTGGTCCATGCTGCGACTGGTCGGCGGCATCGCCACCGCGCTGAGCATCATTCCCATGGAGACGCTCGTCAATCACAACGCCCCGCCGGAACGGCGCGCACGCGATTTTGGCTTCTACGCTTTCAGTGTCGCCCTCGGCATTGCAGTCGGTTCACTGGTTGGATTGCCGCTCTATCCGCTCGCGCCGCGCGGGGCTTTCGCTCTGGGTGGACTCGTCACGCTGGCCTCCGCACTCGTGGCGTGGTTAGGCTGGCCTGACTCGGCGAGCGGGGCGTGTCAACGCCCCGGTGAGAGCAACCGGGGGGTTAACACCCCCCGCTCGTCGGGCCAGGTGATTACTTTCAGCTACGGCACCGCTTGGGTTCAGGGTTTTCTGGAAGGCGGACTCATCACTTTCCTGTCGATTTACTTACTGCTACGCGGTTACACGGAAGGGCAGGTGAGCTTCCTGGTAGGCGGGCTGTTCGCCGGCGTGATCCTCTGCCAAGTACCGCTGGCTTGGCTGGCGGATCGTCTGGGCCGTTGGCGCGTCTTGATCGCCTGCCACCTTTTGTTGATGACGGCGCTGTTGGGCGTGCGCTTGTGTCCCGGCACGCCGCTGTTGGCCGTCTCTTTGTTCTTGGTGGGTACATGCTGTGGCGCGCTATATCCGTTGGGACTAGCCCTGCTGGGAGAGCGCGTGCCGCCAGCGGAATTGGCGCGAGCCAATGCCTATTACCTGGCAAGTAACTGTGCAGGCAGTTTGTGTGGACCGGCGCTCTTGGGATTGGTGATCGATTGGTTCGGACAACCGTCGCAGTTCCTCGCCGGCACGCTCGCCGTCGCCGTTGTTGTCGGAGTGGGTGCCGCCTTCAGCCGCCAATCGGGGGCGCGAGGGCGATGCAACACAGAGGCGGAGAAGATGCCGCGACGGATAGCGGCGTGAGTTTACCAGTCATTCCGTTTGCGGCGTGTGGCGTCGCGGTCATTGCCATTGAGTCCGGCAGAGCTGTCTCGGCCGAAGTCAAACTCGCTGTGCGCTGCCTCTTCGGGATTCTCCGATAAGTCGCGCTGGAGTTGGCGGCGACGTTTGCGATTGCCGGCCTTCTTGAGGTCGCGTTTGAGTTGGCGATATTTGCGTTTGTCCTGGTCCATATAATTCAGACGCTTCGCATCAAGAAAAGGTTCGTCATCTTATTCGGGCAAATCCTGTCCTTTCGTCTCCGGCGCGAACAGTACCAACAATACCCCGAGCGCGAAAAGCAAGCTCAACGAAGCTGCGGCATTGGCCATGCTCATTCTCAGCCGGGTCTGCATCCAACCGCTAAGAAACAGAATTGGCGCAGCGAGAATGCGGCCAACGTTGAAGCAGAAACCACCGCCGGTGCTACGCAAATGCGTGGGGAACAACTCCGGAAAATACACGGCATACCCGGCGTGCATACCCAGCGTGAGAAAACCGAAGATCGGCAGCAGTACCGCAATCGCCGTCATCCCGGACACCTGTCTGAAGACGGCTAGCGATGCCGCCAAGCCGCCGACATGAAAGAACAAAAAAGCGCCGCGTCGGCCCAGCCGTTCGCAAATCGGTCCAAAAGAAAGCAGTCCCAGGCCGCCGCCCGTCGTGACCAGAAACATGCCGAGCATTTCCACGCGCTTGAGTGCCTCCGGGTTTTGCTCGTCCGTGCTTTGCCGATACACCTGCTGCAAGACATCCTTGCCGTAAATGTGCGTGCCCCAAAACGTCGCCAGCCCGATAGAGGCCAATCCCACACCTATCAAAGTCCTTCGCAACAGAGCGCCCGCAAACAACTGCCGCACCGAAGCTCGTGGTTCGCCGACCGTGCGAGATGCCTTTAACCAGCGCTCCGGCTCGCGCAGACTCACACGAATCCAGATGATGAGCAGAGAAGGTACGATACCCAGGAGAAAACCCACGCGCCAGCCCGTGAGCGAAAGTTCGTGGCCGAAGAGCGGTAACGCTCCCGACAATCGCGGATTGGCAACGACAAATATTCCAGCCGCAACCGCGAGGAAAGTTCCCAGCACGCTGGAAGCATGAAAGATTGATTGCGACCAGGCGCGAGCGCGCTGCGGAAACACCTCGGCCACCAAAGCGCTGGCGACAGCCCACTCGCCGCCAACGCCCAAGGCGACGAGGAAGCGATACCCCGCCATCTCCCACCAGCGAGACGCGAACGCCGACAGGCAAGTAAAGAGCGAGTACAGAAGGATAGTGTAGGTCAAGGTCCGCTTGCGGCCCAGGCGATCACTGAGGATACCGAAGACGACGCCGCCCAACGCACCTCCGAACAAAAAAGCCGCGAAGGTGATGTTGGTATAGAGCGGGATATTCTGCTTGGCGTCCGCGGGCGTCAAGGCCGGCATGGCTTCGTTCATGCTGGCGACGAAGATTTGCCCTTCAAACACATCGAACACCCAGCCCAAGGAAGCCACAATCAGGACCAGCCATTGATAGCGGCTGATTTCGCGATACCAAGGCATCGTTTCTTGATGCGGCTCATTCATGGCGGCAATCTCGGTTCGCTCAGCTTCGCAGAAGCGTCGTTGCCTGCGGGCTTATCCTATAATGTCGCCAAACATAGGCACAGGAGAACATCATGAATCCCGTCCGCTTTGGACTGATTGGTTACGGTGCCTGGGGCAGCCACCACGCCCGCGCCATCGCCGCCACCACCGACGCGGAGCTCGTCGCCATCGCCGCGCGCTCCGAGAAAACACGAGCAACCGCTCATACCAACCACCCGTCGGCCCACATCTACGACGACTATCGCACTCTGTTGGAGCGCGAACAACTCGATGTCGTGGACGTGGTATTGCCGGCGCATCTCCACTATGAAGTCGCCAAGGCGGTGCTGGAATCGGGACGGCATCTGCTCCTGGAAAAACCCATGGCGCTCCGTGTGACCGAGTGCGATGAGCTGATCGCCCTGGCGGCGGCGCGCGGCAAGTGCCTGGCAATTGGCCATGAACTTCGACTGTCGTCGCTGTGGAGCAAGATGCAGCAGATGGTTGTGGATGGTGCCATCGGCCGGCCTCTCTACCTGCTCATCGAGCTATGGCGGCGGCCGTATCGCTTGGGCGCCGAGGGCTGGCGCTACGACATCCAGCGCGTCGGCAATTGGATTCTCGAAGAGCCGATTCACTTCTTCGACATGGCCCGCTGGTACCTTGCTTCGGCAGGCGATCCCGTCACCGTGTTCGCTCGTGCCAACTCGAAACAGGAGGGCCATCCGGAATTGCAGGATAACTTCAGCGCCGTGCTCACGTTCGCAGGCGGCGAGTACGCCGTCATCTCGCAGACATTGGCGGCATTCGAGCATCATCAGGTCGTGAAACTGACCGGCTCGCATGGCTCGTTATGGGCGAGCTGGAGCGGAGCGATGGACCGCGATTTTCACCCGACATTTTCGCTTCGCTATCACAACGGCACAAAGATGGAAACGATTCCGATCGAGAAAAGCACCGGCGAAGTGTACGAGCTGGAAGACGAGATGGCAATGATGGTGCGAGCGGTGCGCGACGGCGGGCCGATTGCCGCCACCGGCACGGACGGCAAATGGTCGGTGGCGTTGTGCCTGGCAGCGCAGCGATCCGTCGATACGGGACAGATTGTCGCCGTGGCCGATTTCATGCAGCAGAGATAATGGCTAGTTGGGCAGACCGTTCGGACCTTGACGCTTTTACCGAAAATGCGCGGGTATTGAACACGCTTGCCGGTAAGGAACGCCGTCTCTCGCTATCTTCTCCGCGCGGTTCGCCTTACAATAGGTCGGATTTAGGCTTCATCTTCCAGCGAGGATGCGGCGGTGGGCACGTTCTGGCGAACACGACTGATCTGTCTGAGCGCCCTCCTCGCCGCCGGCTGTCTTCGCGAACGTCAACCCGTTCCACCCTGCGGCTGCAGCGCGCCCAATGCGGACGTCGTCTTTGTCGCCGATGGCTCCGGCGACTTTCGCACCACATCAAGGGTTTTGTGTGAAGCAGTGAACGCCTGCTCGGTGCCGTTGCGCATCGAGACGTTCGTCTGGTCGCACGGCTATGGCCGAATGTTGATCGATCACGTCGATCACTGCAATCATCTCGAAGAGGGGCGGCGGCTCGCCGCCTTGATCGCCGCCGCGGCCGGTCCTGCTCAGAATGCGGGAACGTGTGACAATCCGCACGGCGTCTACCTCGTCGCTCACAGTAGCGGCTCCGCCGTCGTCTTGGCCGCCGCCGAGGCATCGCCGCCCGGCTCCATCGAAAGGGTTGTGCTCTTGGCCCCGGCGGTTGCACACGACTACGATTTGCGTCCGGCCTTGCGTACGGTGCGTCAGGGGATCGACGTGTTTATCAGCCGCCGCGATGTCGGTGCCCTGGTTCTCGGAACGGGCATCGCCGGCACTGCGGATCGGCGGCTCGCCGCGGCCTCCGGCCATGTTGGTTTCACACCGATTCTGACCTGTCCGGGCGATGAGCAGTTATATGCCAAGCTGCGGATTCATCCCTGGGATCCCAACGTCGCCTGGACCGGCAATCGCGGCAGCCATTACGGCACGCTCGAACCCGGATTTATGCGCGCCTACGTTCTACCCCTGCTACGACGCCCTCCCTACTGATTCGAAATTTTACCATTGAGCGTCGCGCGCCATTCTTCGTCGAGTTGCTCCAGCGTTTTGCCCGTCCATTTCTGGAAGATTTCCTTCTTGTATTCGCCCTCACGCATCATCTTGTTGAGCTTGCGGACGATCTCCTTATCGTACTTCTCGGTCAGATACGCCAAAAACGCCGCCGTCACTCGATAGCTGCCGTCATAATGCGCGCGCTGGGGAGAAATCCGTCCTAGCTTGCCTGGCTCGTATTTGAAGAAACGAATGTAATCGGCGATCCCTTCCACCAACCAGCCGGGATTGCCCGGGACGCGATAACTCTGCACCACATGAACGGTCTCGTGAACCATCGCGCCGATGTCGTCCGGATGGCGCTTGAAATAAGCGACGGAGCCGGTGATCCGACCGCCACTGGTGTAGGCCACACCATCCATTATCACAAGTCGCATCTTCACACGATGCGGCGGTTGGAAACGATCCTCTCGCAACACCTCGTTTATCATCGTATATTGCCGTTCGCAGATACGGGCGGCCTTCTCAGCCCATTCCTTCATCTCCGGCGCCTCTCTCACGTCCACAATGAATTCCACAGGATATTTGAACACGGCTACCGTCGGTTCAGAATCGAGAACGATTTCACGGACTATAAGAGGATATTTCAGGTCTTGCGAGGGCTTGATGCGAATAGCCTGCACTCTGCGCCCTCTAAATTTGGTGTCAGCCGCGCCGGCGCGGAACTTCGCCGCTTCCTCAAACGTCTTGCCGTCAGCGGAAACCTGCAGTGTGCTCGCATCGAGTTTATCCTGTCCGTCGGGCCGGCCCGTCGTCACGCGCAGCGAGCGGAGCAGCACTGGCTTATCGAGAAGAAGCGTGAAATGGTCCTTGTCGGTGGCGTTCTTTTCTGAAGCGAAATACGTTTTGTCCTCGCCGTCAAAGGCAAACTGACGAATGTGTTCACCACCAGTAGTCAACGTCGTTTCGATGGTTGCAGCAATCGAAGTTTTCTCATCCGGAGTGGCTAGCAGCGGAGATGAGAAGCACAGCGGTAAGAGGACAGAAAAGCGCAGAAACGAATGCCGCATACAAACCTCCGTGGACATATAGGAGCAACATCGTTCATTAGAGCGAACTGCATCAAGGACAGCAACGAGCGCATTCCGAAATCATTTGATCCGAGCCGCGCAGGCGGCGCAGCTCGGATCTTATGGCGGCTTCTCCTCGGTCGCCGTTGCCGCCGTCGTGCCATCTTGTTAGATTCGCTCTTTACCGCTGGACACGTTTGGAGTAGTTGTTACGTCAGTCCCCCGCCGAAATCGGCCCCAAGGAAGGAGCCAAGTATGAAATGTCTCGTCACCGGCGCCGCCGGATTTATCGGCTCGCATCTGTGTGAACAGCTATTGCAGAACAATCACACGGTTGTGGGACTCGACGCGTTTATCCCATATTATCCCCGCGCTGCCAAGGAAGCCAACCTCGCGCGCTTTCGCAGTCATCTCGGATTCTCGTTTCATCCACTCGATCTGCGTTGCGATCCGCTCGACGCGCCGCTAGCAGGCGTTGAGGCGATCTTTCATCTCGCTGCCATGCCCGGTTTGACGCGGAGCTGGACCGATTTCGAACTGTACGAAAGCTGCAATCTCCTCGGCACGCAACGGCTGCTCGAAGCGACGCGGAGAGTGCCGAGTTTGCGGCGCTTCATTTACGGCTCGACTTCCTCGGTTTATGGCCGCTGTGGCTCTGGCGATGAGACGTTGCCGCTACGGCCGATCTCGCCCTACGGCGTGACGAAACTCGCGGCGGAGAACCTGTGCCATGCGTACGCCGACGAGTGCAGCTTACCTCTGGTGGTGCTGCGTTACTTTTCCGTCTATGGACCGGGACAGCGGCCGGACATGGGCTATTATCGCTTCATCGAAGCGCTGCTGTCCGGCCAGCCGGTGATCGTGTACGGCGATGGTCTGCAATCGCGCAGCAATACTTACGTCAGCGATTGCGTAGCGGCGACGATGGCAGCACTGGAAGCGCCACTCGGCGAAGTTTACAACGTCGGCGGCGGCGAGACGGCAACCGTGTGGGAGATCCTCGACAAACTCGAACGCATCATCGGCTGCCGCGCCAACGTGCGGCGCGAGCCGGCCCGTCCCGGCGACCAGCGTGTTACTGCCGCCGATACGACGAAGCTCGCACGTCATCTTGGTTGGCAGCCGCGCGTCACACTCGATGAAGGGTTGGCACGGCAGGTAGAATGGCAGAAGAGCGGCGTGCGACGACGGGCAGCGTGAGGGCGAGCGTTAGCCGTAGCCGATGCGCCGCAACAACTCGGGCATCAGCACGAACGGCCCACGCGGGATCGTTTCCAGGCGGAACAGCGGAAGCAGTTCGCGCAGAGTGATCGGCTCGATTGCCGTGATCCATCCGCAGGACCAAGCGAGCAGTCCCAGCAGCATCTCCGACCTGACACCGGCTTCGCGCAGTGCTGACAAGCGAGTGTCACCGTGGCGCTTGGCCAGGCGGCGGCCGTCGGGACCGACGACCAGCGGGACGTGGACGAACTTTGGCGGCGTCAAGCCGAGCGCCTGATACAGCAACAGCTGGCGCGGTGTGGAGGGCAACAGATCATCGCCACGGACAACTTCGGTGACGCCCTGTGCCGCGTCATCAACCACGACCGCTAGCTGATACGCTGGTAAACTCGCCGTCGCGCCCGGAATCGGCACCTTCCAGACCACGAAATCGCCGCCCACCTGATGCAAATCGATGTGCGTCGGCCCACGAAAACCATCGAGGAAGCTCGGAGACTCCGGCGGTACGCGGAAACGCCAGCAATAGGGACGCTCGGTGAGTTCCTGCGCGTCTCGAACCTGGCGATTGGCGCAGGTTCCAGGGTAGACTGGCCCTTCATGTTCCCAGTGCGGGGCGCTGGCGGCGCGTTCCACATCACTGCGCGTGCAACTGCAAGGGTAAACCAACTCTTGACGCTGCAATCGAACGAGGGCAGCAAGATATTCTCGCATCCGCTCGGACTGAATGATCGGTCCGTCGTCCCAATCCAGCCCAAGCCATTGCAGATCGAAAAAGGATTGTTCCTTCGCCCCCTGCTTGACGCGCGGCGAATCGATGTCTTCAATACGCAGCACAATCTTGCCACCGCGGCTGCGCGCGGATAGCCAGGCGACCAGGTACGTGCGGGCATTGCCGACGTGCTGAGCGCCTGTCGGCGAGGGAGCTAAGCGGCCAATCACCTTGTCCTCTTGTCGATTTTCTTCGACGGGTAAAGCCCATCCTGAGCCTGCTGGCAGATGCGGGCCGCGATGGCCACCTTAAGCAGCTGAATGCCACCCCAAAACACCACCAGGGAGATGACGGCGATAACCCACATTTCCGCGAGGTAATGTCCCATACCCAGCTCGTAAACGGTAACGAACCCCAGCATCGACAGGCCGATCAACAGCCAGCCCGATAGCTCCCGCCACCAGTATTTCATGACGGCACCTTTCTACGTTGGGCGCGCAGCCGCGTCCACATCAACCAACGATTGAGCAGACCCTGCTCGCGGCGAGTCATCCGCCAGCACCGATCCTGCAAATAAAGCAAACTCTCTTCCGGCGTCGCCGTCGTCCACCGCATATAGCTGACCGCGACACCTGCCGCGGCCAACAGAGCCAGGCCGGCCCAAACGAGTCCCAGTTCGCTCGGCAAAACGTCCCAGGGCGGCACGATTCCCAGCTGCGTGACCTGAAACGGCGCAAAATCCGTCATCTTCACTACCCAGATTGCCCAGGCCAACCCGGTCCAAAGCGGCAAGGACAATCCCACTAACACAACCTCCCACCCTTTGACCAGATCCAGCGAGCGCCGCTGCGAGGGATCAACGCCGCGCCACCGGGGGTCCGCTGGAAAGATGTTTCGCATCAGCGAGAGCAGCCGATAGTGCCCCACGATGTAGCCCAAGACGGCGACGCATAAAATGAGATCCATGAAGCCCGGTTTCTCAAGGTGCGGCGACCAGCCGACATAGCTCCCGCGCGGCTTGTACATACCCAACAGGCCGACCAGCGACAGCAACACCAACGGCGGCCCGTAGCTCCAGTGCGTCAGCAGCGTCAAACAGCCAATCAACGCTGGCAGCAGGCACCACCATTCGAATCCACGATTGGCCAAACACACGACCAACAAAAACAGCGCCACGAGACAGAACAGCGTGTAATTGCGTATCGCCGGATGCGACTGCGGATCCCCCGCTGTTGGCGATAACGGATTGCGCAGGTCGGCGTTGGTCATGAGTGTGGCCTCCCCAGGCTGCGCAGGCGCTCCAGCCGACTGAGAATCAACGGGATCGGTTCATCTTCGGCGGCACAAAGGACGGCAACGCCCATGCGCGTGAAGGTGCGGCGCAGACGGTGATAAGCGAGATGAAATCTCTGCTTCGTCACATGGTCCCATAGTAGACGATTTGCAGTCCGATTCTCGTTCCCACGCTCTGCGTGGGAACGCAAGTGTGCGACGCTCTGCGTCGCGGCTTGTTGCTGCACAGGACGGGACGCTCTGCGTCCCGTCGTGCGTTCCCACGCAGAGCGTGGCAACGAGGAGGGAAGTTCCAACCCCGGCGGCCAAGGGCAGATGAGTATGACTTGATGGTGCCGGCCCAGCGCCACCCGTACGGCGCGCAAGAGCGGATCAAGCGCATCATCCAGCTCCAGCAAGTCGGCCAGGAGAACGAATAGCTCGTTGTCGCGTCCTCTGCCGACGGCGCGCACGAGCGCATCGGCCAGCATCCGAACCTTGTCGGGAGCTGCGAACAGGTAACGGCCCTCCGGACTGTATAACGGCAGCGTGAACGGCACTTGATGCTCGTTGAGAAAACGCTGCACGTACAGCGAAAAAGCGTCGTCGTCCTCCAACAGCGCCGCCAATCCGCCGGGTGCCAAACCGTAGCGCGCTGAGACGATAGCCGCTAGTTGCTTGCGCCAGCGATCTCGGCGACGCTTGTTCCAGCCGGTGACGGCATCGACGCCGAAAAGAAACATCGCCCCTCCCCACGCCACAAACGCCGCCAGCGGAGCGAGGAACAGCACAATTAATAGCAGATTGTCTAGCACCTGCGTCTTGAACAGCATCCGTGCCAGGAGCAAGGACACGGGCAGGATCAGCGACCAAAACGAGGTCCACCAGCACAACGACCGCAGTGCGCCCTTGCGGCGATGCAGAAGCTCAAACCAACCCAAACGCAGACGCTGGGAATAACTGGAAAATCCTTCCATCCACCTCATTGTCCAGGGCACGGAATTGACGACCGAACGCAATAGCTCTGGGTACACCTCGGCGGCAAAGCTGTACGCCAGGGGCAGTAGAGGATCGGGACTGACGGTTTGCTGATCGGACAAGCGTGCGGCGGCGGCAGCCAATCGCCGCAAGCATTCTGTGCGGTGGACGCTGCCACGATCCGGCGCAACGTGCTCAGAGCCGTGCTCATCGAACAGACACAGGCCGGTCAGATCGCGGATGCTGGCGTTGGCTTGCAAAACGCCGGCGGCTATGTCGATCAGTCGATCCAGCGCTTTGCCGTAGCGAATTTGTTGAGGCCCCGAGCCGGACGGGGCCGGCACGCGCACCGAGTTGGACGCGTCCACGAACAAGGTGCAGCGCACCGGCACCTCGCTCTCGAACTCCTTGGTGATCAGACGATCGCGCCGCGCCGACACTTTCCAGGCGATTGTTTTGGGCGGATCACCCGGCAGATAATCGCGCAGGTCGAGCAACTCGCTGCCGGAGCCGGGACGGCGAAAGCGATGGATGCCGGGCGGCAGAAGCAGATTGTGCCGCTTTAGCGAGGCCGGCTGGCCGGCACGCGGCGTCAGCACGGGGAGAATCGGCAGGCTGACAACTGCATGAATGAAGTGGACGTGATAGAAGAAACCCTGCCAGTCGGCTGTCTGGATGCGGACGCCCTCGAAACGAGCCAGACCCGCCGGGCCGCAGCGAATGCGATAGGCCGTCTCCAACGGCTCCTTGGCGGAGACAACGCCTTGGGCATGATCCGATCCATTCAGGTATTCGGCCCCAAAGGGCAGGCGATCGGTCGCCGCGACGTGGGGCGTGGATAGCCGACTATCTTGGAGGAGACGCAACCGGACCTCGAACGTCTGCCCGGCCCACATGGTCGCAACGGTCGAGCGGTCGTCCCAAACTTCGCGCTCGACGCGCAATCGCCGCGCTGCCGGCAACCGAATGAGGAACCAAAGCCACTGCGCGGTAAACCACACGAGTAGCGTCAGGCCGAGTAAGGTTAGCAGGGGCGACAGACGCAACAGTCCCACACCCAGGATGGTGAATACGCAGAACAAGTACCAGCAGGCCCGCGAGGTTAGCATGAAGTCCTCGACTCCCTGAATTTACTCTCAGCTCTGTATTGTACCTAGCTTTCCCACATCGCGAGCGCGAGAATGCCGATTCCTCCTACATTCGTCCACCTGCAAAGCCCTCGCAATTCCCGAAGCGTTACGGAAACCTTCCATGATTCCCTGGATCCCTATTTCCCGCAAAGTCGATAGCAAGATCGCGAGCAGGTTTCTCGATTGCGTGAATGATTCCTCCACAAGGACGAGCTCATGACCCAGATTCCTTCTCAGCGAGCTTCGATATTGACCGCGATCCTACTCGCACATTTGTCTCCCATCGCAATTCCAACGGACGTAAATGCGCAGGACCTGCCTGCCCCATCAGCCCTGGAGAGTGCGGGCCTAAAGGCCGTACGGCTGACTCTGCCAGAGGCCAAGGAACGCGCCCTGTCGGCCAGCAAATTGCTCAATCTCGCCTCCATGAACGCAGAGGCCAAGGCGTACGCCATTAAAGTCGCCCGCTCGGACTATTTCCCCAAGGTGATTGGCAGCGTACTGTACTTGCACTTCAACGACGACTTGGGCCATATGTTGACGACGCAAGGGAGGACCATCAGTGGACCACGGAGCGTTCCGCTGTTGACCTTCCCTCCCACAGCCATCCAGGTCGCCATCTTCCAACAGGACAGCACGTTCACGACGCTCAATGTCTTGCAGCCGATCACGGATTTGCTCAAAGTCCGCCAGGGAGTGAAGATCGCACAAGCCGACGAACAAATCGCCAAAGCTGACCTGGAAAGAGGGACGCGCGCACTCGTGAGCGGGGTGGAGCAGTTGTACTGGGGCCTTCTGGCGGCCCGCCGTATCCAGCGAGGGGCTGTGCAAGGCGTTCGCGGTGCCGAGATGCTAGCTCAGACAGGGACGCTTGAGGCGCGGACGGCTCTGGTGGAGGCCCGGCAAGCGTTGCAGCAGGTAAAAAAAGCAAATCGCCGATCTCCAGGAGCAATTAAATGGCCTGCTCGATCTACCGCTATGTACGACACTGGAGCTCGTTGAGCCGTCGCTGCCAGTCCTGCCATATCGTTGTGTAGATGAGGTGATCGGCTTGGCCCTGGCGGCGAGTCCGGAGATTCGCAAAGCGCAGCAGACCATTGCTAAGGCACAGGCGGCTGTATTCGCCAGCAAGCTGGATTATGTGCCGAGCATCGCCGCGTTCGGGGGTTACCTGAACCAGCAGGCGATCCCGGCCATTCAGCCGAACATCAGCTATCTCGGCGTCATGGGTACCTACACGTTCGTCGATTGGGGCAAGCGGCGCAACACTATCCGAGAGCGGAGCACGCTGGAGAGCATGGCGGCGATCCAACTCCAGCAGACTGAAGACGAGGTACGGCAGAAAACCCAGAAGGCGTTTCGGGAATTGATAGAGGCGCAGCAAGCTCGCAGCACTGCCCAGGAAATGCTCGATCTGCGGTCGGAGGCCGAGAAGAAGGCGGGCGTTCCGGCTGCCATGATGGCTGCGGTCAAAGCTCGAATGCTGGCGGAAGTGGACTTCATCAAGGCCGATCTCGCCTATCGCCAGGCTTACGTGCAGTTGATGAGCCTGGTCGGACAGCAATGAACGTCAAAAGGAATGAATGCCGTTCTAGGTCATCTACTCGACGGCAGGAACAATCACTCAGGAAAACGGTAGCGAGCCAGGACGACCGTCACATTATCCTTGCCTCCCTTGTTCAGGGCCGCGGCTACGAGCGCCTGACACGCTGCGTTCGACGAGGCAGCGCCGCCCAGCACCGACGCGATGGCGGCGTCTTCCACCATGTTCGTCAACCCGTCGGTGCAGAGGAGCAGTTGATCGCCGTCAGACAGCCAGACGCTCTGGAAGTCGCCCTCGACGCAGCGCTCATGTCCGCCGAGGGAGCGGATCAGCACGTGGCGCATCGGGTGCCGGGCCGCTTCCTCCGGGGAGATCAGTCCCAGATCCAGCAGATCCTGCACCCAGGTATGGTCGCGCGTCAGCTGATGCAGCTTGCCGTCCCGAAAGAGATAGGCGCGCGAATCGCCGATGTGGCCGATGATGGCGCTTGTGCCGAGACTGCCAGCCACGGTCATCGTCGTCCCCATGCCAGTCAGCTTCGGGTCGTCGAGGCTTTCGTCGATCAGGGCGGCGTGAACGCTCCGGTAGTGACCCGCCAAACGCTGGATCAACCGATCGATATCCTGCGCATCATCGCCCAGGATCCAGTCTGGCGTGTGCAGCATGAGGCTGACCAGAGTGCAGAGGGCCAGCCGGCTGGCCATCTCCCCGGCGG
>Ga0070739_10005925_pt1 | contig 13687 bp, 17 predicted proteins | sample Coa_R1_7_FD_66445 | JGI IMG/M metagenome (GOLD analysis project Ga0070739, IMG submission 66445) | Surface soil microbial communities from Centralia Pennsylvania, which are recovering from an underground coalmine fire - Coalmine... | ecosystem: Environmental > Terrestrial > Soil > Unclassified ... | reverse complement strand
ATGTACCCGATCCTGACGTCGGAGGGATCGGGGCTCGACCGGCTGACCCGCGGGCTCGAGGCACTCTGCGAGCTGCTCGACCGCCACCTGCCGCTGCTGCTGGCGACCGACGAGGCGTTCCACCAGGAGACCGCGCCGGGCGTCCCTCCCGACTACCTGCACCCGTTCATCCAGTTCCTGCGCGAGGGCGCGCGCGACGGCTCGCTGCCCGAGGCGGCGGACGTCGTGCGGGCCGCGGACATCGCCTTCAACACGCTCGCGTGGCCGTACGTCCATCTGCGCGGGCGCCACGAGTGGTCGCCGGAGGAGGCGCGCGAGTGCGTGGTCGGCGTCGTCCTGCACGGGATCGCGGGGCCGGAGAGCCCCGCCTACACGAGCCGGCGAAAGGAGCCGACATGAGCATGACACTGCCGTACCGCGAGCCGCTCGAGCTGCGCGAGCCGGGCGAGCGCACGATTCCCGAGCCGCCGAGGCGCGGCGAGCCCGGCGGCCCGCCCTGCTCCATCTGCGGCGGCAAGACGACGTCGGCCGTCTGGTCGGACGACAACTGGACGCTGCATCCGCCGGTCGGCGGCAGCCTGCCCGGCTCCGTCTGGCTCGCCAGCCGCGTCCACGTCGACTCCTTCTCCGACCTGCCGGAGGAGCTCGCCGCCGACTTCGGCCGGGTCGCGGCGCGCGTCGAGCGGGCGATCCTCTCGCTCGGGGACGTCGCCCGCGTCCACCTCTACCGCTGGGGCGACGGCGGGGCGCACTTCCACGTCTGGTTCATGCCGAGGCCGCTCGGCATGCTCGAGGCGTCCGGGATGGCCCTTCCGGTGTGGGAGGACGCGCTTCCGAACGTCCCCAACGCGGAGCTCAGGGCGGCGGCGGAGCGCGTCGCGGCGGCGATGTGAACGCGCGGCGGGGGGTGGCACTCGTGGCCGGCGCCACCCGCGGCGCCGGCCGCGCGATCGCCGTCGAGCTGGGCCGCGCGGGCTTCTACGTCTACGCCACCGGCCGCAGCAGCCGCGCGTCGGGCCCGTCGGAGCTGGGCAGGCCGGAGACGATCGAGGAGACGGGCGAGCTGATCGCGGCCGCAGGCGGGGAAGGCTCGGCCGTGGTGGTCGACCACGAGGATCCCGCCGCGGTCGCCGAGCTCGTCTCCCGGATCGAGCGCGAGCAGGGCCGGCTGGACGTCCTGGTCAACGACATCTTCGGCGGCGACCGCTACATGGAGTGGGACAAGCCGCTGTGGGAGCACGACCTCGAGGGCGGGCTACGGATGCTGCAGATGGGCGTCCACACGCACCTCGTCACCTGCCGGCTGGCGATCCCGCTGCTGCTTCGCACGGCTCGCAACGGCTCTCACGGACTCGTGGTGGAGATGACGGACGGCACCTCGGAGGCGAACGCCGAGTTCCGGCGGAACGTCGGCTTCTACTACGACCTCGTGAAGGCGAACGTGGAACGCATCGTCAAGGGTCTCACGGCCGAGCTCGAGAACGAGCCGGTCACGGTCGTCGGCGTCACGCCCGGCTGGCTCCGCTCGGAGAAGATGCTCGAGAACTTCGGCGTCCGCGAGGAGAACTGGCGGGACGCCTGCCGCGACCGTCCCGGTTTCGCGATCTCGGAGTCGCCCACCTACGTCGCCAGAGGCGTCGCGGCGCTCGCGACCGGCGCCGACGCCGAGCGCTGGGGCGGCACGATCGCCAGCGCGCGCCGGCTCGCCGACGCGTACGGGTTCACCGATGTCGACGGCAGCCGGCCGGACTGCTGGGGCTACCTCGAGGCGTACGGCTGGGACCAGGAGGACGGCCTGGGCGTCGAGGACTTCCGCTGAGGTGACCGCGCTCCTGGTCGTCCTCGCGCTCGCCTTCGCGTGGAGCATCGGCGCGCACTACACGGGCGCCGTGATGGGCATGCCGCACGCTCTGCACGCAGTCGGCGCGTGGCAGGCGCTGCTCCTGATGGCGCCGCTCGCGCTGATCGGCGCGACCTTCGCCAGCCATGCCGTCGAGCGGCGCGTGGGCTCGGGGCTGACCGCCGGGCGGCTGTCGGTCGCGCAGCAGGTGGTCGTGATCGGCACTGCGTTCGCTCTCACGACCGCCTTCAACCGGCTCAAGATGCCGACCTCGACGATCCAGATCCTCGTCTTCTCCGTCGTCGGCACCGCGCTGGCGACCGGAGTCGGAGTCCACTGGACGGCGATCTGGCATCTCGCGGTCGTCTGGGCGGCCGCGCCCCTCGCAGCGCTCTTCCTCGGCGCGGCGCTCACGCTCGTCCTCGACCGGCTGCCGCTCGGCGGGCGCATCGGCGCGGCGCTCCTCCTCGTCGGCTGTATCGCCGCGTTCGCGATGGGGGCGAACGACGTCTCGAACGCGAGCGGCGCGCTCGTCGGCACGCACATCCTCTCGCCGCTCGCCGCGGGCGCGGTCGGCGGGGCGGGCATCGCGCTCGGCGTCCTCACCTGGGGGAAGCCGCTGCTGCGCCGCGTCGCCTTCGAGATCGTCGCCGTCGACCGCGCGATGGCGACGGCCGCCCAGCTCGTGCAGGCGGGCGTCGTGCTCGCGGCGGTCGCGTTCGGCTTCTTCACCTCGATGAACCAGGCGCTCGTCGCGGCGATGGCCGGTTCCGGCTTCGCGCGCGGCCGCGAGACGGTGCACGTCGAGACGCTCGTCGGGATCGTCCAGGGCTGGCTGCTCGGGCCCGGCGCGGCCGTCGCGCTGGCGTATCTCCTCGGCCTCGCCGCGCGCTAGGAGGAGCCGCGGGCGACGGGGCGAACGGAGGAGCTTCCGCCGTCAGTCCTGCGGAAGCGGGAGGCGCCCCGCCCGGCGCCTCCCGTCAGATCCCGACGACGGCCGCGAGCGCGGCGACCACGGCGGGGTCGAAGTGCGTGCCGGCGCAGCGCAGCAGCTCGGCGGCCGCCTCCTCGTTCGTGAGCGCGGGCCGGTACGAGCGGTCGGTCGTCATCGCGCTCCACGCGTCGCAGGCGCAGACGATGCGGGCGACGAGCGGGATCTCCTCGCCCGCGAGCCCGTCCGGATAGCCGCTGCCGTCCCAGCGCTCGTGGCAGGAGCGGACGACGCGCCCGACGCGCCCGAGCAGGCCGCCGATCGGCTCGAGCATCTCCTGGCCGAGGATCGTGTGCGTCTTCATCAGCGCCCACTCGGCGTCGTCGAGCGCCCCCGGCTTGTTGATGATCGCGGCCGGGATCTTGACCTTGCCGATGTCGTGGAGCAGGGCCGTGAACTCCGCGAGGTTCTGCTCGTCGGCGTCGAGCCGAAGCTTCGTGGCGACGTCGCGGACGAGGTCGACAACGTCGCGGCTGTGGGTTCCCGTGTACTCGTCGTCCGCCTCGATCACGTCGCCGAGCAGCAGCGCCGTGTGCCGGTACGCGGCGGAGAGCTCGAGCACCGTCGTGTTCTTCTCCTCGCGCTCGGCGGCCACCCGCTTCACGATCAGCAGCACCGGGAGCAGCAGGAGCATCACCTCCGGGTGCCGGTGCGCGGGAAACGCGGCGAGCAGGCCGAGCGGTGCGAGCAGGGCGTCGTAGGACGCAGCTCCGGTGATCGTGCGCACGTGGTCGCGGAGCTCGACCGTTCCCAGCGCCGCCAGCTGCAGCAGCAGGGTGACGACGAAGTCGACGAGGAACTGGGCGAGCAGGGCCGCGGCGTAGATCGGCACGTCCCGCCAGCGCGGCTCGTGCACACCGGCGAGATAGAGGACGAGCGCCGGCCCGATCGTGTGCCAGCACGCTGCGAGGTTCAGCACCGCTGTCCGCTCGAGCGGCAGCCGGTGGCGGAAAACCGCGGGCACCTCCGCGAGGAGCATCGCCGCGCAGACGACGAGCGGCAGGATCCGCAGGGGCAGGACGAACCACATGACGACGAAGACGGCCTCGGTCGGGACGAGCCAGATCGCCGCGAACTCGATCTGCACCTGGCGCGCGAGCGTGTAGGCGACGAGGGAGACGACGACCGCGGCCGCCGAAACCGGACGGTGTCCCGGGAGGAAGAGCGCAGAGATCGCGACGGCGAGGAAGCCGAGCGCGAGCGCGCGCGTGAGCACCGCGCCCTCGATCGGCTTCGCCGCGCTGTCGCGCGCGAATTCGAGCAGCGCCTCTTCGCCCAGCGGGCGGGAAGACGCCGCAGGCGCGTCCATCGTCACGAGGAGAAGATCGGCAATCCCCCGGGGGAGGCTTGAGCGCCGGCGGAAGAACCCTCGTTCGAGGGATTCGTGCCCCTCACCTGGGTGATTGCCCGCCTCGGCCGCCGGAAGGAAGGTTTGCCGACTGGGTTCCTGCGGACTGAAGGGGTTTGGCGTGAAGGCAAGAGGACTGCGGATCGGAATCGCACTGGCGGTCGCAACGGCCGCGATCGGTCTCTCGGCCGCGAGCGCGTCGGCCGGCTTGCTCTCCGGCCTGCTCCCCTCCTGCGGCGCGACCGCGCACCCGTTCACGGACTGGGGCGACGGCGCCGGCTACTGCGCGTTCCCGAATCTCGGCTTCGAGAGCGGCGCGAGCGGCTGGTCGCTCTCCGGCAACGCGTCGGTCGTCTCGAGCAACGAGCCGTGGCACGTGTCCGGCTCGGGAACGCACGCTCTTCAGCTCGGCCCCGGCGCCAGCGCCGAGAGCGCGCCCCTGCCCGTCAACCTGCTCGATCCGTACATCCGCTTCTTCGCGCACAGCGAGGGAGCGAGTGGATCGCTGCAGGTGCGGGTGCTCTTCCACGGTCTGCTCGGCAATCTGACCGGGATCCTCAACTACGGCAGCCTCGCGCCGGACGGATACTCGACCTGGCAGCCCACGCAGCGGTTCGCGTCCCTCCTCGCGCTCCCGCTCGCCACCTCGACGGCGCAGGTGATCGTCACGAACGCCTCGTCGTCGGGCTCCTGGCAGGTCGACGACTTCTATCTCGACCCCTGCGTCTCGCGCATCGGCTGATCGCGACCCTCTAGCCGCGAACCCGTCACCCACGCGTGACGGGTTCCCGGCTAGCGTCCTCGGCATGGCGACGAGGGCGGCGACACCGTGGGGCAAGGCGGAGCTCGTGGAGGAGCTGACGGTCCCGCAGCGGGCGGGGGCGAAGCGGTTCGCGTCGCGTCTGGAGCTGCTCGAGACCGCGAGCGGGGAGCGCCTCGTGCGCCTCTCGTATTCGAACGGCGACAGCGCGCGGCGCGGGCCGGTGACGCTCCGGGCGCGAGACATCGGACGGCTGAAAGCCGCCCTCGCGCAGCACCCGGCGCTGGCGGAGCTCCTCCTAGGCGACGGCGGCTAGCGCGCGCTCGCGGGCGGCGTCGACGAGCGAGGCGAGCAGGAGGGCGCCGTGGTCGGAGCCGAGCAGCGGATCGACCGCGTGCTCGGGATGCGGCATCAGTCCCACCACGTTCCCGCCCTCGTTGCACACGCCGGCGACGTCGTCGACCGAGCCGTTCGGGTTGTCGGCGTAGCGGAGCACGACCTGGCGCGCGTCGAGCCCGGGCGGCGGGACGTAGCGGCCGTCGCCGTGCTTGACGGGGATCACGAGCCGCTGCCCGGCGCTGCAGCGCGAGGTGAACGGCAGGTCGTCGCGCTCCACGGTCAGCGTCACGTCGCGGCAGACGAAGCGCAGCGATGCATTGCGCACGAGCGCTCCGGGGAGGAGCCCCGCCTCACAGAGGATCTGGAACCCGTTGCAGATCCCGAGCACGAGCCCGCCGTCGGCCGCGAACGCGCGCGTCGCCGCCGTCGCGGGGGAGAAGCGCGCGATCGCGCCGCAGCGCAGGTGGTCGCCGTACGAGAAGCCGCCCGGGAGCACGACGGCATCGAGGTCGGGCAGTTCCGGCTCCTCGTGCCAGACGCGGATCGCCTCGGCGTCGAGCGCCGCGAGCGCCCAGAGCGCGTCCCGGTCGTCCTGCGAGCCCGGGTACGTGATCACGCCGATCCGCGGCTGTGGGCTAGCCAACGATCTCGACCTCGTAGCTCTCCAACAGCGGGTTGGCCAGCAGCTGCGCGCACATCTTCTCCACCTCTGCCCTCGCGGTCGCCGCGTCCGCAGCCTCCACCTCGAGGTCGATCACCTTCCCCACGCGCGCGTCCGAGACGGAGAAGCCGAGGTGGCCGAGAGCGGACCCGACGGCGTCTCCTTGCGGGTCGAGGATGCCCTGCTTCGGGCGGACGAGGACGGTCGCCCGCACTAGCCGAGCACCACCGTCGGATCCTCGAGGTACCGCGGGAACGGGATCGTCGTCAGCCGCTCGAACGCCTCGACGTACTTCGCGCGCGTCGCCTGGACGACCTCTGCCGGCAGCTCCGGCCCGGGATAGGTCTTGTCCCAGTCGGTCGTCTCGCAGTAGTCGCGGACGTACTGCTTGTCGAAGCTGTCCTGCCCCCGGCCGGGCTCGTAGGAGGCGCCCGGCCAGAAGCGGGAGGAATCCGGGGTCAGCGCCTCGTCGCCGAGGACGAGGTTGCCCTCGGGGTCGAGACCGAGCTCGAACTTCGTGTCGGCGATGATGATCCCCGCGTTCCACGCGTGGTCGGCCGCCGTCTTGTAGAGGCGGATCGAGACCTCCTCCACCTGCCGGAACAACTCCTCGCCGACGAGCTCCGCCGCCTGCTCGCGCGTGATGTTCTCGTCGTGCCCCTCCTGCGCCTTCGTCGCCGGCGTGAAGATCGGCTCGGGAAGCTTCTCCGACTCCTGCAGCCCCTCGGGAAGCCGGTGGCCGCACACCTCGCCGGTCGCCTTGTAGTCCTTCCAGCCGGAGCCGGTGATGTAGCCGCGGACGACGCACTCGATGGGAAGCATCTCGAGCTTGCGGCACTCCATCGAGCGGCCGTCCTCGCGGATCGCGAGCATGTGGTTCGGCACGATCGCGTGCAGCAGCGTGAACCAGTAGCCGGAGAGGCCCGTCAGGACGCGTCCCTTGTCGGGGATCTCGGTCGGCAGGACGACGTCGAAGGTGGAGATCCGGTCGCTCGCGACGACCAGGAGGGTCTCGTCGTCGAGCGCATAGAGCTCGCGCACCTTTCCGGATGCGACGTGCTGGGCGGCTTCAGGCATGGGCTGGCTCCTTCTCGAGGGCGTGTAGGCGGGCGAACACGGTGTCGACATGGCGCGTGTAGGCGCCGAGGTCGAAGGCGGAATCGAGGTCGACGCGGCCGGCGATCTCCTCGTCCGAGCGGCAGAGCTCGCGGAAGTCGAGCTCCTCCTCCCAGGCGCGCATGGCGCTGCGCTGGACGAGGCGGTAGGCGTCGTTGCGGGCGAGTCCCGATTCGACGAGCGCGTTGAGGACGCGCTGGCTGAAGAAGAGGAAGTGGCTCGACTCGAGGTTGCGGCGCATCCGCTCGGGCCGCACGACGAGGCCCTCGACGAGCCAGGCGAAGCGGTCGAGCATGTAGTCGAGCGCGAGGAACGCGTCCGGGATCACCACGCGCTCGGCGGAGGAGTGGGAGATGTCGCGCTCGTGCCAGAGCGCCACGTTCTCGAGCCCCACGAGCGCGTGCGAGCGGACGACGCGCGCGAGCCCGCAGATTCGCTCCGCGACGACCGGGTTGCGCTTGTGCGGCATCGCCGACGAGCCCTTCTGGCCACGCCCGAACGGCTCCTGCACCTCGCCGACCTCCGTCCGTGCCAGGTGGCGGATCTCGAGCGCGAAGAAGTCGAGCGAGGACGCGAGGACGGCGAGCGCGGCGAGCAGCTCGGCGTGGCGGTCGCGCTGGAGGATCTGCGTCGAGGTCGGCGCCGGTTCGAGCCCGAGCCGCTCGCACGCGATCCGCTCCAGCTCCGGGTCTGTGGCGGCGTACGTGCCGACCGCGCCCGAGAGCTTCCCGACGCGCATCCCCTCGAGCGCCCGGGCGAGCCGCTCCCGCCCGCGCACGAGCTCGAACGCCCAGCCGGCGAGCTTGAGCCCGAACGTCGTCGGCTCGGCGTGGACGCCGTGCGTGCGTCCCATCTGGAGCGTCTCGCGCTGCTCCTCCGCGCGGGCGGCGACGACGGCGAAGGCGCGGTCGACTCCCTCGAGGATCAGCGCTCCCGCCTGCCGGATCTGGAGCGAGAGCGCGGTGTCGACGACGTCGGAGGAGGTGAGGCCGTAGTGGAACCAGCGGCCTTCCTCGCCGAGCCGCTCCGCGACGGCGTCGACGAACGCCGCGGTGTCGTGGTGGAGCGTCGCTTCGAGCTCCGCCACGCGCTCGGGCGTCGGCGCCGTCGCGCGCTCCGCGAGCGCGGCGGCCGCGTCCGCCGGGACGACGCCCAGCTCCGACCACGCGGCCGTCGCGGCGAGCTCGACCTCGAGCCACGCGGCGAGCTTGCCCTCGTCCGACCAGATCCTGGCCATGGGCGGACGGGAGTAGCGCGCGATCACCGGTCCCAGTCTAGAGCGCCTCGCGGTCGGCGTTCGACTGCCTCCGAACCCCCCGACGGGGTGACTTGCGGCTTTCCGAAGGCTCGCTACTCTGCCGCAATCTTATCCCGCGAAAGTTATAGGAATCTCGCTTTGAAGTATGTAGCTGCCTTGGCCGCAGCCGCGGCCACCGCCCTCTCCGTCGTCACCGCCGCCACGGCTGCGCCGACGTCCACGAGCCTGCTTCCCGCGCTCGCTCCGCACCCAGCCCTCTGGCTGAAGCTGCTCCGCGAGCATCCCCAGCCGACGCCGGACCGGCAGCCGGGAACGACCGTCTCGCACTACGAGCAGACCGTCAGCCCGAAGCTCCTGCAGGCGCAGGGATGCGAGGCCGCGCAGCAGGGGCGCACCGGCGTCGCGATCCTCGACTTCGGCCAGCCCGCCTACCACAAGGGCCACTACGGCGTGAACCTCTTCTCGGGCGAGTTCGTCGCGAACTGGAAGATCACCGAGGGGATGCTCGGCTACGCGACGGGTTACGCGAGCTGCGCCACCTCGCCCACGGAGGTCCTGACCCTGGCCCGGGGGACGAGCAACTACCACCCGGACCTGCCGAGCGCGTACATGGCCGGCCGCGCCTGGGCCCGCGAGACGCACGAGCTCACGGGTCTGCTCGCGGCGGACGGGCTGTCGCAGCACGTCGTGTCGGCGGCGGGCGACGACGCCGAGCCGGCGTGGGATCCGCACTTCCACAAGACCCACGACTTCTTCCGCGGCTTCGGCTCGCTGCACACCGGCGAGACGCTCTACGACTACGGCTCGCTCGACGGCGGCATCGGCGCGATCTGGTCGGCGAAGCAGGCGCTCTACGTCTCGGGCGGGATGCGCGAGGCGAAGGTGCTGCCCGAGATCTACAGCCGCGCGATGGCGCGGGAATGGGCCGAGCTGGCGACCGTCGCGCAGCACCGTCTCCACACGAAGGTGCAGTTCGCCGGTGTGCTGACGCAGGTCTCGCCGGGCTGCGGCTGCAGCCTCGGGCCCTCCGCCGCGCACCGCGCGCTGCAGGACGAGCTCGTTGACTACGGCGCGTCGCAGACGCACGTGCCGGTCGGCGGCTCGAACATGGGCGACTACTAGTTCGTCGGGAGCGGGCGTGGCCGGGGCGATCCCGGCCACGCCCGGATGTCTCAGGCGCCGAGGATGCGGAGCGCGAGCGCGGCCGCGTTTCGCGCGTTGTCGACGCCGACGGCGGCGACGGGAACCCCTGGCGGCATCTGCGCGATCGAGAGGAGCGCGTCGAGCCCGTCGAGAACGCTCAGGCTCGAGCGGAGCGGGACCCCGATCACGGGCAGGTCCGTGTGCGCCGCCACCGCCCCCGGCAGAGCCGCCGCCAGGCCGGCGCCGCAGATCAGCACGCGCAGCCCCCGCTCGCGCGCGGTGCGCGCGTACTCGGCCACGGCGTCGGGCGTGCGGTGGGCGGAGCGGACCTCGAACTCCCAGCCGACGCCCGCGTCGTCGAGCGCCTTCGTGGCGCCCTCCATCCGCTCGCGGTCGGACTCCGAGCCGACGAGGATCCCGACGACGGCGTCAGGCACCGATGTCCGTCCGGAATCTCATGCCGGCGAAATGTATGCGGCCGGCCGCGTCGTACGCCGCGGTTCGCGCCTCGGCGACGGTCGCGCCGAGCCCGACGACGTTGAGGATGCGGCCGCCGTTGGTGACCAGCCGGCCGTCGCGCAGCGCCGTGCCGGCGTGGAAGACGAGCGCACCGTCCCGCTCCGCCGACTCGACGCCCTCGATCGGCGTCCCGGCGTCGCCGCGCTCGGGATACTCGCCGCCCGCGACGACGATCGTCACCGCTGCGCGCGGCGACACCGCAGGCGCCGCGGCGAGGTCGCCGCCGAGCAGCGGCAGCAGGTCGCCCTCGAGCCTCGGCAGGAGCGACTGCGTCTCGGGATCGCCGAAGCGGCAGTTGAACTCGATCACGCGCAGCCCGTCCGCGGTCTGCATCAGGCCGGCGTAGAGCAGCCCCTGGAACGGCGTTCCGCGCGCGGCGAGCTCCCGCAGCACGGGCCGGTGCACGGCGTCGAGGATCTCCTCCGCCTCGCCGTCGCCCACGTCCGGCAGCGGCGAGAAGGAGCCCATGCCCCCCGTGTTCGGGCCGCTGTCGCCGTCGCCGATCCGCTTGTAGTCGCGCGCGGGTGGCAGCGGCACCGCCTCGTCCCCCGCGGCGACCGCGAACACGGACAGCTCCGGTCCTTCGAGCAGCTCCTCGACGTGGAACGGCTGGGAGAGCGCTTCCGCGGCTCGAAGCGCGGCGTCGAGCTCGGGCTGCGTGCGGCAGACCCAGACGCCCTTGCCCGCCGCGAGGCCGTCGGCCTTGACCACGCACGGCGGCCGCGCGACCGCGAGCGTCTCCGCCGTCGCCACGCCCGCCGCGGCCATGACCTCCTTCGCGAACGCCTTCGACCCCTCGATGCGCGCCGCCTCGGCGCCGGGGCCGAAGACGCCGACGCCGCGCCGCCGCAGCTCGTCGGCGAGACCCGCCACGAGCGGCGCCTCGGGGCCCACGACGACGAGGTCGATCCGCAGCTCGCGCGCGAGCGAGAGGAGCGCGGCAGGATCGTCCGCGCGCACCGGATGGCAGGCCGCAAGCGCTGCGATCCCGGGGTTGCCCGGCGCAGCGTGCAGCTCGTCGACGCCGCCGCCGCGCTCGAGCGCCCAGGCGAGGGCGTGCTCCCGGCCTCCCGACCCGACGACGAGCACGCGCACCGGCGGATCGTATGCGAGCCGCCTGTTTGAAGCCGGGGCGCGCCGCGCAGGATGGGGTCGATGTACGACCCGGGCCTCGACCGTCACGACTGGGAGAGCGAGATGCGCGCGCTCGAGGACCAGCTCGCCGAGAGCCCGGCGGAGTCGCTTCCCGAGCTGGACGGCCTCGTCGGGCGGATGCTGGAGGAGGCGGGCTACGACCTCACGGATCCGGTCGTCCGCGAGGGCGACGAGCGGGAGGTCGTCGCGGAGTACCTCGCCGCGCACGAGCTCACCCAGGCGTCGGAGCGCGGGTCGGACGAGCTCTCGCCCGGTGATGTCGCTGCGGCGGTCAACGGCTATCGCGCCGTCTTCGACCACCTGATCACCGTGCGGGCGACGGCCGACGCCGACCTCGGCGCCGCGGACGAGCCCTGATCCGTCCTCGTTAGGCTGCGCGGGATGGACGCGCCGCCGTACTCGGCCGCTGCCGTCGCCGTCGTCCGCCTCCCGGGCGGCGAGAGCGAGCGCGACCGGGTCGCGGTCGAGGAGCCGCTCGAGATTCGCATCGGCGGCAGCCCCGTCGCCGTCACCATGCGCACGCCCGGACACGACGAGGAGCTCGCGCTCGGCTTCTGCCTCTCCGAGGGCCTGCGGCCCCGCGACGCGAGGCTGCCGGACGACCTCGCCTCGAACGCGGTGGACGTGGAAGCGCCGGGCTTCGATCCCGAGCGCCTGCGGCGGAGCTTCTACACCTCGTCGTCGTGCGGCGTCTGCGGCAAGGGCGCGCTCGAGGCCGTGGCGGTCGAGGCGCCGCGCGTCGCGTCGGAGCTGAGCCTCTCGCTCGCGCTCGTGGCCTCGCTGCCCGACCGGCTGCGGGAGGCGCAGGCGGCATTCGAGGCGACCGGCGGGCTGCACGCGGCGGGCCTCTTCACCGCCGCCGGCGAGACGCTCTGCGTGCGGGAGGACGTCGGCCGCCACAACGCGCTCGACAAGGTCGTCGGCTGGGCCTTCCGGCAGGGTTTGCTGCCGCTCGCCCAGCACGTCGTCTGCGTCAGCGGCCGGCTCTCGTTCGAGCTCGTGCAGAAGGCCGCCGTCGCGGGCTGCCCGGTGCTCGTCGCCGTCGGCGCCCCGTCGAGTCTCGCCGTCGAGCTCGCGAGCGACCGCGGCATCACGCTCTGCGGCTTCGTGCGCGGCGGCTCCGCGAACGTCTACACGGAGTCGTGGCGGATCCCGGGCTGACCGGCATCCTCCTCGCCGGCGGGGCGAGCCGGCGGTTCGGATCGCCGAAGGCCGACGCGGTGTTCGGAGGGGAGACGCTGCGCGAGCGCGCCTGGCGCCTGCTCGGCGAGGCGTGTGACGAGCGGCTGCTTGTGGGATCGGGCGGCCTGGACGATCCGGGCACGGGGCCGGTCGCCGCGATCGCCGCCGGCCTGCGCGCGGCGTCGCACGAGCTCGCGCTGGTGATCCCTGTGGACATGCCGCTCCTGACGGCCGCCTCCCTCCGTAGGCTCGCGGCCGCCTGCCGCGACGCCGCGGTCGCGCAGGCCGGGCCGCTGCCGTGCGCCGTCGCGCGCCGCGCGCTCCCGGCCTTCGAGACGGAGGAGCGCCGCCTCCGGACGGTGCTCGACGGGCTCGACACCGCGCGCGTGGAGCTCGACGAGCGGGAGCTCGCGAACGTGAACGAGCCAGACGACCTCGCTAGGCTCGCGCCGTGAGCGGTGTCTTCCGGGTGGGCGAGGAGGCGTACGACGACTTCATGGGCCGGTACTCGCGCCGGCTCGCGCCGCTGTTCGCCGACTTCGCGGGCGTCGAGAGCGGGGAGCGCGTGCTCGACGTCGGCGCCGGCACCGGGGCGCTCACGGCCGAGCTCCTCCGCCGCGGCTGCGCGGTCGCGGCGGCCGAGCCCTCGCCGGAGTTCTGCGGCGCCCTCCGCCGCCGCTTCGCCGACGCCGACGTGCACGAGGCCCCGGCCGAGCAGCTTCCCTTCGAGGACGGCTCCTTCGACGCGGCGCTCGCCCAGCTCGTCGTCGCGTTCGTGGCCGACGCGCCACGGGCGGTCCGGGAGATGTCCCGTGTCGCCCGCCGCGTCGCGGTCTGCATGTGGGGCGTCGAGGAGATGGAGATGTTCGCGGCGATCAACAGGACGGCGGCCGCGGTCGGAGTCGAGCGCGCCGCCGAGCCGCGGCGCTACCGCAGCGCGCAGGAGCTGCACGACCTGCTCTCCCCGCTCGGCGACGTGCGATCGGCCGAGCTCGACGTGGTCGGCGACTACGCCGGCTTCGACGACTTCTGGCACGCGCTCGAGCAGCAGGTGGGCCCGGCCGGCGCCTGGCTCGCCTCGCTGGACGACAGGCAGCGCTCCGCGGCCCGCGAGGAGCTGTTCGGGCAGCTCGGCAGCCCGTCCGGGCCGTTCGCGCTGACCGGTCGCGCCTTCGCGGCCGCGGTCACCCCCGGCTGACGGCTGCCTCCAGGTCGAGCAGGGCCCGCTTCCGCCACAGCCCGCCGCCGAAGCCGGTGAGCGAGCCGTCCGAGCCGACGAGCCGGTGGCAGGGCAGCACGACCGGCAACGGGTTGCGGCCGTTCGCGGCGCCCACGGCACGGATCGCCGCCGGCCGCCCGATCGCGCTCGCCTGCT
>Ga0070739_10005924_pt1 | contig 13691 bp, 8 predicted proteins | sample Coa_R1_7_FD_66445 | JGI IMG/M metagenome (GOLD analysis project Ga0070739, IMG submission 66445) | Surface soil microbial communities from Centralia Pennsylvania, which are recovering from an underground coalmine fire - Coalmine... | ecosystem: Environmental > Terrestrial > Soil > Unclassified ... | reverse complement strand
CGTCGCTTTCGGTGTTTCGCGTCGCCTCGGTGGAAACCGATGAACGGACGGTGCAGCGGATCGCCGCTCTTGCCGCCGAGACCTTGGCTGGCAAGGACGTCGCTGTGAGTCTCGTGGACAAGGGCACGGGACACTGGCAAGCGGCCGTCTATTTTCGCGGCGCGGAGGCGGAGAGGGCCGCCCGCGAGATCGTCGCAATGGCGGGCGGCCCCGCCGCGGCCAAGGCGCTGCGCGTTGCGCGCATCGCCGCGAAGGACTGGGTGCGCGAAAGCCTGGCGGGACTGGCGCCGGTGGCGGCCGGTCGCTTTATCATTCACGGCGCGCACGATCGCGCGCGCATTTCGCCCAACCGCATCGGCATCGAAATCGAAGCGGCGCTGGCATTCGGTACCGGCCATCATGGCACCACCCGCGGCTGCCTGTTGGCGCTGGACCGCATGTGCAAGGCGCCGTCGGCGGCCGCGCCACCAAAGCGACAACTAGCGCAAAGCGGCAAGCGCCGTTCCAGGCAAACCAATCAATTCCGCATTCTCGACCTCGGCACTGGCTCGGGCGTGCTGGCGATTGCGGCGGCGCGGGCGCTGCGCCGGCGCGTGCTGGCGACCGACAACGACGCCTCAGCGGTGCGGGCGGCGCGCGTCAATGCCCGGCGCAATCGGGTTGGCCCCTTGGTTGGTTTCGTGAAAGCCGAAGGTGTAACGAGCCGCAGCGTGCGTGCGCGAGCGCCGTTCGATCTGATCTTTGGCAATATCCTGCTGCGGCCGCTGCAGCGCTTTGCCACGGCGCTGACGCGGCTGGCCGCGCCGGGCGGCCGCGTCGTCCTTTCCGGGCTTCTGCCGCAGCAGGCCAATGCGGCGCGAGCCGCGTATCACGCGCTCGTCCTGGAAAGGCGGATCGCGCTCGATGGCTGGGTCACGCTGGTGCTCAAACGCAAAGCGAGAAGGCCCACGCAGCACGGTTCCCGCCTCATGCGGGGAGGCGGGTCGGGAAGGTGGTGCCTTGCTCAAAACTCATGACCCCCTCCCGAGCAAGGACGGCGGAGGGAGCAGCCAGCGACCGACTCCACCCGGGCCGACTTTGCTCCTACATTCCCGCAATGTTTGAAGCGCACTTCCAGTCGTTCGAGGATCGCGGCGAGCATGCCGCCACCGCGCCACGGGTGGCGGCGCTGCGCGTCGAGCTGAAGCGGCGCGGGCTGGATGGCCTCATCGTGCCGCGCGCCGACCGCTTTCAAAATGAATACGTGCCGCCCTGCGCCGAGCGCCTCGCCTATATAAGCGGTTTTACCGGCTCCGCCGGCGTCGCCATCGTGCTGCAGGACCGTGCCGTCATTTTCGTCGACGGCCGTTATCGGCTGCAGGCGGGCGCGGAGGTGGACGGCGACATTTTCACGATCGAGAATCTGATCGAGCGGCCGCCGACGCTGTGGATCGAGCAGGCTCTTGCACCCGAGACCAAGCTCGCCTACGCGCCGTGGCTGCACACGCTCGACGGCGCCGAGCGGCTCGCCAAAGCCTGCGCGGCGGCGCGCGCCTATTTGATGCCGGTCGGCGACAATCCGATTGACGCGATCTGGAGCGATCGGCCGCAGCCGCCGCTCGGCGCCGTTGTGCCCCACGATTTGCGCTTTGCCGGCGAGGACACCACGGCAAAGCTCGCGCGCATCGCCGCCGAAATGCAAAAATCGCCGGCGGATGCGCTGGTGGTGTCCGACCCCCAGGGGGTTTCGTGGCTGTTCAACATTCGCGGCAGCGACATCCCGCACACGCCGGTGGTGCTGGCATTCGCGCTCGTGCCGAAGCAGGGCCGGCCGGTGCTTTACGTCGACCTGCGCAAGCTCGGCAACGATATGCGCAGCCGGCTCGAAGAGGTCGCCGATGTCCGCCCTGGCGCCGCCTTCGAGCGCGACCTCGCCGCGCTCGGCAAAGAGCGCCGCGCCGTGCGGCTCGACGCCGGCACCTGCCCCGAGGCCATCGCGCGGCTGGTCGTCGAAAGCGGCGGCCAGGTGATCCGCGGCAGCGATCCGCTCGCGCCGATGAAGGCCGTCAAGAATGCGGTTGAGATCGCCGGGGCGCGCGCGGCGCAGCAGCGCGATGGGGCCGCGGTGACGCGTTTTCTCGCCTGGTTCGATCGCGAGGCGCCGCGCGGCGCGCTCACCGAAATCGATGCGGTCGAAGCGCTGGAGAGCTTCCGCCGCGACACCGGACTGCTCAAAGACGTGTCGTTTCCGACTATTGCGGGCGCCGGCCCCGACGGCGCAATCGTGCATTATCGCGTCACTCGGAAAACCAACCGCCGCATTGCCGACGGCGACCTCTTCCTGATCGATTCCGGCGGCCAATACGAAGACGGCACCACCGACATCACGCGCACGGTGCCGGTCGGCGCACCGACGCCCGATATGCGGCGCGCCTTCACTCTTGTGCTCAAGGGTCATATCGCCATTGCGCGGGCGGTGTTCCCCGACGGTGCGACGGGCGCTCAGCTCGACACCCTGGCGCGACAGTATTTGTGGCAAGCCGGGCTCGACTTCGATCACGGCACCGGACACGGGGTCGGCAGCTACCTGTCGGTGCATGAGGGGCCGGCGCGCATCTCGACGCTCGGCACCGCGCCGCTCAAGCGCGGCATGATCCTGTCCAACGAGCCCGGCTATTACCGTGCCGGCGCCTTCGGCATCCGCATTGAAAATCTCGTCCTGGTAACCGAGGCTGCACCGGTTGCCGGCGCCGAAAAGCCGCTGAACGCTTTTGAGACGCTGACGCTCGCGCCAATCGATACGCGGCTGGTGGAGTCGGCGTTGCTCAGCGGTGCCGAGGTCGGCTGGCTCAATGCCTACCACGCGCGCGTCCGCGAGGCGCTGGCGCCGCTACTCGATGCGCCGACACGCGCGTGGCTGATCACCGCCACCGCACCGCTCCCGCCGGGTGCGCCGCGGTAATTCTGGTCGAATGTCGGGTATGGAACCTTTGTTCCCGTGCCACGTTCTTCCCGCCGGGTTGGAATGGAGCGAGGAACCAACATGCTCTCCACGATTCTCATCATCATCCTGATCTTGCTGCTGATCGGCGCACTGCCGACGTGGCCTTACAGCAGCGGCTGGGGCTACTATCCGGGCGGCGGCATTGGCCTCTTGCTCATCATTGTGATCGTGCTTGTGCTTGTCGGACGCATATGACGCCGCGTTCGCGGCGGCGCAGAAGCCATCGCGATCGTCGAACTCGGAAGTTGGTGTGCCTCGCTTGTTTGCGCCGCGCAGGCGCCGGAGGCGTGTTTAACGAATGAGCTTGGCCCATTCCTCTTCGGTGAGGACCTTCACGCCAAGCTTTTTCGCAGTGGCAAGTTTGGAGCCGGCGCCAGGACCGGCAACCACGTAGTCGGTTTTCTTTGACACCGAGCCTGACACCTTGGCGCCGAGCCGTTCGGCCGAGGCCTTTGCTTCGTCGCGCGTCATGGTCTCGAGCGTGCCGGTGAAGACCACGGTTTTGCCGGCGACGGCCGAATCGGCGCGCGGCCTCTCGGCGTCGAGGATTTGCACCTGCGCTGCCAGGCGCTCGATACGCCGAAGGTTGTGCGGCTCGCTGAAATAATCGCGCAGGCTCTCGATCACCGTATCGCCGATCTGATCGAGCGCATCCATCTCCGCCCTCGCCTCGGCGTCGCCCTGGGCGAGCTTCAAGCAGGCCGCGTGAAAGGCTTCCCAGCTGCCGTAGCCGCGCGCTAGCGCGACTGCCGTGGTCTCGCCGACGTGGCGTATGCCAAGGGCATAAATGAACCGCTCAAGCGCAATCTCGCGGCGCGCCGCAATGGCGTTGAAAAGATTGCGGACCGAGGTCTCACCAAAGCCCTCGACCTCTTCCAAGCGAATTTTTTTGTTCGTCCCTTTGAGCGGCAAGGCGCCGTTGCGGTCCTGCAGCGCGAAAATGTCGGCCGGCTCTTTGATCCAGCCTTGATCGTAGAAAAACGCGATCTGCTTTTCGCCCAGGCCGTCGATATCGAAAGCGCGCCGGGACACGAAATGCTCCAGATGGCCGAGCGCCTGATAGGGGCAGGCGAATTCGCCCGTGCAGTGGGCGCGCGCCCCAGCCTCGCCGCCGGCGATCGTCTCACGCACAACGTCGGTGTGCAGCGGACACGGACACTTGGTCGGAAATTTGTAGGGCTTCGCGTCGCGGGGGCGCTTCTCCAACACCACGCCGAGCACCTGAGGAATGACGTCGCCGGCACGCTGGATCGTGACGGTATCGCCTTTGCGGACATCGAGACGCTTGATCTCCTCCTCATTGTGCAGCGTCGCGTTCTGCACGACCACGCCGCCGACCGTCACCGGCTCGAGCTTGGCGACCGGCGTCAACGTGCCGGTACGGCCGACCTGGATTTCGATATCCCTGACGATGGTGGTCGCTTTTTCAGCGGGGAATTTGTGCGCGATCGCCCAGCGCGGCGAACGCGAGACGAAACCGAGCCGTTCCTGCCAGTCAATGCGATCGACCTTGTAGACGACGCCGTCGATATCGTAATCGAGCGTGGCGCGCTGCGTCTCGATCTCGCGATGAAACGCCAGCAATTCCTCGACAGAACGGCACATCCTGCTCAGCGGATTAGTTTTGAAACCGGCGTGCTTGAACCATTCGATCATGCCCGATTGCGTGGCGGCGGGCATCTCGCTCATTTCGCCCCACGCATAGGCAAAAAAGCCGAGCGGCCGCGACGCAGTGATCGCCGGATCTTTTTGCCGCAATGAGCCGGCCGCCGAATTGCGCGGATTGGCGAACACTTGGCCGCCGACTTCGGCTTGGCGCTTATTGAGGGCCAAAAACGCCTGTTTGGTCATGTAGACTTCGCCGCGCACTTCGCACACCGCCGGCACGCGCTTGCCTTTGAGCCGATGCGGAATGTCTTCAAGCGTCTTCACATTGGCGGTGACGTCTTCGCCTTCAAAGCCGTCGCCGCGCGTCGCGCCGGTGATCAATTCGCCGTTCTCGTAGCGCAGCGACATGGATAAACCGTCGATCTTGGGCTCGGCCGAGAACACGATCGGTTCGTTGTCCTTGAGTCGCAGGAAGCGGCGGATGCGGGCAACGAAATCGACGACATCGCCCTCCGCGAAGGCGTTGTCGAGCGAGAGCATCGGCACGGCGTGCCGGACCTTGGCAAAGCGCGCGGCCGGCGCCGTGCCGACACGCTGCGTGAGGGAGTCGTGCCCGCGCAGCTCCGGGAAACGCGCCTCGATGGCCGCATAGCGCTGACGCAGCCGGTCATACTCGGCGTCGGAGATGGTCGGCGCATCGTCCTGGTAATAGCGCCGATCATGCTCGGCGATTTCGGCGGCCAGGCGCGCATGCTCGGCCTTGGCCTGTTTTTCCGAAAGAACGTCGAGGGGTATCTTTGTGTTGGAGCCGGACGTCATAGGAGCTGAGCCGATGCCGAAAACTTGCTGCTAACCGTTCAAAGCCGCCAAGGCTTGATGACACGTTACGGCTATCTCATCGGCGCGGTAGAGCACAGGGGCAACGCTTGCGAATTGCGGCGCTATCCCGTCGCGCGGATCAGGCGTTCGGCGGCGGCGCGGGCCTCGGCGGTGACCTCCGCGCCCGCCAGCATGCGGGCTATTTCTTCGCGGCGGCGATCGTCTTGCAACTCAGCGACGCGGGTCGCGACACGCTTGCCCTTGGCCAGCGCGTCCTTGCTGATCAGGTAATGGCGGTCGGCGCGCGCCGCCACCTGCGGCGCATGGGTTACCGCGATCACTTGCACGCCGCCGGCGAGCCGGGCAAGCCGCAGGCCGATGGCGTCCGCCACCGCGCCGCCGACACCGGTATCGATCTCATCAAACACCAGCGTTGGCGCCGAGCCGCGATCGGCGAGCACGACCTTGAGCGCGAGCAGAAATCGCGCCAGCTCGCCGCCGGAGGCGACCTTCATCAGCGGTCCCGGTGTGGTGCCCGGATTGGTGCGCACCCAGAACTCGATGCGATCGAGACCGCTCGGTCCCTCGCGTTCACTCTCGATTTGGGTGGAGAATTGCGCGCGCTCGAGCTTGAGCGGCTTAAGCTCGGCGTTGACCGCTTTGTCGAGCGCCTGCCCGGCGCTCCGCCGCGCCGCCGACAGCGCCCGCGCCGCCTCGCGGTAGCGCAGCGTTGCGGCTTGCGCGTCGCGCTCCAGCGCGGCGAGCCGCTCGGCGCCGGCATCGATCAGGGCGAGCTCGCTCTGATAGCGGCGGCCGAGGGCGGCAAGCTCATCGACTGGCGCGCCGTATTTGCGTCCGGCCGCGCGCAATGCGAACAATCGCTCCTCGATGCGCTCGAGCTCCTGCGGATCGTAGTCAGCCACGCGCAGCGCGTGTTCGAGATGTACACGCGCGTCGTTCAGCGCCGTGAGCGCGACGTCGATCGCCTTCACCACCGGCTCGATCAGCGCCGGCGCCTGCGTGGCGCGCCGTTCCAGCCGGCGCGCCGCCGTCGCCAGTGGGTGCACCGCGGATTGCGGCCCGCTCACGCCTTCCAGGGTGGCTCGCAAATCCTCGGCGACCTTCTCGGCCTGCATCATGCCGGCGCGGCGCTCGGCCAGAGCCGTCTCTTCGCCGGCATCGGGCGCCAGCCGGCCGAGCTCGTCCACAGCGTGCCGCAGCCAGTCGGCTTCGCGGCTCAAGCGTTCAACCTCGCTGCGATGCGCGGCGACCGCAACTTCGCAGGCCCGGCGCTCCTGCCATAGCCGCGCCACTTCGGCGGCCTGCTCGCCGAGGCTGCCGAAAGCATCGAGCAGCGCGCGATGGGTCGCGACATCGACCAAGGCGCGCTCGTCGTGCTGACCGTGAATTTCCACGAGCGCCGCGCCAAGCGTACGCAAGACCTGCACGCTCACCGGCTGATCGTTGATGAAAGCGCGGGTGCGGCCGTCGGCGAACTGAACACGACGCACGATCACCTCGTCGTCGCCGTTGAGATCGTTATCGGCCAAGAGCCGGCGCGCCGGATGATCCCTGGCAAGATCAAAGGCGGCAATCACCTGCCCGTGCTCGGCGCCTTCGCGCACCAGCGCCGCTTCGCCGCGGGCGCCAAGCGCGAGGGCAAAGGCGTCGAGCAGGATCGATTTGCCGGCCCCGGTCTCGCCGGTCAACACCGCGAGACCCGAACCGAAATCGATGTCGAGCCGTTCGATCAGAACAATGTCGCGGATGGAGAGGCGCGAAAGCATGACGACGAAGATCGGATGTCAGAGATCAGATGTCGGATGTCGGAGATCAGAATAATATGAGTGATTCCTCATTCTGTCCTCTGACCTCTGACCTCCGTCATCAGCCGGTCAGCTTCTTGAAGGCCTGGCTGATCCAGGACGATTTGTTCTCGGCGCTGGGCTCGCCACCTGCAGTCTTCACCAGGCGATAGGCATCCTTGTACCAAGGGCTTTCGGGGAAGTTATGTCCGAGCACGGCGGCGGCGGTTTGCGCTTCGTCGAGAATGCCAAGGGCGAGATAGGCTTCGGTGAGCCGTTCCAGCGCTTCTTCGACGTGGCGGGTGGTCTGGTATTGCGTCACCACGACTTTGAAGCGGTTGATGGCGCCGATGAAGTCGCGCTTTTTCAAGTAGAAGCGGCCGATCTCCATCTCCTTGCCGGCAAGCTGGTCGCGCGCCATGTCGATCTTGCGCTTGGCCGCCGTGGCGTATTCGGAATCGGGATATTTGCGCACCACTTCTTCGAGCGCGTGGATTGCTTTCTCCGACCGCGCCTGATCGCGGCTCACGTCGAGGATTTGATCGTAATACGATGAGCCGATCAGAAATTGTGCGTAGGCCGCGTCGGGACTGCCGGGGTGCAGCGTCACGTAACGTTCGGCGGCATTGACGCAATCGGTATATTCCTCGGCCCGATAATAGGCATAGGCCGACATCAGCAAGGCCTTGCGCGCCCAGTCCGAATAGGGATTCTCGCGCTCGACCTGGTCAAACTTTTTCGCGGCCTCCTTGTAATCCTGCTTGTCGTTCAGCAGGAACAATCCCTCGTTGTACAGCTTGTCGGCCGGATCGTCCGGCACGTAGTCATCGTTCTTGCTGAACATGCTGCAGCCGATCAACGGCGCCACCACCAGCAGCAGAGCCAGATAGCCGGCCAGCACGCGCAAGGTATGACCGGATCGGCCCGATCCTCGTAGCCGCGGCATCATGGTGTTGGCAAAAGTCCCCGTCCCGACTGAGCCGCTTATACCGCTTTCAGCTCGCGGAGGCCCCCGGCAGCTCGATGGATGATGCGTCCATTATGGCCGGCAATCGGCCCGGATTAAGGCGAAAACTTTAGCAGATTCAGGAGACGTCAGGGCTGTAGGCGGGAGCGGCGAGGCCGCCGATCAGCTCCGCATAGCCGCGCGGACGACGCACCACTTCGGGCGTCTCGACATAGGTCCAGGCGGCGCGATCCGCCATCAGCGCCGTCACGACCGCATGGTTGAGTTTATGGCCTCCGCGTACCGAGCGATAGGCAGCGATTAGAGGCGCTCCCGCCAGAGCCAGATCGCCGATAGCGTCCACGGCTTTGTGCCGTACGAATTCATCGGAAAATCGCGTGCCCTCGGCATTAAGTACCCGGCTTTCGGCAATCACGACGGTATTTTCAAGCGATGCGCCGAGCGCATAGCCAGCACCCCACAGCTTCGCCACGTCGCGCATGAACCCGAAGGTCCGCGCACGCGCCAGATCCCGCCGGAACGCCACCGGCCCGACTTCGAGCCCAAAGTTCTGCCGGCCGATCAGGGGATGATCAAATTCAATTTCGGCCTCAACGCGAAGCCCGCGGGCATGCGGCCGCAACTCGCCGTAACAGCCGTTGCCGCCGACCCGTACCGGCCGAAGCACCTTGATATAGCGGCGCGGCGCCGGCTGGCTGACGATGCCGGCCTTTTCGATGGCCGCGACGAACGGCTCGGCGCTGCCGTCCATAATCGGAACTTCGGGTCCGTCGACCTCGAGCACGGCGTTATCAACCCCGAGGCCGCGCAGCGCAGCCAGCACATGCTCGGTTGTGGATACCGCCGGACCATAATCGTCGCCCAGGACGGTGGCGAATTCGGTGGCCGTGACGAAGCGGTAGTCGGCGACAATTTCGCGATCAGGCTTGCCGTGCCCACCGCAGCGCAGAAATACGATGCCGGTGTTCGGTTCGGCAGGATGCAACGTTAATGTCGCCGGCGCGCCGGAGTGGATGCCGATGCCGTTGACCGTTGCGGGCCGTTGCAAAGTCGTTTGACTGCCCGCCAGCAAGCCCCGCATCATACGGTCATCCCACAACTTGGGCCGGACTATCCGAGCGCAAACGCGCGCGCGGTTTCGGCCCCACCCCGAGGTGGAGGGACGCGAGTCGAACTGTTCGAGGAGGCCCTTACGGAACCGGCGAGACGCTGTCCCCCAACACTTCCCCTCCGACTCGCAAACATTAACCGATGCGGACTCCCGCGGCCAACTCACGCTTTCTTACCGAATGTTACCACGTTGCGGTCGCACTATGGTCGGCAAGGCGCCGCAGATGGGCACCCCGCGGCAGTGCTGAGGCGATCGCTAAGCCCACACCTTCAAGTCCGAAAGCGGTGCGACCTATCGTTGAAATGCTTTAGCAGGCAATAGCTTGGCGCGATACAGGGCGTATTCGCTCCCACGTCATGGCCACGACGAGACGGCTTGGTCCTTTGTTGCGGCCCGTCGCGACCGCCCTCTCAGTTCGCCTGCCGACGCAGGAAGGCGGGGATGTCGAGCTGATCCTCGTCCGACGGATTATGCACAGGTGTTTGCCGCCCGTGCTGATCCAATCCCTGGGGCGCCGGGCGTTTGGCATATTCCGATACCGGGTCCGGCCGAGCTTCGGCCGGGCGAGGCAGCGGCCGTCCCGCGAGCCTCTCGGTCGACTGCGGCGCGCTGGCCGTGGAACCGCGGAAGGTCGGCTCGGATTTTGTGGTCTCATCATTCTGCTGCCGGCGGCCGAGGCCGACGGAAGCCAGCCGCTGCAGCAGGCCCAACCGCTGCTTCTCCGGATGCTCTTCGGTCAGTTCGCCGCGCCGGGCGCGAATTTCGTTCTGCGCCGGGACCGGGAGTTCGTCGATGCGTGGCATGCGCGGTGCGCGCGACGCCGGCCGTTCCGGCGCCGGCGGAATGAACGCCTCCGGCTCCTGTTTCTCCGCTTGTTTGGCGGGCTCTTCGATAAACAGTGACGGCTTCGGGGCGAGCGGCCGGATGGCGACCTCCTCGCCGCCGCTCTGCGGCAGGATGGCGGCAGCGATGGCGGCTTTCGCAACCGAGGCGATCGAGGCATTCACGGAAGCCGGAGGCGCTGCCGGCGCGGCTGCGGTCGGTCGTGCCGGCTGCGCGGAAGGAGGAGGCTGAACTGCCGCCGCGGGCTGGACCGCCGGCGGCGTCGGCTCGGCACGCTGGCTGTTATCGGCCCGTAACCGCTGCGCAACCTCGGCAATGCGCCGCTCCGCTTCAGGCAGTACGGCGCGCTGCGCGTTGGCCTGATCGATCCCGGTGGCAACGACGGACACGCGGATGATGCCGTCGAGGCTTTCATCGAAGGTGGCGCCCACAATGATGTTGGCGTCCTGATCGACCTCCTCGCGGATGCGGGTTGCCGCCTCGTCGACCTCATACAGCTTGAGATCGCGGCCGCCGGTAATTGAGATCAACAGGCCCCTGGCGCCCTTCATCGAGGCGTCGTCGATCAGCGGATTCGAGATCGCGGCCTCGGCCGCGGTCAACGCCCGCTTATCGCCTTCGGCCTCGCCTGTGCCCATCATCGCCTTGCCCATCTCGCGCATCACGGCGCGCACGTCGGCGAAGTCGAGATTGATCAGGCCTTCCTTGACCATCAGATCGGTGATGCAAGCGACACCCGAATAGAGCACCTGATCGGCCATGGCGAAGGCGTCGGCGAATGTCGTCTTCTCGTTCGCCACCCGGAACAAGTTTTGATTCGGGATGATCAGCAAGGTATCGACGCTTTTCTGCAGCTCACAGATGCCGCCGTCGGCGGTGCGCATACGACGCTGGCCTTCGAAATGGAACGGCTTGGTGACCACGCCAACGGTGAGGATGCCGAGCTCGCGCGCCACTCTGGCGATGACGGGCGCGGCGCCGGTGCCGGTGCCGCCGCCCATGCCGGCGGTGACGAAGACCATGTGCGTGCCCGACAGGTGATCGCGGATTTCGTCGATGACTTCCTCGGCGGCGGCGCGCCCGACATCGGGTTGCGAGCCGGCGCCCAGACCTTCCGTCACCTGCACGCCCATCTGGATGATGCGTTCGGCCTTCGACATCGTGAGCGCCTGCGCATCGGTGTTGGCGACCACGAAATCGACGCCTTGAAGGCCGGCCGTGATCATGTTGTTGACGGCATTGCCGCCGGCGCCGCCGACCCCGAACACGATAATGCGCGGCTTGAGCTCACGGATATCCGGAATGTTCAGATTAATGGTCATGGTTGCCTCTTCTCCTTGCGCGGGCGCATACAGCGCCCGGCCCCGGCCGGTCCGCCACCGGCCGCTGTGATTCGCTGGCTTCGGCTCTGGGGGCCATCAGAAACTCTCGCGAAGCCATCGTCCGACGCGGGCAAAGTAACCGCCCGTATCCGCATTGAGATGCCGCTTTCGCCGCGGCTCGAAGTGCTCGAGATGCGCCGCCTGCGGATAAACCAAAAGCCCTGCCGCGACCGCGAACGCCGCGCCTTTCGCCGCTTCCGGCAAGCCGGAAATGCCGAGTGGGCGACCAATTCTGACCGGCCGGCCCAGAATGGCCGCGGCGAGATCCGGCAACCCCGCCAACTGGCTGGCGCCGCCGGTGAGAATGACACGGCCGCGCGGCTCGGCCGCGAACGGTGAAGCCGCAAGCCGATCGCGCACCATTTCGAGAATCTCCTCGACGCGCGGCTTGATGATCTGAACCAGGGTGGCGCGTGACACGAACTGCGCCGAATCGCGTTCGTCTTCGCTGATCGGTGGCACCGTGATCATGTCGCGTTCGTCCGACCCGCCGCTCAGCACACTGCCATAAAGCGTCTTGATTCGCTCGGCGTCGGTAACCCGCGCGTTCAGACCCCGAGCAATGTCGCGAGTCACGTGCTGGCCGCCGAGCGCAAAGCCCTCCACATGAACAAACCGCCCGCGATCGAACACCGCGATCGTCGTCGTCCCGGCGCCCATCTCGATGACGGCGGCGCCGAGATCGGCCTCGTCATCGGCCAGTACCGCAAGCCCGGCCACGTAGGGACTCGCGACCATTGCTTCGACCGCGAGGTGGCAGCGCTCGACCGCGAGCATGAGATTGCGCGCGGCAGCGACGTCGGTCGTCGCGATGTGCATGTCGACGCCGAACCGTCCGCCGACCATGCCGCGCGGGTCGCGAATGCCGTCCGTGCCGTCGATCGAATAGCCGACCGGCAGCGAATGGAGCACGGCGCGCCCGTCGCGCAGAGAATGGCGGCTGCCGGCGGCGAGCACGCGCGCAATGTCGCCGTCCGAGACACCCGAGCCGACAACGTCGACATCGGCGCCGAACAGCTCGCCGGACAGACGCCCTGACGATATCGCCAAAATGACGGAATCGATCTGCACCGATGCCATGCGCTCGGCGGCGTCGACCGCCTGCCGGACCGCCTCCTCGGCTTGGGCGAGATTGATGACGCTGCCGGCCTTCATGCCGCGCGCGCCGGTGTGCCCGAAGCCGATTACCTCGATGGCATGACTTCTTCGGGTCAAGGTCTGCTGCGGCCCATGCGGACGCAACCGGCCGATCAAACAGGCAACTTTGCTGGAGCCGATGTCGAGCGCGGCGACAAGCGCGCTGCGCCGCGGCGAGATCGGCTTCATCTTCGGCGTGAGGCCGTAATGGAGGGCGTTCATGCGTCGCCGCCCTTGCGCTTCTTTTTGTTGGCCTGCAGCGCCTCCTCGCGCGCCTGGGCGGCGGCGTCGGACAACTTGACGGTGACCCGATCGGGCAATCGTAAATCGACGCTCGTGATGTCGCGCGACAATAGCCTCTTGTCGCGCTCGAGCGCGACCAACCGCGCCAGCGCGCGCGCCGGATCGTTTTCGGGCAATTCGATATTGAGGCCGTTGTCGAGGCGCAGATCCCAACGGCGGTTAGCCACCAGGATCGAGGCCCGCACTGCGGCGCGTATCTCGGAAAATCGGTCGAGCAGGGCCAAAAAATCCTTGGCCATGCGTTGCGCGCCGGCCCCGACGACAAGCGGCAGGCCGATATAGCGGCGCTCCACGTATGGCTCGAGCACAGTGCCATCGGCGGCGATGACGCTCACACGGCCGTCTTTCTGCCAGAGCGCAAAAGCCTGCCGCTCGGTCACCGTGATCTGCAGGCGGTCCGGATAAAGCTTCAGCACCGCTGCATCGGCGATCCAGGGATTCGCCATCAGCCGGGCGCGCGCCGCATCGGCATCGAGAAACAACAGCGAGGCCCGACCAGTGACGCCGGCGGTGGTGAGGATTTCCTCGCGGCTCACCTCCTTGGCGCCGCTCAACGAGATCGCCACGATGCGAAAGCCGACCGCATTGGCGACGGCGTCGCGGGCATCCTTGGCCCAGGCTATGAACTGCGGAACATGGTCGCCTTCGACAGCGCCGTAAGCGACGGCGCCGCCGAGCAGCAGGACGCAGCCGACGATCCCGAAGCCGGGCGCCGCGGGAAGGCGCGCAAGCC
>Ga0070739_10005923_pt1 | contig 13692 bp, 13 predicted proteins | sample Coa_R1_7_FD_66445 | JGI IMG/M metagenome (GOLD analysis project Ga0070739, IMG submission 66445) | Surface soil microbial communities from Centralia Pennsylvania, which are recovering from an underground coalmine fire - Coalmine... | ecosystem: Environmental > Terrestrial > Soil > Unclassified ... | reverse complement strand
ACGCGCGGCCGGCCCAACGGCACGTCCGCACACGCCTCGCACGACACGCGTGGCCGCGCGTTGAGCACGAGACCGTGACGGTCCGCGATCTCGACAAGCAGGTCCGCGATCCCATTGCCGAACGCGGACCCGATGATCTGCGCGCGACGGAAGTCGTCGGGGTGGAGCTGCACCGCGACGTCGTCGGGGAGCAGCACGCCGTCCTGGTGCACGAGCGACGCGCCCACCGCCGCGTTGGCTGCTCGTCGCTGCAACGTGATGAGCGGGACCTCGCCGGCCGGGCGGAGACGGTCCGTCGCCGAGCGGCCGAGCTCGCGCAGCTGCTCGCCGAGCCGAGCGAGAAGACGCCGGTGCAGCCGCCGCTCGTGACGCATCTGCATTCGCGTGCCGGGCGCGCTGAGCGCGAGTGCGGCCAGGAACCCGACGATGGCGACAATGACAGCCAGGATCCCGATAGGTTGCATGCTCATCCCTCCTGTCGCTCGGTCGCCGGGACGTCCTCGTGCCGTCGCGCCGGCTGCCGCGCTCGCGGCGCGTCGGTCGCGTGCTGCAACGCGCGGAACGGAACGAGGTACGCCGCGTCGAGCGTGGACCGAATCTCGGTCAGCTGCTGCCGCGCGGCCGCGGCCGACGGCGGGCGGTCGCGCGGGTCGCCTTGCAGCAGGCAACCGTCGACGTACTCGGCGAGTGCCGCCGGCGCGCCCGGGTTGAGGTCGAGAATTGGTGCGAGCGGCGTGGCGAGGAGCCGCCGATAGTGCTCGAGGCGGCGATCGCCGGTGGCGGCCTGCACGTCCGCCCAGTGCAGCGGGCGGCCGGTCAGCGCCTCGCGCAGCATCGCACCGACAGCCCACAGGTCCGTCGCGGGCGTGATGCCGCCCCGTGCCCCGAGCTGCTCGGGCGCGGCGTAGCACGGTGTCGCCGGCGCACCAGTGCGCGTCGCGAGGTCCGCTTCGGGCAGGTGGGCGGAGCCCCAGTCCGCCGTGACGACGTGCGACGCGTCGTCGGTCATCAGCACGTTGCTCGGCTTGAGATCGCGATGCGCGGAGCCGGGATAGCACGCGTCGAGATGCTCGAGCGCGCTGAGCACGTCCAGCATGTAGTCGACGTAGCGCGTCAGCGGGAACGTGTCGTTGCGCCGCAGCCAGTCGTGAAGCGATCCCTGCCGGTGTCGCCGCATCACGAGAAACATCGCGTTGCGATCCGAGCCGCAGTCGTACACCTCGATGACGGCCGAATGCCCCGACAGCCGGCACGCGGTCTCGAACTCACGCGTGACGAAGCGCGCGAAGCGCTCGTCGGCGACCGCGCCGACGCGGATCACCTTGGCCGCCGCCTCTCGTCGCCCGTCGGCCGACACGCCGAAGACGACGCGCGGACCGCCCCCGACGGGTACCGGCTCGTCGAGGCGCCAGACGTCGTTCGAGCCACGCAGCACGCGGCTGTCGTTGACCGTCTTCAGCTGCTGCTCGAGCCGCGCTCGCGCCGCCTCCGCGGCGGCGTAGCGGCGCCTGGCGTCGTCCGCGTCCATCCGCGCGTGCACGGCCTCGGTCTCGACCCGGCGCACGTCGGCCCACGACGGGACCGCATGCGGAGCATGCGGAGGAGGCACCGCGATCGCGACGGCAGGGGAATCACGACGCGGGACGAGCCCCGCGACGACGAGCACCGCGATCGGCACGAGGAACGCGGGCCACCCGGTCCAGCGACCCTCCAACCAGCGCACGTCGATCGCGACGAGGCACACGCCGACGGCGACGAGCCCCGCCGCGACCGCGAGCGCGCGCGGGAGGACGTAGCCAACGAGGAGCCGCCACGCGACGAACAGCGCAGGCAGGAGGAGCAGGAGCGTGTACGGGTCGCGCACCCACGGGCGGCGTACCGGGACGAGGAACGCGACCGATGCGCTCGCGAGCGCGAGCCCGAGCGCGGTCGACGACGGGAACCGCGGACGAGTCACGAGCGACCGTCCTCCGCGTGCAGACCCGTTGGCACGACGGTCGGGACCATGCCCCTCCCCGGAGTGTGCACGCAACGTTTACTTCGGCCCGGGCGACCGCGGAAGTCGGGCCCGGGGTCGACCGCGCGTCAACCGGCCGTCGGTCCGCCGCCCCCGGCCGACCCCGATCCCGCCGCCGCGCCGCCCGCGGGCCCGGTCGCCCGCCTGCTCTTCGGCGGCAGCACCCGGGCAGGGACGCCGACGGCGACGTGGTACGGCGGGACGTCGTCGAGCACGACCGCGTTCGCGCCGACCTGCGCCCCGTCGCCGACGGTCAGGTCGCCGAGCACCTTCGCGCCCGCGTACACCGAGACGTCGTCGCCGATGACCGGGCCGGTCCCCGACTTCCCGCGGTGACCGATCGTCACCTGCTGGTTGACCCAGCAGTTCGCGCCGATGCGGCGCGCCGCGATGATCGTCGCGAACCCGTGCTGGATGATGAGGCCGGGGCCGATGTCGCCGCACACGATGTGCAGCGTCCGCTCCCCGGGATACAACGCGCCCAGCAGACCGCCGACGAGCGCGCCGACGGCCCCCGCGCGCCGCAGCCGGTAGCAGTACAACGTGCGGAACGCGGGCTCCGTCGCGAAGAGCTCGAGGCGTGACCACCGGCCGAGTGGCGTCGTGACCCAGCGGGCGACGTCCGCGTCGACGACCTCCCGCGCGCGCAGCCGCGGCGCGAGCAGCATCGGCGCGTACCAGGCCATCGCGACGAGCACGCGCAGTCGCCGCGCCCAGTCCATCGGCCGTCGCGACCCCGACGGACGCGCGATCGTCACGAGCCCACCTGCACACCGAGCTGCACCTCGCAACTCTGCCCCAACTCCTAACCTTCCGGCCATGCCCGACCCCGACCTCACGCCCGTCGTCGACCTGCTCGAGCGCCAGCGGGCCGACGACCTCCACGACTGTGCGCAGGCGTACGTCTCGTTGGAGGGCACCGTCCTCCTCGACACCGCGATCGGTGAGACGCGACCGGGCCGCGACGCGCGCGTCGACGACCTGATGCTCTGGTACTCGTCGAGCAAGCCCGTCACGACCGTCGCCGTGCTGCAACTGTGGGAGCAGGGCCGGCTCGCGCTCGACGACCCGGTCGCGAAGTACGTGGAGGGCTGGGGTGCGGGCAAGGAGCGCGCGACGCTGCGCCACGTCCTCACGCACACCGGCGGCTTCCCGATGCTGAGCGGCGGCGAGACGTTCGACCTCGACCTCCCGTACGCCGACGCGGTCGCGCGCATCGCCGCGCACGACGCCGAGTGGGTCCCCGGCACGGCGGCGGGCTATCACGCGTCGAGCGGGTGGAAGATCCTCGGTGCCGTCGTGGAAGCGGTCGACGGGCGCCCGATCGACCGCTACGTCCGCGACGAGATCCTCACGCCGATCGGCATGGCGAACTCCCGGCTCGGCGTGTCGCTCGACGAGCAGCGCGCGCTCGGCGACCGCATCGTGCCCGTCGCGTGGAAGGGCCACACCGTGCCGCGTGTGCGCGACGGCGCCCTGCAGATGGTTCCCTACAAGATCGACCGCATCCACAACGAGCCGTGGCACGTGGCGAAGGTCGAGCCCGGCGGTGGGATCCGCGGCCCGGCACGCGAGCTCGGCCTCTTCTACGAGTCCGTACTCGGGTACGGAGCGCGGGTGATCGACGAGCGCACCGTCGAGGTGATGGCGGCCATCCACCGTCGCGGGATGAAGGACGCGACGTTCGGGTTGTCGATGCCGTGGGGTCTCGGGGTCCAGCGCGCGTTCACGGGTGGCACGACACGGCGCGCGTTCGGGCACAACGGCATGGCGTCGTCGCGCGGTCTCGCGGACCCGGAGATCGGGCTCGTGATGGTGGTCGTCTGCAACGGCCTGCCGTCGTACCTGCCGAACGAGCAACGGTTCCTCGACCTCACGGACGCGGTGTACACCGCGCTGGGCGAGGACGTCGCGCCGCTCCGACAGGAGCTCCGCCCGATCGGGCCCGGGGTGCTGAGCACCTAGTACGACGCCGGGTCCCGCGACGTCACGCTCACGTCGCGCCGGACGCGCGCACGAGGTCGAGGAGCACGTCGTGCACCTGGGGCGGCGCGGCGACGATGTTGCCGGTGTCGAGCCAGCGCGTGTCGTCGCCGTCCCAGTCGCTGACGACGCCCCCCGCCTCGCGCACCAGCAACGCGCCCGCCGCGACGTCCCACGGACCGAGCGCGAGCTCGAAGAACCCGTCGAACGTGCCGGATGCGGTCCAGGCGAGGTCGAGACTCGCGGCCCCGGGGCGCCGTAGGTCCTCGAAGCGCTCGAGTGCGGCCTCGAACGCGCGCAGGTACGCGGGGAGTCGTTCCTTGTGACGGAACGGGAAGCCCGTCGCGCAGATCGCCTGGTCCGCGTCGCGCGTGCTCACGTGCACGCGCGCCCCGTTGCGGAACGCGCCCTGCCCGTCGACCGCGACGTACTCGTCACCGAGCAACGGTGCCCGGACGACACCGACGACCGGCCGCGCCTCGCGCACGAGCGCGACCGACACACCGACGGCCGGGAACCGGTGCAGGAAGTTCGACGTGCCGTCGAGCGGGTCGACGAGCCAGCCGAGGTCGGCGCGCTCACCACCCGCCTCCTCGCCGAACACGGGGATGCCGGGCGCGGCCTGCTCGAGCGCCGCGCGGATCGTCCGCTCACTGTCGAGGTCGGCTTCGCTCACCCAGTCACCGGGCGCCTTCTCGCGCACGTCCCGTGCGGCGCCGTAGTGGTCGACCACGACCGAGCTCCCGACGCGCGCGGCGACGCGTGCGGCATCGGCCAGGGCGTCGAGGTCCATCAGCCGGCCTTCACGCGCCGGCCGCGTTGCGCAACGCGATGTACAGCTCCTTGGTGCACCCCGCGAGGATCTGTCGCCGCGCGTCGTGCTCGGTGACGTCGAGTGGGAGCTGCGATGCGTCCTGCACGAACGCGCCGGCCTCGCGGCACGCGAGCACGCCGCCGAGGTAGTCCCACGGTGCGTGGTAACGGCCGGCGTCCACGTAGCCGTCGAACGCGCCCGCGGCGACGTCGCACAGCGCGAGCGCGGCGGAGCCCATCGCGCGGAACTGGCGCCACGGCAGCACGCGCGGCGGAAGGCTCGAGATCGCGATGACGGCCTCGTCGACGCGACGCACCGACGACGCCTGCAACGGACGCCCGTCCCGCCACGCACCGACGCCCCGGATCGCGGTCGTCGTGGACCCGGTCGCCTGGTTCACGACGAGCGATGCGAGCGCGCCGTCGCGATCGACCGCGCACAGCGAGGTCGCCCAGTACGGCAGGCCGCGCGAGCAGTTCGTCGACCCGTCCACCGGGTCGAGGACCACCGTGATCGACGCGCCACGTGGTCCCGTGAACGCGGACTCCTCGCTCATCACGCACAGCGGCCCGCGCGTGAGCACGGCGAGGGCGGCGGCATCCGCGACGAGGTCGAGCGCGTACTGACCGGGCCGGTCGGTGCGGTTGCGCAGCTCGTCGTGCGCGATGCCGGTGACCGCGCCGCGGACTGCGACGGCCGCGCGCTCGAACAGCTCGAGGAGGTCCTCCGGGGTCACGTGCGCAGTCTCGCAGATGCCGGGTCGAGTCCCACCGAACCGGGCAGACTCTCGCGCACGCCGGGTTCCCGGCGTCGGCGAACCGGGGGTGAGTCGGATGCTGAAGGACTTCAAGGAATTCGTGCTGCGCGGGAACGTCGTCGACCTGGCGATCGCGGTCGTCATCGGCGCCGCGTTCGGTGCGGTCGTCACCGCGTTCGTGTCCGACCTGTTGACACCGCTGATCGCGATCCCCGGCAAGGCGGACTTCTCGAGCCTGACGTTCACGATCCACGGCAGCGTGTTCCGCTACGGCCACTTCATCAACGCCGTGATCTCGTTTCTCGTGATCGCCGCCGCGGTGTTCTTCTTCGTCGTCAAGCCGCTCAACGCGCTCATGCGCCGGCTCCGCCCCGAACGCGACGTCGACGTGCCGACGCGTGAGTGCCCCGAGTGCATGAGCTCCATTCCGGCGCCCGCGCGCCGGTGCGCGTTCTGCACCGCGGAGGTCGTGCCGGTCGCGTAGTCGCGCGGTCAGGCGTCGAGGTCGACGCGCTCGGGCCCGGTGTACACGTTGAAGCGCGCGCCGCGAAGGAACCCGACGATCGTCTGACCGAAGCGGCGCGCGGCGTCGACTGCCAGGCTCGACGGCGCCGACACCGCGCAGACGACCGGGATGCCGGCCATCGCGGCCTTCTGCACGATCTCGAAGCTGACGCGACCCGACACCATGAGCACGCTCGACGCGAGCGGGAGCCGGCGGTCGAGCGTGGCCCGACCGACGACCTTGTCGACCGCGTTGTGGCGACCGACGTCCTCGCGCAACGTGTCGAGCGCGCCGTCGACGCCGAACACCGCAGCGCCGTGCAGACCACCGGTCGAGTCGAAGACGCGCTGCGCGTCGCGCAGACGGTCGGGAAGCTCGAGGATCGTCGACGCCGCGACCCGCGGCCCGTCGCTCATCGGCGGGCAGCGCAGCTCGACGTCGTCGAGCTGCGTCTTGCCGCACAGGCCGCAGCTCGCGTTGGCCACGAACGAGCGCCGCGGCAGACCGTCGGCAAGCATGCCGCGCAGGCGCACCGTGACGATGTTGGCGTGGTGCGCGCCGCCCTCGACGCAGTAGGCGACCGACACGACGTCGTCCGGGGAGTGCACGACGCCCTCCGTCACGCAGAACCCGACGGCGAGCTCGAAGTCGTTCCCGGGGGTCCGCATCGTGACGGCGAGCGCCTCCGGGACGTGCCCGGGAACGTGCACGCGGATCTCCATCGGCTCCTCGGTGACGAGCCGGTCGGGCCGCTCCACCACACGGCCGTCGGCAAGGGCGTGCACGCGGGTCGGGGTCGTCGGGGTGCGGGTCGCCTCGACCTCCACGGTCCCGTCCTACCCACCCTTGGGCCGTTGCCACCGGGCGACGTCGTCGGGCGTGTCGACGTCCACCAAGGCGTCCGCGCCCGCGACCTCCTGCCATCGCGACTCCGGTACGAGCTCGACGTCCGCGGCGTCGAGGAGCGCGCGCATCGACCGTTCGCCCGCCTCGGTCAGCGCGACCGCGAGCCGGCATGCGTCCGCGCTGTACCGCGCGCACAGCGGCTGGGCGCGGCCCGACGCCACGGGCACGACGCTCCGGTCGCCGGGGTGATCGCGCAGGAGCGTCAGCAGCGGCTCGCTCACGAACGGCATGTCGACCGCGACGACGAGGACGGGCGGCTCCGCACCCGATGTCGCGAGGGCGTGCACTCCCGCGACGAGCGCGACGAGCGGGCCGCTCCCCGGCGGGTCCTCGAGCACCGCGGGCAGCGCGCTGTGGCCCGGGCCGACCTCGAGGACCGGCGCGCACACCGCGCCGACGACGCGCGCGACACGGTCCGCGAGCCGCTCACCGTCCCACGCGAGCTCGGCCTTCGCCCGGCCCATGCGCGTGCTCGCGCCACCGGTGAGCAGCAGCCCGGGGATCATCCGGCCGACGGTATCTTCTCGCCCGTGGACGACGACGAGGTGCGCGCGCGGTTCGCGCGCGCACGGGTCGCGCGGCTCGCGACGGTCGACGGGCAGCATCGCCCCCATCTCGTCCCCGTGTGCTTCGCGCTCGATGGCGCGACGATCGTGACCGCGGTCGACGCGAAGCCGAAGACGACGACCGCGTTGCGCCGTGTCGCGAACGTGCGCGCGAACCCCGCCGTCAGCCTGCTCGTCGACCACTACGACGACGACGACTGGACGCAGCTGTGGTGGGCACGCGCGGACGGCGACGCCCGCGTGCTCGACGACGGTCCGGACCACGAGCAGGCGGTCGCGCGGCTCGTCGCGCGTTACGCGCAATACCGTGCCACACCGCCGAGCGGCCCTGCGATCGTCGTCACGGTCCGCCGGTGGCGCGGGTGGGCCTGGCGTCAGGAGCCCTGAGCCGTGCGCAGGTTGTAGGTCAGGACCTGCCAGCGACCCGCCCGGCGGACGAGCTTGAGCTCGTCCCGCACCGTCGAGCCGTCGCGCAGCTCGACCGCGGTGATCACGACCGCGACGTGGGGCCCGGCCGTGGCCTCCTCGACCGCGATGTTGCGCGTGAGACGGCGGAGATCCGGTTGCTCGCGGTACGCGGCTCGTTTCGCCGCGACGAAGTCCCTGCGCGACCGGCGGTCACGCAGCTCGGCCGTCGACAGCGACCACAGCGTGTCGAAGTCGAGCCGGTCCCACGCGAGCTCGTAGCCCAGCGCGACCTCCGCGGGCGGTGGCCCCGGGTCGGTCGCGGCCGCGACGCCGAACACGACGAGGAGCACGACGAGCCCACCGGCGACGACGAAGAAGACGATCATCGCCCGGTCGCGGCGCCGTGGATCGCGCGCGCGAGGTCGATGTCCTTGTCGGTGATCCCGCCGGCATCGTGCGTGGTCAGCGTCACGTGCACGGTGCGCCACCGGACGTCGAGGTCGGGGTGGTGGTTCGCGGCCTCGGCGAGGAATCCGACGCGCACGACGAACGCGATCGCGTCCGCGAACGAGGGCAGCCCGATCGACGAGCGGATCGCGTCACCGTCGCGCTCCCAGCCGGGGAGGCCCTCGAGCGCCGCGCGCACCTGCTCGTCGGACAGCTTCGCCATGCGCCCATTGTCGGCGCGCCGGCGCCGCCGGACCAAGGCGGGACCGGGCGCGACCACGACGTCTCGCACGCGGGCCGAACGTGTGTTCGCTACGCTGGGCGCCATGCCCGAACGGATCGATCCCGATCGGCGGCACCGACCGCACCGGTGGGCCGCGCTGGAGCCCGCGGGAGAGGCCGTCACGCAGATCCCGCTCTTCGAGGTGCCCGAGCGTGAGATCGGCCGAGGCGAGTTCCGCGGGCTCGAGTTCGTGCACGTGCGGGCCCGGCAGATCATCAACGAGGTCCCCGACCGCTCGCCCGTCCCGTTCCGCTACACGATCAACGCGTACCGCGGCTGCAGCCACGCGTGCACCTATTGCTTCGCGCGCCCGACGCACGCGTACCTCGACCTCGACCCGTCGACCGAGTTCGACCGCGTGATCGTCGTCAAGACGAACGCCGTCGAGCGGGTGCGCGCGGAGCTCCACCCGAAGCGGTGGCGCGGCGATCCGATCGCGATGGGCACCAACACCGACCCGTACCAGCGCGCCGAGGGCAAGTACCGGCTCACGCGCGGGATCGTCGAGGTCCTCGGCGAGGCGCGCAACCCGTTCTCGATCCTCACGAAGGGGACGCTGATCCTGCGCGACCTCGACGTGCTCACGGAGGCCGCGCAGCGCACCGACGTGACGACGTCGTTCTCGATCGGCACGCTCGACGAGGACGTGTGGCGCGCGACGGAGCCCGGTACGCCGCACCCGATGAAGCGGGTCGAGGCGGTCGCGCGCCTCAACGAGGCCGGGATCCCGTGCAACGTGCTCGTCGCGCCGGTGCTCCCCGGCCTGTCCGACGGTCGCGACCAGTTGGACGCCGTCGTGCGCGCGTGCGTGGACGCGGGCGCGCCGTCGATCTCGGGTGTGCTGCTGCACCTACGACCCGGCGTGCGCGAGCACTACCTCGCGTGGCTCGCGGGTCACCGGCCCGACCTCGTCGAGTCGCACGAACGGCGGTACCGCACGGCGTACGCCCCCAGTGAGGAGCGCGCCGCGTTCGCCGACACGATCCGCGAGCTCGTCGCACGCCACCGCTCGCGGCCCACGCGTCCGTCGACCCGTCCCGCACCGGCCCGGCCGGCACGGCGGGACGTATCCTGACGCCATGTGTCCGGCCTGCGGCGCGCCCGTTCCCGAGGGCGCCCGCTTCTGCCCGTCCTGCGGGCGCGCGCTCGTCGTCCGGCACGACGAGCGGCGGGTCGCGACGGTGCTCTTCGCGGACCTCGTCGGCTTCACGACGTTCTCGGAGGCGGCCGACCCGGAGCACGTGAAGGGGACGGTCGACCGCTGCTTCGAGCGGCTCGTCGCGGACGTCGCCGCGTTCGGCGGGCAGGTCGACAAGATCGTCGGCGACGCGATCGTGGCGCTCTTCGGCGCGCCGGTCGCCCACGAGGACGACGCGGAGCGCGCGGTCCGGGCCGCACTCCGCATGCAGCAGACGCTCGCCGCGATGCGCGCCGCCGACGGGTTCGACGTCGAGATGCGCATCGGCGTGAACACGGGCGAGGTCCTCGTCGGCGCGTTGCGCGCCGGCGGGGACTACACGGCGATGGGCGACGTCGTGAACACCGCGAGCCGCCTGCAGACCGCCGCGGCGCCGGGCGAGGTCCTCGTCGGTCCCGACACGTACGCCGCGACGGCGGGCGCGGTGCGCTACGAGCCACGTGGCCCGGTCGTCATCCGCGGTCGGGAGGCACCGCTCGACGTGTGGCGCGCGCTCGAACAGTCCCAGCCGCCCGGTCAGCGGCGCGCACGACCGCCCACGCCGCTCATCGGGCGCGACGTCGAGCTCGACCTCCTCACGAGCGGCATCCGCAAAGCGGTGGCGCGCCGGCGCGCGCAGCTCGTCGTGCTGTCCGGTGAGCCGGGTGTCGGCAAGACGCGCCTCGCGCTCGAGCTGCGCGACGTCGTGACGGAGCACCACCACGCGTGCGTGCTGCTCGGGCACTGCGTGCCGTACGGCGAGGCGAACGTCTGGTTCCCGTTCGCCGAGGCGCTGCGCGAGCTGTTCGGCCTCGACGGCGGCGAGCCGGCGGATGTCGCGACCGCGCAGGTCCGTCGCTGCGTGACCGAGACGACGGGCCTCGACGACGCCGACCCCGAGGTCGTCCGCCTCGTCGAAGGGCTGCGCACGCTGCTCGGCCACGTCGACGACGCCGTCGAACCGGCTCGCGCGCGCGACGAAGCCGTACGTTCGCTGCTCGCATGTCTCGACGAGATGTGCGAACGGCAGCCCGTCGTCCTCGCGCTCGCCGATCTCCACTGGGCCGACGACGCGGTGCTCGAGGTGCTCGAGCAGCTGCTGCGCCGTCTCCGGGGCCGTCCGTTCGTGCTGTTCGCGACGACGCGTCCCGAGCTGACCGAGCGCTGGACACCGAGGCCCACGGGCTACGACGCGCTGCTCCTCGAGCTCGAGCCGCTCGACACCGACGCGAGCACCGCGCTCGGGCGCACGCTGCTCGGCCCCGACGCGACCGACGACGTGGTCCGCCTGCTCGTCGAGCGCAGCGGCGGCAACCCGTTCTTCATGGAGGAGCTCGCGGCCGTCCTCGCCGCGAGCAACGGGGGGCCGCGGACGGGTCCGCGCCCCGGCATCGCGGTGCCCGCCACGCTGCGCGGCCTGGTCGCGTCACGCCTCGATGCCCTCGATCTCGGTGACCGCGCGGTGCTCGACGACTGCGCGGTGGTCGGGGCCAGCGGTCGCGTGGACGTGGTCGACGCGCTCGCGCGCGAGCACGGCATCGCAGACGCACGCGCGCGGCTGGCGCGGCTCGGCGAGGACAACTTCGTGACCGTCGACGGCGACATGTTCGTGTTCCGCAGCCAGCTCGTGCGCGACGTCGCGTACGACATGCTGACGAAGGGCGAGCGCGCCCGCCGTCACCTCGCGGTCGCGCACCACCTCGCGAAGTGGGCCGGCGACACCGATCGGCTCGAGCAGGTGCTCGACGGGCTCGCGCGCCACTACGGCATCGCCGCGAACCTCACCGCGGAGCTCGGCGACGTCGAGGGCGTGCCCGCGAACCTCGAGTCGTCCGCGGTGGAGTTCCTCGAGCGAGCGGCGACGAAGGCGGAGCGGCAGGAGCGGTGGCGGGTCGCCGCGGACCTGCTCGCGATGGCCCTGAAGCTCACGCCCGTCGGCAGCGAGCGTCGGTGCCGGCTGCTCCTCGCCCGCGCGAGAGCGCGCGCCGAGCTGCGCCAGCTCGCGGCCGCGCGCGAGGACGCGCTCGCGGTCTCGCGCGAGGCGCAGGAACGGGCTGACGCCGAGACGCGCGCGGCCGCGCTCGTGGTGCTCGGCGACGTGGAGCACAAGGAAGGTGACCTCGTCGCCGCGGAGAGGACGCTCGACGAAGCGGTGAGCTGCTGGCGGGGTCTCGCACCGCGCGGCGAGCAGGCCGGCCTTGCCGACGCGCTGCGCGCGCAGGGCATGAATCGCATGTTCCTCGGGCGCAACGAGGCGGCCGCGGAGTCGATCGAGGAGGCGTTGGCCGCGTACCGCACCGCCGGCGACGAGCGCGGCGAGGCCTGGGCGCTGCAGAACCTCGCGTGGATCGCGTTCAACACGGGCGACATGGAGGTCGCCGAGCAACGCCTGCACGAGTCGGCGGACACCTTCGCGGCGATCGGCGACTGGGGTGGGCTGGCATGGGCGTTCGGGCTCCTGGCCTGGGTGCGTTGGGGCGAGGGCCGTCTCGACGAGGCCGAGGCGCTCGCGGTCCAGGCGTTCGGCCGCGGTGGCGAGTCGGGAGACCCGTGGGCGTCGTCGATGATGCTGGTGCTGCTCGCGCACGTCGCGGTGTGGCGCGGGAACGTGACGCTCGCGCTGGAGCGGGCGACGAGCGCGCGCGACCGCTTCGTCGAGATCGGCAACGTCTGGGGCGAGATGCAGGCGACCATGCCGCTGTCGCTCGCGCAGCTCGCCGCCGGCCGGATCACCGAGGCCCGTGCACTCGCGGCGCACAGCTCGGAGCTCGCGCAGGGCCTCTCGGACTCCATGCGGGAGGCGCCGGTCGGGCTCGAGGCCGCGATCTCGGTCCGCATCGGCGATGCGGCCGCGGCCCTCGAGTGCGTCGAGCCCGACAGCCCGGGGCCCGGGCACGACGACGCCCGCCTCGCCCACGGCCTCGCGCTCCTGCAGGACGGTCAGGTCGACGCCGCGCTGCGGACGTTGCACGTCGCGCTCGACACCGCGATCCACTCGGGTGTCAGCTCGGCGCTCACCGCCGCGGTCGCGATCGCCGAGACCGCGGCGGGCCGCCCGGCCGACGCGCTCGCCCGCTGCGACCGCGCCACCGAACCCGTGACGTTCCTCGACGGCATCCACCTCGCGTTCGCACGTGCGTTCGCGTCGGCGCGCCTCGGTGACGAGGAGCGTGCACGCGCTCAGTGCGATCGCGCCGTGGCGATCGCGGACGGGACGGAGTCACGGCTCGAGCAGGCGGTCACGCGGCTGGCGCGCGCGCACGTCCTCGCGGTCGTCGCGCCCGACGAGGCCGCGAGCGCGGCCGCGGAGGCCGACGCCTACCTCGGGACGCTCGGGATCGCGGCGCGCGGGTGGCGGCGACTGTTCGCGCTCGCGGCGGGCGCCTGACCGCGTCTGACCGTCCGGACGGTCGGGAGCGCGTCAGGTGCGGAGCGCGTCGAGCACGCGCGCGCACGCGAGACCGTCCGCGAACGTCGCCGCGTCGCGAGGAGCGGCACCGTCGCGGACCGCGTCGCGGACGACGGCCGCCCACCGGGCCATCGGCCCCGCGTGACGATCGCCGTGCGCGCCGGCGACGTCGACCGTGAGCTCCTCGACCCGACCGTCGCTCGCACGCAGCACGAGCTTGCGGTCCCCGACGTCCTCGAGGACGCCGTCGGACCCGGTGACGACGATGCGGGGCGTCACGGTCGCGGCCTCGGCGAACCCGGAGTCGATCGTCACCGACACGCCGTCGCCCGCGGTCAGCAGCGCAGCCAAGCCGTCCTCGGCGTCGCACTCGCGCAGCACGCCGTCGCCGTCGGGCCGGTGCGCGATCGTCGTGCGGGG
>Ga0070739_10005920_pt1 | contig 13697 bp, 11 predicted proteins | sample Coa_R1_7_FD_66445 | JGI IMG/M metagenome (GOLD analysis project Ga0070739, IMG submission 66445) | Surface soil microbial communities from Centralia Pennsylvania, which are recovering from an underground coalmine fire - Coalmine... | ecosystem: Environmental > Terrestrial > Soil > Unclassified ... | reverse complement strand
ATCACGCGCTCACCGGAGCGCGACCACTTGACCGCCGTGTAGGAGTCGAACACCGCCTTACCGACCGCCGCGCCCGGAGAGGCGTTCATCCCGGTGGTGATGCGCGTGTGCTGCCCGCGAGTGTCGAACTGCGGGAACATCAGCTGCGCCAGCTGAGCTCCGTTCACCCGCGCGACCGCCTCGTCCGGGTCGATCACGCCCTCGTCCACCAGGCTGGTGGCGATCAGGAACGCGGCGGCCGCGGTGCGCTTGCCCACCCGGGTCTGCAGCATCCACAGCTTGCCGCGCTCGATGGTGAACTCGATGTCGCACAGGTCGCGGTAGTGGCCCTCCAGGGTGGCCATGATGTCCATCAGCTCGCGGTACGACTTCGGGTCGAGCTCTTCGAGCTGCTGCAGCGGCACGGTGTTGCGGATGCCGGCGACCACGTCCTCGCCCTGGGCGTTGGCCAGGTAGTCGCCGTAGACGCCCTGCGCGCCGGTGGCCGGGTCGCGGGTGAAGGCGACGCCGGTGCCCGAGTCCGGGCCGAGGTTGCCGAACACCATCGAGCACACGTTGACCGCGGTGCCCAAGTCGTGCGGGATGCGCTCCTGGCGGCGGTAGAGCTTGGCCCGCTCGGTGTTCCAGGAGTCGAACACGGCCCGGATGGCCAGGTCCATCTGCTCGCGTGGCTCCTGCGGGAACTCCCGCCCAGCGTGCTCGCGCACGATCTGCTTGTACGACTCCACCAGCTCGCGCAGGTCCTGCGCGTCCAGGTCGAGATCACTGGTGACGCCCTTGTTCTTCTTCGCCGCGTCGATCGCGTCCTCGAAGTGCTCCCCGTCGATGCCCAGCACCGTCTTGCCGAACATCTGGATCAGCCGCCGGTAGGAGTCCCAGGCGAACCGCTCGTCCCCGGCCACGTTCGCCAGCCCCTGGACCGAAGAATCGGACAAGCCGATGTTCAGGACGGTTTCCATCATCCCGGGCATGGAGAACTTCGCCCCGGAGCGCACCGAGACCAGCAGCGGGTCCTCGCTCGCGCCCAGCTTGCGGCCCATCCGCTCCTCGAGCGCGGCCAGATGCTCGGAGACCTCGGCGCGCAGGCCCTCCGGCTCGTCGCCATCAGCCAGGTACGCGCGGCAGGCCTCGGTGGTGAGGGTGAACCCAGGCGGCACCGGCAGTCCGAGGTTGGTCATCTCGGCGAGGTTGGCCCCCTTGCCGCCGAGCAGATCCTTGAGATCCTTATTGCCCTCGGTGAAGTCGTAGACGTACTTGGTCGTCCGAGTCGCCGCAGCGGTCGGCGCAGTATCGATCGGCACGTGAGGCTCCCTGAAGCTCAAACGCGTGCGAGATGAGAATGGACGCCGACCCGCACGACCGACGCCCCTCTTGGTTGTCATCGACAGTACCGGCTGGTCACGGCACTGTCAGCGTGAGACCGGCCACCCTGTGGATAACTCTCCTCGGATCGGCCGGACGGCCCAGTATCGATGCCCTGAACTGCGGCGGCGAAACGACGGGCGATCCCGGGCCGCCGCCCGAAAAGCGGCGAGGCCGGGAGCATGTCCAGCTCCCGGCCTCTGAGTGTGCCGCCCAATTGCTCGCACCGGCACGTTTAAAGGGCACGAGTCACCTTTACAACGCTGCGCTCTGCCTATTGAGCTAGCGCCGCATGCAGAGCGGCGCGCGGGGGTCGAACCCGCAACCTCAACGCAATTGCCCGTGTCCGGTCGATCCGGCGCTCGGCGGCGAATGCTGAATCTGGAGCGAGAGTCTGAGATTGAGCCGGGGCTGCCTCTACCCGTTGGGCTATCCCGGCGCGTGTGCCGGGAGACGGACTCGAACCGTCACTGGACCCCGGAGTTCAGCTTCGGCTTCAGCGTCAGCTTGCGCTCCTAGCGCATCCCTCCCGCTCGCACGGGAGGGAGTCTGTGTTATCCGAAAAGGTAGCCGAAGACCGCGTCACCGATGTGCTGGTCGGTCACGGTCGTCCCGTTGGCCTCTTCGCGCGCGAACTTGACCGCGTTCTGCAGCGTCTCGACCCGCTCAAGCAGTTCGTTGACGCGGCTGGCCGGCAAGGCGCCGGAGAACTTGACCGTCGTCCAGTACCCGACCGGGACGTCTTCGTAGTACACCTCGACCTGCGCCGGATGCTTCTCGGTGGCCTCCGCCTTGACGTGGTTGCGCGGCACCTTCTTGGTCTTGATGGTGCGCACCGGTTCGGTCTTCCACGAGTCGCTGGACGGGTCGTGCACCCAGGACTCGGCGGCGTCGAGGACCGGCAGCTTCTTGACGAAGGTGTGCAGGTCGGTCAGCTGCTTCTCGAGGAAGAGCAGGTAGCTGACCGGGACGTCCTTAAGCAGCGCGCGGCCGTCCACGGTCACGTCGGCCTTCGCGGTGCAGTTCGCCCAGTCCTTGGTGGCCGTGACGTCGAACAGGCGGGTCAGCGTGGCGGCGGTCTGCCGCAGCACCTCCTCGGCCTTGATCTGCACGCGGGTGGACTCGGGCGGCAACTGCTCGCCTTCCTCGTCCTTCGGCTGGTACGTGCGGGAGATGCCGGAAAGCAGCGCGGCCTTCTGTACCGCGTGGTGCGCCTCGGTCAACTCCTGGAAGGACTTGCTCTTAACGCCCTTCTCCACGGCGATGATCTGATTGAGCTTCGTCATGAGACCCCGCCCCCTCTCGACTACCTGGCTTTTCGCTGCGGGAACGTTAGCATCAGCGGTCGAATGCGCGCGCCCGAGTTTCGCCGGCGGTCGAGAGTCCGTCTCGGTTCGGGGCCGTGTCAGCCGCCGGAATCCTCGGTCTCGGCGCCGGTGGGCGGGGTCGGATCGTCAGGGTTCTCCAACCATCCGTAGGGCAGCGTGACGCGGCGTTCCGAGGCGTGGCTGCGTCCGCGCGGCGAGCCCTCGTTGGCCTGGGGCCAGGGCTGGGTGTGGTCGAGGCGGGCCAGCAGTTCGTCGAGTTCGGCGAGGTTCGAGGCCTGGGCCAGCTTGCCGCGCAGTTCGGAGCCGACCGGGAAGCCCTTGAGGTACCAGGCGACGTGCTTGCGGAACTCGCGGACTCCGTGGTCGGACCGGTGCATGGCGACCAGGCCCTGCGCGTGGCGGCGCATCATCGCGGCGACCTGGCCGAGGTCGGGGCGCACCGGCTCGCCGCCGACGAAGGCCGCGGCGAGGTCCGCGAACAGCCACGGGCGACCGAGGCAGCCGCGGCCGACCACGACGCCGTCCGCGCCGGTCTCGGCCATCATGCGCAGCGCGTCGGCGCCTTCCCAGATGTCGCCGTTGCCGAGGACCGGAATGCCGCTGATCTCGGCCTTGAGCTTGGCGATCCGGTCCCAGTCGGCCTCACCCGAGTAGCCCTGGGCTCCGGTGCGCGCGTGCAGTGCCACGGCTGCGACGCCCTCGTCCTCGGCGATCCGGCCCGCTTCGAGGTACGTCTCATGCTGCGGATCGATGCCGACGCGCATCTTCACGGTCACGGGCAACGCGCCTGCGTTACGCACCGCGGCGCGCACGATGTTGCGGAACAGAACGCGGTGGTACGGAAGGGCGCACCCGCCTCCGCGCCGAGTGACCTTAGGGACAGGGCAACCGAAGTTCAGGTCGATGTGGTCGGCGAGGTCTTCCTCCGCGACGATGCGCACCGCCCGGCTGACGTAATCCGGGTCCACTCCGTACAGCTGCACCGAGCGCGGCTGCTCGTTCGGCTCGAAGTGGATCATCTTGCGGGTCTTGGGGTTGCGCTCGACCAGTCCGACCGTGGTCACCATCTCGCACACGAACAGCCCGGCCGGACGTTCGGCGGCCGGTTCCGGCACGCGGCTCTCCGCCTGCTCGCGGCACAACGCGCGAAACGGCGGGTTGGTGATGCCCGCCATCGGGGCGAGAACCACCGGCGGCCACACCTGATAGGGGCCGATCGCGAGCGGCTGGTGCGCTACGGGCATCTAATAGACCTCGGATGCTGGGTTTTGGACGGGCGTTGAACCGATCCATTGTCCCAGACTCCGGTCTGCGCTTGACCGTGGAAGGGTGGTAGCCGTGCTGGCATTGGGCATCGACATCGGTGGCTCGGGGATCAAGGCCGCCCCGGTGGACACCGAGACCGGAGAGCCGACCGCCGAGCGGTTCCGGTTGGAGACGCCTCGGCCGGCGCTTCCGGAAGCCGTGGCGGAGAAAGCCGGCGAGGTTGCCGCGCACTTCGCCTGGAGTGGGCCGGTCGGTGTCACGTTCCCCGGCGTCGTAACGCGCGGCACGGTGCGTACCGCGGCCAACATGGAGCCCGAGTGGATCGGCGTCGACGCGGCAGCCCTATTCGCGCGGGTGCTGCGTGGTTATGGTGACCCTTCCCAGGGCGACGGCGTATCGCAGGGGCCGGGCGCCTTGGCGCCACGGGTGCTCAACGATGCCGACGCCGCCGGTGTAGCGGAGATGGCGCATGGTGCCGGCCGCGGCCGCGACGGCGTGGTGTTGATGCTGACGTTCGGCACCGGGATCGGATCGGCGCTTTTCGTCGATGGCCTACTGGTGCCGAACACCGAGTTCGGGCACCTGGAGATCCGCGGTAAGGACGCCGAGCGACGCGCCTCCGCCCGGGTGCGTGACGAGAAGAAGCTGAGCTGGGAGAAGTGGGCCAAGCGGGTGCAGGAGTACCTCTCCCACGTGGAGGCGCTGTTCAGCCCGGACCTGATCATCGTCGGCGGCGGCGTGTCGAAGCACGCGGACAGCTTCCTGCCGAGGCTGAAACTGCGAGCCGAGATCGTCGCGGCGCAGCTTGCCAACACGGCGGGCATCGTCGGTGCGGCGATGGCTGCGGTAACGGCGCCTACCGGTGCCCAGGGCGGTCAAGGAGTGCTCGAGAGCAACCTGATCGCCGCCGAGGACACCGCTGCAGCAACGGAAATCCCCACGCCCTAGTAACGCGCCCTCAGGCACTATTGGTTCGTGTTCAGCCGCATATGACTACCCTTGGCGGGCAGTTCACTACGCTGAGCGATTCGGGCACACGGGGACTGGGGACTGGTGAATGACGTGGCGGGCCAGAGGTCTGTGCGAAGAACGGCGGCGGCATTGCTGATGCTCGCCCCGCTGGGTGCTGTCGCGGGTTGTGCGTCCGCACCCCGGCCGACACCGGATATGAGCCCGACTGCGGTGGCGGCGCCGCTCGATGAGCGGATCACGCTGCCTACCACGATGGGCCTGGCCTTTAAGCATCCACGCCCGACGAACAAGATCGAGCATCAGGTGCTCTACACGGTGCAGCAGTCGGTGCGTGCTCAGCTGCACGCCGAGTACGGCAGTGGCGCCAACGACCCGCTGCTCTCCGCGTACTGGTCCGGTGCCGCGCTGACGGCCATAAGGCATGACGTGTCGGCCTGGTCCGGGAAGCATCAGCAGCCGGTCGGCGTGCTCGTCGTGTCGAACATGACTTACTCCCCGCCCAACGCCGCCGGGAAGGCGACCGTCTCGTTCTGCACGAACTGGCGCCACGTCATGCGCGGCGACGCGAAGACGCACGTCGTGGGTCCTGCGGTGCAGCGGCCGAATACGCCGGGCACCTTCACCACGCTCACGCTGACCCGCTCGTCCGACGGCCGGTGGAAGGTCTCGGACATGACCGAGGCCGGACGCTCGCCGAAGTGCCCGGCCTCGAAATGACGCCCCAAGACCCTGCCTTGATACAACACCGTCTCAGCGTGATCCGCTACGGTCCGCCCATCTGATCTGACGGTCCGACAAATCGACGATCAGCGGCCTGTCAGCAGCCGATCAGCCGGGCGCCGAGGTACGACTCGACCTGGTCGAGCGAGACCCGCTCCTGCTCCATCGTGTCGCGCTCGCGAACCGTCACCGCGTTGTCCTCCAGGGTGTCGAAGTCGACCGTCACGCAGAACGGCGTGCCGATCTCGTCCTGGCGGCGGTAGCGGCGGCCGATCGCCTGCGCGTCGTCGAAGTCGACGTTCCAGTTGCAGCGCAGCGAGTCGGCCAGCTGCCGGGCCTTCGGCGAGAGGTCGGCGTTGCGCGAGAGCGGCAGCACGGCCACCTTCACCGGCGCGAGCCTGCGGTCGAGCTTGAGCACAGTGCGCTTCTCCATCACGCCCTTGGCGTTAGGCGCCTCGTCCTCCGTGTACGCATCGATGAGGAACGCGAGCATGCACCGGTTAACGCCTGCTGCCGGCTCGATGACGTACGGCGTGAACCGCTCGTTGTTCGCCTGGTCGAAGTAGGACAGATCCTGCCCCGAGTGCTTCGAGTGCGTGGTCAGGTCGAAGTCGGTGCGGTTCGCGATGCCCTCGAGCTCGGAGAACTCGCTGCCGCCGAAGTTGAACCGGTACTCGATGTCCACGGTCCGCTTCGAATAGTGCGACAGCTTCTCCTTCGGGTGCTCGTAGAAGCGCAGGTTGGCCGGGTCGATGCCGAGGCCGGTGTACCAGTTGAAGCGCTCCTCCAGCCAGTACTCGTGCCACTTCTCGTCCTCGCCGGGCTTGACGAAGAACTCCATCTCCATCTGCTCGAACTCGCGGGTGCGGAAGATGAAGTTGCCCGGGGTGATCTCGTTGCGGAAGGACTTGCCCATCTGGCCGATGCCGAACGGGATCTTCTTGCGCGCGGTCTCGAAGACGTTCTTGTAGGACACGAAGATGCCCTGCGCCGTCTCCGGGCGCAGGTAGTGCAGGCCGGAGCCGTCCTGGACCGGGCCGAGGTGGGTGCTGAGCATCCCGTTGAACATCTTCGGCTCGGTGAACTGGCCCTTGTTGCCGCAGTTGGGGCAGTTGACGTCGGCCAGGCCGTGCTCGGGGGCGTGCTTGTGCTTGGCCTCGTACGCCTCCTCCAGGTGGTCGGCGCGCCAGCGCTTGTGGCAGGAGAGGCACTCGGTCAGCGGGTCGGCGAACTCCTTCACGTGCCCGGAGGCCTCCCAGACCTCGCGGGCCAGGATGACCGAGGAGTCGAGCCCGACCACGTCCTCACGGCCGCGCACCATCGACTGCCACCACTGGCGCTTGACGTTCTCCTTCAGCTCCACGCCGAGCGGACCGTAGTCGTAGGCGGCGCGGGAGCCGCCGTAGATCTCGCTGGAGGGGAAGACGATGCCGCGCGCCTTTGCCAGGCGGACGATGGTGTCGATCTTGTCGGCGGGCACGGTGTGCTCTCTTGTCTGCTCTGTTCGCCATCACACCCGGCTGGTGTGCGGTCAACCAAGGGGGAAAGCGTACCGAGGGTGAGCGCCGGGTTGCCAACGCGTTCCACGCGGCGGGCTGGAGCGCGAGGCACGGGTGTGGTGTACGGCCATACGCGTCCGGCTGCGCTCACCGAGCGAGTGGTTACGCCGTCGGGTGCCACGGCGGTCTGGGAATAACACAATGGTCCCGGAATAAAGCACCGGCTCCGCCCGTTCGGCCGAGCGCGTGGAAAGACGCGCGATGGCACAATGGCTCGGGCGCGCGCAGCCGCACCAGGGGTAGTTTTGGGGGAGATTCACCCGTAGCAAGGAGTACCGGCGATGAGCGAGACCGAGAGCAGCGGGCTGCGCCCGTCCGTGCCCGCACCCGGCCGTTCGACCCGGCAGCGGGCCGCGGTGACCGCGCTCCTGGAGGAAACCGACGACTTCCAGTCGGCGCAGCAACTGCATGACCGGCTCAAGCACCGCGGTGATTCGGTGGGCCTGACCACGGTGTATCGCACCCTCCAGTCGCTCGCCGACGCCGGTGCGGTCGACGTCGTACGCACCGACGACGGAGAAGCCGTCTACCGCAGATGCACCTCAGGCAGTCACCACCACCATCTGGTGTGCCGCAGCTGCGGTAAGACGGTAGAGGTCGAGGGACCGGCCGTAGAGTCCTGGGCCGACCGGATCGCCGCCGAGCACGGGTTCACCGACGTCGCTCACACGCTGGAGATCTTCGGTACGTGCGCGCAGTGCGGTGAGCGTTAGCAGCGGCGTCCGGCCGACACGTCTCATCGCTGTCGTACACCCAGCGTTGGTACGCAAAGGCGTTAAGCGGAGCGCTCCCGCTCCTTGATCCAGACCATGCCGCGGCCCGATTCGTTGGGCGCGTGGATTCCGTCGTCCTCGATCCGGTCGAGCCGGTAGCCGAGCCTTCTGGGGACGGCGGCGCTGCGCGTGTTGGCCTCGTCGCAGTGGATCTCGACCCGTTCGATCCCGTCGAATTCGAGCAGGATCCGGGTCAGCTCGCGGGCGGCGCGGGTGATCACGCCCTTGCCGGTGTGCGCGACATGGCACCAGTAGCCGATCTCCAGGGCCCCCGGACCGAGGCGGTCATGCGCGCCTATCGCGCCGAGAACCGTCCCGTCCGCGGCGTCGAAGATGCCGTAGTTGAAGCTGTCCTTGCCGAGCCACCCGTCGCCGCGCAGCTCGTCCCAGGCGCGCTGCCCCTCCAGCGTGGGCGGCTCGGGAATCCAGGCCATCCACGCGTGCAGATGCTCATACGATGCGCTGATCGCCTCGAAACGGGCCTGAAGGTCGTCCGCGGTCCAGCGGCGCAGGACCAGGCCCTCGACCTCGATACGCTCGGGTGGTCCGACGTCGGGGGCGAGGGCCGGCGGCAGCGTCTCTTCCGGCAGAGTCTCTTCTTCTGTTCCCATTGACCGAGCATGTCCGGGCTTTGCTCAGCCCTGCAACGGATTAAGGGCGACCGGGTTACGGAGCCGCCCTCGGGCTACCTGTTCGTCAGCGCGGCGACCTCGTCGTCCAGCGAAGGTGCCGGCAGCGCGGCGGCGAACTCGGCGATCGCATCGGTCAAGCGCAGTTCGGCGTCGGGGGCGAGTCCGTAACGCAGCGGCGGGTGGCCAGGCTCGGCGGGGCCGCTGACGAAGGCGGAGTCGAGCAGGAACGTGCCCGACACCACGTGTCGCGCCCCGAGGGCAGCCAGCACCGGCCGCAGCGCGTAGTCGACCGCGAGCAGGTGCGCGAGCGTGCCGCCCGTGGCCAGCGGAAGGACTGCCTTGCCGCGCAGACCGTGCTGCGGCAGCACGTCCAGCAGCGCCTTGATCACGCCGGTGTACGAGGCCTTGTAGATCGGCGTCGCGATGATCACACCATCTGCTTGGGCGACTTCAGTCAGTACTCCGCTTATCTGAGGATGCCTGGTGTCTGCGGCGAGCAGTTCGGCAGCGGGCAGGTCGCGTACCGCAACGTGCCGTACCTGATAGCCGCGGTCGGCGAGTAGGTCGAGTGCGCCGCGTACCGCAGCGACGGTTCGGGACGTGCCGGACGGACTTCCGCTCAGGGCCAAGACTGTGCTCACAGGTGATCTGCCTTCCGGGAAGGTGTGGCGCGCCGACGGCAAACCGGAACCTGATAACCAGGGTTTTGTCGGCGCGGGAGTTGGCGCGGGATGAAAAGAGAAGAGGGCACGGCACGGCGGTGTATTCACCGCCGGACCGTCGTGCGGATCTGTCGCGCGGGCTTACCGCGAGGCGCAACAGACGGCGCTGGCCTGCCGTCGCAGATCGACGTGCAGGCGGGCCACAAGGCGCACGCCGGAAGTCATGACTCAACTTTCGCAGGACGCGGTAGGCACGTCAATGCGCAAAGGGCTATTTCTCGCCGAAAGTTATACGCCAGGAATGCGGCGGGAATTTCGGAGAGTTTGAATTAATTGCCCGTCAGACGACCGCGTTGGGAATAGCGCCGCCGAAACGGCGGTCCCGCTCCGCGTAGATCTCGATGGCCCGCCACAGGTCGCGCCGGTCGAAGTCCGGCCAGAGCGTGTCGAGGAACACCATCTCCGCGTAGGCGGACTGCCACAGCATGAAGTTCGACGTGCGCTGCTCGCCGGAGGAACGCAGGAACAGGTCCACGTCCGGCAGGTCAGGTTCGTCGAGGTAGCGGGCCAGCGTGCGCTCGTCGATGCGGTTCGGGTTCAGCTTGCCGGCTACCGCGTCACGCGCCATGGCCGCCGCGGCGTCCGCGAGTTCCGCGCGGCCGCCGTAGTTTACGCACATCGTCAGCGTGAAGCGGTCGTTGTACTTGGTGCGCTCCTCGGCCATCTCCAGCTCGTCGATGACGGACTTCCACAGCCGCGGACGCCGCCCGGCCCACCGGATGCGCACGCCGAGCTCGTCCATCTCGTCGATCCGGCGGCGGATCGTGAGCCGGTTGAAGCCCATCAGCCAGCGCACCTCGTCCGGCGAGCGCTTCCAGTTCTCGGTGGAGAACGCGTACGCGCTGATGTGCGTCACGCCGATCTGTACCGCGCCCTCGACCACGTCAAAGAGCGACTTCTCGCCCTCTTCATGGCCATTGATGCGTGGCAGGTTGCGCGCCTTGGCCCAGCGCCCGTTGCCGTCCATGACGATCGCGACATGCTTGGGCACCAGCTCGGCCGGGATCTTCGGCGGCTCCGCGCCGTCCTTGTGCGGCTTCGGGTCGCGGTACGTCCGCGGGCCGCGCGGGTCGGTCGAAAAGGCCGATTGGATCTTGCGTCGCACTTCGCTTCCCTTACCGTTCCACCAGTCGCAGCGACCTTAGCCCACGCTCGACGTGCCACTGCAGGTAGGCCGCTACCAGCCCGCTGCCCTCGCGCCGATGCCGTTCCTCGCTCGCGTCCGCGGTCTCCCACTCCCCCGCGAGCAACGCTCCGAGCAGGTCGAGCGTGGCTCGCTGCGGTACCGCAGAGGCGGGCGGCTTACACGAAGGGCACACCACTCCCCCGGCGGGCACGGCGAAGAAGCGCCAGGGTGCGTCATCCGCCGGTTCGGCTCCACACTGCGCACAGTCGTGGAACGAGGGTGCGTAACCAGCCACAGCCATCGACCGCAGTATGAACGCGTCGAGCACCAAGCCCGGCGCGTGTTCTCCCGCCGTGAGCGCGCGCAGCCCGCCGAGCAGCAGCAGGTACTGCTGGACGGCCGGCTCGCCCTCGGCGTCCGTGAGGCGTTCGGCCGTCTCGAGCATCGCGGTGCCGGCGGTGTAGCGGCTGTAGTCGCTCACGATCCGCTCGCCGTACGGCGCGATCGTCTCGGCCTGGGTGATCATGTCGAGCGAGCGGTTGTGCTTGGAGAAGACCTGGAAGTCCACGTGCGCGAAGGGTTCGAGGCGGGCGCCGAACTTCGAGGTGGTGCGCCGCACGCCCTTGGCCACCAGCCGGACGCGGCCCTGCTCGCGGGTCAGGATCGTGATGATCCGATCCGCCTCACCCAGCTTCTGGGTGCGCAGGACGATCCCGTCGGCGCGATGCAGGCTCACCCGCTGATTCTCGCATGTCGCGCGCGGTCTGCGGTTCCCTGTGGCCCTTCTGCACGCAACCTCCACACCGAGCCGACCAGACGCAGCATCGATCGGTCTAGCCGAGCCGCGTTACCGCACAACACAGCCGCCGACGCCACACACTCGGTGACATCGGCGGCCGGGTCGTTCGGCTCTCGTTGCGTTACGCGCGGGCGGCCTGCTCGGCGAGCGCAATGACGCCCGCGGTGTGGGTCGCCGTCATGCCGAGCGACGCGCCGGTCGAGACCAACACCTGGCGCTCCAGGTCGGTGAGCGGGCCGTCGGCGAGGGCGACCCGGGCGGCCGCGCCGAGCAGCGACTCCTTGCCGGTGTCGGCCAGCTGCGGGCTGAGCGAGGCGTACAGCTGCGAGAGGTCGCCGGGGACGACGTCGAGGTCGGCGGTCAGGCTCTCGTCGGTGTAGGAGGGCAGCCCGGCGCGGCCGACCTCGGTGACCGCGGCTTCGCGCGCGGCGGGCGACTGGATGGAGCCGGTCCGCAGCACGTGCACGATGGTGCCCCGCGCCGCGTCGATCAGCAGCGCGGACAGCTGGCTGGAGGTCGGCCGGCTGAGCACCGAGTCGGTGAACGAGGTCTGGCACACGTCGCAGCGGATCTGCTCGCCGAGGACCGCGGCCGGGATCATCGGAATGTAGTACAGGTGGAACCAGCGCCTGGCCTGCCGGCGCTCGTAGGGGCGGTCGCCGCCGCAGCGCGGGCAGAAGAAGGTGCCGTGGTCGAGCACCTTGAAACGGACCTTGAACCCCCAGATGAGGAAGAACACGGATTTACCCCCTGTGCGCGAAGAATGTGGGCCGGCGAGCACGTCGGGCGCGGTCGCAGCGGCCGCGCCCGACGAACTGAGATCAGTCGCGCCCCGATGACGCGACCCGTCAGCGTATTGGTTGCGACGGCGGTGTGGGAAGGGATCGCCTACCTTAAGCGCCGCGGGACGTCCATAAGGGTTCGATGGCACGCCCCAGCCAAGCAGGGGATGCGAAGGGTTATCGCACCGCGCGGTTGACCGCGGATACGACTGCCTTCAGCGAGGCGGTGACGATGTTCGCGTCAATGCCTACGCCCCACAGCACGCGGTCGCCGATCGCGCACTCCACATACGCGGCCGCCTTCGCATCGCCGCCCGCGGACAGTGCGTGCTCGGCGTAGTCGAGGAACCGCATCTCGACGCCGAACCCGGTCAGTGCACTGACGAACGCGTCGATCGGGCCGTTACCGGTCGCCTCGACGGTCTGCTTCGCGCCGTCGACGACCAGATCCACCGAGAGCACGTCCTTGCCGTCGCTCGACGCCTCGTTGCGGTGCCCGGCGAGCCGGAACCGGCCCCACGGCGCGTCGTCCACCGGCAGGTACTCGTCGGCGAAGACCGCCCACATCTGCGCCGGGCTGACCTCGCCGCCGTCCGCGTCCGTCTTGGCCTGGACCACCTGCGAGAACTCGATCTGCAGGCGGCGCGGCAGATCCAGCTGGTGGTCGGTCTTCATGATGTAGGCGACGCCGCCCTTGCCGGACTGCGAGTTGACCCGGATCACGGCCTCGTAGGTGCGGCCGACGTCCTTCGGGTCGATGGGCAGGTAGGGCACCGCCCACAGAATCTCGTCCACGGTCTTGCCGGCCGCGGCAGCGTCCCGCTCCAGGTGCTCGAAGCCCTTCTTGATCGCATCCTGGTGCGAGCCGGAGAAGGCCGTGTAGACCAGGTCGCCGCCGTAAGGGTGCCGCGGGTGAACCGGCAGCTGGTTGCAGTACTCGACGGTGCGGCGGATCTCGTCGATGTTGCTGAAGTCGATTTGCGGGTCGATGCCCTGGGAGAACAGGTTCATGCCCAGGGTCACCAGGCATACGTTGCCCGTGCGCTCGCCGTTGCCGAACAGGCAGCCCTCGATGCGATCGGCCCCGGCTTGGTAGCCCAGCTCCGCGGCCGCGACTGCGGTACCGCGGTCGTTGTGCGGGTGCAGCGACAGGACCACCGAATCGCGGTACTTCAGGTGCCGGTTCATCCACTCGATCGAGTCGGCGTAGACGTTCGGGGTCGCCATCTCGACGGTGGCCGGCAGGTTGATGATCACCTTGCGGTCCGGGGTCGGCTGCCACACGTCGTTGACGGCGTCGCAGACCTCGACCGCGAAGTCCAGTTCGGTGCCCGTGTACGACTCCGGCGAGTACTCGAACAGCACCTCCGTCTCAGGCATCTGCTCGGCGTACTTGCGGCACAGCCGCGCGCCCTCCACCGCGATCTCCTTGATGCCCTCGCGGTCGAGGCCGAAGACGACCCGGCGCTGCAGGGTGGAGGTGGAGTTGTACAGGTGCACGATCGCGCGCTTGGCCCCGCGGATCGACTCGAAGGTCCGCTCGATCAGGTGCTCGCGGGCCTGGGTCAGGACCTGGATCACCACGTCGTCGGGGATCCGGTCCTCCTCGATGATCTGCCTGATGAAGTCGAAGTCGGTCTGGCTGGCCGCCGGGAA
>Ga0070739_10005918_pt1 | contig 13700 bp, 12 predicted proteins | sample Coa_R1_7_FD_66445 | JGI IMG/M metagenome (GOLD analysis project Ga0070739, IMG submission 66445) | Surface soil microbial communities from Centralia Pennsylvania, which are recovering from an underground coalmine fire - Coalmine... | ecosystem: Environmental > Terrestrial > Soil > Unclassified ... | reverse complement strand
TGAAAAACGTCGGTTTCGCGCGCACCGTCCGCACCCTGGCGCAGATGCCCGTAAGCCTCGGGCGTGTGTCGCGCCTGCTACGGCGCATAAGACCCGCCGCCGTGTTCAGTATGGGCGGATACGCCGCGGGGCCGGTGGTGATCGCCGCCCTGCTGCGGCGCCTGCCTGTCATCGTCATGGAGCCAAATGCGATCCCCGGTCTCACCAATCGCCGGATCGCCCGTTTCGTTTCCCGGGCGCTGCTCAGCTTTGAAGAGACTGCACGCTGGTTCCCCGCCGGCCGCACGGAAATGACCGGTCTGCCCGTTCGGCCGGAGTTCTTCCGCGTGCACCGGCGCGCCAGGGGCGAGAAGCTTCACCTCCTGATTACCGGCGGCTCACGCGGTTCGCGGACTCTGAACAATGCCGCGCGCCAGAGCTGGCCCTTCTTCCGCGAATCGCTGCTTCCCATTCGCATCGTGCATCAGACCGGCGCTGAAGCGTATGCCTCAGTCGCGGAGGAGTTCGCGCACGCCGGGGTTGATGGCGAGGTGTGTCCTTTTATACAGGACATGCCGGCCGCCTTTGCCGAGGCCGATCTGGTAGTGAGCCGCTCCGGCGCCGGCGCCGTTTCCGAGCTCGCCGCGGCTGCCATGCCTTCGATTCTCGTCCCGTTTCCGTTCGCCGCCGACGACCATCAGCGAAAAAACGCCGAAGCCCTGGCGCGCGCGGGCGCCGCACGCCTGGTTCCCGACTCGGAGATGAACGGCCGTCGTCTGTTCGAGGAGGTTCGCTCGCTTGTCGCGCAGCCCGGCGCTCTGGAAGACATGAGCGCGAATGCGCGCAGGTTCGCACACCCCGAGGCCGCGCGACGCGCGGCGGACGTGCTGGAGGAGGCCGCCTCGGGCCGCGGGCGACAGTGACAAACGCAAATAATAATGTTCCGGAAAAAAAGTTCAGTTTTCCATTGACCCAGGCCCAGGAATCCGAAACAATACTGACGTAAAGTGTTTTTCCGGCGGCAGCACCTCCACTTCACCGGCATCGGCGGGATCGGCATGAGCGGTATCGCCGAAGTGCTGCTCGACCTCGGATATCAGATCAGCGGCTCCGACGCGAAGCTGACCCCCATTACCGAGCGCCTTCAGAAACTTGGCGCCCGCGTGTACGAAGGACACGCGGCGGAAAACGTCGGCGACGCCCGCGCGCTGGTGGTCAGTTCCGCCATCGATGCCCATAACCCCGAGGTTCTCGAGGCGAAGCGGCTCGGCATTCCGATCATTGCCCGGGGCGAGTTGCTGGCCGAGCTGATGCGTCTCAAATACGGCATCGCCGTCGCCGGCAGCCACGGCAAAACCACGACTACGTCGATGATCGCCGCCATCCTCAGCCACGCCGGCATGGATCCCACTGTTGTCGTCGGAGGCCGAGTCGCCGCCATGGGCGGCAGCAACGCGCGCGTGGGCAGGAGCGAATTTCTGGTGGTCGAGTCGGACGAGAGCGATGGCTCGTTCCTGAAGCTGGCGCCGATACTGGCCGTGGTCACCAACATCGATCGCGAGCATCTGGACCATTACGCCGGCATCGAGGACATCCGGCTCGCCTTCAGCGAGTTCATTAATAAGGTTCCTTTTTACGGCGCTGCCATTCTGTGCCTCGATGACGAGAACGTGCAACAGGTGCTCCCGTTCATTAACCGTCGAGCCATAACTTACGGCCAGAACCCCCAGGCTGCATACGGCGTGGGCGATTACAGCTGTGGCCATTTCGCCAGTGAATTCGCGGTCCGGTTTCGCGGCGAGGAACTCGGTCATTTCCGGCTGAATGTCCCTGGTTTCCACAATGTTCTGAACGCCACCGCGGCTTTGGCTGTAGCGCGCTGGCTGGAGATCGGCGTCGAAACCGTTCGCGAAGCGCTGGAGAACTACACCGGCGTCGATCGGCGATTTCAAAAGCGCGGCGAGGCCGGCGGCATCACCGTCATCGACGACTACGGCCATCACCCAACCGAGATCCGGGCGACGCTCGCGGCCGCCCGGCAGTGTCACTTCGCGCGCATCATCGCCCTGTTTCAGCCACATCGATACACGCGCACCCAGGCGCTTCTGGACGACTTTGGACGAGCCTTCCATCAGGCGGACTACGTTTTCGTGCTCGATATCTACGCCGCCTCGGAGAAGCCCATCGAGGATGTGACGGCGGAAAAGGTGGCGGAACGAATTCGCGCCTTCGGGCATCGCGCTGCTGAATATGTCGGCGGCCTGGACAACGCCGTGAACGCCGCGCTGAATGTCGTGCAGGCCGATGACGTGGTGATCACGCTGGGCGCGGGCAATGTCTGGCAGGCCGGCGACAAACTGCTGGAACGCCTTCGCGAGAGGAACTGACATGGCATCCAGGGCAAGCGAGGACCGGCGCGCGCGCGGCCGCCGCGTGATGCGCCTCATGCGCCTCGCCGCCATTACCGCGGTCAGCCTGGTCGTCCTCGGCGCGGCCATTTATGCCTCGCAGCGCCTGGAGCAGTTCCTGATTCGTGATTCGCGCTTCATCCTCGCCGGTCCTTCCGATTACGGGCAGCCCAGCCCTGGTCTGAAGATCGAAGGTGTCGTGCATGCTTCCCGCTGGCAGGTGCAGCGTGTTTTCGACCGCGATTTCGGCCGCAGCGTGTTCCTCTTCCCGCTGGCGGAACGGCGCCGCGAAATCGCCCGCGTGAGCTGGATCAAAGACAGCTCTATCGTGCGGACCTGGCCCGATCGCATCACCGTCACCGTCAGCGAGCGGCAGCCCGTCGCGTTCATACAGATTCCCTTCGGCCCTATGTCCCGCTTCGCTTTGATCGATGCCGACGGTGTAATCCTGGAGCCTCCTGCAAAGGCCAAATTCGATTTGCCTCTGCTGCTCGGGGTACGCGCGGGCGATTCGGTGGCGGCCCGCGCCGCGCAGGTGCGCGAGATGCAGTCCGTGCTGGCGCAACTCGGCCGGTTGTCCACCGGCGTCTCCGAAATCGATGTTGCCGACCACGACGACGTAAAGGTGCGCCAGAAGATGGATGATCACTCCGTCCTGCTTATGCTCGGCGACGAAAACTTCGCTTCGCGAATGCAAACATTCTTCGATGAATATCCGGCGATCCACAAACGGGCGCCCAGCGCGACTACCTTCGATCTCCGCATCGACGATCGCATCACCGCCGTAACCGAAGGAGGCTCGAATGTCAGTTAAGCCGCAATTGGCTGTTGGCCTGGACACAGGCAGCTCGCGAACCCGCTGCGTCATCGGCATCGTCGAGGATGCCCACCTCCGGTATCTCGGGCACGCCGAAGTCGATTCCATCGGTTGGAACAAGGGACGCGTCACCGATCAGCAGGCCCTTACTGTCTGCATTCGGGCCGCGGTGCAGGAAGCCGAGTCCGTGGCCGGCGTTTCGGTGGAGGGCATGGTGGTCGGCGTCGGCGGCGCCAGCGTTCAGGGCTTCGACAACCGCGGCATCTACGAATTCGGCCGCCCCCGCCAGGTGCAGCAGGAGGATCTCTCCTACGCAGTGGAGCGGGCCGCGCGCATTCGCCTGGAAGACGAGCGTTGTCTGCTGCAGGTCTTCCCCCAGGATTTCACCCTCGACGGCCGCGCCGGCTATCGCAACCCGCGCGGCGCCACCTGCTCGCGGCTGGAGGCCAATGTTCACGTGGTTACCGCCTCCTCCCAGGAGCATGAGGCGCTGGTCAACGCGGTGCATCAGGCGCACTACGCCGTCGAAGAAACCGCTTACGAGGCCATGGCCGCCGCTTATGCCGCAATCCTCGCCGAGGATCGCGTGCGCGGCGTGTGCCTCATCGATATCGGCGCCGAATCGAGTGACATGGTGGTGTATGACGGCGACGCCCTCGTGCTCGCCCGCAGCTTCCCGCTCTGCGCCGACCACTTCACCCGCGACGTAGCCTTCGGGCTCAAGGTGTCCTACGAAGACGCCGAGATGCTGAAGAAGGAATATGGCTGCGCGGTGCTCGGGCTGACTCCGGACAACAGCATCATCGAGATCCCCTGCGCCGAGGGCCGCATGGCGCGCGAGACTCCGCGCCGCGCTCTGAATGAAATCCTCGAATGCCGGGCGGAGGAGATGTTCTACTTTATTCGCCAGTCGCTGGCCGCGGTCGGGATGGAGCAGAACCTGCTGGAAGGCGTGGTTCTCACCGGCGGCGGAGCGCTGCTCAACGGGATGTGTGACATGGCCGAGCGCGTGCTGAACGCGCCGGCACGCAACGGACTTGCGGTCGGTATCGCGGACTGGCCGGAAGATCTGGAAAGCGCGGACTGGACGGTCTGTGCCGGTCTGTGTATGTACTCCGCGCGAATGAAGCTGAAGCGCGAGTGGAAACGTAAGGCGCCAGGACTCATTGGGCTGGTGCTTCGATAGTCGAAGCAAATGAATTGACCGGGAGGCGTAACAATGGAAAAACTCAAGTTTGCCATCAAGGATGAAAATCCTCTTGGCACGCGAATCAAGGTTATCGGCGTCGGTGGCGGCGGTTCCAACGCTGTCATGCGGATGATGAGCGAAGGGCTCACCGGCGTCGAATTCCACATTCTCAACACCGACGCGCAGGCGCTCAACGCCTCCACGGTGCCGAACAAGTTGCCCATCGGCAACAAGATCACGGGCGGGCTGGGCGCCGGGTCGGACTCCAACGTCGGCCGCCAGGCCGCGCTCGAAGACACCGAGCGCATCATTGAAGTCCTGCAGGGTTCGGACATGGTCTTCGTCACCGCCGGCCTCGGCGGCGGCACCGGCACCGGCGCTGCTCCGGTAGTCGCGTCGCTCGCCAAGGAACTCGGCGCCCTCACCGTCGCCGTCGTGACCCGGCCGTTCGGGTTCGAAGGTCCGCGGCGCATGAAGCAGGCCGAAAAGGGTCTGGCGGAGCTGGCCGCAACCGTGGACACGGTCATCTCCATTCCCAACGACAAGCTCATCAATCTCGTCCCCAAAGGAACCAGCTTCTTTGAAGCGTTCCGCACCGCGGACGACATCCTGCGCCAGGCCGTGCAGGGCATCTCCGACATCATCACCACGCCCGGCCTTATCAACCGCGACTTCTCCGATATCCGCTCTATCATGCTGGGCATGGGCTACGCCATGATGGGCACGGCCACCTGCCGCGGCGAAGGCGCTTCCATCGAGGCCGCCCGCCAGGCTATCAGCTCCCCGCTGCTGGACGACGGCGGCGTCAAGGGCGCCCGCGGCGTGCTTATCAACATCACCGCTTCCAGCCACCTCAGCCTGCACGACGTCAACGAGGCCTGCTCGCTCATCCGCGTCGCCACCGAGAACGATGACGTGCAGATCAACTTCGGCGTGGTCATGTCCGAGGACATGGAAGACGAGGTCAAGATCACCGTCATCGCCACCGGGTTCCAGCGCGCCAATCTGCCCAAGATCCACCGCGCCGGAGTGAGCGCGACTGAGGAAGCGCCGGTCGAGTTCGAGCCGATCCCAGCCGCGGCCGCGCCTGTGGACACGAAACCCACCGCCGAAGAGGAGCCGGAGCCGGCGCTGGCCACCGGCAGCATGGAAAACCTCGACGTTCCGGCGTTCGTCCGCAGGAGGATGTACCAGTAGTCGTGTCGCGCCGGGAGGCTATCCGCGAGTCTCCCGGCGCCGGACCCGCAGCCGCCGCCTTGTCCCCTCCGCACAGGCGCGGCGGCCAGCGGGTTCGGGCCGAGCAGGGGAGCTGTTAAGCAGGTCAAAATCCGCCTCCCCGGAATGGTTCCCCTGCCAAGGTCTGAAGTGCCAAGTTGGTTCCTGCCCTGGTATTGTGCTGCGGGCCTTTGGCCTAAAGAGACGAGCACCGGAAATCCGTTCGGACCTCCCGAGACTCGCGCATCACGAGCACACAATGCCGGACTGGACGTCTGCTCCGTAAACGGCTGCCCGATCCACGCGCGGGCGCTGAGCAGCAATCTGAATCAATGTACTCTTTTCCAGGTGAGTGCGATCGTCAGTCGTCCCCGCAGAGATTGATTGTCCACCAGAATTCGCAGCCTATCGCCGGATAACTCGAATGTGCGGACGAGATTCTTGCCAACATCGGATGCCACGAGAAGCGCCCTCCGCGTGATGTGTTACAGTGCGCTTCGATTCGTCGACGGTGTACGTCCCAAAATAGGCGTCGTATCCGCTAATCGATTGCGTGTTGTTTGCTACCACTGTGCTGTCGGACACCCCGCAATCGATTGCGGCGCTGCGATCGTTTCGCATGATTTGCACCGCCATACGGCCCCCAGGATCATAGGTCAAATAGCCGGTAGGCGTCGCGCCGAGACTGCGATCAACCACGGGTGCGCCGTTCTCTGAAGTGACCGCTCTCGAGACCAGTTGCCAGCCGCCGGCCAGAGTCCGAGCCATCTCCGCCCTACCACCTCGGCGATGCCCTCTGCCTGTGCCCTGCTGCGCGCCCGCTTGCCCGGCCGAGAAGAGACAAACCAGGGCCGCGCACCACAATGCTCCGAATCGGACGAATGATCGAGTGTTACTCATGCCGCGAAACTCCACAGTGCGGTTTTGGTGCGACTCCATTGCCCCGCACACGAGCAGTATGCAGCACGATCCAGCCGTGGTCTGTGACTTCGGTCACCGCATCCCGCTGGAATTGCGATTCCAGGGGTTGCACGCGGTCCACCCGTACGATCTTTCGTAAGGCAAACGGCAATTCCTAACAGCACAACCCCCGCATGCGGCAGGCCACGCAGATCGCCCGACTTACCCCCGCCAAAAGAATGTCCGCCAGACTGTGTCCACCAGCGCGTGCTTCATCGCTGATGCCGTTAGCCACCCACCCTGCCGGAACGCCCGCCCGTAGAACCAGCCCGCGATGGACGCCAGCAGGACGTAGCGCCAGTTGGGAACCGGCGCATGAAGGATGTGGCTCAGGCCGAAAATGCACGACGTGACCCCCTGCCCCCACCGCTCCGACTTCATGCGCTCGGACAACAGCGTCTGCAGGAACCCACGGAACAACAACTCCTCCAGCCAGGCGATAAACACGAAGATCTCGACGTACTCCAGACAGAACCGGCCGATGCCCGGCCACTCCGGATTCCAGCGCGAGAATCGCAGCCCCAGGCTCAGCGGAATCGCGATGGCCGCGAAGAGCAGGAAATTCATCAGCGCCGCCCGAAGAGCCCGCCATGAGAACGTCAACCCGTACCCCAGCTGCGGAACAGGCCGCACGAAGACCCACAGCCAGGCGCAAACCACGATCATGAACAGGCGCGCCATGAAGTCGAGGTTCTTCGGCGCCATCCATATCCCGGCGGTCTGATGAAACAGGATCGCGAGCGACAGCCAGAGCCACGCGGCCACATCCTGCCACGTCAGCTCGGCCAGCCTCTCAACCGGAAAAGCGAGATAAACGGCCAGCGGCGGCAGGCATATCGCAAGCAGCCGCGCGAAAGCAGGCCAGCGGAAATCGTGCGTGCCGAAGGCGTAAATCAGGTACGGGAGCACCCACAGGACGGGAATCGCCCAGCGGTTCACGCCGACGCCAAACGCTGGCAGGATCGCCAGCGCCACTAACAGGAAGAAACAAACGTATAGCGCCGGCATCTACGCGGCGGCGGCCGCCTGGACCACTTCGGCGCGCGCGCCGCCCAGATCCAGCTGCGACCCCGGCTTCGCCAGCTCGGTCCGGACATACGCCAGCGCGACCACCTTGCCTGACCGCCGCGAAAGCGCCGCCGACGTGATCTCCGCCCGGTCCGCTCCCCCGGCCTGTAACTTCGTGCCGGGCTCCGGCGGCTCCGTCGTGTCGATCACCAGTGGCATCAGTACGCGGTGAATCTGCGCCCGCGACCGCACCCGCTCCACAATCTCCTGCCCCAGATAGCAGCCCTTGGAAAAGTGAAGCGCGCGCGGTTGGTTGGCCTCCTGCGCGATGTAGCGCTCGGAGATGTCCTCGCCATACCGCGGCCGCCCGTTCTCGATCCGCACCGTTCGGAACTCCTCAGCCGTGGCCGCGACAGCGCCGGCGGCTTCGAGCCCCGGGAGCAGCTCATCGCACTCCACCGACGCCAGAAAAACGAAGAAGCCAGGCGCGCCCGTGCTGCTGACCCGCGCCACCGTTCGCACGCCCCACGGCTCGTGCTCGTACTCCGCTTTGGGCACGGGGCCGCCCGCCGCCCTAAGCACTTCCTCCGCGCGCGGGCCTTCCAGCGCGATGGTCGTCAGCGGCAGGTTCTCCAGCGCGACATCGTCCGCGATGACGTAATGGTCGATATGCTCGTAGATCTTCACCGCTGTCTCCGGCTCGGTATCCAGCAGGAAGTCCTCCTCGCGGCAGAAGATGTTCGCATCCGCCAGAATCCGCCCCTGCGCGTTCAGGAAAAACGCATAGCAGCCCTGCCCTGGCGCGAGCTGCTGGATGTGATTGGTGGTCATGGCGTGCAGCAAACGGGCCCGATCTTCTCCGCTGACGCGAATCTTCCCCCGGCCGGCAAGCTGGACCCACGCGGCGCCATCGTGCAGCGCGTCGTACCCGGTCATGGCAGCTTCACCACCGGACTCAGCGACAGATAGCGTAGCCATCCCGAGATCAGCACGATTACCGCGCCCACGATCACGATGTGCATCGCGCGCCGCCGCCGCTTCCCCGCGTCGCCTGAAGTCGTGGCGTACAGCACTGTAGCAGCCAGTACGTCCAGCACCAGCAGCAGCTTGATCCCCATCCACATGTGGTACTGCGGCGGGTAATTCTCTTTCGTCAGGTAGTTGTACAGCCCGGACCCGACAACCGTCACGACAACCGTGATCAGGAGGGGCCGAAACCGCTGCAGCATACCGGCGGGCTCAGCCCCCGCCAGCACGAAGCGCGCAAAGACGAAACCGCCGAGCAGGACAATAACGGAAGCGATGTGGATCCACCGCATCGCTACCGCAAGCACAGCGTGGAGGGTCGGGTCCATGCCTCCAGTGTACGGGCCGGTGTTGGCCGGCCGGTAAACTCGAAGGCGCGCCGAGCTTATTTACCCGTTGTCCCGGCCGCTGTTCCTCGTGATATCGATGCCGCCCTTGAAGTAGGCGCCATCTTCAATGACGATACCGGCAGTCTGAATGTCGCCCACCAGCGTGGCGTCCTTGCGGATGTAAACCTTGTCTTTCGCCTCGACGTTCCCGTTCAGCGAACCCTGGATAACGATCTCCTTGGCCTTCACCATGCTCGCCCGCAGCTTCCCGTTCGGGCCCAGTGTGAGCCGATGATCGCGCACCTCTACCGTGCCTTCCACATCGCCATCGATGACCAGATCTTCCTCGCTGACGATCTGCCCTTTTACCGTAACGCTCCGGCCAAGCACGGCCGTGCCGTTCGCCCCCGAGTAGCTCATGCGGGGTGCAGCCGCCGGCGCGGCTCCCGCGGCTCCTCCATAAGACAACGGTTCCGATCCGCCTGTTTGCCGCATCTCATCCTCGCGTGTACGATTCCAAGCCATTTGTGTTTTGATACCCTCGACGTCTCTTGCGATGCCGTAAGGCCGGTCTGCCGACCGCCCTCATTGAATATAGTGTGCCACGCATCGGCGCGCCGTGAACACCGCGCCGATAAAAAATGTGCAGCGCGGCTAAAATCAAAGCATGATCCACGAGATCCTGCCCGTCGGCCTGCTCCAGTGCAACTGCTCCATCTTCGGCGATGAGCAGACACGGGAAGCCGTCGTCGTGGATCCGGGTGACGACATCGAGCGCATTCAGTCCATCCTCGAACGCCATGGACTCCGTGTCACCGCCATCGTGATCACGCACGCTCACATCGATCACATCGGCGGCGCCGCCAAACTCAAGGCGGTAACCGGCGCTCCGGTCTGGATGAACGCGTCTGACCTCGAACTGTACCAGCACCTCGATATGCAGGCCGCCTGGCTCGGTATGGAAACGCCCGAAAAAACCAGCGTAGACATCGCCGCGCGCGACGGCGACACGCTCCCCCTCGGTGATCGCGTGTTCCACATCCTGCATACGCCCGGCCACACCCAGGGCAGCCTGAGCCTGTGGATCCCGGCGGAGAACAAGCTTGTCGCCGGCGATACCCTGTTCCGCGACAGCATCGGCCGGACAGATCTGCCGGGTGGCGACGGCCGCCAGATCATCCGCTCCATCCACGAAAAGCTCATGCCCCTGCCCGAGGACGCCGTCGTCATTCCCGGCCATGGCCCCCAAACCACCATCGGCCGTGAAAAAGAACTCAATCCTTTCCTGCAATACTGAGGTCAACCGCATGCCATCCACACGACGCACCTTCTTCTCCGGCACGGCCGCCGCCGCGCTCGCCGCCACTCAGGTTCGCGCTGATTCCGCGTATCCCGAATCCGGCGCCCCGAAGATCGGAGTCGCTTCCTACTCCCTCCGCAAATTTCCGCGCGCCCAGGCCATCGCCATGATCCAGCGCCTGGGGGTGAAGTACGTCAGCATCAAATCCTTCCACCTGCCCTACGAGAGCACGCCCGACGAAATCCGCGCCGCCCGCGCCGAGTTCGAGAACGCCGGCCTCACCATCCTCAGCGGTGGCAACGTTCCCTTCGACAAGCCCGATCAGGCCGATATCCGCCGCAAGTTCGAATACGCGAAGCTGGCCGGCATGCCCATGCTGGTCTGCGCCCCAACCCACGAAACGCTTCCTCTGCTCGTTCCTTACGTCCGCGAGTACGATATCCGCCTCGCCATCCACAACCACGGGCCCGAAGACAAGCAGTTCCCCTCGCCCCAGTCCGTGCTCGCGGCAGTGAAGGACCTTGATCCGCGCATCGGCCTCTGCATCGATGTAGGCCACACCATGCGCGCCGGCTCCGATCCGGTCGAATCAGCGCAGGAGGCCGGCTCGCGCCTCTTCGACATGCACATGAAGGACCTGAAAGCGAAGACCAGCGACGCCCAGTGCCCCGTCGGCGACGGCATCATGCCCATCACCGGCATCTTCAAACAGCTCCAGCGCATGGGCTACACGCGCGGCGTCATGCTGGAATACGAAGCCGACGAAAACGCCCCGCTGGAGCCCATGATGAAATCGATCGGTTACGAGCGCGGCGTCCTCGCCGGCCTGCACGGCTGAACCCGCGCCTTCGTTCTTAACCGGCGGCCCATCGTGTCGTGCGGATCGCCATCGAACCATCGGAATGCTGGTCCTCTGACCTTCTGACTTCGCCTCTGCGATCGCGCAGGCCACGACAGTTCTTGACAAATAAATCGATCGGATTTACCGTTTAATCCATGTTTCGAGCGCCTGCAATCGCCTTCGCCTCGCTTCTCGCCGCTCTTTCCGTTAGCGCCCAAACCGTGGCCGCTCCCGCACCAACACCGGCTCCGGCTCCCACTCCAACCCCAGCCCCCGTGGCGGCGTCAGCGCCGTCCGGCATCCGCCCCGCCGGCCCCGAACCCCCGCCGATCCTCATCAATAAGGACGGAAACGGCACGATTTCACTGCTGCTCCGAAACACTTCGAAAGACCCCGCGCCCGCGCGATTCTACCTGACTGACTTCCGGCACGGAACCGGCAGCTCCGCATACCTGCTGAACAGCCAGTCCACAATTTCCGGAGCGCCGGCCGGCGATATCAAACCAACGGACCCACCATTCACCCTGAAAATCGCCGTCGCACAGGTCTGGGAAACAGGTGAGTCCACCGCGCAGCTGATGAACCAGGACGGTGAAATCTGCACCCTTACCGCGCGCCGCGAGCCTGTCCCCTTTGGGATCCAAATCCAGAGTCAGAACCCGGTCGTCGTCTTTGCACCGGATCAGGCTCCCACAATTACACTCACCAACGCCGACCACGCCAGCTACCGTTTCACATGGTCCCTGCTCCTCCCCGGCCATGACCCCACCGCGCCAGTCAAAGCGAGCATCGCGCCGAACGGAATCACGGTGCTGGACCTTGCCTCCGCGAAGATCAAACCGTCATTTCTCAGCGCCGGCACTCTTCGCGATGAAATCATCCAGGGCGCCCTGCGGCTTGACCCTGTCACCGAACCCGGCATGGCCCCTCAGCCCTCGAAGCAATTGCCGCTCACACTCCGCCTGAGCTTCTGGTCGACATACGTCCAGCAGTTGTGGAACATCCTTCTCACTGCGGCGCTCGTCCTGAGCGGCATGCTTCTCTCGCTCTACTTCCGCTATTTCATTCCGAACGCCTCCGCGGTCGTCAGGGTGCGCCGGCAACTGGACCAGGCCGAGCGCCGCCTCAAAGGCGTCGGCGATGACCTCCCTTCGCAGCCCCGGACCGTGCTCGAATCCACGATTGCCGCCTGCCGCCACCGCCTCCGCGCCATGCCGAAATTCCTCCCCGGGTTCTCCTCCATCCTTTCCGAGGTCCAGGCCAATGCCTCCATGTGCGCTGCGTGGGTCGATTGCGCCTACTCCGTTGCTCAGGTGCTCGGGGAGGCGCACCGTCAGCTCCAGTGCGGGTTTCCGCCAACCCTGATGGCCCTCATCGAAGACCGCTGCGATCACGCCCTTCGGCCCTTCCTTTCCGGCTTCACCAGAACGGAGGAGTTGCAGGCCATGAACGACGCCCTGAAGCAGGCTCAGACCTGGCTCGACGCCGCTCTTGAAAAGACCCCGGTTCCCGACCTCGAAAACATCATCCGGGATCGCGAAGGGCGCATCGGCCCCGCGCTTGATCAATTGACCAAAGATTATCCGCGCTACGCCGGTCTGTTTTCCCAGGCCGCGGCGCAGATGAAGCCGCCCCTGGTCCCGGACTTATATCGCGTGCGCGACACGCTGTCATTGAAGATCGACCTCTTGCTGAAGTACCGCGACCTCGCATACCGCGTTGGGGCCACCGCGTTTCCTCCCGCTCGCGCCGCCGCCGCTGCCGCGGCCGGCGATTCCAGCGCCTCCGGCTCCTCCTTCCGCGCTCCCGCTACCGCCCTCGATCGGATGGCCGCGCGTTACGACACCTTCCTCTCCTTCGTCGATACCGAGTCTTATGAGTCGCTGAATACCGCCGGCGTGCTCATGGCCGAGATGGAACAGGATTTCTATCCCCCGGCTCTCATCGACGAGCTCGCGAAAAATCCACCTGCCATCGAAATTCGTGCCGCGCCCAGCCCCGTCGAGCCCGGCGTTCCGGTGCATTATTCGCTGCGCTTTACCCGCGCTGCCCTGAACCATGTCGCGGCAGTGCAGGAGTGGTCCCTCGTATGGAAGTTTCAGGAAGAAAGCGGGGCATCGTCGGAAGCAACCGTAGAAAGCAGCGTGCAGGGCTCGGAAACCGACACCGGCTGGGACATCTACCACCGCTTCCCCGGGCCCGGCGTTCACACGGTATCGGTGCGCCTCGTCGGTTACGACGGCGCCGAAATACCCACCTCGAAACCGCTCTCTCTGCGCATCGACATGAAATCCGATACAGAAATACCCGGCCGGCTCAAATCGTGGTGGCCGAAATCACTACAGAAGGCGACATGGTGGCGGCCCGCTGCCTGGAGTTCCGAGGCGAAAATCGAGGGTTCCCGCGTCGCTTTCGTCCTCATCATTACCCTCGCCGGCCTGTTCGTCAGCGCCCGGAGCAAGGTCGAGCAACTCGGCATTCTCCAGGGCGCCGTGGCCCTGCTCAGCATCGGCTTCGCCGCCGACATAGTCAAGAACACGCTAACCGACAAGCCCGGCGACAAATAACGCAGCGCAAGCCCTGGCTGGCGCCTGGACTTGGACATTGTCCTGAAATGCCGATTGTGGT
>Ga0070739_10005913_pt1 | contig 13712 bp, 8 predicted proteins | sample Coa_R1_7_FD_66445 | JGI IMG/M metagenome (GOLD analysis project Ga0070739, IMG submission 66445) | Surface soil microbial communities from Centralia Pennsylvania, which are recovering from an underground coalmine fire - Coalmine... | ecosystem: Environmental > Terrestrial > Soil > Unclassified ... | reverse complement strand
CCCTGCGGCCGGGGAGCGGAGAGGCGAAGCGTCCGGCGCTTCCGGTTGCAATGCTCGGCGCCGTGCATGCCGGCGGAGAGCAAGGCTGCGAATCGGGTCACTTGGAACCTTTTCGCTTTTCATTCGCCTCGAACGATATCTGGGTTAAACTGACGCTATGCGTCTGCTCACCGGGCCGCCGGGCTCGGGCAAAACGTCCGCAGTGCTCGATGCTTTTCGCGAAGCCGTGCGCGCCGGCCGCACGGACATCCGGCTGCTGGTCCCCACCGCCACCATGGCGGACCACCTGGAACACCGGCTGGCGCGCGAGGGCCTGGTCTTTCGCCGGAGGCTGATCCAGACTCTCTCGGGTTTCATTCGCGATTTCGTGCCCGAATTGCGCGAGGCATCCGAGCCGATTCTCTATCTGATCGTCGAAGCCTCCGCGCGGCGCGTGCGGCGTCCCGAGTTCGAGCCCGTGGCGCACATGCCCGGATTTTGCGCCTCGCTGGCACGCGCGATCGCGGAATTTTCCTCGGCCGGCTGCGACAGCCGGCGCCTTGCCGCGTCGCTACCGGATGCGCCGCTGGCGGCGGCATTTCTCGAAATCTACCGCGAGACCGAGCGCGAGCTGGAGCGCCGCGGCCTGGTGCTGCGCGCCGCGCGCCTGCTGGCGGCCGCGGAGCGGATCGAGCGCGAAGGCGCGCGCGGCGTCCGGGAGATCTGGCTGGATGGATTTCATGCGCTGCCCGATCCGGAGCTGCGGCTGATCGAGGCGCTGGCGAAGCATGCGGAGATCACCTTGACGCTGGAGGATGACGGGGCTGCCCCGGCAGGCCTTCCTCCCGCGGAGGTAAAGGCCCTGAGCCCGCACCGCCGCCACCCCGCGATTGCCATCGTGCGCGCGGCTTCCATTGAGCGCGAATGCGAGGAGATCGCGCGGCGCATTCTGGAGCAGGCCGCGGCGGGGCGGCCGTTCCGCGAAATGGGCGTGATCGTCCGCGCGGCGGACGCCTACGCCCCGCTGCTGCGCGCGACGCTCGAGCGCTTCGGCATTCCGGCGCGATTCTATTTCGATTCGCCGCTCGAGCGCCACCCTGCGGTGCGCTACCTCGCGGGCGCGGTCGAGGCGATGCTCGGCGGCTGGGACCACGCCGCCACACTCGCGGTGCTGCGGCTGGCCCCGCGCTTCGCCGATTTCAATGCCCTCGACACCCTCGATTTCAAAGCGCGGGAGCGCATTCCCGCGGCTGGCCTCGATGCGCTGAAGGAGCTTACTTCCTCCGAGCCGATCCACCGCCGCCTCGACTCCCTGGCGGCGCTCGAAGAACTGCGCTCCCTGACGCTTGCGCCGCGCGATTGGGCCGCTCGCCTGCGCTCATTGAGGGCCCTTTACCGCGCCAGCGTGCAGGAGAGCGCGGATCACGAACTGGCGCTGCTCTACCGCTCGCAGGCGGCCGCGCTCGATGCCTTCGATGAAGCGCTGGATGAGGCCGCGGCGGCGCTCGAGGACGGCGCCATGCCGCTCGTGGAATTCTGGCGCGCGCTCCGCGGCGTGCTCCGCATCAAGCCGCTGCGCCTTGAGGACGGCCGCCGCAATGTAGTCCATGTGCTCAGCGCTCCGGAAGCCCGGCAGTGGGTGCTGCCGGTGGTGTTCGTCTGCGGCATGGTCGAAAAGCAGTTTCCGAAGTTCCACGCGCAGGACCCGTTCTTTCCCGAGGCCGCCCGCACGCGCCTCAACGCGGCCGGCATCCGTGTCCGCACCGCCGCGCAGTTCGAGCGCGAGGAGCGCGCGCTGTTCGATCGCGCGGTCAGCCGCGCCACGCTGCTGACCGTGCTGAGCTATCCCGAATTCGACGCGCGCGGCGAGCGCAACCTGCCTTCGCTCTATCTGGACAGCTTCGCCGAGCCGCACGATGCGCCGCGCGCCGTCCGGCCGCAGCCCCGATCTGCCGTGCCCGCACCGGCGGCGGCGCGCATCGCGGCGCCCGCCCTGCTCGACTGGGTGCGCGAGCGCACCGCGAAAGTTTCCCCCACCGCGCTTGAAACCTTCCTGCAATGCCCGTTTCAGTACTTCGGCACGCGGCTCCTGCACCTGAAAACGGCGCCGCCGCGGCCCGAAGACCGGCTCGATTTCATCTCGCAGGGCGAGGTGGTGCACGCCGTTCTGGCCGCGTGGTGGCGCGAGGGCGGCGATATTGCCGCGCACTTCGATACCGTGTTCGCCCGTTACGCGCAAGAGCACGCCATTCCCATCCATAGCTACCAGACCGAGCGCCTGCGCAATGCCATGCTGGACGACCTGCGCGCGTTCGCGGCCGATCCCCAGTGGCCGCGCAACGGACATGCATCGCGAACCGAGGAGGACTTCACGTTCGAGCTCGCGCCCGGCCTCGCCATCCGGGGAAAGATCGATCGCCTCGACGTCACGCCCGCTGGCGCGTACATTATCGACTACAAGTACAGCAACGGCCAGCGCACCAAGGGCCGGCGCGAGGATGAAAACCTGCTGCAGGCGCCGCTCTATCTGCTGGCCGCGGAGAAGCACTTCCAGCTTCATCCGGCGGGCTTCTTTTATGTGGGCGTGAAGGGCGAAATCCTGTACGTCGGCTGGAGCGAGGCGAGCATTCTGGAGAGCAGCCCGATGCCGGCAGACTGGCTGCCCCGCACGGCAGCCCGCACGCTCGAAATCGCCGGGGAGATCCGCGGCGGCCGCATGGAACCGGCGCCGGTGGACGGCGCCAAATGCAAATGGTGCGACGTGCGCGACATCTGCCGCTACGAACCGGCGCAGGCGGAAGCGCCCGCGGCACTGGCGGAGGAAGCATGAGCGCGGTCCAGTTCACAGCAAGCCAGCTTGCCGCCATCGATATCGAACACCGCGAGCTCGACGCCTGCGTGGTGGCCGGCCCCGGTTCCGGTAAAACCACCGTGCTGGTGGAGTATTTCAAGCGCCTGGTCGCGGCCGGCGTGGACCCGCTCCGCATCCTGGCGATCACGTTCACCGAGAAGGCCGCCGGCAACATGCGCAAGAAGCTGGCGGAGGCCTTTCACGACGACAACGCCATCCGCGCGGCGTTGGAGCGGGCCTGGGTTTCGACCGTGCACGGTTTCTGCGCCCGCCTGCTCCGCGAAAACGCCATCTTTGCCGCTGTGGACCCCGAGTTCGCGGTGGCGAGCGCGCGCGAGGCCTGGCGCATGCAGCACGACTCGATGGCCGCCGCGATGGACGCGCTCTTCCGCGAGCGCCCGGGGGAAATCCGCGCGCTGGTCCGCGGGCTTTCTTCGATGGATTTCGAGGAATCCGTCCTGAACGCGTACGACGCCATGCGCGGCGCGGGCATGAGCATCGAGGAAACCGCGGCGATCCCGCCGCCGGCCGGCGTCACCAGGGGCGAGATCGCCCGTATGCTGGAGCGCCTGCGCCATGAGCCGCTCACGCTATGGAGGCTCGACCAGCGCGAACACCTCGAAGCGGCGATCGAGGCCGCGCAGCGCATCCTGGAGGCGCCGGCCGCGGAGGCTCTCGGCGGCATCGCCGCGTTCCCGCTGAAGCTGCCCAAGTGCAAGAAGGGAGCGCCGGCAACCGAGCTGGCCAGGCAGCTCCGCGACGACCTGCTCATCCCCGCGCAATATACGCTCATCACGGAGCACTACGCCGCCGCGCGCGGGCTGCTGCTCGATATCCTCCGCCGTTTCGACGCTCTCTACCGCGAGCGCAAGCGGCTGGCCGGCATGCTTGATTTCGCGGACCTCGAAGAGTACACGGTCCGGCTGCTCGAGTCCCATCCGGAGACGCGCGCCCGACTGAGCGCGCAATTCGACCACATCCTGATGGATGAGTTTCAGGACACCAACGGCCAGCAGGCGCGGCTGCTGGCGCTCATCCGCCCGGCCGATCGCTTCTACGCGGTCGGCGATATCAACCAGTCCATTTTCGGCTTCCGCCACGCCGAACCCGAGGGCTTCGCGCGCTACAGCCGCGAAGTGCAGGAATCGGGCCGGCGGCACGTCGAGCTGCGCGAAAACTTTCGGAGCCGCGCGGAAATCCTGCGCGCGGTGGAGGCGATCGTCGTGCCCGAGCCGGGCATCGTGCCGCACCGCCTCATCGCGGCGCGCCGGTTCGACGCCGCGCGGCCGGTCGCGGTCGAGTTGCTCTACGCCGCCGAGGGCGAAACCGAAGAGGCGCGGGTCCTGGCGGAGCGCATCCGCGAGCTGCTTGCCGCGGAGCCGCGCTTCACGTTTCGCGACGTCGCCGTGCTGGTGCGCAACACCGAGGTGATCCCGGCTTTCACGGCGGCTTTCGATGCCGCCGGCGTGCCGTACGTCGTCAACCAGGGCAAAGGTTTTTACGAATGCCGCGAGATCCGGGATCTCACGCACCTGCTGCGCGCGATCGCCAACCCGCGCGATGAAGTCAGCGTGGCCGCGGTGCTGCGCTCGCCGCTGGTGGGCGTATCCGACGAAGCCATCCTCGAGCTTCGCGTGCTCGGAGAAAACATCGGCGCCTCGCTGATGCGCCTGGCGGCCGCCGATGCCGCCGGATTCAGCGCCGCCGATTTCGCCGCGCTGATCCGCTTCCGCGACCGCCTGCGCGGCTGGCGCATCCGCCGCGAGCACGTCGGGTTCGACCGGCTGCTCGTTTCCGCGATCGACGATTGCGGCTACCGGCCGGCAACCGGAGCGCGCGGCGAGGCCAATATCGACAAGTTCCTCGCCCAGGCGCGCGAGGCCGCCCCGCGCATGTCCCTCGATCAGTTCGTCGAAGAGCTGGCGCTGGTGCGCGCCGAAAACCCGCGCGAGCCGGACGCGCCGCCCGAGGATTCCGCCGACGCCGTGAAAATCATGACCGTGCACTCGGCGAAAGGGCTGGAGTTTCCCATCGTGTTTCTGGCGGCGCTGCACAAGGGCATCGATACCGATGTGCCCGTAGTGGCCTTTTCGCGCCGGCACGGCCTGGGCGCGCGCTGGCGCGTTCCCGGCGCGCGCAAGGATAAGGACGATCTCTTTCAGCACGCCATCCGCGCCGAGCGCAAGGAGCGCGAAGAGGCCGAGAGCAGCCGCCTGCTGTACGTGGCGATGACGCGCGCCGAAGAGCACCTGGTGCTGAGCTTTTCCGGCAAGCGGCTGCAGAATTGGGCGGAGGTCGTGACGCGCCGGTTGGGGATCGCGGATCTTGAAAGGGAGCGCGATGAGCTGCTGCCGTTCGACGGTTGGACCCTGCGCGTGAAGATGGTAGGGCAAGCCCATGGCCTGCCCGCCGCGCCGGCGATGGGCCCGCGGTACAGCCCACCCGCGCCCGATGCGGCCGAGCTCCTGCCGCCGCCCGCCATCGACGGCCAGCACGATGGCTCGGCCGCCGTCACCGCGCTGACCACGTTCGCGACCTGCCCGCGCAAGTATTACCTCGGAACTTACCTGGGATTCGAGCGATCCGTTCGCGCATCCGCGGAGCGCACCGGCATCTCCGCCGCCGAACTGGGCTCGCAGGTTCACGCGCTGTTGGCCGGGCAGCCGTGTCCCGAGCCCGATCCCGAAGCCCTCCGCCTGGCCCAGGTGTTTCACCGGAGTCCGCTCGGCGAGCGCGCGGGGCGTGCGGCCCGCGCCGAGCGCGAGTTCGATTTCGTCCTCGCCGTCGATGACCTGATCCTGCACGGCTCGATCGACCTGTGGTTCGAGGAGGGCGGCGAAATCGTCATCGTCGATTACAAGACCGATGCCCTCAAGCCGGCCGAGGCGCGCCAGCGCGCCGACGAATACGCCCTGCAATTGCGCATCTACGCCCTGGCGGTGGAGCGCGCCACCGGCCGCGCGCCGCGGAGCGCGTGGCTGCATTTCCTGCGCCCGGACGTGCTCGTGCCGGTCGACCTCACGCCGTCGCTGCTCGATTCGCCGGAAGCGATCGCGCGGGAATTTCTGCGCGCGCAGGAAACTCTCGAATTTCCGCTCCGTGAAGGACCGCAATGCCGCCGCTGCCCGTTTTTCCACGATCTGTGTCCCGCCGCCGGCTGACGATCGGGGCGGCGCTGCTGGCACTCGAGTGCGGCACGCCGCGCGAGCAGCCGCTGACCGCCTGTATTCCGCCAGGCGCCGCGGCGGTAGGGTTCGCCGACCTGGCGCGCCTGCGCGCCACCCCGCTCTACGCCCGCCTGCCCGTGCCGGATGCGCTGCGCGAGGCCAACGAGGCCCTGGCGGTTTACGACGGCAAGGATTGGGCCATTGCGGCGCGGGGCGATTTCCGCCATCCGCCGGCCGGCGCGACCGCAATCGGGCCGCGGATCGTGGCCATGGGCGCTCCGGAGCTGGTGCGCGCGATGGGCGCCTTCCCACGCGGCGGCCAGGAGCTGCTGGCGCACGAGCCCGCCGGCGCCCCGGCGTGGCTGACGATGCGCGGCAGCGTCGGCCTGCCGCTCACCGGCAATTTTGCCAACCTGAACCGCCTGCTGCGCCAGGCCGAGTACATCAGCATTGCCGCGCGGCCCGGCGCTCAGATCGAACTCGATGCCGCCGCGTTCTGCACCACGCCCGAGCGCGCGCAGCACCTGGAGGAGAACATCCGCGCGCTGGCCTCGCTGGCGCGCGTGGAGGTTTCCGTCACCAGAGACGGCTCCACGGTGCACGCGCGGGCGGCGGTTCCGGTGGATCGGCTGGAACCACTGAAATAGGCCGCAACCGATTTGCGCCCTCGCGGCCGATGCTGCTATGGTGGCGGGACGATGACCCCCTACGCCCGCCAGGTCGCGCGCACGTTGCAGCGGGCCGGGGTGCGCCGGCTCTTCGGAATGCCGGGCGGCGGCGGCAACTCCGATCTCCTCGAAGCGGCGGCCGAAATCAACCTGCCGTTCACGCTGGCGCATACGGAAACCGCGGGTGCTTTCATGGCCTGCGCACAGGCGGAAATCACCGGCCAGCCGGGCGCGTGTCTCGCGACGCTGGGCCCGGGCGCGGCCTCCCTCGTCAACGGCGTGGCGCAGGCATATTGCGACCGCGTGCCCCTGATCGTCATCACCGACCCGCCGCACCGGGAGTACCTGCACCAGACGTTGCCGCATCAGTCGATGCTGGCGCCGCTTGTGAAGTGGAGCGGCAGCGATCCCGAAGAAGCGCTGGCCGTCGTCACCACGCCGCCCTATGGCCCGGTGCATTTGGAGGCGGGCGCCGCGTCCGTCCACGCGTCGCCTCGCGCCGGCCATGCGCCTTCGCTGCGCCCGGCCGCCTGCGAGATCCCGGCCAAGCGGCCCGTCATGCTCGTCGGCCTCGGCGCCACCAACCGCGAGCCGCTCGAATATTGCGAGCGTCATCGCATCCCCGCCCTGGTCACGTACAAAGCCAAGGGCGTCATCCCGGACGATCACCCCTGGTTCGCCGGCGTCCTCACCAATGGCGCGCTGGAGCGGCCGGTGCTGGCGCAGGCGGACCTGTTCGTCACCGCGGGCTTCGATCCCGTCGAGCTCATCCCACGCCCGTGGGATTACCCCGCGCCGCTGGCGGAAATGGACCGCGCGGTGACCGCCTCCACCTGGACCGCGCCCGAGGTCCGCGCGCTCGCCGAAGCGCAGCTCGCGGCCATGCGGCCCGCCGGCGAACCCGGCGAGCTGGCGCCGCACCGCGTGGTCGAAATCGCCGCCGCGATCTACGCGGGCGCACGCATCACGGTGGATGCCGGCGCGCACATGCTGCCGGTGATAGCGCACTGGCCGGCGCGGGAGCCCCGCGGCGTCCTGATTTCGAACGGCCTGGCCACTATGGGTTTCGCGCTGCCGGCCGCGATCGGCGCGGCTCTGCTCGATGAGCATCGCGATCCGCGCCGGCCTACTGTGGTCTTCACCGGCGATGGCGGCCTCGCGATGTGCGCCGCCGAGCTCCGCACCGCCGCCCGCGAGCGCCTGCCGCTGCGCATCGTCGTGTTCGACGATAGCACGCTCAGCCTCATCCGGCTGAAGCAGCAGCAGCGCGGCCTGCCCACGGAAGGCACGGCGTTCGACGGCATCGACTGGCGGATGGTCGCCTGCGGCTTCGGCGCCGCCGGCCGCACGGCGGTGAGCGAAGAGGCGCTCCGCTCCGCCCTGCTCGAAACGCGCGACCACCCCGGCCCGGTGCTCATCGCGGCCCGCATCTCAACCCGCACCTACCCCGAGCTCATCCGCGCGCTGCGAGGTCCGGCGTGACCCGCCGGCTCGCTGACGTCACCGCCCTCCGCATCGCGCGGCCCGGAGCCGACCCGCGGCATTTTCCAACCCGCTCCCGGCCGCTGCGCCCCATCAGCGAGCGATGCCGCGATTCCCTGCCGCGCTCTCTCCGCCTCCCCTCGCCTCTGCGGCCAGCAGCCAGCCGCAGGCGGTTCCGCGCGCTGCGAGGTCCGGCGTGACCCGCCAGCTCGCCGAAACCCTGGCGCAAACCCGCTGGTCCGCGCTACCGCCCGAGATCGCCCACCACGCCCGCCGCGCCGTTCTCGACTGGCTCGGCTCCGCGCTGGCGGGCGCCCTCGAGCCGCCCGCGCGCGTGGCGCAACAGGTGGCGCGCGGCCTCGGGGCATCGGGCGAGGCCACGCTGTTCGCGGCCGGCCGCGGATCGGCCCCGGCCGCAGCGCTTGCCAACGGCGTGGCTTCCCACATTCTCGAACTCGACGACGTGCACAAAGGCTCGACGCTGCACCCGGCCGCTCCGGTCATCCCAGCCGCGCTGGCCGTGGCCGAGCGCGAGCACCGCGACGGCCGCGCGTTCCTGCTCGCCATTGTCCTTGGTTATGAGGCCGCGCTGCGCATCGGCGAGGCCGTCAATCCGAGCCACTACCGTTTCTGGCACCCCACCGGAACGGCCGGCACGTTCGGCGCAGCGGCCGCGGCCGGGTCGATCCTCGGTCTGGACCCGGAGCGCATGGTCGATGCGCTCGGAACCGCCGGCACCCAGGCCGCCGGCCTGTGGGAGTTCAACGCTGACGGCGCGATGAGCAAGCACCTCCACCCCGGCAAAGCGGCGTTCAACGGCGTGCTCGCTGCCGACCTCGCCCGCGCCGGCTTCACCGGCGCATCCCGCATCCTGGAAGGCGAGCGCGGCTTCTTCCGCGCCACCAGCGAGACGCACGACGCCACCCGCATCACCGAAGGCCTCGGCACGCGCTGGAAGATCGCGGAAAACTGCTACAAGCTGCACGCCTGCTGCGGCCATACCCACACCGCCATCGATTGCGCCCTCGACCTCGCGCCGGCGCCCGAAACCATTGAATCCATCGAGATCGAAACCTACGGCTCCGGCTACGCGATCGCCGGCAATCCGCGGCCCTCTACGCCGTACCAGGCGAAGTTCAGCATCGCGTATTGCACCGCCGTCGCGCTGGCGGACGGCTGCTGCGGCCTCGATCAATTCACCGCCGCGCGCCTGGCCGACCCCGTGATCGCCGCGCTCCTCGAACGCACCCGCGTCCGCATCGCGGAAGACCTCACCGCGCGCTACCCGGCCGCCTGGCCCGCTCGCCTCGCCATAGGCCTGCGCGATGGCAGCACGCTCCATGCCGGCGCCGATTATCCCCGCGGCAACCCGGAGAATCCGGTATCCACCGAAGCGCTGGAGGAAAAATTCCGCGGCCTCATCGCGCCGCGCTACGGCGCAGCCGCGGCCGAACGCGCGATCGAAGCCGTCCGCGCGCTCGAATCGTGCGCCGATATGGCGGAGGCGTTCCGGGAATTTGCGCAGGCGAATTAGCTTTTCCGCGCCCGCAAATGGCAGCGGATATCCTGCGCCGGAAAAATCCACGCCGCATGGCGTTCATACCACTCAAGCGACCGCCGTGCCAGCCACCGGCCCATATTGTCCAGCACGAAATTGCCGCCGAAGCTCAGCTCCACGTTCACGATCTCGAAGCGGCACCCGGAGCCCGCAAACGTCGGGAAATCCTTGCCGGTGAAATACTGGAAGCTGGCCGCGGCGAGGTGCCGCCGGTGCGTCGGATCGACATACGAATTGTGCGAGCTGAAGTGCGGCGTGGTGACGAACACGTCCGCGCCGTCGCGAGCCACGCGCCACACTTCCGCCATGGCGCGCATGGCGTCCTCCAGGTGCTCGATCACGTGCGACATGTGGATGCGCTCGAAGGCGTCGCTGGCGAGCGGCCACGGGTAGCGGTCGAGGTCCCAGACGTGATCCGCCGCCGAATCCGGCGAAATGTCGATGCCGACCGCGCCCGCCTCGATCTTGCGCTTGCCGCAGCCGATGTCCAGGACCATCTCCCTATTATCGCGGTCCTGCTACCATGAAGTTCGCCTTCCGGCATGACCAGGACCCGCCGCAGCTATCTCCTCTCCGCGCTGCTGGGGCTCTGTTTGATTCGCCTCTGGCTGATGCCGCTCGCATCGAGCTTCTGGGTGGATGAGACCGCCACCGCGTTCGTCGTGACGCACGGCGCCTCGCATCCGTCATTCGCCGCCGCGCCGCAGGTGCCGCTCTCCATCTACTACGTGCTGCCGCGGGTCTCCAGCCGCTGGTTCGGCGCGTCCGAGGCCGCATACCGGCTGCCCTCGCTACTGGCGATGTGTCTCGCGCTGCTGCTCATCGCGCGCCTCGCCGCGCGGCTGACCCATCCCGATGCCGCGTGGTTCGCGGCCTTCGCGTGCCTCGCGCTCAAGGGCTTCGATTACCAGGCGGCCGATGCCCGTCCCTACGCGCTCGGCACGGCGGTTGCCTGCGCCGCCATCTGGCTGCAGTTGCGCTGGCTCGACCGCGCCCGCTGGTCCGGCGCCGCGGCTTTCGCCGCCATGGCCGCGCTGCTGTGGCGCGTGCATCTGCTCTACTGGCCGTTCTACGGCGTGCTCGCGCTCTATACCGTGGTGCGGATCGGCCGCCGCGACACCGCCGTAACCTGGCGCGCCGCAGCCCTGGTGTACGGCGTGGTGGGACTCTCGCTCATTCCGGTTGCTGCGCTGGCGCTGGCTCTGCGGCACGATGCCCCGCTGCACGTGATGAGCGCATTGCCAGGCGCCCGCGCGCTGCTGGACTCCTTGAAGCCGGGGCTGGTGATCCTCAGCGCCGCCGCCGCGTTCCTGGTGCGGAGCGGGCAATGCAAGGGAGCCGATCGCGCCTCCGCCATCCTGATCCTCGCCTGGTGGCTGCTCACGCCGCTCGCCCTGTTCGCGTTTTCCTGGATCACCGGCGCCAGCGTCTTCCTGGAGCGCTATCTCAGCCTTGCGCTGCCCGGCGCCGCGCTGGCGGCCACCGCCGCTGCCGGGCTTTACCTCGCGCCCAAGTTCTGGACCCACGCCGCTCTCGTGCTCGGCTGCGGCGTGCTCCTCGTGCTCGGCCGCTGGACGGTGGTCTGGCCGCCTCACCACGGCTCGGACTGGCGCGGCGCCGCCGCCGCGATCGGCCGCAGCCTCCCGCCCGGCACGCCCGTCGTCTGCCCAAGCCCCTTCCTCGAAGCCCGCCCGCCGGTATGGCGACCGGATTACCCCGTGGACAGCTTTCTCTATGCGCACCTCGCGGCCTATCCGGTCCACGCGAAAATCTACCCGTTTCCGTACGCCGCCGTCCCCACTCCCTCGCCGCAGACGCTTCACGAGCTCGCGAGCGCTCCCCGCTTCGCCATCTACGGCCAGGGCCCAGCAGTCGACGCGTGGCGCTCCTCGCTTCTCGCCCGCCCCGAGTTCGCCGGATGGCGCGCCCGAAACCTCGGTGCATTCGGCGATGTCTCGGTGCTCGTCTGCGAGCCGTCCTCGGCGCGCTGATCCCCCGCCGTTCACCGCCCTCCCGCCTGATCCGCTGCCGCGCTCCGCCGCACCCCGCCTGAACTCTCCCGCTGGCGCGCCCGCAAACTTGGCGCATTCGGCGGGCTCTCGCCGCTCGTCTGCGAGCCGGCACCGCCGCGTCCTGACCTGCCCCGCCGTTCACCGCCGGCCCACCTGGCCCCCTGCCGCGCTCCGCCGCACTCGCGCTCCCCGAGCTGCCCGCCGGCGCGCCCGCAGCCTCGGCTCATTCGGCGAGTCTCGCCGCTCGTCTGCGAGCCGCCCGCCGAGCCCCGATCCGCCCCGCCGCTATATTGGAATTGATGCCCGAACCCGAAGCCGCCGTCGCCATTCTCCACGCCGCGCCGCCGGACGATTCCGTCCTCCTCATGCGCCGCGCCGAGCGTGCCGGCGACTCCTGGTCCGGCCACTGGTCCTTTCCCGGCGGCCGCTGTGAGCCAAGCGACGTCGACCTGCTCCACACCGCGCTGCGTGAGCTCGAAGAGGAATGCGGCATCCGCCTCCGCCGCGCCGACCTCCTCGCCGCGCTGCCACATCGTGTCGCCGGCAGCCGCGTCGGCGCGTTCCTGCTGGTCGCGCCCTTCCTCCTGCGCGCCCCCGGCGAGCTCGCCACCATCCTCGATCCGCTCGAAGCCGCGCACTCCGCCTGGATTCCCCTCAGCCTCCTCCGCGACCCCGCGCGCCACCGCCTGCGCAACGTGCCCAACGCCGCGCCTGAGCTCTACTTCCCCGCCGTCGATCTCGATGCCGCGCCGCTCTGGGGCTTCACCTGGCGCGTACTGGTTGAATGGCTGGCGCTCGGCCCGCGCCAGGACACGCGCGCGGTAGCCGAAGCACTCCTCGATTTCGTGCTCACCCGCGGCTGCACGCTCGCCCACGGCTGGAAGGACTGCGCCGCCTCGGTCCGCGGCCCGATCCCCGTGGACGAACTACTCGCGCACTTCGGCCAGCCCGGCCCGCACATCTTCGGCATCCAGCGCCTGGAGGTTCGCCCCGAGCGCCTCCGGCTCATCGGCCCGGAGATGCAGGATTACGTGATCCACGCCGCCATGTGAAGACTACTCGTGCCGAAGCGCTTCGACCGGGTCGATGCGCGCCGCGCGCCGACCCGGCAGATACGCCGCCGCCGCGCTGCCCGCGGCCAGCAACGCGAGCGTGATCGCCAGATCCGCCGGCTCGCTCGTCGAAACGCCGTAGAGCATCTTGCCCGCGAAGCGCGCCAGCACGAGCGCCAGCGGCAGCCCGACCGCCATGCCAGCCGCCGCGAGCGCGAGCGATTCTCTGAGGAACAGCCACAGCACATCGCCGCGCCGCGCGCCGACGCTCATGCGAATTCCCACTTCGCGCGTCCGCCGCGCCACGGAGTAGGCGATCAGCCCGTAGATCCCCACCATCGCGAGCGCCGTCCCGAGCGCGCCGAACAGTGAGGAAAGAAGCGCCAGAATGCGGTCCTGAGAAATGTTCGTATCGCGCAGCACCGCGAGCGGCGCGGGGTTCCGCACTTCATATTCCGGCGCGGTGGATTTCACGATGCGGCGCACGTCACTCGCCAGGCGGCCCAAGTCTCCGTGGCCGCGGATCTCGAGCATGGCGCTCAGCACCCGGCCCTGCTCGAACGCTTCGTAAACGATGGGCCGCGCCTGCTCCCGCACGTCCAGATACTTGCTGTTGCCCACCACTCCGACGACCACCGCATCCTTTGTGAAGGAAATCGGCATGTGCCGGCCGACCGGGTCCTCGCCCGGCCACGCGAGCGAGGCCAGCCGCTCATTCACCACCACCGCGATCGGTGCGCCGGCGCGGTCCTGCGGCCCGAAATCGCGGCCTTTGAGCAGCGGCATCCGCAGCGTCGAAAAGAACCCGGCGCCGGCCTTCATCTCATACACGTTCTCGATCTTGTGTTCGACGCCCGCTGCGTCGCGCAGCCGCAGGTCGTAAGACGCCATGTTGCCGGAAAGCAGGCCGGGATAGCTCAACGCCGCGGCTTCCACGCCCGGC
>Ga0070739_10005910_pt1 | contig 13714 bp, 21 predicted proteins | sample Coa_R1_7_FD_66445 | JGI IMG/M metagenome (GOLD analysis project Ga0070739, IMG submission 66445) | Surface soil microbial communities from Centralia Pennsylvania, which are recovering from an underground coalmine fire - Coalmine... | ecosystem: Environmental > Terrestrial > Soil > Unclassified ... | reverse complement strand
TCACCGCGCGCGGCGGATCGCGGCCGACGCGGTCGACAAGCGCAATCATCAACTGTTCGACAAGCGTCGACATTTCGTTGAGGTAAGCGTCGGTGCATTCGTTCCCGAGCAAATCCTCGGGGTCCATCGCTTCGCCGAAGGCGCGGAAGCGAGCGATCAACAGGCATGGTCCCCAGGCATCCTGGAACTGGATCACGTGCTCGGCCGCGCGAGGCTTGGCGCCGGTCCATCGCGATCCCGGCAGATCCTGCGGCAGGATTTTCCACCACGATGGGATTGTGGCCGACCAAAGATTGTCGTATTTCTGCCGCCACACGCCGAGCACATAGCGGCGCACTCCGTCGGATCCGGGGTAGATGCGCGACGTTTCCAGCAACGCCTTCTTGATTGAGGCCGTCGTCTTTCCTGAGCCGCCAGGCCCGGTGATGAGACTGATTGGCGCCTGCGAGAGAATATACGCGTCGCTCACCGGCCCGGCGCTTTCCAAAAAGTTGATCGGACCGGTGGCGCCGGTTTTTCCGAACAGCGCGCGCAGTTCGCCGTCGGACGCGCCGCTCGCCAACGAGCGCGCCAGGTTTTCTCCCGGATCGCAGGCACGCAGATGATCGTTGAGCGAGCCGAAATCGAACGCCGTCATCGCGCGCCTCGCGGCTGACGGCGTTTTTGTTTGTTTGGTCGGGCGCGCTCCCCGCGCCCCTGATACCAAAAATTTTTGATCGGCCGCCCGCAACCTTGCCGAACGGTTTCGAAAAATCGCCGGTAAGGCCCGGCGGCGGGCGACCGGCGCGTTCGGCGGGTATGCCCCCCCGGGAGGGCCCGGGGGGGCACCCTCGCCGCGCGGCTGCGGGCGCGCGCGGGCGACATCACCGGCAATGCGGATCGGACGCGCGGAAGGCAGCCGGCGCGTCCCAATGCCGGTGATTTCAGAATAGCGGGATGATGCGCGAGAAATGCAGCATTCATGGGCTTTTCTCCGTCCCGTGCGACACATCGCCGTGAGACACGATCGGCGCGGCATCGCTAAGTGCTTGATTTTGCTCAGCGTCCAAATAGAGCCACGGCGCCTGGCCGCCGGCCTCTTTCGGCGCGCCGAACGCGCCGAATTGCATCAGCATCAGCGGCACCGGCCGGCCTGTGTCGTCCACCGGAACCATCTTGGATGCGAAATACGGCGCGAGCTCGCGCCATAGCGACGCGAGCCGGTCGAAGGCTTCGAGCCGCGTGCATGAGAGCTCGCGCGCGAGACTCTCTGGCGAGTGCATGGCCCACTGCATCATGGCCTGCAGCGGATTGAGGCCACGGCGGAGCAGATACTCGCGGAGCTCTTTGGTTGAGCGATTCACCGCGCCTGGCGGACGGCCGCGCCGGTGCGCAGTCATCGCGCGGGCGAGCTCGCCCGCGTGACGCTCCGGATCTGCGCTCGGGAGCTCGAGGAGCTCCGCCTGCTCGCCAGCGGCCGCCGCACGGGTCGCCGCAATCTCCGCACCCGCCCCGGCAACGGCATCGGCGACGACGCGATCGGCACCATTGTCGCCGCTCAAGCCAGCCCCGCCGAATAAATGGGATTATTTAATTCGTGGCGCGGGTGGCGCGGGTGGCGCGGCAAGCAGTGTCTGTGGTGTCTAATCAGGTGTCTTGCGCTAACGTATTGACCATCAGTAGTTATTTTTAGTTTTAGACACTTAGACACATCAGACACACACATACCCTCGCATGCGCGCGCGCGCGCGCGCGCGAAGCACTTGCGGTGTCTTGGGTGTCTAAGTGTCTGCATTGCGAAATTGCGCTGCTTGTTCAGGCGGTTAGGTCTAGACACTGGCGCAGACACTCGGTCCGCCCAGTGTCTTGACCCCGCGCCCATCGCTGTAGGTGTAAGGCTTCGCGATGCTGGCACGGCGCGGCGCGCGTCAATCATTACTCGCAATGAGGAAAACGAGTGTTCGGCCGCGCAGTCGGCCGACCGAATTTTCTTTTCGAATTCAAATGGGTGAGGGCGCGGGCCAAGCGATCACGATCTTGTGATTGTATATCATAGGCAAAATCTGCATAGGATGAAGATGCATAAGCCATTCGCAGCGGCTCAACCAAGGGAGTAAGTCACATGTGCATCCGTTCACAGTGGACGCAGGACATCGTCGCCACGTTGCGCGACAAGGTTTTTCCCGAAGATATCGACGATCTTGGCGACTTCGTCGCCCGCTTGCCGGAGAAGCGTTTCGCGCATCCGCTGGCGCTGATCGCCAGCATGGTGAAAGCGGACCTGATCGACGACGACGATTTCCGGTCCGCCGTGCGGGCGATTGCGCCGGTCATCCGCAGCTATGCGGCGTTCCGCCGCCGCCAATTCGATCTTTTTGAATGCCAGCCGCAAGCGGCGCAGTCGGTGCCGCTTGCTGATGGCCTTCGCCATCCCGCCTCGCAGGGCGGAACAAGCAAAGGAGTACGTGCAATGTTTGGACGTCGAAATGGCCACGATAGCGACGCTAGCGCGCCGATCACCGGTGATACGCGTTTCGCCACTACGTTCGCGGGCGAAATGGCGCTCCGCAAACAATCCAAGTCGGCAGCCGCGCCGATCAACGAGCGGGCCATGGTCAATGCTGGCCGCGCGCCCGCGAAGCCGTCGCGCGCTACGCCAATCATGCGCAGCTTGGCGGACAGGGAGGCCCAGTCACAGCCGCCGCGGCGGTCGAAATTCTTCGCGGAAATCCGCACCAATGCGGGAAAGGTCAAATTCCGAACCCCGCGCGGTTTCGACACAGCCGAGCTCGCCGCGGCCGCGGCGTTCCGCGACGGCCCGCAATGGGCGCGAGAGTGTCTGACCTATACGGGGGTGCAAATCCATCATCGGTAATCGGTGAAACGCGGACGGCGCGCCAATGCGCCGTCCGACTACAGCGAAATCCCGAATTTGGAGAGACAAATGATGACATACGACGAACCAACCTATTACGAAATCACCGCCGCCCACCCCGACGGCCGGCGCTATCTAGTCTGCTACGCCAACGGGAGCCCATCTGGGGTGCGACTGCGGCGATGCATCTGTGAGCGCGGCAGGGCCATTATCGACACTCTCGGTCTGCCGGAGGACGCTGCATTCGGCAAAATCACCGTGAAGCCGTGGCCGCACACCTACATCGGCGATTGGCGGATCGGATACACTGCCCGAACAAAACGGCAGATCATCATGGGCAACGAGCTCCGTCACCCGCTCGTGCGGGTGCGAGAGAACTAGGGTCGCCAGCAAGGGCGGCAACGGTTGTCGCCGTTGCCGCCTCGTGGTGGCATCCCGCCATCCCGCCTTCGCAGGGCGGTCCATCAAGGAGGTAAAATGACCATGTACCGGATCGTGCAATGCCTTGAAGGCAAGCTTGTCGAAAGCCATACAACGAATATCTTGGATTGGATGGCCGTGCGCGGGTTCCGGCAAATTGGCCGCAACTCCAATCTGGCCCAGCACGAAGCCTTGCACGGCGAGCCGCGCTTTGCTGACTTTGTCGGCCCGATGTTCGACGGCGACGCTGTCCGCTATGAGGACAGCAGAGCTAACGAGATGTTGAGCATCTGAGGATGGCGACCATGTCCGATCAATCGTCTGATGCTAGCCTCGACTTGCGAGAGCAGATCGTGCGCATCGACAAGATGATTCTTGAGATGCAGCGCACGCACCAGAAAATCCGGCTGGCGCCGTGGCAAGTCGCGCTCGCGGGGATGACCAGCGGCGCCGCTTTGTTCGCAGCCGGTGCCGCATTCTTCAGGCTGCTCTCGCCTTGAAACAGAAAGTCGCGCCCGGGCGTTCGCAGCGCCCGGGCGCCGGAGTTTTTTTTGAAACCCCGGCCGAGCGACCAAGGAGTAGGGTCGCTGGCAACGCCAAGGATACATCATGCAGAAAAAAAATATCACTCGCGCGGCCGATCGCCGGGATGGCGGAGAATTTTTTGCCATGAGCGCTGACGAATACCGCACCGCGCTGGACAAGCTCGGCTTCGCCGGATCGATCGAGGGCAAGCGCGCCGCCGCCAATGACGCTGGCTTTTCCGCCGCGGCGCGGTTCTTCGGCGTGTCGCCGCGCGCCGGCCAAGCTTGGGCCAGCGCCGGGCCGCCCAACGCCGTCGCGGTCGCACTGCGCCTCATGCTGGCGCTTGACATCACGTTCGCGACCGCGGTTGCAGCGCTCGCGCGCAAGCGGCGCTAGGCTCATCGTTCCGGCGCGTCGTGATAATTCTGCAGCACGACCAGCGTGCAGCGCTGCTGCACGCCGCCGATGGTGACCCGGTTGCGCGCGCGGTCGGTGATGACGATGTGCGCCGGCGCCTGGCGCAACGCATCCTTCCACGGGCCGCCGGCGCCGGGCGAGCCGGCCCATTGCGTGCCATCGAATAATTTGCCGACGAGCGGCGACGAATTCGGCACCGCAAGCACATAGCCGAGCTTATGCTCGGCGACCTCGCCTGGCACCATCAGCCCGAGCCCGGTCAAGGCGAGCTCGTTGCGCGCCTGGCCGATCGTAAAATCGCCGTCGAGCGCGACCAGGTCGAGGAGCAGCTTGCCGACGGTGGTGCGCGCGCCGTTGCGCCAAAACGGCACTTGCGCGGTCAAGAGCCAGGTCAGGCAGGCGCGCCAATTCGGCGCCGCGTCCTCGACTTCGGGCAACCGATCGGCGGCGAGGTGCTCGCTCCAATATTCCAGCTCGGCGCTCAGCGGCACGCCGAGCGCTGCGGCGAGCTCGGAGCCGAGCATCATGTCGGCGCAGGCGAGCAAGGTGCCGTAGGTTTTCTGCCCGCGCGCATCGTGACCGCCGGCGGAGAGCGCCTTGGCGTACTCGTCATACAGCGCTGCAAAGCGCGGCCATTCGATCATGAGCCGGGCGAGAATTTTGCGCCCCGCAGTGTCGGCGTCGATCGGCGGCGGCATCACCTGATCGCGATCGAGCGGCCGCAGGCGCAGGATGGCGACGCGCGATAAATCCTGCGCGCTCTGCAGCGGATTGTTGATCGCCGAAAACAGAAACGCCGAGCGCATCTGGAATTCGACGCCGTGATGATCGGCGCCACCGCGCGAGGCGAGCGCGCCGGAGGACGCCGCGCGCATCAGCCGCACCACGGCATCGACCTTGCGATTGTCGGCGCCGGCTTCGAGCTCGTCGACCGCGACCGGGCGCGCGTCATGCGCCATCTTCTGATAAATGCCGGCGGCGGTCGTATCTGCGCTGTGAAACAGCGCGTCGCCGAACAAATCTTCGAGGCCTTTTTGCAGCGTCGATTTGCCCGTGCCCTTGTCGCCGACCAGCACCACGGCGGGCCGCCAATCGAGCGCGCCGCCGAGAAACGCCACGCCGATCCAGCCGAGCAGCAGCACCGGGTCCACATCCGGCCGCTCGAAGCGCCAGCAGCGCAACGTCTGCAGGATATCGCCGGCCGGATTATCGGCGGCGCTGATCGGCTGATCGTAGGGCGGGGGAATTTCCGGCAGCAGCGGATAGAGATGGTTGTCCACCATGCCGGTTTCCTGCGGCCGCCAGAATGCCACGCCGGCGCGCAGCTCGCAGCGCCACAGCTCTTCGCCGGCGTGATAGATCAGCGAGCCATCACGCAGCCGCCAGGCGCCGCGGCCGCGCAGCTTGTTGTCGGCGGAAAACTGGCCGACCTCGCTGCACGCCTTCATCAGCATCTCGCGGATATCGTCGTCCTGAAAGCTTTTGATCGGCGGCGCCTTGGCCGCCTCGCCGTCCTTGGCCGCCGGCGCGCGGCCGTAGCGCGGCGCACACCACTTCGGCCAGTTCGGCGCGCGCGCAAACAAGTCCTGAATGCCGGAATGCGAGAAGTCGCTGGCCGTGAACGAGCGGAACTGCCCGGCGCTGTCCATCAGGTGATACAGCGGACCTTCGCGGCCGAGCGGCACCACCGGGCAGGGATCTTCGACCGGCATGCCGAGCGCGTTCGGCGTCCACTTGCCGGGCAGCGCGCCGCCGCGCGCCTGATCGGGCGCGGGATCGGCGAATTTCTTGCGCCGCTCGAGCTTGCGCCGCGCGTCGCTGATCGACGCGGCGACTGCCGCCTTGCCGTCGTCTTTGCCCTTGGATGCCATCTGTTCAGAGCGGGCAGTCCGCGTGCTCGCAGGCCTCGGCATGCGCGCGATCGTTGATGACCTTGTTGCAGACGACGCAGTGCTGCGGCCACCGCGCCGCGATCCGCCGCGCGGCGCTGGCCGTCGAGCTCGGCGCGCCGTCGATCGGCACCACCTTGTAGCCGGTGAGCGCGATCGCCTTGCCGATCAGCGCCACGGTCGGGTGGCCGTCGGCGAGCGCGAGCGCGATGTTGAGCGCGACTTTCACCTCGGGCGGCAAGTCGCTCATGCGGTCTCCGTCAGCTGGCGGGTGAGCGCGTCCCGTTCCGCGCGCGTGAGCGGGCGGGGATCGTTGGCGACATCCTCGGGAAGTCCGCACCAGCGCCGCCAATAGACGCGCGTCGTCGGCACGGTACTGTCGACGAGCTGGAGGGCCATGCACAGCAGGTGATGGCCGATGACCGCCCTCAGGCTCATGCCGCACCCCGCAGCGTGTCGTTGAGGTCCTTGCCGACCGGCGCCGCGATCTCGGCGACCGGCCGCCCTTGCCGCTCGAGCGCCGCCTTGCCGCGCGCGAAGCTTTGCGCGGCGGCGTGGTTGCCGTGATCGTTCTCCCGGTGCAGCATCACACTATCGACACACGCTGGCAGCACGACGTTCGCGAGGTTGCCGAGCGATATGAACGCCCAGGTGCGATACTGCGGCGCGGCGATCGCCGCCGACAACGCCGTCTCGATGCCTTCAGCGAGCACCAGCGTCTCGCGCAGCCCATAGCGCTCGGCCTCGCGCACTGACAGCCCGCTCTCGCCGCGCCACAGCGGGATGACGAGGCCGCGCACATCGGGCCAGCATTTGCGGTTCGGCGTGAGGTCGGCCTTGGTGAAGGTGACGGGATCGATCCAGGTCCGATGCACGGCGCGGATGGCGCCGGCCGGATCGATGCAGCCGGCGATCATGCAGGGCGCGCAGCGATCAGTTTCGGCATGCCGATGGTTCGGCAAGTAGCGGATGATATGCGGCGCGCGCACGCCGCCGCGCGGCCCGGCCGGCAGCGCCGTCAGATCGATACCGCGCGCGCGCAAGTAATAATCGACAGCGGTGTCCTCAAGCGGGGCGCCTTGCAGCCACAGACGAAACGCGCGCGTCTGCTTGCTGGCGAGCGCCTCGGCGGCGCGTTTGTCTTCGCGCTGCGCGCGCAGCTTCGAGCGCGCCGCATCGGCCTGGCGCTGCTCGGCGCTCAGGCGGTGCAGGCCGAGCAGATCGGCGAGCCAGCGCAGCGCCTCGCGGCGGCCTTTGTGCGGCCCGTCGTACCAGCCCTTCAGATAGGCGACGAGGTCGATGATGTCGCCTTGGGCGATGCCGCGATGATCCTTCCACGCTCCGATGGCGCGCGTCGTCCAGATGGTGAAGCTCGGATGGCGATCTTTTTCGACCGGATTGCAGATATGGATATAGCCGCCGCGCGCCGGGTCGCGGATGCCGAGTCCGGCCAACACCTCGCCGATGCGCGCCTGCGCGGCGGCCTTGATGTCGGCGAGGCTCGGGCCGGTGGGGGTCATGCGACGGGTCGGCCGCTCTCGCCGTAGATCGCCCGCTTGACTGCGCCAGCGACGGCACGCCCGAGCGGCAACGGAACGGCATTGCCGAGCGCGCGGATTTTTTTTTCTGTGACCGTGAAGCCTGGAAGATCAAAATCCGCCGGCAGGCCTTGCAGCCGCTTGGCGTGCTCGAAGTAGTCGCGGCCGCGCGCGCGGCAGTGCAAATCCCAGCGGCGCTTTTTCTTCCTGTCGACCTTCGCGAGCTCTGGGCTGTAGCCCCTGGAGGCGAGCGAGAGGACAAGCGGGCTCACTGGTCGCGCTCCGGCTTGGGATTGAACTCGCTATCGACATCGGTGCCGTAGCCTTGGCGGATCAGCCAATGCTCGGAATAATTGATGATGCCGCGCGCCCGCATGGCATCGGCGTCGGGCGGGATTTTTTCCGCCGCGCGCGTGAAATACGGATGGCGGATGATCGCGCGGTGCAGGCCGATCAAGTAATAGAGCGGATCGCAGTCGAACAGCGGCAGGCCGTGGCGGCGGCGGAATGTCACGATGGCGTCGAAGGCTTGCGCATCGGTCAGGCCCGCGCGCACGGCACCGTCGGCGCCCTCGCAGGTCAGTGACTGCATGAGCGCGATCAGCTCGGCCTGATAGGCGCGGTCGCGCACCAGGTCGGCGAGCGGCGTTGCGGCGCGGCGTTGCACGTCGAGCCGCAGCCGCGGCGGAATTTTTGGCACGCCGTTCGCCGTCACCATGCGCCCTCCGCCAGCGCGGCGATGCGCGCGATCAGCGCCGCCACTTCCGGGTCGCGCGCGCGCCAATCCTCGACGGCGTCGCGCGCCTGCTTGATGTTCTGGCGCGAGCAGCCGATGGCGCGGGCGAGCGCGGCGTTATCGATCTCGAATTCGACGGTGACGATGTACATGGCGAGCCGGCGCACCCGCGCGATCGCGAGCCAGGCGGCGGAGTTCGGCTTTTCGGCGGCGAAGTCGCGCAGCGCCGCGACCACATCGGCCGGCGCCACGCCGCGCGACGACGCGACCTGCTGCGCGATGAGGCGATAGAAGCCGAATAGCGTCGCCGCCGTGCGCCTGGGCACGCCTTCGCCGGTCTCCAGGTCATCAAGCGCGCGCTGCAAAGCTCGCAGCGTGCGGAAGGTTGGCTGTCGCCGCTGCCGCCGCAGCTCTTTCCAGGTGTCGGGATGCACGCCGGCGCGGGCACAGAGCTGCCAATGTGACAGGCCGAGCGCGAGGCGACGACGGTCGATGGCGACGATTGACGACGCAGGGGGCGCGCGGCGAGCGACACCAACGGTTGACGACGCAGGGGGCGTGGCGATCAGGCTCACCGCAATGGCCTCCGATATGGTTGCGCATCCTCGTCGCTTCGCATCGCCGCCTGCGCGCGCTCCTCGAGCGCGCGGCCGAGCGTGGCGCGCACCAGCGGCAACAGCGCGCTCGCCACCATGCGCCAGGCCAGGCCGCGTTCGCTGTCGCCGTCGAGCGGCGCGGCTTGCTTGACCGCCGTCGCCAGCAGCAGCGCCTCGTCGCGGATGCACCATGGAAAGTGCGGCTGCCGGGCGCGGCGCTCGAGCGCGGCGCGCAGCGCGGTGAATTCCTCCGAGACGGCGCCGAGCGGCGCCGGCCGGTTGAGGGCACGATCGGCGGCATCGATCAGCCGCGCCAACAGCGACGGCGCATCGAGCACGTCGAGCTCGGCGGCTATGTAGCCCATGTCAGACCTCGCGCGGCGCGTGGTGCAGGATCAATACGCACATTAATCGGTCATGATCGTCGCGCACCGCGCCGTAGGTGACGGCCATCACGACACGGTCGATGCGCTCGGCGCGCCACTCGTCCGCAGCGCGACCTGCGATGGCCCGCACTTCTGCGGGCCAGGTTTCCGGCAGCGCGCGAGCGTGCTCGTAGGATTTGAGCGGCACAACGAATTCGGTGCGGCTAAGGGCGAAGCTATCAAGGCTGAAGCCATCAAGCTCGAGAAGCGCCCGGCGCGCCAGCCCGCAGGCGGCGCCCTCGTTATTTGTTTGCTCGTTGTTTGTTTGCTCGCTCATTGGCGCACCGCGAGGCTTATCAGATTGACGCCGATACCGCAGGCGAGCGCGAGGCAAATCCAGATCAGCGCGACCGAGAGGTCGCGCCGGTCCTCAAGTTGACGATCCATGTGAGTTTCCCCCTTCGCAGTCCGCCAAAGCTCGCGGCCGATGCGCACCGCGGCGGCGACTGACGCGGGTCCCCCGCGCGGCGGCCGGAACGCGCCATCGGGCCTCATGCCGCTTTGCCCCCATTGCGCTCGAGCTCCCTGAGGTGGGCCCGCACGCGCTCCTCTTGCCGCTCGAGCGTCTCGAACAGCGCCCGGGCATTGCTGGTGCGCATGTCGGTCGCTCCCTTGCGGCCGCGATACACGGTCGCCGGATCGACCCCCGCCATGCGGGCGAGGCGGCCGAGCGACAAGCCGATGGCCCGCGCGCGGGCCTCCATCTGGTCAAGGCCAATGAAATATTGCATAGTTGCAATCGAAAAACTGATTTGCGCAATTCATGCAAGCGAAATGTTACAAGCTGATGTGATTTTCCAGAACCTGCATACTGCCCGTTGCGTATATGCGATTGGAGATATGCAATTGCCCCGCGGCGACGAAGCGACCGCCCGCCTGCACCGCGATTGGTTGAAAAGACTTCCCGGCATTACCGGCAAAAAGCTCACCACACTGGCGCGAGAAATTAACGTTTCGCCCTCGACGCTCACCCGACCGGTGAGCGAGGGCGATCATGGAACGTCGACGCTTCATGCCAATACGATTGCTAAGATCGTCGCAGCCTTCGGCGTTGCGCCGCCCTCCGAGCTGACGGGATCGCGTGGGCGGGGCGCCGGGCCGCTCCGCTTGGCCGAGGACGCGGTTCCGTTTGTGCCCCCGCCACGCTCCGAGATCGCCGCCGCGATCGCGGCGCTCGCCGGCGGCCACAACGGCGTGGCCCCTTACCTGGTCAAGACGGCGGCGCTGGAGCTCGCCGGCTTTCTGCCCGGCGATATCGTGCTGGTTGACCAGAACGCCGTTCCACGGCCCGGAGAACCGGTTTGCGCGCGGGTCCGCGAGTGGCCGGGCTCAGCGCCGCTGACGGTGCTGCGGGTCTATACGGTGACCGGCCCGGTGAAGCTCCTGCTGCCGCAATCCACCAACACCCGGCTGGCGCCGATCGTGATCGACGACGAGCGCGTGAGCATCGAGGGCGCGGTGCTACCGCATCGGCTGCGGCCCTAGCGAGGCCCGCGCGGCCACTGCGTGTATTCCGGCCAGGCGCTGAACGGGCAATTGTTGCCCTGCCATTGGCCGCCGATCACCGTGTTGGCGGCGTCGACCTCGAGCGTCCGGGTGCAGGTGCCGGTGACGGTCCCGCCGCCGCTCACGTCGGTGAGCGCGGTGTTGCCGATGATGGTCGTCGAGGCGACGGCCGGGGTCGAGAACTGCTTGCTCGTGAACCAGCGGAACAGGTGATGGCCGCCGACCGTCTGCTCCTGGTCGGGATAGCCCCATTGCGCAATCACGTCGCTGAGCGAAGCGCCCCGCCACGACGCCATGACCTGATCCATGAACGGCGCGCTGGCGCAGCCGAGAAGCGCCACTAGCGAGCAGAAGCCGATCGCAGCCCGGAGCATGCGCCGATCATAGCACACGGCGGCCGGGCTGGTGTTTCACGTGAAATGCGACAACGCACAGATTTATTGCGTCTATGCACATGTATCTTGCGCGATTATGCAAATCGGCCTATACGCCATCCATGATTGAGCGCCCCTACACTGCCCGGGAGGTCGCCGCCCGGCTCGGCCATTCGGTCGATTGGTTCTACCGCTCTTACGAGCGCCTGGTGCGCGAGGCTGGCATGCCGGAGCGCCTGGCCTCGTGGGGCCGCTATCGCTTCCACCGCGGCCGCATGGATGCCTGGCTGGCGGCGCCGGTGCGCCGCGGCATGCTCGCGGCGGCGAACGATGAATTTCCGGCAGCGCTGACGCTCGAGCAGGAGCGCGCGCTGCTGGCGCGCGAGTACGGGAACGCCTAGACTGCCGCACCCTTCGGACGGGGTGACACCATGAGCGACGTAAAACTGCCCTACGTGATCTGGCGCGAAGGCCGGCCGCGCTTTGCCCCGTCGGCGCGTGAGCGGGCGCTCGGTTTTACTGGCGCGGATCTGCGCCATGCCGACGGCCGCTGGTACTCGCTCGACGAGGCGCGCGCCTGGGCAACGAGCAAGCATGCCGAGATCGTCACCGCGCGCGCCGCTGGCCAGCACCCGGCGGTTGTCGCCCCACGGCGCGGCGCCACCGTCGCCGATCTGCTTGACGATTGGCTCATTGCCATCGAGCAGAGCAACCGCGATGCGCTCGCCCGCGGCGCGGCGTTGCCGCTGTCGCCCGACACCATCGCGTCCTACCAGAAGGCCGCCGACGCCATCCGTTACCGGCCGGAGACGCGCGCGGCGCGCAAACAGCGACGCGACAAGGAACGCGCTGCCGTGCTCCTTGGGCTTGAGCCGCCGGCGCGCGCCGCCGAACCGTTCGCGCGGATGTCGGTTGCAGCGATCGACAAGATCGCGCTGCATGATTTTTTCCTCTATCTGCAAAAGGCGCGCGGCCATCACATGGCGCAAGCGGCAATCGCTGCGTTCTCCGCCGCCTATACCTGGGGCGGCCTCGATCGGCGCTGGCGGCTCGGCGCCAATCCCCGCCACGCGCTCGAGTTGCCGCGGCCGGACGGCCGCATCGTGATTTTTTCCGATCGCGAGATCCGCGCGCTGATCGAGGCGGCGGATGCGCTCGGCCGGCCGTCGATCGGCGACGCCGTCATGCTCGGCCTGTTCACCGCCCAGCGCCAGCGCGACCGCGTGTGGCTCAAGGACGAGGGTCTCATCGACGGCCGGCGGCATTTCCGGCAAACGAAGACGCGCAAGCTGGTCGCGGTCAAGGACGCGCCGCAGCTTGCCGCCCGGCTCGAGGCGGCGCGCGCGCGCGTCGCCGCGCTCAAGCTCCGCCTCGGCACCCGGCCGGAGACCATCGTGGTCGACGAGACCACCGGCGAGGCCTACCGGCAGGACACCTACCGCCACGTCTTCGCCGCCGTGCGCGCCCATGCGCTCGTCGCCTGCCCGTCGCTCGCCGGCAAGCGCGACCAGGACTTGCGCGACACCGCGGTGACCTGGCTCGCCCGCGCCGGCTGCACGCTTCTGGAAATTTGCGCCATCTCCGGCCATTCGCCGCGCTCGACGCAGACCATCATCAAGCACTATCTCGGCGGCCAGGCCGAGCTCGCCGACGGCGGCATCGATAAGCTGGTGGCGTGGATGGCGCGCGAGGGCATCGCCGTCTGAGACGCACCGTACTTGTCAAGTATATAACCGCCATCGCCGTGATCGCGCGGGCTCCGTCGCACTGAGACGCGCAACGGCTTGATCGATCTGAAAAAGGGGTTAACTCTTAATCAGCGGGTCCAAGGTTCGAGTCCTTGTGCGCCCACCAAAGTCCCCCGAGACATCAATGGCTTGGGCGCAGGCTGCGAAGGAGCAGGGATTGCGCCGCGTTTCGTGTCGCCACTGTGTCGCCAAATCAAGATGAACGGCGATTGCGCTGTGAATTTCTGGATCAGTCCCGAAGGATTTCCCGCGCTGCCGGGCGAATGCGTGCTCGCGGTTGAACTTTTCAAGCCAATCGGCGTGAGCATCCGTACCGTCATGCCACGGGCATAGAGGCTCAGGATCTTGTCGTCGAAGCCGTCGAACCGGGTCTGCCCCTTGGCGATCAGCTGCGGTTCGAAGCTGCCGGCGCGATCGCGTGGCACCGCAATCTCGATCTCGCCATCCTCGGTGAGGATTGTCTTCGAGCTCGCCCCGTTGCGGCTGTTGCCAGAGCCTCGGCCGCCAGGATCGCCCCTCTCGTAGCCGAGATGCTCGGTCAACTCGGCGCCAAGCGCTCGCTCAATCAGCGCCTTCTTGAGCTGCTTGAACAGCCCGCTCTCCCCGGTCAGGTCTTCAGGCTTGCTGTAGTTCGCCAGAAGCTGGTCCAATAGTTCAGGAGTGATCGTCGAATCAGTCGTCATGTG